>Ga0209189_1000841_pt1 | contig 23880 bp, 26 predicted proteins | sample C_130820_EF_Meta_FD_187308 | JGI IMG/M metagenome (GOLD analysis project Ga0209189, IMG submission 187308) | Freshwater microbial communities from Lake Croche, Canada to study carbon cycling - C_130820_EF_MetaG (SPAdes) (version 3) | ecosystem: Environmental > Aquatic > Freshwater > Lake... | reverse complement strand
CACTGCAATGCCCATGGGCTTGTAATTAGCAGCGCGTGCAGCTTGGCGTGCGCCTTGCAAAATTTTGGTGGCTTGGTCAAGGGTGAGGTGTGTCATATGGAAGTCCTTTGTTTAAGAGATACTTTGCCAATTATCGTGGCGTATTGAAATCAGACTGTCTTGTTAGCAACTCGCGCAAGCGACAAGCGAGTTAGCTTTGATGGCGATACACTGAATTATTATTTTGTGAACTCAGGAGAAAAGCACGTGAATACGATGACAACGCGGTTTGGAAGCGGACAAGCAGTTCAACGATTAGAGGATGACCAGCTACTTAAAGGTGCAGGTGTCTATACAAGTGATGTGGCGCCCGTGGGTCAAGCGCATATTTGCTTTTTCCGTTCACCCTATGCACATGCACGGATTGTGAAAATTGATACCTCTGAGGCCAAATCAATGCCCGGTGTGCATTTGGTGGTGACCGGCAAAGAATTGGCCGAGGGTGGCATGAAGCCCATGCCGCGTCCCATTAACTTCACCCGTGCCGATGGTTCTGCCGCTGCGTCCGCGGATCGTCGCATCTTGGCGTCAGACCGCGTGCGCTATGCCGGTGAAGCGATTGCAGCGGTGGTGGCAGACACTCTAGAGCAAGCGCGTAATGCCATGGAAGCGATTGCGGTTGAGTTTGATGAATTACCTTGCGCGGTGACATTTGACGATGCACTCAAACCCGGTGCCCCTTTGTTGAGCGACGCGCCAGACAACCGCGTGGCTGAGACACGCTATGGCGATGCTGCCGCAACTGAAAAAGCGTTCGCGCAAGCAGCCCATGTGGTGTCTTTGGATATTCACAACCAACGCCTGATGGCGTTGACGATTGAGCCGCGCAGCATCTTGGCTTACACAGAAGCTGGGCGTTTGGTAATTCGTATGAGTAGCCAAATGCCGACGGGTGTGCGTACCTTGGTCTGCGATCTCTTGGGTTTGCCAACTGAGAAAGTGCGCGTCATTGTTGGTGACGTCGGCGGTGGCTTTGGCATGAAAACAGGTGCGTATCCTGAAGACGTGGTGGTGGCTTTTGTCGCCCACAAGTTACAAAAACCCGTCAAATGGATTGCAGATCGCGGTGAAGAGTTTCTAAGTAGTGCACACGGCCGTGATATTTCAAGCAAAGCATCACTTGCGTTGGACGCCAAAGGAAAAATCCTAGGTTTGCGCATCGATACCTTGGCCAACGTGGGCGCGTATCCCACCATGACAGGTGTTGCTATTCAGTTGTTGATTGGTCCTTGGGTGCAAACCAGCGTGTATGACATTCCCCTCATCGATTTCCATTTCACCGGTGTGATGACCAATACAGCCACTACCGGTGCATACCGTGGTGCGGGACGACCTGAGGCGATTTACAACATCGAACGTTTGATGGACGAGGCGGCACGCCAGTCAGGCATAGACCGCATTACTTTGCGTCGCCAAAATTTTGTGCAACCGCAACAAATGCCCTACAAAAACCCCATGGGTCAAACCTATGACACGGGTAACTTCGAATCCATCATGAACCAAGGCTTAGACAAAGCAGATTGGAGTGGTTTTGAAGCCCGCGCCAAAGCGTCTGCAAGCAAAGGGCTGTGGCGCGGTTTAGGTATTGCTACCTTCTTAGAGTGGACGGGCGGCAATGCCCTAGAAGAAAACGTGAAAGTCAAAGTCTTAGACGATGGGGTGATTGAGGTATACACCGCAGTCAACGCCATGGGGCAGGGCATTGCCACATCACTAGCGCAGTTAGTGGTCGATGTCTTTGGTGTGCCTTTATCGCAAGTGCGAATTCACATGGGAGACACAGACCAAAGCAATGGTTTTGGTAGTGCCGGTTCACGCTCTTTGTTTACAGGCGGTTCTGCGGTCCATGTGGGTGCAGAAAAAACTTTAGATAAAGCCAAAGAGTTAGCTGCTGAGGCTTTGGAAGCTTCTACCCAAGATTTGCAATACACCAGCGGTGAGTTTTTGGTGGCGGGAACCGACCTCAAAATTAGTTTGGCTGCTTTGGCTGCGAAGCAACCTAATAAACGGATTGAATTGCAATCGACCACCGCCGCCAATGGACCTACTTGGCCTAATGGTTGCCACGTGTGTGAAGTCGAACTCGATCCACAAACTGGTGCAGTGGGCGTTGTGTCTTACACCTCGGTCAATGATGTGGGGCGTGTCGTCAACCCCACCATTGTTCGCGGACAGTTAGATGGTGGTGCGGTGCAAGGTATTGGACAAGCTTTGTTAGAACAAGTGGTGTATGACGAAGAAACAGGCCAACTACTCACCGGTAGTTTGATGGACTACGCGATGGCACATGCGGATGTCATGCCGCAAATGTTCTCAACCCATATGGACCCGAGCATTCCATGCAAAAACAATGTCTTGGGTGTCAAAGGTGTGGGTGAATTAGGAACGATTGGTGCTACACCTGCGGTGGTCAATGCAGTTGCTGATGCACTTGCGCGTCACGGAAAATCGCAATTGAGTTCGCAACTACAAATGCCGCTCACACCATTTAGGATGTGGCAACTTATGTATAGTGCGTAGCTTGAATTTTTAAGAAAGTCAAAATGTCAAATTTCCCCATCGAAAACAAACGAAAAGCAGACCATCCCATCCATTCTGTGTTCACAGATCGTTGGTCTCCTAGATCTTTTTCAAATGAAGCGATTACTGAAGAAGAGCTTTTGACCATACTGGAAGCTGCACGATGGGCACCCTCATCTTTTAACGCACAACCTTGGCGGTTTGCTTATGCTTTGAGAGGTGATTCTTTCTTTCAACCCTTGGCTGACAGCATGAACGCTGCTAATCAGCAATGGGCGCCCAAGGCTGCAGCTTTGGTTGCTGTGGCTTCCTTCAAACTAAGTACGCCGCCCGGTGCTCAAGCACTAGTCCCCAACGGTGCCCACACATTTGATACAGGTGCTGCCTGGGCATGTTTGGCAATTCAGGCCTCATTCTCTGGATGGTATTCGCATGCAATGGGAGGCATCGACTTTGAAAAGGCTTCTGCTGCAATCAACCTTCCAAATGATCATCAACTGCACGCGCTAATTGCAATTGGTAAACGCGGCGACCCTAGTGTTTTACCTGATGCGTTACGTGAAAGAGAGTCGCCTAATCCACGTAAACCAATTCGCGAATTAGCGGTTCATGGAAAGTTTTTGTAAGCCTTGATTTTTTGATTAAACTCTCACCTGTTGTTTGATTTTAAAAATACCAGAAATAAAAACGGATGAAAGCACAGTTTCTTATGGCACGTCTGAGTAATGCTCAGTGTTTAAATTTTTTCGGTTGGGGCTTTCGTGCCCTTTGAAAATTGTGCTCAGTGCCAAAGATGCTGTCACATTGACCCAGGATTTCCAGAATTGGAAATAACGCTGACAGCCAAAGAAAAATTAAAGCACGGTCAGCTTTGTATGAATGGTAACTGCGAACATCTTGGACCTAAGGGATGTGTACTCGGAGAAGAGAAGCCTTTCTCTTGCAAGCTCTACCCTCTATCTTTCAACCCAAAATCGCAAACTTTTTATTTCGATGTGGAATGCCCCATCATGCCCGAGTATGTCGAGCAACTCGCTTCACCGAAAAGCGTTGCCTCTAAACATTTATCGGCCATGGCCACTGGCATCAAAAAGTACTTGACATCAGATGAAGCATTTTTGAAAAGTAACTACGCGGTAGATACCAGTTACTTTGAGTTGAAAAAACTACCTGCACAGCCCTTGAAGAAGGAAGTACAAAAATGAGCGGTTCTATGGCATTGCGCATGCCCGAGTTATCGGAGCACCACGAAGCACCATCCATCCTGGCCCACGAGCAACCGGTGGCAGAAGTTCAGCAAGTGGGCTACCAAACTTGGACCCAAGACAATTTGTGCGTAGACAGCCACCATAACGACATCCACTACTACACCAGCCGCTGGGATGCCTTGTGTCCTTATATAGATATCTCGCATGAAATGATGGCCCAGGCACCTCGCCCTTTTGTGGTCTACGCCTTGCCACCCGACAGCCAGTTTGGTGTGCCCATCAATGACAAATACGGTTTGGTACATGTTTCTGACGAAACATTTTGGACTGAGCCACGTCGAGAGCGCAAATTCCGCGAGCTCGAAAAAATGTATAAAACTTTTAGCTACACCGAGTCGGTGGTGCCTGGAAGCGCGCTCACATTAGATGACTTATTCGTGATGGGCGGTGAGCATTTCGAAGCCTATGAAATCGACGACCGAGAAATTGAAGGCTTTTTAGATTACATCCAAACCCTCGATGTGTTGATTTTGCAAGTCCATGACAGCGAAGGCAAGTTGGTTTTAACCGATGTTTCGGTGCTGTTGCCAAAGTACAGGCAGGTCTACGGAAGTTTTTGCCAATGGAACCGAGCTTTTAAAAATCGCTCCCCTGGCATTTACGCTTGTTTGTTGGCTTCAAAGTGGGCAGCAAAAAATGGTTACGACTATTACAACTTAGGGCCAGTTGATGATTACGGTTACAAAGCCTTGTTCGTCACTGATTACGAACCCATCTATGCTGTCGCATTGACAGACTTAGACCACGACATCGTGTTAGACCCCACATCGCCTTTGCATGTGGACTTCAAACCTGAGCAACTCAACCAGATTTATCGCCAAACACCCCATGTGTTGGTGAAGGCTCCCCCTCCCACGCCGGTGGTGCCTGTTTTAACACCTGCTGAGAACTAGTTTCAGGGTTTTTCGTCGCGCGTTTATTTAAAAACGTGCTTTTCTCCAAAGCTTTTGTCGTAGTCGATGGTGAGTTCTTCGCCAGCATTGATTCGCTTTAGTGAGACCAGTTCGCCAACTTTGGTGAACTTCAGGCTGGGCTTTTTAGAGTGATTCAGGTATACCGCCATATTCATCGCGTTCATGCCATAGACGGGTATATCTACTTTCCCTTTTTTATTGTCAACATAGCAAAACATATGTATTTGCTTGCGGACAGGCGTAGGAAGCTGGTTTAACTCATCCACGCTGATCGACATTTCTTTGGTGGGTAACCAAGTGCGCAAAGGATCGATACCCTTGGGGATTTGACGCAATGCAAACACGCCAATGCCAGCTATTTTGGAGACTCCAAGGTGGCAATACACTTCTTCTTGTAGGTGATGAACAAGGGCTTTTTTGGTTTTTATCATGGGAATGCGCAACAGCTAATGGATGAACAGGTAGTAGTGTCGCATTGATACGATTCTGTTTAAGCTAGGATCTTAAAATTAGTTGGTTCGTCGCTTTCCATATCCCAGAAACCCAAAATACAGCCCATGCAAACGCCTATCCCTTGTCTTTTTATGCGTGGTGGAACCTCCAAGGGTCCGTTTTTCAAAGAATCTGATTTGCCAGCAGACATTGCAACACGTGATCGTGTGTTGTTGTCGGTGATGGGCTCACCTGACAAACGGCAAATCGACGGCTTAGGCGGCGCGCATCCACTCACCAGCAAAGTGGCGATCGTGCGCAAGAGCGCCAAGCCTGGCGTGGACATCGATTTCTTGTTTGCCCAGTTGCAACCCGACAAAGACACGGTCGACACCACGCCTAATTGCGGCAATATGTTGGCAGGCGTGGTGCCTTTCGCGCTCGAAACTGGCTTGGTGCAGGCCCAAGGTGACACCAGCACCTTTCGCGTCTTGACACTCAATACCGATATGGCTTGTGACATCACGGTGCAAACGCCTTTGTTGCCCGATACAAAAAACTCCACATCCCCCAGCAAGCAACCTGCATCAACTGCGCGCTACGTCGAATACGCAGGCGACGCGCGCATAGATGGCGCCCCAGGTAGTTCAGCACCTATCACCATCAACTTCCTCGATACCGCGGGCTCTGTCTGTTCCGCATTGCTACCGACTGGGCAAGTCAAAGACACCATCACCGTGACAGGTGAGGGCTTTGCACCCTTAACTTTGGATGTGACTTGCATTGATAACGGCATGCCCTTGGTCATCTTCAAAGCCAGCGATATAGGTCGCACAGGCTATGAGTCGGTCGCAGACCTTAATGCAGACGAGGACCTTAAAAAGCGCATCGAGGCGCTGCGCTTACAAATCTCCTTGAAGATGGGGCTCGGCGATGTCGCGCAAAAAAACCATCCCAAGATGACATTGATTGCCCCGCCCAGAGACGGTGGCTCTATCACTACCCGTTCGTTCATCCCCCATGTATGCCATGACGCTATCGGTGTGCTGGCCGCAGTCACAGTGGGAACTGCCTGTGTATTAAAAGGTTCTGTGTGTGATGGTGTCGCAGTGATGCAAGCTGGTGCCACGCAGCATGTCTCGGTAGAGCATCCCACTGGTGAATTCAGCGTGGCTTTAGAGACAGACCCAAACAACCCACAAAACGTGACCAAAGCCGCTTTGCTGCGCACAGCCAGATTGCTGATGCGTGGTGAAGTGATGGTTCCACACGCAGTGTGGGATGGGCATTAAATTTTTCAATCTATCAAACACTAGACACTACTTATGAGCCAATCTAAACCCCTCATCATCGACGCCCATGGCCACTACACCACAGCGCCTAAGGCGCTAGAAGAGTGGCGTACCCGCCAAATCGCGGGCATCAAAGACCCAGCGATGATGCCCAAAGTCAGTGACCTCAAAATCAGCGATGACGAGCTGCGTGAATCCATCGAGACCAACCAACTTGCCAAAATGAAAGAGCGTGGATCTGACATCACTATCTTTAGCCCGCGCGCTAGTTTTATGGCGCACCACATCGGTGACTTTCAAGTTTCGTCTACTTGGGCGGCTATTTGTAACGAGTTGTGCTATCGCGTGGCACAACTTTTCCCGAATAACTTTGTGCCTGCCGCCATGCTGCCCCAGTCACCTGGCGTTGACCTTGCGACGTGTATTCCTGAATTCGAAAAGTGCGTTAAAGAATATGGCAACGTAGGTATCAACCTCAACCCCGATCCATCTGGCGGCCACTGGACATCGCCGCCCTTGAGTGACAAGGCTTGGTATCCCATTTACGAAAAAATGGTGGAGTACGACATTCCTGCCATGGTGCATGTTTCTACCAGTTGCAATGCATGTTTTCATACTACGGGCGCACATTACTTGAACGCGGACACCACCGCTTTTATGCAGTGTTTAACCAGTGATTTATTCAAAGACTTTCCAACCTTAAAGTTCCTCATTCCCCATGGCGGTGGCGCAGTGCCCTACCACTGGGGTCGTTTTAGGGGCCTCGCGCAAGAATTGAAAAAGCCTTTGCTCCAAGACCATTTGCTCAACAACATTTACTTTGATACCTGCGTTTACCACCAACCTGGCATTGACTTGCTCACGCGTGTCATCCCTGTTAAAAATATTTTGTTTGCTTCAGAGATGATTGGTGCTGTGCGCGGTATAGACCCGGAGACAGGCCATTACTATGACGACACCAAGCGCTACATTGAATCGACTGCCAACCTCAATGCAGAGCAGCGCTATGCGGTGTACGAGGGCAATGCCCGCCGCGTCTTTAGCCGACTCGACTCGCAACTCAAAGCCAAAGGCTTGTAATTTAATCCGATTATTTTCAAAAGGAACTCACAAATGACCGAATTAGGAATCGTCAAACGCAATATCGTGCGTGCAGATACCGCCGCAGTGCAAAAGCTTGGTAAGTTCGGCGTTGCTACTGTGCACGAGGCCATGGGCCGCGTGGGCTTGCTGCAAAACTATATGCGCCCCATCTACAGCGGTGCTCTGGTGTCTGGCACAGCCGTCACTGTGCTTTTGCATCCTGGGGACAACTGGATGATGCATGTGGTCGCTGAGCAAATTCAACCGGGCGATATCGTGGTGGCGGCCATCACCGCTGACAACTGCGATGGATTCTTTGGCGATTTATTGGCAACGTCTTTTATGGCGCGTGGCGCCAAAGCTTTGGTGATCGACGCAGGTGTGCGCGATGTGCGTGAACTGACATCCATGGGATTCCCTGTGTGGAGCAAAGGCATCAGCGCTAAAGGCACGATTAAAGCCACCATTGGTTCGGTCAATATTCCTGTGGTCTGCGCCGGTGTGAATATTCAACCAGGCGATGCGGTAGTAGCCGACGATGACGGCGTAGTAATAGTGCCAGCAGCATGGGCGCAAAAAATCGCGGATGCCGCGGAGGCCAGAGAGGCTAATGAAGGCGAGAAGCGTGCCAAATTAGCCGCTGGTGAATTTGGTCTAGACATGTACAAGATGCGCGAACCGCTTGAAAAAGCAGGTCTGCGCTATATCGATTAATTGAGAATTTAAAAAATGGAATTTCAAAAAACAGCGGGCTGGCTAGATTGGTACAGCGGCCCCAGCCAACCAAGATTCAAACTACCCGCAGGCGCAGTAGATGCCCATTGCCACGTGTTTGGTCCTGGCGCAGAGTTTCCTTATGCACCTGAGCGCAAGTACACACCTTGCGACGCGTCTAAGCACCAGTTGTACGCACTGCGTGACCACTTGGGCTTTGCGCGCAATGTCGTCGTGCAGGCCACTTGCCATGGCGCTGACAACACAGCCATGGTCGATGCACTAGTGCAATCCAACGGCAAAGCACGCGGTGTCGCTACGGTCAAGCGCAGTGTGAGCGACGCCGAAATTCAAGCGATGCATGACGCTGGCGTGCGGGGCGTGCGTTTCAACTTTGTCAAACGCTTGGTCGACTTCACACCCAAAGACGAATTACTAGAAATTGCGACCCGCATCAAAAAATGGGGTTGGCATGTGGTGATTTATTTCGAAGCAGTCGACCTGCCCGAGTTGTGGGACTTCTTCACCGCATTACCTACCACCGTGGTGGTAGACCACATGGGTCGCCCGAATGTGGACAAACCAGTCGACGGTCCTGAGTTTGAATTGTTTGTGAAGTTCATGCGCGAACACAGCAACGTGTGGAGCAAAGTGACTTGCCCAGAGCGTCTATCAGTCACAGGCCCCAAGGCTCTGAACGGTGAACAAAACGCCTACCAAGATGTGATTCCTTTCGCCAAGCGCATCGTGCAAGAGTTTCCAGACCGCGTGTTGTGGGGAACCGATTGGCCACACCCCAACTTGAAAGACCACATGCCCGATGACGGGTTGCTGGTCGATTTCATTCCCCACATTGCACCCACTGCAGAGTTACAGAAAAAATTGTTGGTCGACAACCCCATGCGTTTGTATTGGCCTGAGGAGACATAAATGGCTTTAGATAAACCTTACTTAGATGTGCCTGGCACCATTATTTTTGATGCAGAGCAATCGCGCAAAGGCTATTGGATCAACCAATTTTGTATGTCTTTGATGAAAGCAGAAAACCGCGAGAAATTCAAATCTAACGAGCGTGCTTACTTAGATAGTTGGCCCATGACCGAAGAACAAAAACAAGCGGTCTTGGCACGCGATTTGAATTGGTGTATGCGCACAGGCGGCAATATTTATTTCTTGGCCAAGATTGGTGCGACCGATGGCAAAAGCTTTCAGCAAATGGCAGGTTCCATGACTGGCATGACCGAAGATGAATACCGCAACATGATGGTCAGTGGTGGTCGCTCGGTGGAAGGCAACCGCTATATCGGCGAAGACGGAACCGCCCAAGCCCAGCACCAACCCCAAGGTTCTGCTGGCAAAGCATCTGCATAAAAAGTCCCACACAGAAAGCACAGAGATGGCAAAAATTACTGCATCGGTTTACACCTCGCACGTTCCTGCGATTGGCGCAGCCCTGGATTTAGGCAAAACACATGAACCTTATTGGCAACCCGTTTTCGAAGGCTATGAATACGGCAAACAGTGGATGAAAGACAACAAGCCTGACGTAATTTTTTTGGTGTTCAACGACCATGCAACAGCATTCAGTTTGGACATGATTCCTACCTTCGCGATAGGAACGGCAGCCGAGTACCAACCTGCCGACGAAGGTTGGGGGCCTCGCCCAGTGCCTGTTGTCAAAGGCCATCCAGAGTTAGCCTCACACATTGCGCAATCTGTGATCCAACAAGACTTCGACCTGACCATCGTCAACAAAATGGATGTTGATCATGGTTTGACCGTGCCTTTGTCTTTAATGTGTGGTCAGCAAGACCCAGCCATTGGCGCCTGGCCTTGCCCCGTGATTCCTTTTGCAGTGAACGTTGTGCAATACCCCATACCCAGTGGGCAACGTTGCTTCAACCTAGGACAAGCCATACGCAAAGCGGTGGAGAGTTACGACGAAGACCTCAATGTGCATATTTGGGGAACCGGGGGCATGAGCCACCAGTTGCAAGGGGCGCGCGCCGGTTTGATCAACCGCGAATGGGACAACCAATGGTTAGACATGATGATCAATGACCCCGTGGCTTGCGCGCTATTACCGCACATTGACTACGTGCGCGAAGCCGGCAGCGAAGGTATTGAGTTGGTGATGTGGTTGATTGCACGCGGAGCCATGTCAGACGTGAACGACGGCAAAGTTACTGGCATTGCGCCCAAACTCGTCAAACGTTTCTACCATGTGCCTGCATCGAACACTGCGGTGGGCCATGCTATTTTGGAATGTCAATAATTTTTAATTTCGGAGAATCACCACATGTCTAAAACAATCAAAGTAGCGCTCGCAGGTGCAGGTGCATTTGGTATCAAGCACTTGGGCGGCATCAAAAATATTGACGGTGTAGAAGTCGTCTCTCTCATCAGCCGTGAATTAGAAAAAACCAAAGAAGTAGCTGCGAAGTATGGAATTGGACACGTCACTACCAATTTAGAAGACAGCTTGGCTTTGCCAGAGGTGGACGCCGTTATTTTGTGCACACCCACACAAATGCACGCAGCCCAAAGCATCGCTTGCTTGAAAGCCGGCAAACATGTGCAAGTGGAAATTCCTTTGGCCGACAGTTGGAGAGACGCTGAATCGGTAGTTTCCTTGGCCAAAGAAAAAGGTTTGGTCGCCATGTGTGGACACACCCGTAGGTTTAACCCCAGCCACCAGTATGTGCACAACAAGGTGAAAGCAGGGGAATTCAACATCCAACAAATGGATGTGCAAACCTATTTTTTCCGCCGCACCAATATGAACGCGCTTGGCCAAGCCCGTAGTTGGACCGACCACTTGTTGTGGCACCACGCAGCACACACGGTGGACTTGTTTGCTTATCAAGCGGGTTGTCCGATTGTCAAAGCCAATGCGGTGCAAGGTCCCATCCATCCAACGCTTGGTATTGCTATGGATATGAGCATCCAGTTGAAAGCAGCTAACGGTGCAATTTGCACTTTGAGTTTGTCTTTCAACAACGATGGGCCCTTGGGGACTTATTTCCGCTACATCGGTGATAACGCAACGTACTTAGCGCGCTATGACGACCTATTCACAGGAAAAGAAGAACAAATTGATGTGTCTAAAGTGGCGGTATCGATGAATGGCATTGAACTTCAAGATCGCGAATTCTTCAGTGCCATCAAAGAGGGACGTGAGCCTAACTCGAGTGTGGCGCAGGTGTTACCTTGCTACAAAGTACTGCACGAGTTGGAGTTGCAACTGAACGCGGCATAGTAATTTTTGGCGAATCCGTGACCGACTTTTTACAACTCTTTTTCAGTGGTCTCGCCACTGGAAGTATTTATGCATTAGCCGCCCTCGGGTTTACCTTGCTGTGGCAAGCCTCGGGCACGATTAACTTCGCCCAAGGCGAGTTTGTGATGTTGCCTGCATTCATGATGATTGGATGTCTAGCAGCAGGCATGCCATTGCTGGTGAGCTTTTGCGTAAGTTGTGCTTTGTCGGTTATTGTTTTGGGTTGGTTGTTCAAGCGCGGCTTGGTCGACCCTCTGTTTAAGTACGGGATGATGCCGATCGTTGTCGCGACCATAGGCTTGTCGATCGCCATGCGCAATGGTGTGCGTGCAGGTTTTAGTGCTGAGCCGCAACCTTTTCCGAATTTGTTTCCAGATGCGGTCTACAACGTCGCGGGTGTTGTGGTGTCAGGCACCGATGTAGGCACCTTTGTGTTTGCCATGGCTTTAGTTTTGGTCACGCAAGCTTTCTTGGCCAAAACGGTAACGGGACGCGCAATGCAAGCGGTGGCACAAAACACCGAGAGTGCGTCTGTCTTGGGCATCAATGTTCCGCGCATGATTTTTTATACCTTTGCTATCAATGCGGTCCTTGCTGCTGCAGCCGCAATCTTGGTAACACCCACCTACCTTGCGAAGTTCGATATGGGGGGGTCCCTAGGTAACAAAGCCTTCTTTGCAGCCATCATTGGTGGCTTTAACAATTCACGTGGAGCTTTGTTAGGCGGATTACTTGTGGGTGTCTGTGAAAACTTAGCAGCCGCTTACATCTCGCCAGCTTATAAAGACGCGGTGGCGTTGATTATTTTTATGGTGGTGATTTTGTTTAAGCCACAAGGTTTACTGGGTAAAAAAGTGGAGCGCAAGGTATGAAAAAACTTGTACTTTTCTCCATCGTGTTGGGTTTACTGGCCTTGGTTTTTGTACCCACGCTATTGAAAAACCACGGTATCTATTTATTCACCTATTGGTTGATTTATGTAATCGCAGCCATGGGTCTTAATTTAACAGTTGGCTATGCAGGCCAAAAGTCGCTAGGTCATGCCGCATTCTTTGGAATTGGCGCCTATACCGTTGCCATCATGCTGAAGGCAGGTTTGAGTTTTTGGTTAGGTCTGCCTATGGCTGCTTTGGGTTGCTTTGTCGTCGGCCTTGCGCTTGGTTTTCCAGCCTTGCGCGTACAAACTATTTATTTGGCGTTCGCCACCTTGGGCTTCAACACAGCTATTTGGTTGGTGATGCGCAATGAAGAATGGTTAACAGGCGGCACCTTTGGTATCAATAACATCGCACGTCCGGAAGCTTTTGGCATCAGCTTCGATGGCAATTTGTCTTATTACTACTTGGTGTTGGGTATTGCGCTTGTATTGGCTGTCCTACTTTTAGGTCTATTACGTTCGCCTTGGGGTAAAGCTTTCACCGCTTTGCGTGATAACCCCATACGCGCCGAAAGCTTGGGCGTTGATATTCGTAATTACACCTTGTTGAGCTTCGCCATTGGTGCGGCTTATGCAGGTATCGCTGGGGGCTTGTTTGCTTCGTTGGTGCAATTCATTGACCCCTCTCCGTTTAATGTGGAAGCTTCCATCATGATGTATCTGATGGTGGTGGTCGGTGGCCCTGGTTACTTCTTTGGTCCCATGATTGGCGCTGCGGTGGGCGTGATCTTGCCTGAGTGGTTGCGTTTTGCGCAAGCTTGGTATTTGTTTGTATTTGGCAGTGCCGTAGTGGTTTTGATGATTTGGTTGCCAGATGGCTTGTTGAGTATTCCAGACCGCATTCGCGCCAAGCGCCAGTCGCGTGACGCATCTGCGTTGCGCGCATCCAAAGGCAAGCCACAAGCGCCGCAAGGGGTGAAAGCATGACCTTGACTAACAACCACCCGGTGTTGAAAGTGACGGGCTTGAAAAAAGCCTATGGCGCAATTCAAGCGGTTGGCGGCGTTTCGTTTGAAGTGCGCCCTGGAGAAATCTTTGGGGTCATTGGTCCGAATGGGTCTGGCAAAACAACTTTGTTCAACAGCATGTTGGGGCAGATCACGCCAGACGAAGGCAAGATCGAACTCAATGGCCAAGATGTGACTACTTTCGGTCCGTTAGAGCTCAACCGCTTAGGCGTAGGCCGCACTTTCCAGACCTTGCAAGTGTTTGGCAAGATGACGGTGCGCGACAACTTGATCGTTGCTGCCCAAGAGCACCAAGGCAGTTTGTTTAGTCGTATGTTTGCGCCAGGTGATTCGGGCTTGGGTGGCAAGGCTGATGCATTGATCGAACAATTTCATATCAGCCATGTGGCAGATAAAAAAGCCGGTGAACTGAGTTACGGACAACAAAAGTTGGTCGATATCGCCATGGCCTTTATGAGCGAACCCGATTTGGTTTTGCTAGATGAGCCCTGCGCAGGTGTGAACCCCGCCTTGGTTGGCGGAATTTCTAAGTTGCTGAAAGAACTCAACCAAACTCGCAAAGGAAGCTTTGTGGTGATCGAACACAACATGGACTTTGTGATGGCGCTATGCCATCGCATCATGGTGATGGTGGAGGGCGAAGTACTTGCCATTGGTACACCCGCAGAAATACGCGCGAATAAACAAGTGCTCGACGCCTACTTAGGAAATTGAGATGACCACTCCATGCATTGAATTTAAAGATGTCGTCGCGGGTTACAAGGATTTCATGATCCTCAACGACTTGTCTTTCAGCGTGCCAACAGGTTCGATCACTTTGTTGATTGGGCCTAATGGGGCAGGTAAGTCGACAGTGCTCAAGACCTTGTTTGGTTTGCTGACCCCGAAGCAAGGACAGGTTTATTTGAACGGCGAAGAGATTTCAGGCGCCAGCCAAAAAGATTTGCTGGCGAAAGGCATTGCCTTTGTGCCGCAAGGACGTAATTTGTTTGGTCAACTCTCTGTGTATGAAAACTTGGAACTCGGCGGTATCACCATCGGCATGAAAACAACGCACGAACGAATCCCCGAAGTGCTTGAGTTTTTTCCGCGTGTGAAAGAGCGTATGAACTCAGCGGCGGCTTCTTTGTCAGGCGGTGAGCAAAAGCAGTTGGAGATCGGTCGCGCGCTGCTATTGCGTCCAAAGGTACTTCTGATCGACGAGCCTTCTATTGGTTTGTCACCGATAGTCGTACAAGACGTTTTTAAACTCTTGAGAAAACTGGCAGACCAAGGCACGACCATATTAATGGTGGAACAAAACGTTAAGAGTGCCTTGAAGTATTCCGATTACGCAATTGCTCTTGAATCTGGTCGCTTGGTGTTGCACCAGTCTGCAGCCGAGATCTTGGCCGACCCCGAAATGGATCGCTTGTTTTTGGGCGGTGCCGTCAAGGTTTAACTGGGTGCTTTGCTTAAGCCCTGGTGTTGATTGCGTAAAGCTTTGCGTTTTATACTTTGCGAATGAATGAACTAGTACATTCCAAATCTAAGACTGCACTTGCTAAGCCAAAAGTAAAACGCCAGCGCGTCACGACGCGTACCAACGATCCTGCCCGCACGATGGCAGGCATCATGGCAGTGGCTACGCAAGAGTTTGCAGCCAAGGGTTTGGCGGGTGCGCGTATAGATGCCATTGCTGACGCCACCCACACCAGCAAGCGCATGATCTATTACTACTTCGGTAGCAAAGAAGGGCTGTACCTCGCTGTTCTCGAAGAGTCGTATCGCAGCATTCGCCAAACCGAGTCTGATTTGCAATTAGCCGATTTGCCACCCGCAGAGGCGTTGGCTAAATTGGTAGGCTTTACTTTTGACCACCATTACGGCAACCAAGACTTTGTGCGCTTGGTTATGTCTGAGAACATCCAACGCGGTGAATATTTGGCACAGAGTAAGTTGATACAAGAACTTAATGTGTCGGTGATCGAGTCCATCCAAGAACTTTATGAACGCGGAGTGAAGAAGGGTGTTTTTCGAAAAGGCTTGGACCCTATCGATATCCATGCCTCTATTTCTGCGTTGACATTCTTCAATGTGTCCAACCGCTACACCTTCGATTTGATTTTCAAACGCAACGGTTACACCTCTAAATCTCTGGCCCAGCGTAGGCAGCGGGTGATCGAAATGGTGCAGCGTTTTTGCGTTATTTGAAATTTACACAGCAGATAGTGGGTGATGTCTTCAAAAATATAGGGTTTTTACTAGGTAGCAACAAACTAACTGCTTAGTACATTTTGTCTTGGCTTTTATTTTTCCGGAAAATCCCCATGCTTAACCGTTTGTTAGATCGTTACTGCCGGCTTTTAGAAATCTTGATTTCCATTGCTCTCGCGCTGATGGTTGTATTGGTTTTCGGTAATGTGGTGATGCGTTATGCCTTTAACTCCGGCATCACCTTGTCAGAAGAGTTGTCGAGGTGGTTGTTTGTGTGGGTAACTTTCTTAGGTGCCATTGTGGCGATGAAAGATGGCGCGCACTTAGGTTCTGACACCTTGGTATCTAGGCTTTCTGTACGTTGGCAAAAAATATTTTTAGTCATTGGTCACGGACTGATGCTTTTCATTTGTTGGTTGCTATTCAAAGGATCGCTGGACCAAACCATCATCAATTGGGATTCCACCAGTGCGGTGATGGAAGCCTCTATGGGTATTTTTTATGCTTGCGGCATGGTGCTTGCCGTTTCAGGCGCGTTGATTTTGATTGATCATATGTTGCGTTTATTTAGAGGTGAATTGGCTGACAGCGAATTAATTGGCGTGCGGGAGTCTGAAGAAGAGCCTATGAATGTGCCAGCTCCGCTCAAATAAAAACCAAGGAATCCAATCATGACTATCGCTGTATTTTTAGGATCCCTTCTTGCTGCTATGGCGCTGGGTGTGCCTATTGCTTTTTCTTTGTTGTTATGTGGCGCAGCTTTGATGTGGCACATGAATATGTTTGACGCGCAAATATTGGCGCAAAACGTGATCGAAGGCTCTAACAGCTTCCCGCTCCTCGCCGTGCCATTTTTTATGTTGGCTGGTGAAGTGATGAATACCGGCGGCTTATCCAGAAGGATTGTGGATTTCGCCATGGCCTTGGTCGGCCACATTCGTGGGGGCCTAGGTTATGTAACGATTGTGGCGGCTTGTCTTTTGTCCGCGCTGTCTGGTTCTGCCGTAGCAGATGCTGCGGCTTTGACGGCATTGTTGTTGCCCATGATGGTCAAAGCAGGCCACGATAAAGCGCGCAGCGGTGGATTGATAGCAGCGTGCGGCGTGATCGGCCCGATCATTCCGCCTTCGATTGGCTTTGTGATCTTTGGTGTGGCTGCCAATGTGTCCATCAGTAAATTATTTTTGGCTGGCATTTTTCCTGGCATCGTGTTGGCGGCAGGTTTATGGGCGACTTGGTGGTGGTGCACACGCAAAGAAGACTTGACACCACCAGCTCGTAAAACAACCGCTGAAGTTTTTGCGGCCATGCGCAGTGCTGGCTGGGCTTTGATGCTGCCTTTGATTATTTTGGTGGGATTGCGCATGGGCGTTTTCACGCCAACCGAGGCGGCAGTGGTGGCTGCTGTCTATGCCTTGTTTGTTGCGGGTGTCATTTATCGTGAACTTACTTGGTACCAATTGTTTGATGTGTTCAGATCAGCTGCAAAGACTACGTCTGTGATCATGTTCTTAGTGGCGGCGGCGATGGTGTCGGCCTGGCTCATCACGGTAGCTAATTTGCCTGCCCAAGTGGTGGATTTATTGCAACCTTTAATGGACAAGCCCATGTTGCTGATGGCGGCCATCATGGTCTTATGCATGATTGTTGGCACTGCAATGGATATGACGCCGACTATTTTGATCTTGACGCCTGTATTGATGCCCATTGTCAAAGCCGCAGGCATCGATCCTATTTATTTTGGCGTCTTGTTCATTATCAATAACTCCATAGGTTTGGTGACCCCACCTGTTGGAACCGTGTTGAATGTGGTTGCTGGTGTCGGGCGCATGCGCATGGACGATGTGACACGTGGTGTTTTACCGTTCATGGCTGTGCAGTTCGTGGTCATGTTCTTGATGGTGTTATTTCCAGCCATCGTGATGGTGCCAGCACGCTGGTTGTATTGATTTTTCTATTCCATTGCCTGTTCGGGTACGCAAGGCAGTGGAAATTCTTTTTCGCGTACGACCACAGATTTCATCAGGAGACATGGATATGAAACGTGTATTTATTAAAACTGTGATCGCTTCAGTGGCCTTGGCTGCTATGGGCATGGCTTTGGCCCAAGACAAGACGATCAAATTTGCGAACCAAAATGCTGTGGGCCATCCCATTGTTCAAGGCATGGAAAAATTTAAAGAGATTGTTGAAAAACAATCTGCTGGAAAGATCAAAGTAAACCTTTTCCCCGGTGGTGCATTGGGCAGCGACCAAGCAAATGTATCGGCCATTCAAGGCGGCACATTAGAAATGGCCGCAATGAACTCGGGCATCTTTGCCAGCCAAGTCAAAGACTTTGCTGTATTTGATTTCCCTTTCATGTTTGCCAATGGCAAAGAAGCTGACGCCGTGGTTGACGGTGCTTTTGGCCATAAGATGCATTCCAAATTGGAAGACAAAGGCATGGTCGGCTTAGGCTACTACGAGCTAGGCTTTCGCAACATGACCAACGGCAAGCGTGCGATCAACAAAGTCGCCGACATTGAAGGTTTGAAGTTGCGTGTCATTCCTAACCCTATCAATGTGGACTGGGTCAAGGCTTTGGGCGCAAACCCCACACCGCTGCCATTCCCTGAGTTGTATGCCGCATTGGAACAAAAGGCTGTAGACGGTCAAGAAAATCCACTGGCCACTATTTTTGGTGCCAAACTTTTCGAAGTTCAAAAACATCTGACACTGACGGGCCACCAATACAACCCTCAATCTGTTGTGATAAGCAAAAAGTTTTGGGATGGTTTGAGTGCTTCTGAAAAGAAGATTGTGTCCGATGCCGTGACTGAGTCTGCTAAGTTCCAACGCACCACTGCACGCGCTTTAGAAGCCGGCACTTTAGAAACATTGAAGAAAAATGGCATGGAAGTGACCACACTACCAGCTGCTGAAATGGCCATTCTTCGCGAAAAAATGAAGCCTGTGATTGTCAAGAACGGAGAAGCTATTGCCGCGACGGTTACTGAATTGCAAGCTGAATTAGCCAAACTGCGTAAATAACTGAGATGGATCATGCGCCAAAATGGCGCATGTCGGGGGTTTGACTGAAGTCACCCCCTTTTTGTATTTTTTGAAGGGTGGTTTGTATGAAGATTTTGATGCTCCATGGAATAAACCATGACATGTTTGGTAAGCGTGACCCTGCGCAATACGGCACTATCACGTTGAACGAAATCAATACCAGCCTACAAAAACTAGGCAAAGAGTTGGGCGCTGAGGTCGATTGCTTCCAAACCAACCACGAAGGTGCGATGTGCGAGCGCATCCACAAAGGTTTCTTGGATGGTGTTGACGCTGTATTGATCAACGCTGGTGCATGGACGCATTACAGCTATGGTATTCGCGATGCACTGGCGATATTGACGTGCCCGATTGTTGAGTTGCATATGTCCAATATCCATGCGCGTGAAGAATTCCGCCACAAGTCTGTCTTTGCTGAGATTGTCCAAGGCCAAATTTGTGGATTTGGTGCAGACAGCTATTTATTGGCCCTGCGTGCGGCGGTATCGGCGGCGAAGGGTGCTAAGTAAAACATGACGATCAATGGCAATACTGAACTGATCGCACACATTGGGTATCCGACACACGCATTCAAGTCGCCGCTAATTTATAACCCCTATTTCGAACAGGCCTTTATCAATGCTGTGGTCGTGCCTATGGGGTGTCAGACAGAGCATTACCCCGCATTTTTAAAGTCAGTGTTTGACCTCACCAATATCCGAGGTGCGCTCATCACTATGCCGCATAAGGTCACGACTGTGTCGTTGCTTGACGAGGTAACTGCGACCGTGAAAGTGGCCGGCGCATGCAATGCCGTGAAACGCACCAGCGAAGGACGCTTAGTGGGAGACATGTTCGACGGCGCAGGTTTTGTGCGCGGTGTGCAACGCAAAGGTTTTGATTTAAAGGGCAAACGTGTTTTTGTTGTGGGCAGTGGTGGCGTGGGCAGTGCGATTGCCGCTTCTCTTGCTGCAACTGGCATCGCTGCTATTTCTTTATTTGATGTCAACACATCCTCTGCCCGAGCTTTGGGAGATCGCTTGAAGCAGCACTACCCCGCGATTGAGGTACGTTGCGGATCGAATGACCCTGCCGATCACGACTTGGTGGTCAACGCCACGCCCATGGGGATGAAAGAAGGCGACCCATTGCCTATGGATGTTTCGCGTATTTCTACAGATGCTTTTGTAGGTGAAGTGGTGATGCGAACAGAAATCACAGCATTTCTGAAAGCGGCCCAAGACCGAGGTTGCCGTGTGCAGGTTGGCTCCGACATGTTGTTTGAACAAATTCCTGCCTACTTGGAATTTTTTGGTTTTGCCACTACGACGGCAGAGAATTTACGCGAACTAGCGCAACTCGAATGATTTGCGCTGTTTGGTCTAATTCACCTATTAGTTGTTGTTAGGAGTCTTCGATGAATACCAATCCACTTCACAGAGAAGCTGTCCCTGAAACCCCCAACCGCCTTGGTGTTGAGGGGATTGAGTTCATCGAATACACCACGTCGCATCCACAAGCATTAGGCCAAGTGTTGGAGAACATGGGGTTTAAACCGGTGGCGCGTCACCGTTCACGTGAAGTGACTTTGTACCGCCAAGGCGGCATGAATTTGGTGGTCAATGCCAACCCAGAAGACGCACGCATGAGCGGCGCAGCCGACGGCGAACCGGTGATTTCTGCGGTGGCATTTCGTGTGCACGATGCTTTGAAGTCGCATACCCGTTGCATAGAGCTAGGTGCATGGACCGTGCCTAGCCATGCGCAAGCGATGGAACTGCATATTCCTGCGATTCATGGGCCTGGTAGCACACGGTTTTATTTTGTCGATCGATGGAAAGAATTCTCCATCTACGACATTGACTTCAAACCTATTCCCACAGTAGACCAACACCCCAAGTCGATAGCTGACATGTCTTACTTTGGCGTGGTGCAGTACATCGGCGTTGGACGCAGTGCAGACTGGTTGGCGTATTTTGAAAATATCTTCGACTTCACATTTATTCCAGATGACCAGCGCTTTGGCATTTTGCCCAAGGGTAAGTTGATGAAAAGCCCTTGTGGTCAGTTTTTATGGCAACTCATTGAGCCCGAGCCTTGGATGGATGGCGACGAATCGCCTGAGTCCTTGCAACGCATTGGCTTAGGGGTGGCAGATGTGGGCGCAACAGTCAAAGTGCTCAAAGCCCAAGGTGTGGAGTTTGTAGAGTCCAGTCAACTTCACCCAGAGGACAGAGGCGCATTGACACGCGGCATGTTGGGTTCTGTGTCGTTTGAATTGGTCCATCAAACCAAATCTTCTGCGTAAGGGATGGCCATGAATTTGCTCGATGGCTTTGGTATGGACACGATCACGATGGCGGGCTCATTAGACGCCAAACTGTCTGCCATGAAGCAAGCAGGTTTTTCGCAAGTGATGTTGATGGCGCGCGATTTGATCTGGCACCCCGGTGGTGTGCCTGAGGCGGTGAAGGTTATTCAAGCCAGTGGTTTGAGACCCACAGGCTTTCAAGTGTTGCGAGATTTCGAAGGCCTCTCTGGCCATTTGCATAGCTACAAAGTAGATATTGCGAAATCGATGTTGGAGATGTGTGCCGCGACGGGCAGCAAAGTGCTGTTGGCGTGCTCTTCTTCATCACGCCACGCTACAGACGATTTAGACCACATCGCCAGAGATTTAAAAAAACTCGCCATGTTGGCTTTGCCGCTTGGAATCAAGGTTGCCTATGAAGGCTTGTCTTGGGGCAGAACCGTCAACGAGTTCACCACGTCTTGGGATGTGGTGTGTCGCGCAGACTGTCCTAATTTAGGCATTGGCTTAGATTCATTTCATATCTTCGCGGCTAAAACATCGTTAGACGCCATTGAAGATTTGGACCCAGAAAAAATCTTTCTCGTGCAGTTGTCAGACTTCATGTGGAACGAGACACCAACGTTTGAAGAGCGCATGACAACGGCGCGTACTTTCCGCGTGTTTCCAGGGGAGGGCGTGCACAGTGAAGACTTGGCTGATTTGGTGATGCGCCTAGACCGTATTGGTTATCGCGGCGACTACAGTTTTGAAGTGTTCAACGACGATTACCAACAACTACCTTTGAACACCGTCGCAGAGCGTGCTAAAAAAAGTGCGACTTGGTTGCACAATGATGTGCTGCACCGTTCTGCACCTCTCCCATCTTGGACACGTCCACACAAGGCTTAATCTTTATGCAACAACGTCAACTCGGCCCTTTCACTGTTTCCGCCATTGGTTTGGGATGCATGAATTTGAGCCATGCTTATGGCACACCTCCCTCGGCAGAAGTGGGTGAGGCATTGATACACAAAGCCTTGGATATTGGCGTCACGCTATTTGATACCGCAGCGATTTATGGTTTTGGTGCCAACGAAAAATTGGTGGGTAAAGTTTTAAAAGCCCATCGACAAAAAATCACCTTGTGTAGCAAGGGCGGTATGGCCGGTGTCGAGTTCCCCGATGGCGTGAAACGCGTGATCGATGGCAGGCCCGAGACTATTCGCAAAAACTGTGAAGACAGTTTGAGCCGATTAGGCGCAGATGTGATTGACTTGTATTACCTTCACCGCTGGGACAAGAAAGTCCCGATTCAAGAGAGTGTGGGCGCGATGGGCGATTTGGTGCGCGCGGGCAAAGTTAGAACCCTTGGTTTGAGCGAGGTATCTGCAAGCACTTTGCGCAAAGCGCATGCGGTGCATCCCATCACCGCCTTGCAAACCGAATACTCTTTGTGGACGCGAAACCCAGAAATCGCAGTGCTGCAAGCCTGCAAAGATTTGGGCGTGACGTTTGTAGCGTTTAGTCCCGTAGCGCGCGGGTTTTTATGCGCAGGCGATTTGGCGATTGACCAGTTTGCAGAAAAAGACATTCGCCGCACCATGCCGCGTTTTGCGCAAGACATGTATGCAGCCAACTTGCCTTTACGCAAAGCCTACCAAGACTATGCTGCCAAAGTGGGCTGCACCCCGGCGCAATTGGCGCTTGCTTGGTTGCTACAAAAAGACAGCACTTTGATCCCTATCCCTGGCACACAAAACATTAAGCACTTAGAAGAAAACATGCAGTCGCTGGATGTTCACTTATCTACCCAGCAGATGCAAGAGTTAGATGCTTTGGTGAATCAGCATACGGTAAAGGGTGCGCGCTATAACGCGCAAAGCTCGATTGAAGTGGATACGGAAGAGTTCTAAGTCGCTTATTGGCTTTTCTTGAAAAGGGAGCAAGCGTTTAAGCTTTTTTTCGCAGTAAAAGAAAAACCCCGCAAGTTTTAAAACTGCGGGGTTTTTTGTTGGAGAGATCTAGATTTAGATCGTGTCAATAAAGCTGCGCAACTTGTCGCTACGGCTTGGGTGCTTCAATTTACGCAGTGCCTTGGCTTCGATTTGACGGATGCGCTCGCGCGTGACATCGAACTGTTTGCCAACCTCTTCCAAGGTGTGGTCGCTGGTCATCTCGATACCAAAACGCATGCGCAGCACTTTGGCTTCACGTGGGGTCAGGCCGTCCAAGATGTCTTTGACGACATCGCGCAAGCCAGCTTGCATCGCCGCTTCGAGAGGCGCAGTGTTGACGCTGTCTTCGATGAAGTCGCCCAAATGGCTGTCATCATCGTCACCGATTGGCGTTTCCATGGAGATGGGCTCTTTGGCGATCTTCATGATTTTGCGAATCTTGTCTTCTGGAATTTCCATCTTCTCAGCTAAGACGCTGGCATCTGGTTCAAAACCAAACTCTTGCAAGTGTTGGCGGCTGATGCGGTTCATCTTGTTGATGGTTTCGATCATGTGCACAGGAATACGGATGGTGCGGGCTTGATCGGCGATGGATCGCGTGATCGCTTGGCGAATCCACCAAGTGGCGTAAGTTGAGAACTTGTAACCACGGCGGTATTCGAATTTATCAACGGCTTTCATCAAACCGATGTTGCCTTCTTGGATCAAATCTAAGAACTGCAAACCACGGTTGGTGTATTTTTTGGCAATAGAGATGACCAAACGCAAGTTGGCTTCGATCATTTCTTTCTTGGCGTGGCGTGAACTGCGTTCACCTTCGTTCATGCGCTTGTTGATGTCTTTGAGTTGGTCCAAAGGCACAACCACACGCGATTGCAAGTCGATGAGTTTTTGTTGTAGCTCTTGGATTGGCGGAATGTTACGGCTCATGGTGGCAGACCAATTTTTACCCGCAG
>Ga0209189_1000839_pt1 | contig 23885 bp, 10 predicted proteins | sample C_130820_EF_Meta_FD_187308 | JGI IMG/M metagenome (GOLD analysis project Ga0209189, IMG submission 187308) | Freshwater microbial communities from Lake Croche, Canada to study carbon cycling - C_130820_EF_MetaG (SPAdes) (version 3) | ecosystem: Environmental > Aquatic > Freshwater > Lake... | reverse complement strand
GTTTGCAGCGTTCCGTTTTTATAGGCACTTACATCGCCGTAACCTAAATCATCGGCATATATAATTAGGATATTGGGCTTTGAAGTTGGCTCATAAAAGCTAAACAGCCCAACCAACAAAACTGACAACAAGTATTTCATAATTTTTAGTTTTTTGGTATGTACTTTTTATACTCACGTAAAAATTAAAACTCTGTAAATTGCAAAATGATTCTCTGCAAAATTTAGTTTTTCGACTTAAGCTATTTTTTATCATTGTTTCTTCGGCAAATTAGAATTTTATTTGCAGAAAAATTAAGATTAAATGCAAAAGATTACAATTGCCGTTGACGGCTATTCAAGTTGTGGCAAAAGTACGACTGCCAAAAAGGTAGCTGCAAGTTTGGGATATAGTTATATTGATACAGGAGCAATGTATCGGGCTGTAACCCTTTATTTTCATCAGCATTTGGTAACACTCACTAACGAAAAAGAAGTGGTAAAAGCACTCAGTAATATTCAGATTGAGTTTCGCCGAAACCCCAACGATGGCCGAAACGAGACTTTTCTAAATGGACTAAAGGTTGAAGATGAAATCCGAAAACTTTATATTGCCAATCAAGTAAGCGAAGTAAGTACGATTGCTGAAGTTCGCCACGCAATGGTAGCACAACAACGCAAAATGGGCAAAAAGAAAGGCGTAGTAATGGATGGTCGAGACATCGGAACGGTTGTTTTTCCTGATGCCGAACTGAAGATTTTTATGACCGCCGACCCGCTAATCAGAGCTAATCGCCGCCAACTTGAACTGAACGAAAGAGGTGATTTGGTTGATATTGAGGAGATTATCGAAAATATCAAAAAACGTGACTTAATTGATACAACTCGCAAAGAAAGCCCGCTTTACAAGGCCCATGATGCCGTGGATTTAGATACTTCTTACCTGACGCTTGATGAACAAGTAGAAATGGTGTGTATTTTGGCCGATGAAGCTTTAAGTAAAGCTATTAGAAAATAAATATTTACATTAATAAAACCTGTAAGGTTTGGGCTGCGATATTGAAAAATCTTGATTATATAGTTGTTGGGCAAGGAATTGCGGGGTCACTGTTGGCTTATCAGTTGATAAAAGCTGATAAAAAAGTGCTGGTTTTGAATGATGAATCACTACCAACTTCCTCAGCCGTTGCGGGAGGGATTTTCAACCCAATTACAGGCAAAAATCTTGATAAAACTTGGCTTGCCGACAAGATTTTCCCTTTTTTGAGAGAGTTTTATACTTCACTCGAAAAAGAATTTCACGCAACTTTTTATCACGAGACCAATCTTTATCGACCATTTGCCAACGAACAGCAACAAAAGCATTTTCTAAGATTGACGGATGAATATGATTTAGGAAACTATCTAAAAATCATTCAGCCAAATCAGTCTGATTATGAGCAAGTTAGCAACGAATTGGGCGGCCTTTACACCTTGTCGGCTGGTTGGGTAAATGTACCAAAAATGCTCAAATATTTCCGAGATTTTTTCAAACAAAACGAAAGTTACCAAGCCGAAAAAGTTGATTTTGCAGAACTAATCATTAGCGAAAACAACATTTTCTATAAAGATTTTCAAGTAAAAAGAATCATCTTTTGCCAAGGATTCTATTCTACTCAAAACTCATTTTTTAATTGGATTCCGTTTAATCCTGCCAAAGGAGAAACCATTTTGGCTGATGTTGAAGGCTATAAAATTAAAGAAATTATCAATCAAGGCTTCTGGATTATTCCACTTGAAGGAAACAAATGTCGGCTTGGTTCTACTTATATTTGGGATAATCTAGATTGGCAAGCCACCGAAAGTGGTCGAGAGTTGATTGCTTCTAAAATAAGCAAAATATTATCAATCCCCTACCAAATCACTGGCCAAGAAGCTGGAATCAGACCTACTACCAGAGACCGTCGCCCGTTAATGGGCAACCATCCGTACCATAATAACCTATATATATTTAATGGACTCGGCACGAAAGGCGTATCGCTTGCCCCTTATTTTGCCGAAGAAATGCTAGGTTTTTTAGAAAAAAATAAAGTTTTAATGTCCGAAGCTAACATTGAGCGTTTTTATTCGTTATATTCGTTATAAGATTTTGTGCAGATTTTTTAGCAAAAATTTTCCCGAAATTAAATACCCGAAATTGTGTATTCGACACTTTTGTGACCCAAAATGTGTCAGATTACAATTTAACCTATTAAAAATCTGTATTCTTGGAAATATACAAAGGCATGGAAAATTTGTTTACTCTTCGTCGAATCATCACGGTGGCTTTTTTAATACTTGCATTGGGCATGAGTCGTGTTTCTGCACAAAACTACTTTTCGTCAACCCAAGAGGAGTTTGGGAAGAACCGTATTCAATATAAAAGATTTGAATGGCTCACGATTAGGAGTAATAATTTTGAGTTTAATTATTACAGAAGCGGTGACAAAATTGCCCAAAATGCCGCTAAAATTGCTGAGGGCGAATATGACCGAATCACGGAGTTGTTGGGTTATACTCCCTTTACATCCATGAAGATATTTTTGTATAATTCTCCCAAAGAACTTGAACAAAGCAATATCGGACTTACTGCCCCAACAGACTTAGATGGAAGTATCCTAAACTTAGCAAAATCACGTGTGCAGATTGCATATACAGGCAACGAAGAGCAGTTTAAGCAAGAATTAGTACACCAAATTGCCCGATTGTTTGTTTATGATATGCTTTATGGCGGAAGTTTGAAAGAGGTATTACAGAGTTCGCTTTTGCTAACAGTTCCAGAATGGTATATGGCGGGAATCTCAGCGTATATTTCGGCCGATAACGATAATCCGCTCATATTAGACCGAATGCGTACAGTGATTCTAAAAAACAAAGACAAGAAAATTGAAACTATCCAAGGGAAAGATGCTGAAATAATTGGTCAATCTATTTGGAATTATATTGCGGTTCGATATGGAAAAGACAATATTTCTAATATTCTGAATCTTACTCGTATCATTCGCACTGAAGAATCGAGTATCACAAGCACGTTGGGCGTTTCGTATAGTAGATTTCTGAAAGAGTGGCGAGAATATTATGCTAATAGCCTATATGCTACTACCGAAGAAAAAAACCAAGACAATGTGGTAAAAAAGCCAGATATCACTTCTAATAATTCTATAGCTGAAACCAAGCAAAAACTCGAACTAAAAGCGGGTGAAGTAGATACAGATAATTATGAATTTGATGCTCAAAATATTATTAAATCTTTAGCAGCCGAAAATTCGAAATTAAAGGGTGAAATAACCGACAAAACGATTCCAAAATCGGGCAGATTTAAGGAGGTTCTGAAAATAAAAGGACCTTTTGCCTACGAAAACATCGTTATAGCTAACGATATAAAGTCAGAGTTTTTGGTTGATCCTGTCAGAAGGATGGGTATGAAAAACACCTTAGTGATGAATGACTTGCTTGAAAATCACAGTATCAAATTGGGGCTTTTCATTACACCAATTTTACGCAATCATGATGTTTTTTTAGGTTATAATAATAATGTGCGAAGAGTGGACTGGGGAGTTGATATTCAAAGACGTTCGATTTCACTTAGTGAATTGGATAATCGTAGCCTTTACTTATTTCGCCCATTAAACATCAACACGCCACAAACAACTGTCCTAAGTATCGACAGACGCCTATATTATAACCGCTTTTCGGCTTTTTTGTCTTATCCATTTAGTCAATATTTAAAGGCTGTATTATCGCCAAACATTACCTCTACATCTGATATTGATGTTTCAGATTTAGGCAGAAAAAACCTTCAATCAATCTATTTGGGCTTCCGTGGCGAATTAGTTTATGACAATACTAATCCATTATTTAGTAAAGTATTGGTTGGTACACGTGCTAAAATTCGTCTTGAACGTTCATTTAGTTTCAAAACCAGTAGCGAAAACTTTAGCCGTATGGTAATTGATGCCCGTCATTATCGTAAGTTATTTGGAAGTGTTTTACTTGCAGCTCGTTTGTCATATAGCCGTTCGCTCGGAAAAGCACCAAAAGTAACAATTCTTGGTGGAGTGGAAAATACTATCAATCGCTCAATTGAGCCAACTAATGGCCAATCGGTTGGTGTTCCGAGGGATTTAAGAGATATACTTTTCTATGATTTTGGAGGAAATCTAAGAGGCTTCAACTTCGCTAAACTCTATGGCACAAGTCACTTACTTACCAATCTGGAACTACGTTTACCATTGGCACAATATGTATCGAAAGGCTCTCTAACATCTAATTTCCTGCGAAATTTACAATTTGTCGGTTTCACCGATGTAGGCACGGCTTGGTATGGAAATAAAGGGCCATTTAATCGACAAAACAGTTTGAATACTGAAATCATAGGCGGCGGTCAGAACCCATTTAGGGCTACTGTAACCAATTTCAAAAATCCATTTTTGGTTGGGTATGGGATTGGTGTAAGAACAACCATTTTGGGCTATTTTGTTAAGGTCGATTATGCTTGGGGACTTGAGGACAAGGAAGTTAACCCTCCAAAATTATATTTATCTTTGGGCTTCGACTTTTAAACTCCCAAGCAAATTTTCTATCAAAATATAATTATAATAAGTATTTATCTGTCAAATATCCGCCTACCAAGCGGATGATTTTTGCTACATAAAGTAATTTGGCATGGTTTTGCTCATTTTTTACCAAACATTCTTCCACTAGCAATATTTTTCTTTTTTCTTTTCTACAAAAATTTGTCTAACCCTTCATTTATTAAACGTTTAAGCATGTAGTTTTGGCACAGTTTTGGATAGTATTTAAACTGTATATAGTATTTGGATGCCTAAATTAATTCCATAAGAAGATGATTTAGTTACAATAACAGGTTTTCATTGGATTTAGAATAAAAAAGTAAATAATTAAATACTACATGCAAATTTTTAAAAATACTTGCAAGTGAAATGTAATTTTACCGAAAGTAATGTCCCAATGCCAAAAAAAAGTGTTTTCACAACAATGTAAATTAGACAAAGTCACCAAGATTTTGGAGTTTGTGCAGAAAATTTTCAATGTTATTAGTCTATTTTTTAAACAGAAAAATAGCAATAAGGACATAGATATACCTCAATCTCAGAAGGGTATTAATATAAGTCCCAAGCATAAACTATTCGCTGAAAGTAGTTTGCAGGAATACTTTGCCGATAAGTTCCTCATACCTTTAATTATAAAAAATATTAAATCCGTGCCTGATTTAATACCAAACCCAGATTTAATCATGAATCAGCTTTCCCTTAAAGGTAATTCAACGATAAAGGAATACCATTTAGGTAGTCATTTTGATGAAAAGTTAAAACGATGGACACTCTTATTCTCTTTTCCAAAAAAATATATAGCGGAGACGATGAGTACTCTTAAAAAATTATTTTCTAAGAGATTCGCAACAACAATTATGTTGATGCTTATTTGCATTTTTGGACTTACAGCTCAAAAATCCATTGATAAAGGTTTGAAACCAAACTATGTGTCAATTAGTGATTACGTTTGGAATGATGTAAATAATAAGGGTTTACAAGTTACTGGGGAACCAAGTATACAGACAACTAAGGCTAATACTGGCGATGACATTAAAGATAGTGATTTTAACCCAACTACTGGTTATTCACCAAAAATTAGCATCGACCCATCAGTACCAGCTTTAAAAGATTATCCAAATATCTACGGTACAATTTACCTACAATCGATTTGCTCTGAGCTAGTGGCAATCGCAACTGATGCAGATATTTGTTTGGGAGATACAACTTATATAAAAGCAACTATTACAGGCGGCGGAAACGTAAAATGGTACTTAACACCAACTGGTGGTATACCATTCGCAACGATAAACAGTGGTACAGCTTATGCAATCTTCCCAACAACATCGACGGTTTATTACGCAGAAATTGCTAATGCACCACAAGGTTGTCCAAATACTCGTCAAACAGTTGCGATTGTAGTAAATGTGCGTCCAGCTAATCCAAGTTGTGTTAGTTCAGTTGAAGAATGTATTGGTAAAACAATCAATTTGAATGGCTTCGTGATTAAAGGTGTAACAACCCCAGGTGGTACTTTCGAATGGCATACAACAGCTAATCCAAACTCAGCTTTAGTTTTAAATACATCAGCAGTTGGTGCGGGTACATATTATTTATTTGAGAAATCAGGTGCGGGATGTTTTAGCGACCCAACATTATTGGAAGTTACTTTGAAAAACTGTGATAAATCTATTGACTTGAGTTTAACAAAAACAGCCTATAACATCACACCAAACGTAGGGGAGAACATCACGTTTACAATCAAAGTAAGCAATTCTGGCCCTGACGCAGCAACAGCAGTTGAAGTAACAGACGAATTACCGGCTGGATTACAATTTGTATCAAGTGCATTATTTACAAATAATAGCGGTGTTTTAACTTCTACTATTGCAAATGTAGCTGCCAATCAAACTATTACTTTGACATACATTGCTAAAGTAATAGGTTCGGTTGCAATGACAAATTTTGCTCAAATAACAAAAGCAAACGAAAAAGATAAAGACTCAACTCCGGGAAACGGTAAAACTACCAAAGAGGATGACGATGATAAAGTAACGATAATACCTAAATCTGTAGAGTTATTGGCTGATTTGAGTTTAAATAAAACTGTAAGTAACTCTACTCCTTTCAGCGGTGACCAAATTGCTTACTATATAGAGGTTAAAAACAACGGAACATCAAATGCTACTAACGTTGAAGCAACTGATATTGTACCAACTGGTTTACAAATCATCAGTGCTACAGGTGGCGATGGAATCACAATAATAGGTAATACAGTAGTAGCGAAATTTATCCAAATCAACGTTGGTCAAACCGCTATGTTCCAAATCGTTGCAAAGGTAATCGGTACTACGGGTACAATCAAAAACTGGGCTGAGGTAACGAAATCTGACCAAAAAGATCCGAACTCAACTCCAAACAACGGTGTGAGTAAAAACGAGGATGATGATGACGATGCCGACATCACAATCAAACAATCAGTTTGTAACCCAACTACACCATTCATTTCTTGTGTAAACCCTTACATCTGTCTTGGTGAAAGTATTTCTATTGACGCAATTGGATGTAATGGTACTGTTATTTGGTCGGATGGGCAAACAGGCAACATGTTAACTGTAATACCAGCTACGACTACGACTTATACGGCTCAATGTAAAATCAATGATAACTGCATTAGTCCAAAATCGAACCCGCTACAGGTTGTAATAAATGTTATTTCACCTCCAATAATTACTTCAAATTCTACATCGAATGTGATTTGTAATGGTGGAAGTGTAACACTAACAGCGAATAACTGTACAGGAAAAATCGTTTGGTCAACAGGTGCAACTACACCATCAATCACAGTTTCGCCAACAACAACAACTTCTTATACATCAACTTGTGCCAAGTTAAATTGTATAAGTAATAAATCAAACGTAATTACTGTAACAGTAGGAACACCAACAATACCTCCAACTATTACAGCTGATAATAACGCAATTTGTGCAGGTCAATCAGTTAAATTAACAGCCAATACGTGTACAGGAATAGTAGTTTGGTCAAATGGATCAACTGGTTCGAGCATTACATTTGCTCCAACAAGTACAGGCATTTATACAGCAATATGTAAAATAGGCGAGTGTTCAAGCAATGATTCTACACCAATCACTGTAACTGTGGGAGTTGGTGTAACACCGACAATCACCGCAAGTAAAGATGTTGTCTGTGCAGGTGAAAGTGTAACGTTGACAGCAAACTGTACAAGTACAATTACTTGGTCAACCGGTGCTACAACTTCATCTATCACTGTTTTACCAACAGCCAATACAACTTACGATGTCTCTTGTAAGGTGACTGAATGTAGTGGAAAAGCTTCTAAAGTAATTACCGTAACACCTAAACCAGCGACACCAATCGTAACTTGTAGTAAAGAAAGAATCTGTTTAGGTGAGTCCCTTACTTTTTCAGCTCAAGGTTGTGAAGGATCTGTAACTTGGAGTACTGGTGCTAGTGGTGCCACAATGATAGTGAAACCTACAAACCCAACTAATGTTTATACTGCAATTTGTACTGTAAATGGTTGTGCGAGTAGTCCGTCTAAAGATTTTGTTATCACAGTTATCAGCCTTTCTCCTCCTACAATCACAGCTTCAGCTGAGACCATTTGTAGTGGTAATTCAGCAACATTAACAGTAAGTAATTGTGATGGTAAAGTAGTGTGGTCAACAGGAGCAACTGCGGTTTCTATAAGAGTAACACCAACTGAGACTACTACTTATACTGTGAAGTGTATTGTTGATGAATGTGAGAGTTCAGCTTCTAAAACTATCAATATTGGAGGCGGTCAAATACCAAACTCTCCAACAATATCAACTAATATAACAGCAGTTTGTGGAAATGAAACAGCTACTCTTACGGCAAATGGTTGTACGAGTGGAACTATCACTTGGAGTAATGGATCAACTGGCTCAACTATTAGTGGAGCGGTTGGTACTTATACTGCTACTTGTAAAAATGATTGCGGTATAAGTGGTAATTCAAATGCTATTGTTATCCAAACAGGAAATATTATTACACCTCCAACAATCTCGGCTACAACAACCGCACTTTGCGAAACAAGTCAAATAACATTGACTGCGACAGGTTGCACAAGTACAACAGTTTGGTCTAATGCCTCAACTGGCTCAAGCATTACTGTTTCGGTAGCGACCACAACAATTTTCTCGGCTACTTGTAAAATAATTAATTGTGAAAGTGGCAAATCAAATGACGTAACTGTAACTGTTGGCAAACCAAATAAACCAACAATTACTTCAAATAAACAAACAATTTGTGAAGGCAACGCAGTAGTATTAACAGCAGCAGGCTGTGAAGGAACAACAGTTTGGTCTAATGGTCTTACAGGTTCAACAATCAATGTATCGCCAAGTACTTCAATTGAATACACTGCAGTTTGTAAATTACCTCAAAGCGGATGTACAAGCGAACAGTCAAATAAATTAACTATAAATGTTACTACTAAACCAGAATCTCCAATTATCTCTTTGTCGGCATCGAGAATCTGTAATGGTGATACCCTTACAATCAATGCCTTAGGATGTAGCGGAAGTGTTTTATGGTCAACGGGTCAAACATCGGCTTCAATCAATGTAAACCCTGCCGAAACCACAGTTTATACAGCTATCTGTAAAGTAGGTTCTTGCCAGTCTGCTCCATCTTCGGCAGCAACTATTACGGTTGGAAATCCAATCCCACCAGTAGTATCTCACAAAAACACGCAAATTTGTGGCGGCTCAAGCACACAAATAGAAGCATCTGGTTGTATAGGTACGGTAAAATGGTCTGACGGACAAATTGGTGCAGTAATCACTGTTTCTCCAACAATCATCACAAGCTATTCAGCAATTTGTGATGCTGGAAGATGTAAAAGTGAAAAATCGAATGCAATCACAGTACAAGTAACTGGAAGTGGCTTGAAAAAACCAACCACTCGTGATTTAGTAAATACTTGTCCTTATATTACAGTTGATATCACAACGGGTGTAACAAGTGAAGCTTCATCACAAGGTGGTGTGTTTGTGTTCCGTACAGGAACTACTTCAGGTTCACCTGCAGTAACTAACCCATCAACAGCAGGTACAGGAACTTACTATGTTTTTGAGAAGGCAGGTAACGGATGCTATAGCGAAGGTGCTAAAATAAATGTTAATATTGCATCTTGCGAAACGCTGATCAACTGCTCAGCAAATCCAGCAACAGCGTTGGCTGGTAAAGATACCACAGTTTGTTTGAGTGCTGATGCTTTAACACTACAAGGCAAAATCGGTGGTTCGGCTACAAGTGCAAAATGGACAACTGATGGCAAAGGCACTTTCGATAACGCTCTAAGCTTGAATACTAAATATAATTATTCAAACGATGACGTAGTGAAAGGAAGCGTGAAATTTACGCTCACTACCAATGACCCAGACAATAATGGTTCTTGTGTAGCGGCAATATCAAGCTTTATAGTTAGTCTCAAAGGAGTAAATACGATTCCAACTATTGAATCAAGCAAATCGCCAAATATTTGCTTCGGTGACTCAATCGTCCTTACTGCAACAAATGTAGGTTCTTACAAATGGAGTACAGGAGCAACAAGCAAGAGCATTACGGTGAAAACGCCAGGTCTTTATACATTAAAACTCATCAACGGCAATGGATGTGCATCACTTAGCTCAAACGAAATCGCAGTAAAACTTGGAAATGCTATTGCAACTCCAACTGTAGCAGCACTCACTAAGAATATCTGCCCTGTAACTACTGTAAACTTGGCAAGCTCAGTTTCAAGCCAAACACAAAGTATAGGCGGCGTATTTGAGTTCCATACAGGAAGTTCGCCAGTCAGCCCAATGCTTGCAAACGCATCAGCGGTAGGTTCTGGAACATATTATGTTATCGAGAAGAGTGGCATTGGTTGTTTTAGTCAAGCATCTCCAATAATTGTATCGATTGACCAGTGCAACGTATTAAATGATACATCTAAAGTTGATGTAAGTGTCTTGATTCTTGGTTCACAGGTTGAATTAAAAATTGGAGACCCTGTTACATATTACATTACCGTAAAAAATAACAGTACTGTAAAAACTGCAACCAACGTAAATGTTGTAAACGTATTGCCTAAAGGCTTAACGATTACTTCAATAACACCAGGCTTTACAGCATTTGGTACAGACTCCTTATTAAGTGTAATCAGTAACTTACCCGCAGGTGTCACCAAAACCTACACATACGATGCTAAAACAACAAAAGCTGGTCAAATTATCAATACTGCTAAGATTACCAAACTTGACCAATTGGACCCAATCTTGAGTAATAACATCAGTCAATGGATGGTTGAATGTAAAACTTGTCAAGAAGTTTGTGCAGGACTTGCATTAGCAGCAGACACTACTCGCCAAGCAAATGGTAGCTACAACATCACGTTTAGAGCATTGATTGAAGCTTGTGGAAACGTTAAATTGGAAGGTGTGAAAATTACTCAGAATCTCTCAACAATGTTCCCAGCACCAACCACCTATACAATCGTTCAAAAACCTACGGCAGGCCTAGGAAGTCTATTAAAAACAAATGATAGTTTCAATGGTACGACTGATATTAACCTAACGATTCCTGAAAGAAGTATCGTAGAAGTAGGTAAAGTAGATACCGTGAAATTCGTAATCAATATCGTAACTAATGGCAAAGAAGGCCCATTCTCGACAAATGCAATATTGGCTGCAATCGGAAATATGAACTTTGGAATACCATTAGATGTATCTGATGCTTCAAACAATGGTAAAACAGTAGTGAAAGGAAGTGCTGAACCAACGGTAGTTCGTCTCTACAAATCACCAAGTATTGGACTAGCGAAAATCGTACTTGATACAACAAAGAAAGCAAATGGCTCTTATGATATAACTTATCAATTACTTGTGAAAAACAACGGTTCATTGACATTGAACGATGTAATCATAAGAGATACACTCTCTAAGGTATTCAAAGCTCCAGCTACATTTTTAGTAGTGAAAGCACCAAGTAAGAATTCCAGCAGCCAGTTGGCAATCAATAGTGCATTCAACGGTACATCTGATAGTCGTTTAACACTTACAGGTAGCACAATTGCTATCGGTAAAACTGATACTTTGAGGTTCACAGTCAATGTAAAACCAGATTCACTAAAAACATTTAATAATACAGCAATAGTTTCTGGTTTTGGCACACTTTCTGTTGGAACAAAAGAAAATGTGACAAAATTATCAAATGCAGGTCTAAATCCTGATGCTCCGGGAAGTAACCCTACTAATTTGAACCTAAATTCAAAAGGTAGTAGTATAATCGAAGTACCATGTATTGGAATCGCACTTTATATAAAAGATACTGTACGACAAGCCGATAACAGCTATAACATTACCTATAAAGCTATCGTTAAAAACTGTGGTAATATAAACTTGAGTAATGTTCAATTGTGTGATACATTATCTAAAACATTCACATTACCAGCCGTTGCGAAACTTGCATTGAAACCAACATTAAGTGCAGGAAGCCTATTGAAAGTAGATACTTCGTATAATGGTACAACTAAAACTTGTATGCTTTTAGATGCAAGTCAGATTGCACCAAACAATGTAGATACGCTCACTTGGGTGGTCAATGTGAACCTCAACGGTAGTAAAGGGCCATTTAGATATACAGTCATATTTTCGGCTAAAACACCAAATAGTAAGTCAATAACCGATGCTTCAAATGCAGGCATCGACCCAAGTCCGACAGGAAATATACCGACAGTTATCAACTTTAGTAGCTTGCCTGATGCACTAATCGGTATCTCGAAAAATGCAAACGAGCCTAAATTAGTAATAGGTAAAACCAACACTTACGACGTAACATTTACATTCAAAGTAAAAAACTACGGTAAAGTGACATTTACAGGTGTACAAATTAAAGACAACTTGAGTGTGATATTCGGTGATAGCGTGAAGATTGATTCGGTAAATATAAAAGCCGACGCTGGTCTAACAGCAAATAACAGCTATACAGGTCGTGGAAGTCTAATCAATCTTTTGGTTGATTCACTAAGTATATTACCAGTCAATACTGAAAGAAACGTAATATTGTTCACTCGTTTGACAACATCGTCAAATAAAGCAAACTTTGAAAACCAAGCATTGGCAATCGGTAAATACCAAACCAACAAATCAGTAGATGACTTGTCAACTAACGGTAACGACCCTGACCCAGATGCAAATGGAACACCAAAAGATAATAGTAAGGGTACACCAGTAAAACTTGGAGATGATAACCCTCTCATACCTTCGTTCAGCACAACACTAGGTATTGCTAAATCGGCCATACTTGATACAGCGAAAAATGCAGATGGTAGCTATGGCCTAATGTATAAAGTGGTTGTGAAAAATTATGGTGCAAGTAAACTCACAAATATCCAGTTGAGCGATAGTTTGAACAAAGTATTTGCCGACAGTGCTGAATTCGTAGTAGTAGGTAAAATAGCACTAGGTAAAAATAGTAAGTTGAAAATAGATTCGACCTTCAATGGTAGAACCAAAACAACTATGTTGATTGCCGATAATAGTTCATTAACAGCAGGTACATCTGATACAATTACTTTCAAACTCAGACTATTGAGTGCGAAAAAAGGAGATGCAACTTACTCAAACAGTATTACAGGTACAGCTAAAGATAGTACAATAGCAGTTAAAGATATTTCACAATCAGGTATCAACCCTGACCCAGATAATGACAAAAATCCTGGCAACAATAACCAGCCAACACTTATCACAATCAAAGGTCAGTCAGCAATTACCGATACAACAAATAGAGCCAAAATTCCGCAGGCGTTCTCGCCTAATGGTGACGGTAAAAACGACTTATTTGTCATCAACGGAATCAATGATACTGATGCTAAAGCCGAAATATTTATCTATAACAGATGGGGTCAATTGGTTTACCAAAACTCAGACTTCGGTAAAGTATCTGGTTGGGATGGCAAAGCAAACAATGGTATAATTCTGGAAAGCAAAGGAGTCGGCGTACCAGATGGCACATACTTCATCTTTGTCAAAGCAGTAGGCTTTTGGGATAATAAACCAAAAATCAACTTTATAACAATTGCCAGATAAAAGCAAATATTCAAAAAACAAACTTCCTTATAGATATTTCTGAAAAAGAAAAACCCTAAAGAAGTTATTTAAACCAACACTAAAATAACAAATGGCAAACTATTATAATAGTATAACTATTTGATATTCAAGTACAAAGAGATATTTATACTCTTAATAAAAAATACTGGCGTTTCAAAATCTTAAGGTAACTGCGTTTTGCTATTGAGTTTAAAAATGCATAAACGGCTACATTGAAAATTGAATGAACCTTTAAAAGCACCTTGTATTTACTATTTAATTTGGTAAAAAAAATGAAAAAATTTACAAACTTAAAAAACAATTTAGCCGCATTTTTGCTCATCGGGGCATTATCAGTAAGCTACCAAACCTTCGCTCAACAAGAAGCGATGTTTTCCCAGTATATGTTCAATATCCTAGCCATTAACCCCGCTTATGCTGGTAGTCGTGATGTATTGAGCCTCACAACTCTTGGTCGTTATCAATGGGTTGGCGTTGAAGGAGCTCCTAAAACTTTTACGTTTTCTATTGATTCACCAATCAAAAATGAGAAAATGGGTTTAGGCTTACAAGTAACTCGTGACGAAGTTGGTCTCCAAAAAAACACCGGACTTTACCTTACTTATGCGTATCGTATCAAAGTTGGCCCTCGTTCAACTTTATCTTTTGGTGTGCAAGGTGGAGCTACCAACGTACGTTGGATATTGTCAGATGCACAAAATCTATCAAACCCAAATGATTATGTATTCTTAGGTGCGAACGACCAAAATAACATTCTTCCAAACGTGGGCGGTGGTATTTATTTGAGCAATGATAAAGGATACATTGGTGTTTCTTGTCCTCAAATCATGCAAAATCCGATTTCCAAATTTACACCAGTTGATGGAAAAAGTTCAGTTGGCAAAACCCAACGTCACTATTTTACCATGATGGGTTTTGTTATAGGGAAAGGCTCTTTCAAAATCAAGCCTTCTACACTGATTCGTTATACACAAGGATCTCCACTTGGCTTTGATGGAAATGTTAACTTCTGGATTAAAGACAAAATTTCGTTTGGTGTTTCTGGACGTATCTCACAATTTCAAGCGATGGGGCAAGACAGCAAGAGCTTATTTGATGCCGCAATAGGTATGGTAGAACTTCAACTTACTCCACAATTCAAACTCGGTTACGCTTATGATTTTACATCAAATAAGTTTAACGATGAATCGAAAACAGGCATAAGTCGTTTCTTTGGTATTCCAACACACGAAATTTTACTTCGATATGAATTTGGCTTCGGTAAGGACAAAATTCTGACTCCACGCTATTTCTAAGATTTTTATTACATATTCTATTTGCTATAGAATGCATTGGTACGAAGTTTAACTAGAATCAATAAGTGGTTATTCAAGAGAATAAAACTTTATTTTTGAAAAAGGATTTTTGGTACCAATTTTCTGAGTTTAAGCACATATATCAAGTCCCCAATACGAATACTAAATTTATAAATTCATAAGTGAATTTTAAATTCTAACAAAATGATAGTCAGGAAAAAAATAATAGGAGCGTTGGTTGTAGCATTCTTGCTCGGCGGTAGCGTAAAGGCTCAAGACGCCTTATTAAAGACTGGTGAGCATCACTACGAAAGTTTGTCCTACTTTAAAGCCATTGATGCCTTTGAGGCAGCTTTAAAGAAAAAAGGTCTTACTGAACAACAAAAGCTCGCCATCAAAATAAAACTCGGCGATAGCTATTGCAAAGTTAAAGATTCTCAAAACGCCGAACGTGTTTATGCAGAAGTAATTAGCACAGCAGGCGATTTATCAGGCGAAAACGTCGCTATATCTCTCAAATATGCTCAAGTACTTGCTAGTAATGGTAAATACCGTGAAGCACAAGAAATGTACGACAAATATACGCGTAAAGTCGAAGACGACCCTCGTGGAAAAGGTTTCTCAAAACTTTATAACGATGTAAGCGTACTTACTAAAAACGCCAATTGCTATAAAGTTGACTACCTTTCAATTAATACCAACTCGGCTGATTTCTCACCAGCTTATTACAAAAACGGACTAGTATTCGTCTCAAACCGTCATAATAGTGTCGGAGTACGTCGAGTATTCGGCTGGAACGACACACCTTTTCTTGACTTATTCTTTTTAGATGATGTTTCGGCCATTGGCGGACAAGCCGCTGGTTTGGGAACAGGCTCAAGCGACATAAAAGGTTCTCGCAAACGCAATAGTCGAGGTGGCATTGTTGGTTCTGACGAATATACTGCTACTACTGCCAACGATAGCCGTACAATCGGAACTTACGGTGGCATGAACGTTATGGCCGGTTTAGGCTACGGCGACCGTCCAGTTACAGAATCAGAGCGTTTTGGTGGTTCAATCAACTCAAAATATCACGAAGGTCCAGCGGCATTCTTCAAAGATGCTTCAAAAGTGATTTTTACAAGAAATAACTTTAATAATGGTAAAGCAAAACGTAGCTCTGATGGTATCAATAAATTGAAACTATATATGGGTGATGCCAACAAAGATGGTTGGAAAAATATCAAAGAATTACCATTCAATAGTGATGAATATTCAACAGGACATCCTGCCCTTTCGGCCGATGAAAAACTACTTTTCTTCGCTTCTGATATGCCTGGCGGTTATGGTGGAACTGACATTTATGTATCTCGCTATGACGGCGGTAACTGGTCTGCTCCTATTAATTTAGGTAAAACCGTTAATTCTAAAGGTAATGAAATGTTTCCTTTTGCTGACGAAAAAGGTAATTTATACTTTTCCTCAGATGGTCACGCAGGTTTAGGAGATTTAGATATATTCTTTGTCCAAATGGACGGAACAACGTCAAAAGATCGAGTAATCAACCTTGGAGCTCCCGTAAATTCAAGCAAAGATGACTTCGGTATCGTAACCGATGCCCTTCGTAAGGCTGGTTACTTTAGCTCAAATCGTAAACGTGGTGGTGCCGATGACGACATCTACAAATTCGATAGGGAGTGCGAACTCACAGAGGGTTGTGACCTAATAATTGCCATATATGATGCCGAAACAAAGATGCCACTTGATAATGCTAAAATTGTTTATGAAGACAAAGACGGTAAAATAAAAGAAAAAATGAGCGATGCCGATGGTAGTGTGAAACTTGAAGGACTTGAACAAGATGTTGAGTTTGCTTTCCGTGCTACTCGTGATGGCTATGTTGCAAATACTATAAGTTTCTCCACAAAAGATTGCGATAATGAAGCCTCTCGCTTAGAAATCCCGATGAGCCGTCCGAAACCAGTAGTTGATTCAACCGCACTTGCTCAAAACGACAAGGCGAATGGAACAAATACGCCAAATTCGCAAAATGGTTACGCTGGAGAAACCACGACACAAGGCAAACAAAGTAGCACAAGTGGAACAGGCTCTCAACAAGGAGAACGAACAAGTACTAATGGCACTGTTTTGTTAGGCAATACTTGTATAATCCGTGGTCGAGTAATGACCCAAGGTACAAAACAAGCCGTTGATGGTGTACTTGTAACACTTCGTAGCGAATGTGATAATACAACAAAAACCGCTTTTACGGACGCAACTGGTAACTACGAATTTGTAGTTGTGCAAGGTTGTGATTACACGGTCGAAGGTTCAAAAGATAACCTTGGCTCAAAAGGCAAGCGTGTAGGTAAATTGAATTGTAAAAAAGGTGGTGTAACTGCCGATGTTTATATGTTTGGTACGGGCGACATAGTTCAGGTTGATAATATTTATTTTGATTATGGTAAATGCAATCTTCGTTCAGATGCTCGTTCAGAGTTAGACAAATTGGTTACTATGATGCGTAAGTATCCAAAAATGCGTATTGAGTTAAGATCCCATACTGATAGCCGTTCCGAGTCTGATTTCAACCAAAAAATATCTGAAGGACGTGCCAAAGCCTCAGCAGGCTACTTATTCAAACGTGGCATGAGCCGCAGCCGAATAGAGTTTGCAGGTTATGGCGAAACAATGCCAGCAAATAGCTGCGTTAATGGCGTAGAATGTACGGAAGAGCAACACGCTCAAAACCGTCGTACAGAGATTAAAATCTTACAAATGAATTAAACCAACAATACTCCAAAAAACAAGAAAGTCGTCTTGAGTAATCGAGACGACTAATTTTTTCACCCGTCCGTATGAACGTCCAAATTGGACGTTCATACAAAATTCATTAGAATCTGGGGTTTGGGTAAAATTAAATTGTGGGAATTAGCAGAAAAATTTCATAATTGTTGCTTAGCCTCTACTTCAGTAACTTTATAAGCAATAATTTCAGTTACGTATACTGTTTTATTTTCTTTGTTTACGTAGTTTCTATAATTGAGTTTGCCTTCAATACTTACAAATTTGCCTTTACTTACCAAATCGGCACAAACCTCAGCTACTTTCCCCCAAGCAACTATATTGTGCCATGTAGTATTTTTTACTTCTTCGTTTTTTTTATCAGTGTAAGTTTCATTAGTAGCCAAGCTAAAAGATACTTTTTTACCATTATCAAAAGTTAATACATTTACTTCACTACCTACGTTTCCGATTAATTTTACTGTGTTCATTGTTTTGTACGTTTAAAAATGATTGTTAAAATAAATTAGCCAATCACGCTCTGTTTCCGATTGACAATGCAAAGTTGCAGCATCTCCCACACGCTATTCGGTTGATAGTCATTTATATACGAATAAAAACATTTATAAACGTTTGTAAACGGATATAGGGTTTTGTATATTTGATGTATCACAATCGTAGAAAATTAACGCATAGGGATTTAATATCGGTGGCAAGGTGGTATATTATTTTTTTTATGCCGTAGGTATGCAACATTCTTTGTGTCATACCTACGGCATGAGATTGATTATTGAAATTTTATTACTACCGATATTTAATACCTACGGGATAAACAATACAACAATTCTGTAAAGCTCAACACGAAAACTCATTTCCCATTACTCATTATACATTTCAAAACGTAACTAAATGCCACAAAAAACCTGCTTAGAATGCGGAGAAGCCATCATCGGGCGGTCAGACAAAAAGTTTTGTTCGGACTTGTGCCGTAATGCGTACAATAATAAAGTAAACGCTGATGCAAATAATCACGTCAGAAATATAAATAATGCCCTCCGCCGAAACCGTAAAATTTTAGAAGACATTTGCCATGATAATAAAAGCAAAACTACTCGCATCATACTGCTCGACCGAGGATTTGACTTTAACCTCGTCACCAATTTACGCACGACTCAAAAAGGCTCAACTTATTATTTCGTTTACGAATACGGTTATCTCGAACTCGACAATGATTTTTTCTTGGTCGTAAAAGACAATAAAGCGAAAACCGATTAAATATTGATTTAAACTCATTATAAATTAGACCAAAATGGTTTCAATCTAATACTTAATTACAGTAAAAATGCTAACTTTACGGTGTGAAAGCATCTATTTCAAAATTCTTGATAATAGTTTATCTATTTTCAGCAACTGAAGCAAGTCAGTTGTTGAAACTCCCTTTGCTGTTTTCACACTTCGTTGAGCATCAACAAAAAGAACCTTCAATGTCGTTTGGTGAGTTTTTACACCATCACTATGCCGCTGAGCATAAAGATGATGGCGATGCTGCAACCGATAATAAACTTCCCTTCAAATCACATGACCATTGTTGGTCTTTTGTGTTTCCGATAAGTATTTTTCATACAATCCAACTTTCTCAAATTAAAACTATTGTTATTGAGAAGAGCAAAATCTTGATTTCATCTTCTGCCAATATATTTTCTGCTTATCTTTCTACCTTTTGGCAACCGCCAAGATTCTAATCAGCTAATTTTAAAAAAAATCTATTTGGAAATACCCTTGTATTTCTAATTACCGTACTATTTAATTAATTACAATAGTTTATGCCGTATAGGCTACTTAAATGAATCATTAATATATAAATCATGCTAAATTCAATCATTGAGTTTGCTATTAAAAACAAACTCATCGTTGGGCTATTCACAATTGCCCTCATTGGCTATGGTAGCTACGAAGTTACCAAATTGCCGATTGATGCCGTGCCTGATATTACCAATAATCAAGTGCAGGTTATCACGATTGCCCCTTCGTTTGGGGCAACAGATATAGAGCGGCTCGTTACGTTTCCTATCGAACAAGCCAATAATAATATTTCTGGCCTTCACGAAATCAGAAGTTTTTCTCGTTTCGGCCTTTCGCTAGTAACTATTGTTTTCGATGATGCGACTGATATTTATTGGGCAAGGCAGCAAGTAACCGAACGCCTTCAAAAAGTACAAACACAAATTCCAGCTGGTATTGGTGTTCCCGAACTTGGGCCTGTTTCTACGGGTTTGGGCGAAATTTATCAATACGTAGTTCGTCCGAAAGATGGTTATGAATCAAAATATGATGAAACCGAACTCCGAACGATTCAAGATTGGATAGTTCGTCGGCAACTTTTGGGTGTAAAAGGCGTAGCTGAAGTAAGTAGTTTTGGCGGGAAACTCAAACAGTATTCCATCGAAATTGACCCTCGTAAACTCCAATCGAGCGGAATTACGATAAGCGATGTTTTCAAAGCTCTCGAAAGTAATAATCAAAATACTGGCGGGGCTTATATCGAAAAAGGTTCAACGGCTTTGTTTATCAGAAGCGAAGGTTTGATTGGAAACATAGAAGACATCAAAAATATTGCTATCAAAATTCTTGATGGCGGCACTCCCCTATTTATACGTGATGTTGCAGAAATAAAAATCGGTCACGCCACCCGCTATGGAGCAATGACTTTCAATGATAGAGGTGAAGTTTCGGGGGCAGTCGTGATGATGCTCAAAGGTGCAAACAGCAGTGAAGTTATTAAAAACGTAAAAACTCGGGTCGCCCAAATTCAGAAAACTTTACCCGAAGGCGTAATCATCGAGCCATTTCTCGACCGAACAAAAATGGTCAATAACGCTATTGGAACGGTAGAAAAAAATCTCTTGGAAGGAGCATTGATTGTCATTTTTGTTTTGGTCCTTTTTCTCGGAAATTTCCGTGCAGGTATATTGGTTGCCTCAGTGATTCCTTTGGCAATGCTTTTTGCTATAATCATGATGAATTTATTTGGCGTAAGCGGAAATTTAATGAGCCTCGGAGCATTAGATTTTGGCTTGATTGTCGATGGGGCGGTGATTATTGTCGAGGCAGTCATGCACGTGCTGGCAGGCAAACACGCTCTCGGGAATGCCAAGTATACACAAGCCGAAATGGACGAAATTACTAATAAATCAGCAGGTAAAATGATGAATAGTGCCGTTTTTGGACAAGTCATTATTCTGGTGGTTTATTTGCCCATCTTTACTTTGCAAGGAATTGAGGGCAAAATGTTTAAACCAATGGCTCAAACGGTGGCTTTTGCCTTATTAGGAGCATTTATTTTATCGCTAACTTATATTCCGATGATGAGTGCGGTATTTTTGAGCAAAAAAACCAAAAACGCACCCAATATTTCGGATAGATTAATGGCGAAAGTTGAACACGCTTACCAAGCAGCTTTAACCAATATTATTAATTTTCCTAAAATAGTTTTAGGGGCAGCATTCGGGCTTTTCGTACTTGCTATTTTTATTTTAACCACTCTCGGTGGTGAATTTATTCCTGCCCTCGAAGAAGGAGATTTTGCAGTCGATACAAGAGTTTTGACAGGAAGTAGCTTAAAAACAACCATAGAAAATACACAGAAAACAGCTCATATCTTAAAGTCAAGATTTCCAGAGGTAGAAAAGGTTGTGACCAAAATTGGTAGTGGCGAAGTTCCAACAGACCCTATGCCAATGGAAGCCAGCGATATGATGGTAATTTTAAAAGATAAAAGTGAATGGACTTCTGCAAAAACATTTAATGAATTGGCCGAAAAAATGACCAAAGCAGTCGAAGAAGTCCCAGGCGTAACGGTTGGTTTTCAATATCCTGTTCAGATGCGTTTTAATGAATTGATGACTGGTGCAAGACAAGATGTTGTTTGTAAAATTTTCGGTGAAGACCTCGATACACTCACCAAATATGCCCATCATTTGGGCGAAATCGTGAATACAGTAGAGGGTGCAAAAAACCTTTATGTAGAAAGTGTTTCGGGAATGCCGCAAGTAATTATTGCCTATAAGCGAGACATGATTGCTCAATATAACCTAACGATTTCAGATATTAACCGAATTGTAAATACTGCTCTGGCGGGTCAAAGCACAGGAATGGTTTTTGAAGGCGAAAAACGCTTTGATTTGGTCGTAAGATTGGCTGGCGAACAGAAAAAAGACGTTCAAGATATTCAGAATTTACTCATTCCAACGCCTAACGGCACGCAAATTCCTTTGTCACAATTGGCTGATGTAGCCATAAAAGATGGCCCAAATCAAATCCAAAGAGAAGATGCCAAACGTAGAATTATTGTAGGCTTTAATGTAAGAGGACGTGACGTGCAAACCATTGTAAACGAATTACAAGGCAAAATCGATAAGAAAATCAAATTTCCAACTGGGTATTATGTAACCTACGGCGGAGCTTTTGAAAACCTAAATGCTGCCAAAAAACGATTGATGATTGCTGTTCCAGTTTCATTGATTCTGATATTTTTGCTATTGTTTTTTGCTTTCAATTCAATCAAACACGGTTTATTGATTTACTCAGCCATTCCATTATCGGCCATTGGCGGGATTTTCTTTTTGGCTATGCGTGGGCTACCTTTCAGCATCAGTGCGGGGGTTGGTTTTATTGCCTTATTTGGCGTGGCGGTATTAAACGGTATCGTTTTGATAGCAGAGTTTAATCGCATAAAAAATAACGGGGAACACAATCTGCAAAAAGTAGTTTTGCAAGGAACAAGCCTACGTTTGCGCCCAGTCTTGATGACAGCTTTTGTGGCATCTCTCGGCTTTTTGCCAATGGCATTGAGCAATGGTGCTGGAGCAGAAGTACAACGCCCACTCGCAACGGTCGTGATTGGAGGCTTACTTGTAGCAACCTTCCTGACACTCTTTGTGCTACCAATCTTATATATGGTTTTTGAGGGAAGTGCAAAATCAGAAACACCAGCATAAATCCAAAACGCTATGAAAAACAGAATTTTTATTTTACTTGGTATAATATTGTTTTTACACCAAATAGCAACGGCTCAATCGGGCGTTTCGGTATCGGGTATTATCAAAGATAAAATCACAAAAGCCAACTTACCGTTTGTCAATATTATTGTAAAAACCGAAAAAGATGGAGCATTTATTACGGGAGGAATCAGCAACGAAGAAGGGCGTTTTACGCTTTCGGGAATCAAATCTGGTAATTATGTATTTACGTTTTCGTTTATGGGTTATACTACGCTCAATCAAAGTCTTTTTGTAGGAAATTTATCGCCTTACTTAGACCTCAAAGTCATCGAATTAATCGAAAATACAAGAGTTTTGAAAGAAGTGCAAGTGATTGCGAAGCAAGATGCAGTAAGCGAAAAGTTAGATAAAAAAGTCTTTTCGGTCAGCGATAATATCAGCCAAAGTGGAGGTTCGGTATTACAAGTGATGCAAAACCTGCCGAGTGTAACGGTACAAGATGGAAAAGTAATGCTTCGTGGGAACGATAAAGTAGCCGTATTGATTGATGGTAAACAAACGGCTTTGACAGGCTTCGGTAATCAATCTGGTTTAGATAATATTCCTGCTTCGGCCATCGAAAAAATAGAGATTATAAATAATCCATCGGCCAAATACGATGCCAACGGCAATGCTGGTATTATCAATATTATCTATAAAAAAACCAAACAGGAAGGCTTTACGGGCAAGTTAGGCCTAGGAACTGGATTGGGAGCATTGTGGGAGCGTCAGGCAAATTTGCCGAGTATCAGACCACAGTACAAACGCACACCAAAAGTTAATCCAAGTTTATCGCTGAATTATCGAAAAAATAAAATCAATGCGTTTTTATTTGGTGATTATCTCTATACCGAAACCCTTAACAAAAATGAGTTTGTCAATCGCCAATACGATAACGGAAGCACGATTCAGCAGCAAACAAAGCGTAATCGAAACACGCATTTTGTGACCACAAAAGCAGGTATCGACTGGAATTTTGATGAACAAAACACGCTTACAGTTTCGGGATTATTTGGCATTGAAAAAATCATTGACCGAGGTGATGAACCTTTTTTTAATGGTAATTTATCAGAAC
>Ga0209189_1000838_pt1 | contig 23898 bp, 29 predicted proteins | sample C_130820_EF_Meta_FD_187308 | JGI IMG/M metagenome (GOLD analysis project Ga0209189, IMG submission 187308) | Freshwater microbial communities from Lake Croche, Canada to study carbon cycling - C_130820_EF_MetaG (SPAdes) (version 3) | ecosystem: Environmental > Aquatic > Freshwater > Lake... | reverse complement strand
GTATAGACCAAGTCCTCCTACCATGAACCCGGCCGTGGTGATTGTTACCACAGGCTTTGTGACCAATCTCCTGTATCGATAAATTGCCGGAACGGTTGATTGCTCAGTTGCGATTGTGTTACAATGTAGCATGATTGATGTGGTGAGTTTACTACCGGGCAAACGCAAGACCACGCCCTCGGGCTGGATCAGCTTCAATGCTGTGTGCTGTGCCCATCGTGGCCAATCGCTAGATCGGCGACAGCGTGGCGGTATCAAAGTCACTGATCTGGGTTTTTCCTATCATTGCTTCAACTGCCAGTTCACTGCCAGTTTTGTTTTGGGACGACAACTGGGATTTCGAGCACGGCAACTGCTGACTTGGTTGGGTGTGAGTGACAGTGACATTGATCAACTGAACCTTGACAGCTTGCGGCATCGCAGCGTGTACGGTATCATTGATGATCGGCAACGAGTGGCCGATGCTATCACTGACATTCGTTTTGACGAGTGTGACGAATTTCCACCATTTAGTGAATTGGTTACTCCTGAGCATGAGGCACAGTGGCAATACTTGAGACAGCGTGGCGTTCCGGAAGATTACCCTGTGATGACCGCGATCGAAAATGACGGTGTTCACTGGGTCAGGCCACAGGTGATCATTCCGTTCATGCATCATGATCGTGTGGTGGGGTGGTGTGCTAGATTCTTAGACAACCGGCAACCCAGGTACATCAATCACTCGCAGCCGGGCTATGTGTTTGGTACAGACCTGCAAAGACCCGCGTGGCAGCATGTGATTGTGACCGAAGGCATATTTGATGCACTCAGCATCGGAGGCCTGGCACTCATGCATAACACCGTGAGTGACGCTCAAGCTCGACTGATAAGAAGTCTGGGCCGAGAAGTCACAGTGGTACCAGATCAAGATCGAGCTGGCATGGAATTGGTGGATCGTGCCCTAGAACTGGGCTGGGCGGTGAGCATGCCTGAATGGCCTGAGGGTTGCAAGGATGTGAATGATGCAGTGATTTGCCTGGGTCGATTAGGCGCCTTGCTAACTATATTCCAGGCCCGAGAAACATCGCGTATAAAGATTGAAATGAAAAGGAAGCAACTTGCTAAAAGATTACTCAGTTGATGTTCAGAAAATTTTTCTGGAAATGATGTTGGAAGATGCCGGCAGCTATGTGCGTGTGCAGAACATCTACAATCCCGAAAACTTTGATCGCAAGCTGCGTCCTGTGGCTGAATTTATCCAACAACACAGCCAGGACCACAAGACCCTGCCCACAGTGGAAGTGATTTCAGCTGCCACAGGAATACAGCTGAGTCGAGTGCCGGATTTGAACGAAGGCCACTTTGAGTGGTTCATGGCAGAATTTGAAAAGTTTACTAGACGTCAAGAACTGGAACGAGCCATTCTCAAAAGTGCTGACTTGCTGGAAAAAGGCGACTATGATCCTGTGGAAAAGCTGATCAAGGACGCTGTGCAGATCAGCTTGACCAAAGACATGGGCACTGACTATTTTGAAAATCCCTCTGAGCGTATCAACAGATATTTCAACACTGGTGGACAGGTCAGCACAGGTTGGAGCAGCATGGACAAGTTGCTGTACGGTGGGTTCTCACGTGGTGAACTCAATATCTTTGCTGGTGGGTCAGGATCGGGCAAGAGCTTGGTCATGATGAACATGGCACTAAATTGGCTGCAAACTGGCTTGAGTGGTGTGTACATCAGTTTAGAACTCAGCGAAGAACTGTGTGCCTTGAGAACTGATGCCATGCTGGCCAACATGAGCACCAAGGATATTCGAAAGGATATCGAAACTGCTGAACTCAAGGTGCGCATGATGGCCAAGAAGTCAGGACAGTACCGAGTCAAGGCTCTGCCTGCACAGAGCACAGTGAACGACATACGCAGCTACATCAAAGAAGTGCAGATACAAACCGGTATTGGCGTTGATTTTGTCATGGTAGACTACCTGGACTTGTTGATGCCAGTTTCGGCCAAGGTGTCGCCCAATGACCTGTTTGTGAAAGACAAGTATGTGAGTGAGGAATTGCGTAATCTAGCACGAGAACTCAATGTGTTGTTTGTGACAGCAAGTCAGTTGAATAGATCAGCTGTGGAAGAAGTGGAATTTGATCACTCGCATATTTCGGGTGGTATCTCCAAGATTAACACCGCAGACAACGTGTTTGGTATCTTTACCAGCAGAGCCATGCGCGAGCGTGGGCGTTATCAAATTCAGTGCATGAAATCGCGATCCAGCACAGGTGTGGGTCAAAAGATTGATCTAGAATACAACATTGAAACCATGCGTATCACAGACTTGGCCGAAGATGAACAACAGAGTTCGGGCTTTGTGAAAAAAAGCAACATCTTGGATTCCATCAAAACCAGAACTACAGTTTCTGCCACCAACAACGACAGTGATACTGCTTCTACACCATCGTGGGAACGGGCTGTAGGAACTCCAGCCTGGGAACAGCCAGCCAAGGTGTCTGCAGATGTGCAGAGCGCCAAGCTCAAACAATTACTGGGACAGATAAAACAATCATGATAAAATTTCATGAAATTCGAGATGTTCATCTGGAAATTTCCAGTATTTGTAATGCCAGCTGTCCTTGGTGCCCTAGAACATTTTGGGGATATCCGTTCAATGGAGGATATCCTGAGGTAAATCTTTTTCTTGATAATGCCAAAAAAATATTTCAGCCGGATTTTTTGAATCAGCTGACTAGAATTCGAATCAATGGAAATTTTGGGGACATAGTGATGAATCCAGAAGGACCTGACATTGTTGAATACTTTTTTAATGTGAATCCTGCTTTAAATATTTCTGTCAGCACCAACGGTGGCGCCAGGGACAGCAAATTTTGGACTCAGTTGGCGCAAACTCCTGTTACAGTTTTGTTTTGTATCGACGGATTAGAAGATACTCATCACTTGTATAGACAAAACACAGTGTGGTCCACAGTGATTCGCAATGCTCAAACATTTATTGCAGCCGGAGGTAGAGCTGTTTGGAAAATGATCGAATTTGATCACAACCGTCACCAAATTGAACAATGTCAAAAATTGAGTAAAACTCTTGGATTTGTTGATTTTGAGCTAGTTAATGATGGTCGAAATACTGCCCCAGTATTTGATCGACAGGGTAATTTGACTCATGTGTTGGGCAATTATACCGGAGAACAGGATTTCAAAGTGCTATTTCATAAAAGGAAAACAGATGAAGTATTGCTTGAAGATATTATTATTGATCGACAACCAAAAAAACATATATTTTGTAAAACCAAGACTTTAAAAAGCATATACATAAGTGCCACAGGTGATGTAAGTCCGTGCTGTTGGACAGGATTTTATCCCAAAACATATGGCGCTGGCTATTATCATCAAGCTGCTAATGCACAATTAATTCCGCTGTTATCAAAAAATAATGCACTGGAATATACCTTAGAAGAATGTATTGAGTGGTTTAACTCTGTTGAACAGTCTTGGTCTGTTGACCGTTATGAACAAGGTAGACTAGTTATTTGCGATGATGTTTGTGGTAAATAAGCCAAAGGGTCCGCCGGTCATGCAGAAAAAAACTCGTAGTCTACTTGAAGAACTTGATGCCATGTATGTGGAGCGCGATCAGCGCCATGTGGTAGAGAGTCGTGCCGCCAATGTGATTGCCAGTGCCATTCGCTTGCTGGAACACATTGACGCTGCATACACACCTGAACAAGCTGAAAATTTGTCGAGAAAATTCTTGAACGCCATTCGCTTGCGGGACCCTGCCAAATTTGCCCGCACTGTGAGAAAAACTGATGCAGGTTCATGAAATCACACAGGGCCGTCGCCTGACCGAGGCAGGCATGGTCACACATTTTATAGCGGGGCTCACTGGCCAAAATCCCAACGACATTCCTGGACAGCCAAGCGGCGGGTATCAGCCCGGTGAGACACCGGATCAAACGCTTAAACGTGTGCAAAACGATCCCAAGATACAACAACTCATCGGCAACATGGAAAAAGAGTGGGCGACCTATATCAAAGCCAACCCTGCATTGCTGAATCCATCCACTCCTGTGCCCGAGGCTGTGGACTCGGGCTATGCTCCATTGCCCGGCAGCGGCATCATGGTTCCCAATACCATGACCAAAACAGTTGCACCGCCACCGCCTGCTGCCAGCACAGCCAACACTGCTCAACAGGCACAAGACAGTTATACAAAAGCCTTTGGGGACTGGGCAAGATCAAAACTGTCAGGCAAATTTGATGCCAAGAAAGGCTTTGGTTCTGCTGTTGATTCCAAACTCGAGGATGCACTGGAAGATCTAGCCGATGCTGCAATCAAAAAAAACGCTGCAGGCGTCTCTACTGCATTCAAAAACTACATGAATCTTGCCATAGCTGCTGTGCAAATACACACAGCTCAAACCCCCAAAAAAACATCCCCAACCCCGCCCTCTAACAATCCTGCGACCGCTACCGGCACATCCGATGTCACCTCTGTGTTGCAAAAAGCCAAGCTGACATCACAACAGTTGATGGCATTAGGGCAGGCAGTGGGCATACCCACTGGTCAACGAGTCAAAAGCACCGGCAATGCACAACTCAACGCAATTATCAATGCCATGGGCATTCAGGTGCTGGCATGAACATGTTGTCTGAAGGCGGCAATGTGTTCAAGGACGCGGACGGCGTTCCTGTTACCCAGCGCATCCGCCGTGAGGATGTGAAACCCACCTTGGCCTGGCTGGAACGCCTGTTGCCGGGACTGGACATACAAAACAACACACTAGGTTCAACCGGTATCAAGGACACATCCGGTGACTTGGATATTGCTGTGGATGCCAATCAGGTTACTAAATCACAACTGGAAGCACAGCTGGTTCGTTGGGCCACGTCTCAAGGACAGGATCCCAAAGACTGGGTACGCAAATCTGGTACTGCTGTGCACTTCAAAACCCCCATTGCGGGAGATGCCAGCAACGGTTTTGTGCAAACTGACTTCATGTTGTTGAACAATGTGCCATGGTCAAAGTTTGTACTGGGTGCTGTTCCCACTGACAGCCAATACAAAGGCCGAGAGCGCAATGTCATGATGAACTCCATTGCCAAAAGCCTGGGTTACAAGCTGAACCAAGTGGCCGGCATTGCAGATCGTGCCACCAACCAAATCATTTCAGATGACCCGGACCAAGTGGCCAAAATATTGTTGAACCCCAGAGCCACAGGTAAAGACCTGGCATCGGTGGAAAGTATTGCTCGTGCCCTGGCCTCTGACCCCAAGCGAGATGCCAAGTTGGCCGACTTCCGTGAACACATGGTTCGTGAAAACTTGCCATTCAAAGAGAGTGTGGACCTGTACCGGCCTGTGGATGATGTGGGATTCTTGGCACGACTAAGAGATCGCATTGTAAACCAAGGCATGCAACCCTTGATTGAAGATCGTGAAGAACGTGTGCAGTATCTGCGTGAAGCCAAAAATCCCCGAATTCCCTATGTGGAAGACCTGGTGTTCCAAGCAGGCCTGCGTGGTGCCAGACAGGCTGTGGATATCATTCGTCAAGCTGCTGCAAATGCTCAAGAATATGTCACAATCAAGTGGGACGGCTCGCCTGCTGTGATATTTGGCCGTAACGAACAGGGCGAATTTGTGCTCACAGACAAAGCCGGCGCCACTGCAGTGGGCTACTCAGGCTTGGCCACCAGTCCTGAACAAATAGCACAGATCATGTCTCAGCGTGATCAAGCCGCCGCTGCTCAAGGCAAACGGGCTGACCGTGTGCAGACCCTGTTGCCCATGTATCAAGAACTGTGGCCCTTGTTGCAAGCAGCCACACCACGCAAATTTCAAGGATACCTCAAGGGCGACATGTTGTACTCGTCGTCGGATCCCTATGTGCGTGATGCAGGCAACTTGGTTTTCAACCCCAACAAGCATGATGGCATCACTTACAGAATTCCCGAAAGCAGCGAACTGGGTCAAAAAATTGCTGCCAGTCGCGTGGGCGTGGCCATACACACACGCATGGATGATCCCGGCAGCGCCGAGCAGCCCGAAACTGATCCCGAAAGTGTGTTGAAACGAGTGCCAGGTCTCATGGTCACAGCAGCCACAGTCAAGACCCTGAAGAATCTGCAGATCAATCGTGGCATTATGTCCGAGCTGACCCCGCTCACTAGAGGCGAATCTGCACAGGCTCTGCAAGGCTTGCTGAATCCCGCAGAATTGCGAGCACAGCAGATCACAGACCTCCCGGCGCTAATGGAACGCTACATCAACAGTCTCAAAGGCACTGACTATTCAGCTGCCACACCTGAATCATTTGTGGCCTGGTTGCAGACTGCAGTGACCCCACGCAAGTACAACAATACAGTGGAATATCTCCGCAGTCCCAGATCCAACATGCTGGGCATGCAAGTGGCATTTGATATCTGGAACCTGTTGCATGCTCTCAAGCAAGATCTACAGCGACAGCTAGACCTGCAGCAACCCGGACAAGAAGGTTGGGTGTTTGCCACTCCCGCCGGTCGTGCCAAATTGGTCAGCCGAACCGCCGGTGGCTTTGGTGCCCGAAAAGCCGCCTAAACCGAGATTTTTTGTCAACTTGGTAAATAAGTGTAGGGTCAACGAACCCATATACCAAGGAGAATCAAAATGGCTTATATTACACGAGTGCACGGTGATGCACAACCAGTATTTGCAACAGACGTTGCAACAGGTCCCGTCAGTGCTGACGCTAGCACAGCAGCTACACCAGTTAACTTTGCTGGTCCCAAGCTGGACTTTTTCCGCGTTGTGGCCAACACCAGTGTTGTGTCCCAACAAGGCGTGAACGAGTACGTTGCCAACGTGCTGCAATCAGTTCAACAAACTTCCACAGTGGCCATGTACCAAGTGGACGGTACAGTGTTGAGCATTGCTGTGTTCCCCCAAGGCGCATTTGCTAGTAGCTCTGCTTTCTTGGCTGCTGCCAACGTAACAGCCACTGGCTACCAGTTGGATAGCTGCACCAGCATTGGCTTCAAGCTGGCTGCTTCCTAATCATGATCTTTGTGAACAAAAAACCCTGGATTAAAAACCCAGGGTTTTTTGTTGGTGTAAATAACCCACTGTGAAGATTGTTTGTACCACCCTGTTTGATATCACTGTGACCGGAGTGACCGGCCACTACAAAGTGTCCCGTGTGCCATTCCTGGATTGTGCTGGCCGTGAAATCGCTACCGAACGAGACTGGAATAGATCTAGAAATCAACAGCGCAACTGGGAAACCCTACAGCAGTTGTTGAGCCTGCGCACCCAGGTTTTTTCGGCCACTGTGCCAACACGCCAGGGTCACATGTGGCAGTTTGAGTTTGAAGTGGAATCCCAGGATGTGTATGGCGAGGATCTGAGCCTGCTGCAGGCCGACTGCGAGGGTGTGCCCATGCTGACAGGACTGGATGAAACAGCTTCTAGTACTAAAGTACTAATAACACAAGGGACTGGTCAAAACCTATGGTTTCAGCTGAACCTGCTAAATAGTCAAGCGGGAGAAAATCATGGTTGAGGCCACAGACATTGAGAAAAAAAGTTTAGAAGCGCACGTTGAGCTTTGTGCTGAGCGTTACAACGCCATCGAGAACAGACTTGACAGTGTGGATGACAAAATCTCATCCATGAGCAAGATGATCAAGGAAATGCATGACATGATGCATACAGTCGTGACCAAACGCAACGATCAGATCATCAACTGGGGCGTGGGTGTCATTGGTGTGTTGCTGGCCACTGTGGCCTGGTTTGTCACACATTATGTGGTTAAATGAAGTCAAAAAAATCAGTTGAACGTGCTCTCGCTGAAGAGTTGCAGCAGATCTTGCCCTGCATCATTGCCCCGGATTCCCAAGGTGGATACCAACTGTTTGGCCGCTATCGCTTGGTCAGCAATGATCAACAACATCAAGTTTTCCGCAACAACACACCGGCAGCAGTATTTGGCACCACTCGTGCTGCAGTCAGCTGGTGCATAGCTGACCGTTATCAACAATACCGCCTGGCTCGCGACATCGAAACCACAGATCGCATGTTGAGTCGAGTGACTCATGATGTGCAAGTAAGGACTGCTGTGAGCCGTCTGAGCAAGCAATATGAATTCCGGGACCATGTAGAAGCCAAGTTACAGACTCGATCAATTCGCAAACAACAGCTGGAAAATCATCTAGCAGTTTGTGTAAATTTGGCTAAATACATTCAACAAAGAGGATTCGATAATGAAACTGCAAGAACTGGCCCATCAAAAACCAACCGAGCAAACCGCTCGAGTACTTGAGAGCTATTTTGGTAAAACCATTAAATTTGACACCGTAACACCGGGTCAGGCACGTGCCATGCTGAGCCGTGTGCGTGGCTTGATCACAGAACATCGTGCTCGTCCCGAGTTCCATGTGAGCGAGCGCAACTCTGCTTACTTGCGTCTGGTCATGATGGAACAGGCTTTAACACATCGTTTAAAAGAAACCATGCCTCCTGTGGCCCCTGCTGATCCCAAAGCCACACAACAGGCTGTGGCCAAAGTACAAGATCCCAAGCTCAAGGCTGCGCTGGACAAGAGCACCAAGGGACAAACACTCACGCCTGACGAGCAAAAAATGGTAGCCGGTGCTGCCCTCATGACTCAAGAAAGTCGCCTTCGTCGTGCCTATCGCACTCTCAAAGAAAGCGAAGTTCAGCAGGCTCAAGTGGTTTTGGCTGCTCAAGACCTAGTGGACAAGATGCAAAAGATGTTGGAAGACACATCTGAACTGCAGTTCAAAGACCTGCCGGCCTTGGTAGATCAGATCAAGAATCAAATTGGCGCAGAACAAAGCGTTCAGTTCAACAATGATGCCACAGCAGCCTTGAGCGGCTTAGTGCAAAATCTTCAAGCTGCTAGACAGCAGTTGGACACAGCCCTGGGTGTGGTAACTGGCCAAGCTCCTGCTGCGCCTGCCATGCCTGATGTGACTGGCGCAGATCCTGCAGCAGCCTTGCCTGCTGCAGATGCTGCTGTTGATCCCACCGCTGACATTGATGTTGACGTGGATGCTGAAATCGAGCCCGATGCTGAAGTTCCTGGCTCGTCCCTGGGTCGCAAGCGTAGATAACCATGTTGATTTTTGAGGTAATGGAATCAGGTCCGGGTCAGGATCCTGGTGCACAAAAACTCACGGCCTTGGTGGCCTTGTTGACTGGTCGTGCAGAGGAACAAAACGGCCCCCGGGAAATTTCCAAAACTGCTTTTGTCAGCATGGCCAACAGCTTGGGCGTGGCAGTGACTCCGGACACATTGCCACAACTGCTGGCACAACCACCACTCAGCAACATCCTGGAGCCAGATGAACCCAATTCACCAATTTTGAGATTTCGTGGAAATACAAAAACTGACACTGACATGACGGCCGATCAGGCTCAGGACATTGTGGCCAAGAATGCTCAATCTGCTCTAAAACGAGCAAAATAAAAAACTTGACTTTGATCACAAAGTCGCATACAATAGGGATCTACCATGGCATATTCAGACAAAGTTGTTGATCACTACGAAAATCCCCGCAATGTGGGCAGTTTCGGCAAGGACGAAGCAGGTGTAGGCACAGGCATGGTGGGAGCACCGGCATGCGGTGACGTGATGAAATTGCAAATCAAGGTAGATGAACATGGTGTTATTAGAGATGCTCGTTTCAAGACATATGGCTGCGGTTCGGCCATTGCCAGCTCAAGTTTGGTTACGGAAATGGTCAAGGGCATGCACATTGATGCTGCTCAAAATATCAAAAACAGCGAGATCGCACAAGAGCTTGCACTCCCTCCTGTAAAAATACATTGCAGCATTTTGGCCGAGGATGCCATCCGGGCTGCAATCGCCGACTACCGAGCCAAACATGATAAAACTGACTGACGCAGCACAGCGTAAAGTAAAAAAACTCCTGGCACAACGTGGCGGTGCTGGCATCAGACTAGGTGTCAAAACCACCGGTTGCTCAGGGCTAGCTTATGTGTTAGAATATGTAGATCGTTATGAATATGACGAAACCACTATCAACTATGCTCAACCCGGAGATCACAACACACCCGGATTTTGTGTGTTGGTGGACAAGCGCAATGAACCCTTGTTGGCCAACATGACTGTGGACTATGTGCGTCAAGGTCTGAATGAAGGTTTTGAGTTCCGCAACCCCAATGAGCGCGACCGATGTGGTTGTGGTATCAGTTTTAGAGTTTAACATTGTATAATCCCAAATTTGACTATCAACCCATTCCTAGAGAAACTGTGGATGGGCGGCGACTTTATGCCACTCCCGACGGCCGCAGACTGCCATCAGTGACCACGATCCTGGAAGCCACCAAACCTGAAGAAAAACGTCAGGCCTTGCAAAACTGGCGCAATCGAGTGGGTGTGGCACAGGCACAGGCCATTACTACAGAAGCTGCCAATCGCGGCACCCGAATGCACACTTATCTTGAGCACTATGTCAAGACCGGAGAAGTCAAAGCACGTGGCACCAATCCCTTTGGCTGGGCCAGTCATGCCATGGCTGCGGTGGTTATTGAACAGGGTTTGAAAAATGTGCAGGAATTCTGGGGCATCGAAGTGCCATTATACTTTCCCAGTATCTATGCCGGCACTACAGACGGCTGTGGCATCCATTTGGGCGACCAAGCCATCCTGGACTACAAGCAGACCAATCGTCCCAAAAAGCGTGAGTGGATCGAAGACTACTTCATGCAGTTGTGTGCCTATGCTGAAGCTCACAACGAATTGCATGGTACCAAGATAAACAAAGGCGTGATCTTGATGTGCGTGAAACCGGACATGGACGCCAACAACAACATGTTAAAACCGCCGGAATATCAGGAATTTGTGCTGGCGGGCGTGGAATTTGAGCAGTATCGACAACTGTGGTGGGATCGTGTGGAACAGTATTACATGCTAAATACGTGATCATTTAGGGACTTCATCGTGGCTATTGTACAAATTTCGAGAATCACACAGCGTTCAGGGCTGCAACAAGATCTACCACAACTGGCTGGTGCCGAATTTGGCTGGAGTGTGGATCAACGCCGACTGTTCATTGGCAATGGCACACTAGAGGAAGGTGCTCCGGTGGTGGGCAACACCGAGATTCTGACAGAATTTTCTGACCTGTTGGCCATTGCTCCGGGCGGCTATACCTATCGCGGTGAAGCAGCTGGATACGAAGTGCAAACAGGCCCCACACCTAGTGATCCCATCAGCATGAGCATACAAAGCTGGATGGATCAGTGGGCCACAGTGCTGGATTTTGGTGCTGTGGGTGATGGTGTCATGGACTGTACCGACGCTATTAATCGTGCGCTGTACGAAATCTATTGCAGACAAACCAACCCGCAGATACGCAGAAGTTTGTTCTTTCCCGGTGGTGTTTATCGTGTTACCGGAACTATTGTGATTCCCACCTGGGCCACATTGTGCGGTGAAGGCGCTCGGAATAGCGTGATACAATTGGCTGCAGGTTCTTCGGCATCCTATGTGTTTCGAACCGGCGATAGTCTACAACAAACCGGTGCACAGATTGGTACCGAGGGCGCTATTCCTCCCGGGTCTGTCACTGTTATGGATTTGGGATTCAGCAGTCTTAAAAAATCAGCCAGTATCGGACTGATACAAGATGCACAAAATTGTGTGTTTTCTCGATCACAATTTTTGGGATCTCTTAGTAAGTCTGAATTGACCAGTACCGGATCAAACTCATCTGGCATAACTTTTTCCAGTAGAGCTAACCTGTTATGTTCCAATATTCAATTTGATCGTTGTGAGTTTGGTGGTACTACTAGAGCCATCAATAGCGATGCAGGCATGACAGGGATCAGTGTTGATCAATGCAAATTCGATACCTTGTATCAGGGCATTGTGCTGGGTGCTAGCGGCACTGTTAATCCTGCATTGTTGCCCACAGGGTTTCGTGTCACTGCTGGGTTGTTCAACAACATCTATGCACAGGGTATTGTGTTTGATCAAGTCAGTGTTTCGGGTTCGGCCAACAACACTTTTCTCGATGTGGGCAATCACTTTGGTGGTGAAGGCAATCCCTCAACCACTGTGGTTGACCTGCTGTCAGCCAACTGTGTCAGCGTGGGCGACCAGTTTGAACGTTCCGCTACCAGTGCTGCAATTCGTGCCAGAATCAATCTTGCCAATCAAGCCAGTATTGCATTCACCAGCGGCGAGCAGCTGGCCATGGGCAGCTATGTGAGACTCACAGGGCAAACAGTATCACTCAACAACTATCAGACTTCGGCAGTGACCTTGGTAGAAATTGATGCCACTGCTTCGCCAACATTTTTGATCAACTATGCCATTCGCAGATCTGATGCCTATCGTACAGGAACCATCACAGTGGCAGCAGGCACCGGCGCCAACGCCTTGAACTACAGTGATGACTACATGGAAAACACACCCACTGGTGTGACACTCACAGTGACTCAAACTGACTCCACTATGAAGTTTCAATACACATCTACCAATACTGGCTTTGCGCCGGTGATCAACTATTCCGTTTCCTATCTCGCTTGATGTGGCCTAAAACTTTTGCCGAACGCCTGGCGTCGTGGAGTCATCTACGACTGCAAGCACACGATTTACCCTTGGACCTGGCCTTGACAGAAATAAATTCTTGGTGGTTTCGGTGCCCCTGGCAGCCCTATCACCTGCACTGGGACGAACAAGCAGACTGGCCTGATCCCTGGCAGCTATTGAGCGACAACATGTACTGTGATATTGCTCGCGGGCTGGGAATCATGTACACTATAACTTTGCTGGATCGCAAGGATATTCAACATGCACAGCTGGTTCACGACCACCGTGGCAACAATTTAGTCCTGATTCCAGACACAAAATATATATTGAATTGGGACTCCAGTTCTGTCGTAAATATCAACCCAGCTGGTGAGATTCGTCAACTTCTGGACCAGCAGCATCTAAAACAACAATATACCTAACATGTCCAATATAACTGTAGTCAAACGCAGTGGTCGCCGCGAACCACTCATGATCGAAAAATGGCAAGCTCAAGTGGCCAAAGTGTGTCAAGGCATAGCTGATGTGAGTCAGAGCATGATCGAGATCAAGGCCCAGTTGCACTTTTATGATGGTATCACTACCCAGGATATTGATGGCATTACCTTGAGAGCCATTGTGGACTTGATCGATGTGGAAAATCACTCAGATGTGGGTCATGTCAACTATCAGTACGTGGCCGGCAAACAACGACTCAGCATGCTGCGCAAAGATGTGTACGGCAGCTATGAACCTCCACATCTTTACGACATTGTGAAACGCAATGTGGAGGTGGGTCTATACACACCCGACCTGTTGACCTGGTACGACGAGTCCGACTGGAACCGAATGCAAGCCATGTTGGATCATGACAAAGATGAGGAATACTCATATGCTGCCATTGAGCAGTTGATTGAGAAGTACTTGGTGCGCAACAGAGCCACCAAGCAAATCTACGAGACACCACAGGTGCGTTACATGATAGCAGCAGCCACGGTATTTCATGGAGAAGAGCCCAACGCAGCCAGAATGCGTTACATAAAGGAATACTACAATGCGGCTAGTGACGGCTTATTTACTCTCGCTACTCCTGTGCTTGCTGGGCTCGGCACTCCTACCAAGCAGTTCTCAAGTTGCGTACTCATTCGCAGTGATGATGATCTTGACAGCATATTTGCTAGTGGTGAAATGATGGCCAAGTATGCCAGCAAGCGAGCTGGCATAGGGCTGGAAATTGGTCGACTGCGGCCATTGGGGTCTCCCATTCGTGGCGGCGAAATCATGCACACTGGCATGATACCATTCTTGAAGAAATGGTTTGGTGATTTGCGTTCATGTTCACAAGGAGGTATTCGCAATGCTTCGGCTACGGTTTTCTATCCCATATGGCATCATCAATTTGATGACCTCATTGTGCTCAAAAACAACCAAGGTACAGAAGAGACCCGGGTACGACACATGGATTATGGTGTCGTTTTATCTGCATTCTTCTGGCGTCGCTTTAAGAACAAGGAAAGTATTACGTTCTTCGACCCCAACCAAGTTCCTGATCTCTACGAAGCCTTCTATAAGAATACTGCCTTATTCGAGGAACTTTATGTAAAGTACGAAGCCAGAACAGACCTGCGCAAAAAAGTCATGAGTGCCGAAGAAGTGTTCAAGGGCGGTATTCTCAAAGAGCGCACTGACACTGGCCGTATCTATCTGGTGTTTATTGACAATGTGCAGAACCAAGGTCCGTTTGATCCTGAGTACCATGCCATTTATCAGAGCAATCTCTGCTGTGAAATTCTCTTGCCCACTCGTCCGTTCAAGCGACTCGACGATGCCGAGGGCCGAATTGCTTTGTGCACCCTGGGGTCCATCAACTGGGGAGCCTTTCGCAATCCTGAAGACATGCGCCGTGCCTGCCGCATACTTCAACGCAGTCTCTGCAACATCCTGGATTATCAAGATTTTCTTTCTATCCAAAGCAAATTGAGCAACGATGAAATCCAGCCTCTAGGCATTGGCATCACCAATCTGGCCTACTGGCATGCCAAACGCAGCCTCAAGTATGGCGAACGCGATGCCCTGGCCGAAGTCAAGACCTGGATGGAACATCAGGCCTACTATCTCACTGAAGCCACCGTGGAACTGGCTCAAGAACGCGGAGCCTGTGCGGATTCTCCGCGCACCCGTTATGGCCAAGGTGTGTTTCCTTGGGAACGCCGTGCAGCCGGAGTCAACGACCTGGCTGACTTCACTCCAGAACTGGACTGGGAAACTCTACGTGCCAACATGAAACAACATGGTGTGCGCAATGCCACTCTAATGGCCGTGGCACCGGTGGAAAGTTCCAGTGTAGTAATCAACTCAACCAACGGTATCGAAATGCCCATGAGCTTGATTAGTGTAAAGGAAAGCAAGGCCGGATCATTTACCCAAGTGGTGCCCGAATATCACAAGCTGAAAAATCGTTATCAGCTGATGTGGGATCAACCGGACTGTGAAGGCTACTTGAAAACCGCAGCAGTGATTGCGGCCTACGTGGATCAGAGCATAAGTACCAACACGTTTTATTCGCCCAAGCATTTTGCTGGACGCAAGATACCCACAACCCTGATTGCCAAGAACTTGATGCAATCTCACTACTGGGGTCTCAAGACATTTTATTATAGCCTTGTGGACAAACAAGGTTCTAAATCCAAAGAAATTGATGCTCCGCTGGAAGCAATTGATTTTGACGAGGAAGACGATTGCGAAAGTTGTAAATTATAAAGGAAACCGAAATGATTAAAAATATATTAGTAGGAACTATTCTTGGCATCGTATTAGCCGGCAGTGTTATGGCAGAAGATGCACCAACAACATTATCAAACTCAGGAACTATAAGCCCTTACAAGGCCGAGCGTGGTGGAATATTCTTAGCACCGGATTTACTTCTTGTAATTCCTGGAAACACAAAACTTGACATAAGCACACAACCTTGGGTGGATTCGTCAAACAACACAATTGTTATTTCCAAGATGCCATATGTTAGTGGTACCAAGTATGCCAAAGACTATGCAAAAGAAGGCAGTGTATTCACTGTAACTACTGATAAAAAGTATCGTTATTTTAAGGGTAACGGATTACCATCAACAGCAATGGGAGAGTATCCGGTACAACAAGGAACCGAAGCATACAAGTATTATAGTGTTGCACCCGGTGGACATGATTTCAGAACAGGCATTCCTGGCTCAGACTATTCCAGCGCCGCAGCCATTGGCATTAGTCCTTATAACTTAACGGTTCAATTACCAAAATATCCAAAGCCTAGTGCTACTCCAAATCCAATTGCTTCATTACCGATTGGTGTAACACTAACTGGTACTGTGTGGCATTTTGAACTGGCAAACGCTAGTGGTACCGCATGGTATAATCCAACTTCACTACTACCAATTGACCAATGCTGGGGTCATCCTTATGCTCAACAATATCACTTGCATGGTTATAGCTGGAAGTGTTTCCCTAATCAAGGAACAGAAGGACATTCACCCTTGTTTGGTTATGCGTTTGATGGATTTGGCATCTATGGCCCTCGAGGCGACGATGGCAAAATGGTTACCAATGCCCAACTGGATGAATGCCACGGTCACACTCATCCAGTGCTATGGGATGGTAAAATTCAAAACATCTATCACTATCACTTGAATAATGAATATCCATATAGTATTGGTTGCTTTAGAGGTAAAGTTGACTATGCTAAAGCATTAGGATCACCTGACCTTAGGGCCCATAACAAAATTCATGGGACATCGGGCAAGGCACATGGCCATAAGGCACATAGCCATAAGGATCACGGAACTCCAAATATTATTGCAATACCAATCGGGTCATTCCAGTAATGTTAGAAACCATCTGTGAAGTGTTGGAAGACGCTTACAAGCGCAATTGGATAACCAGCCGTGATGGCAATGTGTCGATACGTCATCACGACCGTGATCATTTTTACATCACACCCAGTGGCGTTCGCAAGCAGACTCTACAACCCGATCAGTTTAAAAAAATTGGCATACTAAAGCAACCGGTCAATCGTTACAACTGGATCGAGTTGCCCTACACCGATATCAGTGCCAGCTTGAAACCCAGTGGCGAAATTCCCTTGCACTTTGGCCTGCAACGAGAGATGGGTCAGCACAACGGAGAAGTTCGAGTGGTGGTGCATGTGCACCCCACCTACTGTGTGGCAGCCATGCATGCCGGGATCGATCTCAGCACCGTGGTAACTGATTTTCCAGAACTGAGTCGTTACACTCGAGTGGCCGCCAATGTACCAGATGTGCCTCCCATCAGTCAAGAACTGGCGGATCGTTGCCACGAGAATCTACAACTGGACTCAGCAGGCAACATTGCCTATGACATAGTGGGCATCAAAGGTCACGGAGTTGTGGCCATTGACACCAGTCCCTGGCGAGCCTACGAACATATTGAACGCCTCGAACACATTTGCAAGATTGTTTTGGCATCAAAAAATTATTAAAACAAAGGAATAGCATGAGTCAAGCACAATACAACCTATCCGTCCCCACCAACTATCTTGGTAGAAAAATGTTCTTGGACCCTGCTGGTCCGGTTACCATTCAACGCTTTGAAGAAGTACGATACAACCGACTGGTCAAGTTTGAACAGGAAGCTCGCGGCTTTTTCTGGGTGCCAGAAGAGATCAGTCTCACCAAAGATGCCACGGACTTCAAGGAAGCTTCAGAAACTGTACGACACATTTTTACCAGCAACCTGTTGAGACAAACGGCACTTGATAGTTTGCAAGGTCGTGGACCCAGTCAGGTATTCACACCAGTGATCAGCTTGCCTGAACTGGAAGCCTTGGTCTACAACTGGACTTTTTTTGAAACCAACATTCACTCACGCAGCTACAGTCACATCATTCGCAACATCTACAATGTGCCCAAGGAAGTGTTTAACACTATTCATGACACCCAAGAGATTGTGGGCATGGCTGCTGCTGTGGGTCGATACTATGATGGCCTGCATCAAATCAACTGTGCTCGCGAAACTGGTGCAGAGATAGCTGAACAAACGCACATTGATGCCATTTGGTTGGCACTCAATGCCAGCTATGCACTAGAAGCATTACGCTTCATGGTTTCGTTTGCCACCAGCTTGGCCATGGTGGAAAATCGCATATTCATCGGCAATGGCAACATCATCAGCTTGATCCTGCAGGACGAAATCTTGCATCGCGACTGGACTGCCTGGCTCATCAACCAAGTGGTCAAAGAAGATCCGCGCTTTGCTGCTGCTCGTGCAAGATGTGAAGCCGAAGTCATGGCCATGTATCAGGATGTGATTCGTGAAGAAAAGGCCTGGGCTGACTATCTGTTCAAGAAAGGTCCTGTGATTGGCCTCAATGCTGCCATTCTCAAAGACTTCATGGACTACACTGCTGCTGCAGCCTTGAAAGAAATTGGCATCAAGTATCCGGGCTCGGCGCCCAAGACCACTCCCATACCCTGGTTTACCAAGCACACCAACACCAGCAAGAAACAAGCTGCCTTGCAAGAAACCGAAAGCACCAACTATGTGATCGGCATCATGAGCGATAGTCTTGACTATGATGCACTTCCTGCTATATAATTGGCTTTGGGAGAAAAATCATGAGCGACGGCGGTAAAGGCAGTTCCCCTAGACCCTTTGGTGTTGATGCTGACACATTTGCTAGCAACTGGGAACGCACATTTGGAAAAAAGGAAAACACAATGAAAGCCATAGTATGGTCCAAAGACTCGTGCCCGTTTTGTGTGCAGGCCAAGGCCTTGTTGCAACTCAAGGGCATTGAATTTGAAGAACGCAACATCAATCAAGACTGGACACGCGAGCAACTGCTGGAGGCTGTGCCCACAGCCAGAACCCTGCCACAGATTTTTTTAGACCAAGCTCACATTGGCGGATTTACGGAATTAAAGAAACACCTAGGATAAACATGACACTGGACGAAATTTACACCATCAAACTCATCAGCGGCGACGAAATGGTTGCCAAAGTCACTGCCGAAACTGACACTGATTACACTATCACAAAACCACTCACAGTGGTGCCAGGCCCACAGGGCATACAAATGATCCTGAGCGTGTTCACAGCAGATCCTGAGCGCAGCTACTCGCTAAATAAATCAGCTTGCTCGATTGTGGCTGCAACTCGTGCCGAAGTGCGCGACAGTTACATTGAAGCCACCACAGGAATTCGTCCGGTCAGCAGCAAGATTTTGATGGGATAAATCGGTGCCAAGCACACAGCGTCAGGGCGATGCCAACACAGCTGGGGGGATCGCACAAGGCGGCGAGGCTTCAGTACGAATAAACGGCAGACCTGCCATGGTCGCGGGCAGTGCTGTGACTCCGCATCCCTGTTGTGGTCAGCGTGGTTGCCCGCCCATTCACTGCCATGCTCAAACCGCAGGTGGCAGCAGCTCCGTACGTGCCAATGGTATCCCCTTGATCTACACCGGTTGTGTGGACACCTGTGGGCATGCCAGAGCCGGTGGTAGCTCTGACGTAAGAGTGGCAGCATAATGTCCTTGACCACACTGCAAATTCAGACTGCTGCAGCCCTGCTGCAAAACACCGGCGTTGGTGTGGCCAGAGATTTGACGGATGCAGTTGACGTATATCAGGCTCTAGCAGTGATCACACCCATAAGAGCCACAATTACTCGAGGTGCTACAATCCTGTCCCCTGGAACCATACATAGTCTGCAGACTTTTGCAGCCAGCTCATGTCCTGCACTAGCTGACAACATTCCGTCTGGCAATAATACTTTGGTTCCTCTCATCAACCCCTCGGGATTCTCGGGCCTGATCACTACCACAGCAGATTCATACATGGGTTCCGGTGATTTGTCCAAATTTGCCCAGGTGTTGAGCACTGCTGTGAGTTACTGTGCTAGCACCAACCAATTCATCAACGCTGCTGTTAATGCCGCCACATTTCAAGCCAACACATTCAGTGGCATCAACAACATGATGTCAGGAGACTTGACTGCAGTTACCCTGTCTACACAGGCATTTGGCCAAGATCTTGCAGCCCTGGGCAACTTGATTGATCCAGCCTATATAGATGTGCTGGGTAGTCCGGCTGCATTGTTGCGACAGCTGGCACGTCGGGGTGCTGTGACTGCACAGCTCATGATTGAACTGGGGCGTGGCGGCTTGCCTACTGATGCTGTGATTACGATCACTCGAGGCCAGGACAACATATCTCCTGCTGTGCAAAAAATCATGTACCAGGCCATGACATACATCACCGGCAACGACCTGAGCCAAGTAAAACAAATTCTAGGAGTGACTACGGCCAATATTGCTACCATGGCTGACCTACTGAACCCTGCAGTGATTTTGCCCCGCAGTTATCAAACCTTGATCACTCCCACTTGCTCGGGCAATCGCAATATCTATCTTGGTGCTGCCACAGTTGACACCACACTGGCCTCAGACCTGCCAGTGTATGCCATGGCAGGCTATCAACAGTTGACAGCCATAATTCCCCCAGATCAGGCCCTGGCCAATCGTGCACTGGCCGTGAGCCTGCAACAGATCACCAACATCACTCGACTCACACTGCCTGCACTGGCACAGGCTTACCTGTCTGTGGAAACTGCTCAAGGCCTGCCCTTGGTGGAAAGTCAAACTCAACCCATCACTGCCCAATCCACAGAGTATTTTAGCACCCAGGCGGCCACGGGTTCCGGCATCAACGGTACCATAACAACAACTGATGTGTTGGGTGCAGCATCGGGCACAGGTTATGTTGAGCCACTCACAGCGGCAACCGCTGCCATTGGTGAATTGACTGAGTCAGGTGCGTTGACCGCACTGACTGTAATCTACAACAACATGCTAACCGCACTGGCTGGACCCAGTCCGGACTCAGTGATCTCGGGTTTGATTGCCGCAGCACAGGCCGAGATCCGGAGTATTGTGGCCGGCAATCCAGAATCAACAGCTGGCCTCAACGCCAACTTTGAAGCCACGGCCACGCACCTGTCACAGGAATTTGCATACCAGGCTCAAGCTGGATTGTCGATCCCAGCCTTGCAGGCTAATTCTGTCACATCGGTTCAGGCCCTGGTAACATCGTTGCCACAGTATGCTCAGGACACTCAGGCAGGAGGCACAGCCAGTTTCCTGTCACAAGTGGCAGACATGACCTCTGAAGGTGGTCAGAGCCTGATAGCAGCCATGAGAGAGGGTCGAGCCGAATCGGCATTGACTGTTTTAGGTGTGGGCATGAACAACCGGGTCAGCACCGAGCCTGTGCCACAGTGATCTGTTGCCGAAATACAACACAATCCAGGGTTGACTGATAATTGATCAATTGTGTATAATTGCGGCATGAACAAACTAGATTGGTATGCAAAATGGACGGCCACTGCAATTTTGATTGTGGGAACCGCAGTCAACAGCCTGGGCTATTACCCAGCAGGGCCCTTGATCTTGGCTCTGGGCGGGGTCATATGGTTGGCGGTGAGCATTTACTGGCGTGAGCCCAGCTTGATCACTACCAATGCAGTGATGCTGGTCACAGGCTTGGTGGGCCTGGCCTGGAACTACTGGTCCTGATTCGCTCATGACAAATAAACTGATTCGCGATGGCCAGGTGGCTGTGTTGTACAGTCCCGAGCATGGCGCCGGCTGGACCACCTGGAACCAGGAATATCCAGATCTGTTGTTTGATCCTTCCATTGTGGAATGGTTGGAACAAGGCGAACTGGACAAAATTTCCACCTACATGACCCTGAAATACCCAGATGTGTATGTGGGAGGTATCGACAATTTGACCATTGGGTGGATCCCTGTGGGTACCAAATTTAGGATTGTTGAATACGACGGTGCCGAATACATAGAAACTATAGACTCAGTCAACTGGATCACGGCCTAACATCATTGACTTTTTATTCCAACTCTTGTACACTACACCTATGAATCTTGCATATCGTGCTCAAAGCTACCAAACACATGTGACAGCTCAAGGCACCAATCAACAACTGCTGATTGGTCTCAAAAAGCATCTCATGATTGCCCAAGACACTACGGCCAAAAAAGATGTGAGATTGACCAGTCTCAACAACATGAGCGAAGTGCTGGAGTATGTGCTCAGCAACATCAATGAAGCTGTGAGTGCAGAAGAACAGGCAGTGTTGCGGAGATTTTTCAACTTGCTGCTGACCAAGATTAGAAAGTCAGTTGTGGCCATTCACAGCAGACCTGAAAATTTTCAAGAGGAACTGAGTTTCATAAATATCCTGTTGAAGATGTAAAAGATTTGTGCCCTGGGGCACGAATAACCTAGAGTGTAACAACTCGCCAACATTTAAGTATGTGGTTTTCCATAGCAAACTAAAGGAGAACCTCGATGCTATCTTTAAACTCAAACACCCTTTCCAGTGCAATCGCACGAAATCTAAACGACAACGCCACCCAGCTGCAAAAAGTTTCGGCTCAGATCAGTTCGGGCAAGCGTATTCTCACTGCTGCAGATGATCCTGCTGGCATGGGCATTTTGTCAAATCTCAAGATTCAACAAAGCAGTCTTACCGCTGTGGGCAAAAACCTCACATCAGGTATTTCCTTGTTGGATGTGAGTGACCGTGCCTTGCAAACACAGCAAGACATCCTGACTCAAATGATGGACTTGGCCACTCAAGCCAGTTCCGATCTCTTGAGCACAGAGCAGCGTGATGCATTGCAGAGTTCTTTTGAAGAACTGCAAACCCAGTTGGACACCACTGCAGACAATGCCACGCTGTTTGGTCAGAACCTGTTGGATGCGTCGGCAGCTGACTTGGACATCCAAAGCGGTATCAATTCCGGCGACACCTATACCTTGACTGCTGCGTCTAGCGATGCTGCTACTCTGGGCGTGGATGCTGCTACCATTGACTTGACAGATGTGGCCAATTCTCAAGCTGCCATGACAGCGTTGACCACAGCATCGGCTACCGTGGGCACCAACCAAAGCACAATTGGTACCATGATGACCGGTCTCTCCAAGATGTTGGACAATGCCAAGACCATGAAAAACAGCTTGGCCGAAAGCATTTCCAAGATTGAAGATGCTGATGTTGCTGAACTCAGCAGCCAGTTGACCATGTTGCAGAGCAAGCAACAGTTGATGAGCTCGACTCTGGGAATTACCAACCAATTCCCACAGTACCTGCTTAGTCTGATTCGCTAACATAGGAACAGCAGGGGCCAATAACCCCTGCTAAAAACAACATGATATCAAACTCAATGAGTACTGCAGCCAGTGGATTGATGGCACAGCGTCACATGATTGACACCATAAGTCAAAACATTGCCAATGCTGACAATCCCAATTACAAGCGCCAGGACGCCACAGTTGAGACAGCGGGATCAAACTCAACTGGCGTGCGTGTGTCAGTGGCCACACAGAACCAGCCATGGCTGGATCGTCAGTTGAGCGTGACTTCTACAGAAATGTACCGATCACAAGCGGCTCGGGAAGTGACCGAGTCTGTGGATCTTGCTGTGAGTCACAGCAGAATTGATCAGACCTACAGTGACTTTGTGAATGCTGCCCGAGATCTACAACAGTTTCCACAAGATCAAGTGCGACTGCAAAATTTCAATTCGGCAGGCACAGCATTTAATTCAGCAATCAACCAAACCCAAGACAGCATCCAGGGTATCCGGGACGACATTCAGGGCAAAGTTGAACTGAGCCAAATTGAACTGGATGGCCTCAAAGAGCAACTGAGCAAGATTGCTGTGAACGGCATCACCAGTGACAATTCTGGTGAAGTGCAAAAGATTCAACAGAGAATTGCCAATCTCACCGGCACCATCAGTGGTTATACCGAAGTGATGAATTCCATCATGCCACCACTCATGGCCAAGTTCACAGTGGTGACTGACGCTGTGAAAACCAACATCAACACCGCAGGTGGTACTGAAATGTTTTCAAATGGAGAATGGGTCGACCAAACTCAGGTGCAGGCCGGCACCATTGGCAACACACCTGGTGTGATTGATTTTGGCAATCAATATTCAGCATTCAAGACCTTGATTGGGTCAGTGGCCAGTCGTGGTAGATTGGATGAAGAATACGCCACCCAAGACTACCACGAAGCTGCCAATCGCTATGCTGACGCATACGGTGTGGACATCAATCAGGAAACCATAAAATTGCTCCAGAGTCAGCGTCTGTACGAAGCCAATGCCAAAGTTCTGGCAGCCAGCGACAGCATGATTGGCACGCTGTTGAATGTAATGGGTTAAACTGTTTCAACAACTGAGTTTTGTTGTTTTTTTACAACAAAAAAGCCATTGACCAAAATATCCTTTTTCGGTTACAATAACAGTAT
>Ga0209189_1000837_pt1 | contig 23903 bp, 9 predicted proteins | sample C_130820_EF_Meta_FD_187308 | JGI IMG/M metagenome (GOLD analysis project Ga0209189, IMG submission 187308) | Freshwater microbial communities from Lake Croche, Canada to study carbon cycling - C_130820_EF_MetaG (SPAdes) (version 3) | ecosystem: Environmental > Aquatic > Freshwater > Lake | place... | reverse complement strand
AACATACAGTGTTAGGAAATACATTTATTGGGTATCATCATGGTAATTGTAAAATAGATGATTTACCTTTATTATTTGCTACTAATAACAATTCTGCTTCTCAATTTGGAAATGCTGTGTACAGAGAAGTGCATACAGGAGATAAACATCACTATATGGCTAAAGAAGTGAAAGGAGTGAGAATACAACAAATGCCTAGCTTATCAGGAACTGATAGATGGCATTTAGATAATAATTTTGTTAATAATATTAGAGCAGGACTTGCTCTTATTTATCATCCTATATATGGAAAAATAGGAGAATTTGAGAGTCGAATATAAAATAATTTAATATGCCAACAGGAAGAAAATTGGTTTCTGATGTGAGAAGTTTTCACAAGCTTCTTTCGAGTGACTCGCTTATAACAGATAGAGCTATTATTTCTGAAATAAGAAATAACAGAAATCTTTTAGTTAAGAGAGAAACAAACCTTAGAAAATTGTGGGCTACTGACAGTATTTTTACTACCATCCCTTGTTTAGAAATGGTGGAAGTCTCTATTTCTGAATGTTGTGAATATGTTGATGAATGTACAATAGCTAGAAGTAAATATAAAATTCCTCAATTATCAGAAGGTAATTATCAATATGTTATACAGGGAGTATATTCAATTAATGCTTTAGGAGGAAAAGGAAAGAAGTTAAAAGAAATAACAGTTAATAGATATTTAAATTTATTAAAATTACCCATTATAAAGAAAGAAGAATATTTCTGGATTAGTAATGGGTATTTGTATGTTTCTAATCCTTTATTACAAGCTATAAGACTTGTGGCTTTTTTTGAGCAAGATGTTCCTAATGAAATAATGTTTCCTGATTGTGGATGTGGTGGTCGAGAATTTACATTAGATGAATTATGTAAAAATCCTTTAGATGATGAATTTGCTCTTCCTGGATATTTAGAAAAACAAGTTTTAGACTTAACTTCTAAATCTTTATTAGAGAAATACTTTAGGCTTGCAACAGATTTAACAGATAATGGTATAGATAACCAAGCTCCAAATGCAGTGCAAAAAACTAATATATAATTCCTTTGAGAACAGCAGTAGGCTTTAGTACATCAAGTAAATACAATTATAATAATTTTTGTAAATTACATCCTTCCATTAAATTATCATACGATGAATGGAAGAAGGTGGTTTATGGTTTCACTGATGTATTAAAAGAATATATTTTAGAAACAGGAGAAAAAGTAAAACTACCACATGGATTTGGAGAGTTTTCTATTAATAAAAAGAAAAGAAAAAAAGTAAAAGATTTTCCAGGAAAAACTTATATTAATCTTCCTATAGACTGGCAAAAAACTAAAGAAAAAGGAAAGGTAATATATAACTTTAATTACCACACAGAAGGATATTTTTTTGGCTGGGTGTGGTTTAAAGAAACTGCAAGAATAAAAAACACACCATTATGGTATTTTAAACCTTCCAGAGTTACATCTAGACTTCTAGCACACTATTTAAAAATAAATGATAAATACCAACATATTTATCGTGAATACCAAAAATAATAAATCTAATGTCAGCATACTATCAATATAATTTTATTAGCCCAGAATCTACTTTTGCTATTATACAGGAAGAGTTTAAGAGTTATTTCGACACTGGGGCAATTGATAATTTAATGTTTAATACATATTTGGATAAATGCCTAAGAAAACTAGGCAAAAGTTCATATGTAATTTCTAATGAAATTTTATATATAGATAATTTTGAAGCTAGACTTCCTGATAATTTTCATGCTGTAAGAGAAGCCTGGTTATGTACAGATGTATCTGGATTTCCTTATCAATCTGCTAATTCATTTTATTCCCAAGCTAATTCTCAAACAACAATACAAGTGTCTCCTGTAATATCTAATGGAGTTCCTTGTACTAATAATCAATGTACAACAGGGTGCCCTGAGTGTATGCCAGAATTAATACAAGCTGTATATAAAACTAATAATGAATTAAATAGAACATTCAAAAAACAATATCTTCTCACGCCAGGAAATATATCTGTTAAACAACATTGTGATTTAGATTGTGCTAATTACGGTGCATCTGGTCCAGATAGTTTTGATATAAGAGATAATAAGTTTGTTACTAATTTTAGAAATGGAACAGTTTATTTAATTTTTTATGCAAATGAATATGATGAACAACAAAACCAACTAATTCCAGACAACTACAGAATTAGAGAATATATAGAGGCTTTTATTAAGTTTAAAATGTTTGAAACTCTCACTAATCAAACTAATGATGAAACTTTTCAGCAGCTTCAACAAAAAATGGTTTATTACAAACAACAAGCTGATGAAGCATTTATTATGGCAGATTTAGAAACCAAAAAACAGACAGTCTATCAAAAACAAAGAGCCATAAAAAGTCAATTGAATAAATTTCAAATGTATGAATTACCAAATTCAAATCCTAGATGGGGTTGGAGAAGAAATGGTAGATACTAATTAATAAATTATGCCAGAACAACAGAGTAATATAAAGGTTGAATTTAATACTGCCTCTATTGGTTTGAATATGGATAATTCCATTAATCAAATCCAGAAAGGACAGGTTTCTTATGCTTTAAATAGTATGTTGGAAAACTATGACAATAATTCTGTGTCATATCAAAATGAACCTTCTAATGAATTTTGTTTACAATTTCCTTCAGGGTATCAATCAATAGGCAATCATTTTATTGTAGAAAAAAATAAACATATATTCTTTTTAGCCAATCCTCATACAGGAATGTCTGAAATAGGATATATGGATAATAATGATTGTGTATACAGAGTTTATGTTACAGCTTCTTGTTTAAATTTTAATATTAAATATCCTATATTAAAATGTGTACATAAGATTTCTAATTGTTCTACACAAATTTATTGGACAGATGGATATAATTCAAGAAGATATTTAGATTTAGACAATATCCCTTATAAATTACTTTCTAATTCTAATTTATGTTCTCCTACATATTCTAATAATTTAGACTGTAATCAATTAAAAATACAACCTAATTTTTCTATTCCTAATCTCTTTGTAAAAGAAGTTGTTACAGGAGGAGCTCTAATAGCAGGTACATATCAATTTGCTTTACAATATTCAGATGCTCAAGGAAATCCTTACACATCTTATTATTCTATAACTAATCCCACACCAATATTTGACTCTCATAAAACCACTCTTAATTTTAATTATGAAGTGGGTAAATCTATTGTACTATCAATTTCCAATTTAGAAATTTCTGGAGAATTTCAATATTTTAATTTAGCAGTGATAAAAACAGTTAATGACATTGAATCTGTAGAATTAATAGGAACTTATTATATTGATAGTGATAGTAAAACTATTACATACACTGGTCAAAATGTAGCTAACATAAGACTTACAGTGGACGATATATTTGAGAAATACAATTATTATGATATTGCACAAGATGTTACTGCTGTGCAGGATGTATTAATATGGGATCAACTTACATCTATTGATAGAATTAATTATCAACAAATAGCTTCTCAAATAACGTTACAATGGCAGAGTTATAAAATTCCAGCTACAGAAACTTATGCTACAGAGTTTAATGCTACTAATTTAAGAAGCTATCTTAGAGATGAAGTGTATGCATTTGAAATTGTATTTTTATTAGATAATGGAAAACAAACAGATGGTTTTCATATTCCAGGAAGAGTAAAAAGTTTTACAGAAGCTTCCCATCCTGATATTCCTACTACTAATCAAGATTTTATAGGAACCCCTGACTATTACGATAGTGATGGTATAGGGTACAGTTCTTATTGGAAAATATATAATACAGCTTATTCATTAGGAGCAGCAACAGGAAATAAAATAGGAAATGCAATTCCACATGAATACGGAGAATTTGCTTATTGGGAGTCTTCTGAAACTTATCCTTGTAATACAGATTTATGGGGAGAGTTAGCAGGGCAGCCTATAAGACATTATAAATTTCCAGATGTATTAGTAAGTCCTATATTTGAAAGCGGTGTGATTACTTCTTATGGTAATTTAACAATGCAGAATAACTCTGTATTTCCTATAGGAGTAAAAATTGATACAGCACAAATACAAGCTTTAATCAACACATCTTCTCTTTCTCAAGAACAAAAAGATTCTATTGCAGGATTTAAAATAATTAGAGCTGATAGAGGAACTAACAAATCTATTATAGCTAAAGGAATATTAAGAAATGTAAATGAATATAATAGAGGAGAACAATCCTATCTCTATCCTAATTATCCTTATAATAGTATTAAAGCAGACCCTTTTATAAATGTTACTAATAATGCTTTTACAAAAACTTTGTATGCATGGCTTGTAATATGTACAGAAGATGGAACATATCAATTCATAGATATAAACACTAATAGAACTACTAAGTCTTCTATGAAAGCTGGTGTCACATATGAGTTTTATTCTATATCAAGACCTATTAATCTTACAGGAAAGGCTTTAATTGGACCTGCTGAGTATAATGTTTTTTTTATATCAGGATGCCATGGTTGTAAAGGATATAGAGCCTCTTGGGAGGATCCTTTTACCACTGATAACTCTTTAACAGTAAGTAAAAATGTTTTTTTAAATGGAACATCTTCTATATTTGGAGGAGGATGTGATACTGGGTTTTCTGTAGTTAATATTGGAGCAGTAGTAACAGACAGTGATACAGGTTGTGTGGTTTTTTGTTGTTCTAATACAAGTTTTACTTTAATACCTCCAACTACACAGCCTTTAAACCAAGTGGATTTTAAAGTAAGTAGAAGAACCACACTTGCTAGTTCTTCTAATACACCTTTATCTTTTACATCCAATTCTTATAGACAAATATTTAATTCTCCAGAAACTTCTTTTGGGCAGCCTTTTTTAGGAGACACTCTTAAATTAGAAAATGTTTTATTTGGAGCAGGAAAGTCTCATTTTGTACAGGTAAAAAATGAAGCACAATACAGACTTATTTCTAAAGAAGCCCAAGAAGATGCCATAGCAGCTTCTAATAGTATAGGAAGTATTACAGGAACAGGATCTTCATTTAATGCATCAGCATTTTTTGCTTCTTATCAAGCATATTTACAAATATATATTAATGGTATTACTAGAAGAAACTATGCTTATTCTTTTAATTCTATAGCTAGTTATGATTATTATAAAGATATTGAGAATGCTGGATTAAAACAAAGAAATATAGATGTTGCACAATACCTTATTCCTGGAATACAAACAGTGTCTGAAAACTCTCCAATGAATAATTGGAATAGAGAATCTAGTGTTTATATTAAAACTGCTGCAAATAAATATAATCAAACATATACATCTCTTCCTTTTCCTGATAGAACACCTGAATTAGCTCCTGGGGGAGGTCCTTCTTTGGTTTCTGATAATTCTAGATTTACTATTTCTGAAAAAGGAAATTGTAATGCTCCTGAAAAACAAGAAAATATAAATGTAGTCTCGTATTATGCTTCAATGAAAAATACTTTCATTAATCAATATGGGCAGATTTATTCTTACACCACTGTAGATACAGGATTTCAAAAAATGTTTTCTGGTACATTACAAGAATACACTTTTTTTGGAGGAGATACATTTATTAGTAAATTTGCTTTTAAAACAAAACTTCCTTTTTTTATAGATAATAGAGTTAATGCTCCTGATGATAGTGATGTATTTTATGATCAAATAGGAAATATTGCTTACCCTAAATATTGGCATTCTTCAAGAAGTGATTTGTATGATGCTACTGTAGGTGGACAATCAATGAAAAACTTTATTTCAGTTAAAGCTCATAATTTTGATTGTTCTAACGAACCTCTTCCAGCATCAGGAACAGCTAGAACTTTTTATGATGGAGATTTTTATTTATTCGCTTATGGTATTCCTAATTTTTATTGTGAAAGTTCTTATAACTTAGATTTAAGACAAGCTTTTAACAATAAAGAAGGAGACTTTTTCCCCCATGTCTCTACAGCAATTCCTGATGATTGGGTACAGGAGACTTATGTACCTATAGCTCAAGATAATACATATTACTATAATGTAACTTATTCTAAACAAAATAGAGATAATTTCTTCACACATCTTCCTCCAGATTGGTCTTCTAGATTATGTTTTACACATTATCCATTTAGAGCTATTTATTCTGACCCTCAAGACCAAAATGCTGACAATAGAGTGAACAACTGGTTAATATATAGACCAATATCTCAATATGATTTTCCACAAAATTATGGAAAACTTACATCGTTAGATGGAATAGAAAACAAAGCAATATTAGCTAGATTTGAAAATAAATCATTGTTGTATAATAGATTATTAACAATAGACACCTCTAATCCTAAAGCTGCATATATTGGTAATGATAAACTATTTTCCTCATCTCCTCCAATAGATTTTGCGGAAACAGATTTAGGATATGTGGGAAGCCAGAATAAATTTTTATTAAAAATTTCTCAAGGACAAATAACTATTGATGCTAAAAGGGGACAGATATTTTTAATTTCTGGAACACAAATATCTGATATAACATCATTTGGGTCTGGAGTAAATAGATTTATGACAGACCATTTAGCATTTGAAATTCTTAGATGGTTTCCAAATGTTAACACAGATAACCATCTTAATGGAATAGGTATTCATGGTGTGTATGATTCTAAATTTGATAGAGTGATTATATCTAAACTAGATTATATCCCTTTGTCCTCAGATGTAAAATATGATGAAAATACACAAGATTTTTATGTAGAAAACACTATTAACAATATTCCTTATAAGACTACTATTTATTTATCAGATAAGGATTATTTTTGTAATAAATCTTGGACACTTTCATATAGTATTAATACTAAATCTTGGATTTCTTTTCATAGTTATATCCCTAACTGGTATATAGCAGAGAACAATTTTTTCTATTCAGGTATTAATGGATGCTGTTCTACAGATGAATTTGAATTGTTTTTAGGAGAAATGAATACTTCTACAACCACCACTTCATCTACAACTTTAACAACTTCCACTACATCTACTACAACTACAGCAGTGCCTAATTGTAATTTAGGAGGAGTGGCAGTACAAGCAAGTTGCCCTTTAGAAGGCACTGGAGTAATTACATCTTCACCACCTTCTCATAGACCACCAGGTCTTACTACATATAATACTTGTAGAGGGTATGATAATGGAGTAGATCCTATAGTAAATTCAACATCAAGTGATGTAGCTGCTTGTAATGCTATTAGTTATATTAATGCTAATTTTGCCACTCCACCAGCATTATTACTTGTAACGGTGCAATCAGAAACATTAGCTGTAGGAGTAAATATATATGCAGGTACAGGCACTGACATTTATACAATACCTGATGGATGGTATTTTACAGAAGAAGGATTATTCACTGCAACAGTTTTTCATGTTGAATCAGGCATAGTAACACAAATAACACCATGTTAAAAACAATCACTATAAAAATAACAAAAGCTTCTCCTAATTCAGGACCATTTACATTGTCTGATGAATTGGGAAATACTATTGCTACTAATGTATCAAAAAAAGATTTAATATTAGGACAATCATACGAAGTGAATGATTCTATTAATGTAATTACTATTACATCTATAGGACAATGTGCATTTACTAAACAAATTCCTTTAAAACCTTTTTCTATTTATTCTTTTATTTCTGCTTCTTATCAAGAAGTGAATACAGGATGTCTATGGAGACACTTAACTAATATACAATTATATAATAACTTTTATGGTAATATCGAATCTTATATAATAGAGTATCCTTTTTCATATCAATATCAAGATGAAATATTACAATGTATAAAGGATTACACTAAAGCATATAAATATCTTCCAATTCCAGATGGAGTGTTTAATAATAATGTAAAAGTGGAAACTAATGACACTTGGTTTAATAAAGCTATTCTTTATAATGGTCAACAATCTTCTGGTGTTCTTAATCTTGTAGCTAAACCTTTAAATAACCTACAGGCTTATAATAAATATCCTATATATAACACTGATAGCAAAACTATTACATTTACAAAATCTGATAACTTTTATCAATACAACACTTTTTGGTCTTTAAATAAATCATCTCAAATTCCATTATTTTCTACATCCTGTAGCTCTCTTTCTATAGATAAGGTTGTAAATCAAGACAATATGGATTATGGTAAGAGGTCATTTAAGAAGTCACCAATTAGAAGTAAAGACCTACGAATCAGACATATTCTAGATAACAAAAGTGATATTCATCTAGTTAGCCAATTTACCACAAATCAATCAATGATAAGCTATAAATAATGAAAAACAATTGGTTAGATAATTATAATGATTCAGAAGTTAAACTTCCTCCTAATTTTGTAGGACAAGGAACATTCAATGGTCCTATGTTTACAAATGGAGCTATGAAAGGACAATTTCAAAAAGGAGGATATATTGCTCCAACAATGCCTGATTTAAGACCAGCTTCTGAATCTACTTCTTTTCAAAAAATACTTCCTAATAAACAAATTTTAAATACAGCTACATCTGGAAGTAATAAAGAACAAACACAATCAACTTTAAATAATATAGAAAATACCAAAAAAGCTGAAAAAGAAAGAGCAGCTAAAGAACTTGCTTTAAGAAAACAAGCTTCTCAAGTAATGAAACAAAAAGGAGACACTCATTTTACATTTCCTAATGGTGATTATAAACCATATAAGGATATGAATTTTAGAGAAAAATCTTATGTAGAAGGGCTTGCTTTAGATCAAGATACAAGACTAAATCAAGATGAAGATAGTCCTATAGATTTTTTTAATCCTTTACATATATTAGGATCTATGGGGAAAGGACTTGCACAAGCTCCTTATGAAGCACAACAACAAAATTCAATACTTCCTTATGTCACAGGAATAGGAACCCCATTAGCAATGGGGGCTTTAGGAGGACTAAAACCTAATACATCTAAACCTGTTTTATCAGAGCCTATTATAACTAGAGAAGCAATAATTCAACCTTGGGAAGGAAAATCCATAAAAATAGATAATACACCTTTTGGACAAGAGCTTTCTCCAGAGTTAGTTCCATACCTTAATTCTAAAACAATAGTAGAAAAAGAAGCAGAAGATGCATCAAAATATTTTATTCCTAAAAAGCAAATGGGAGGTTCTATTCCTGGTTCTGTAGGATTTACATATGCAAGAACAAGTGGTATTCCTAGTAAAGGACCACATAGAAATCAAACATATAAAACAGATGCTTCTGCCCAGAATGGAAAAGAAATGTCTTTCTATCAATATGGTTTAGATTGGACTCCAAAGATGATTAGTGAAAATGGTTCTGTTATTAAAGATGATAATGGATATTGGAACCCTGATAATTGGGGGCATCCTGTAGAAATCAATTCTAATCGAATAACAATGCAAGGTGTTCATCAACCTTTATTAGGAATAAGTGATACAGGGCATACACAACTAATGCATCCAGGAGAAGAATATAAATTTAAAGGAAAGAAGGTGACAGAATACCCAATGGCTCAGAATGGTAAAAATGTTAGACAGCCTATTATAGTAAATAATCCTAATGACCCTAGATTAAAAGCTTATAATGATAGTTTGAGTTTGTATAAACAAGGTGTTAATATTTTTGAAAATAAAGTAAATAAAGAATTAAAAGATAGATTAAATGAGTGGCAACAATTACAAAATAGCCCTAATTTAAACCAAACTCAAAGAAATAGTTTAGGTAGTAAACCAGAAAGAAAAGATTTTGCAAAATATAGTGATTATCTGAAACAAGGCGAACCTTTTAATAGAGAAAATGTAAAAGTAAAAGGTGATAAGATATTTTTTGATAAAACTGATAAGTATGATTATGGGGAATTTACAAAATATTTTCCAGATTATATGAAAAATATAAATAATGAAATACAACCATATAAATTTAGACATGGACAAGATGTAGTTGATTTATTTTATAAAAAACCAGTACAACCAGTAGTATATCAAAAAGAAATTCATCATACTAATCCTGGAATGGGAGAAATAATAGGAAGAGAAAGTAAATTACAAGTTACACCTAATACAGAATTAATAGATAGACCATTACAAAGAATTAATACAGAACAACAACCTACTAACTATAGTTTTCATTATCCTATAAAAGGAGATTTTAATAGAGGTAATCCTCAAGGAGTTAAATACTTTAATGATAGAGCAGAATGGCAGAAGTTCTTAGATGAGAATGATTATAACTCTGCTGAAGAAAAGAATGGAAGTGGTCAAGCTTCTGGAATATTAAAGAAAGGAAGGAATGGATTAAGACAAGAACAAAAAGGTTTGCAGAATTTAGATAATCTCCTTAATTTTACAAATTATAATACACCTCAATTAGGTGGTTGGATGGATAAATATTCAAAATAAAAAATCATTATAATGAAAGATAAATTTTGTAAGTTATGCTTAGAAAAGCTATCTATAAATAATTTTTGGAAACAACCTAATAATAAAGATGGTTATTTTGGTAAATGTAAAAAATGTTGTTTAAAATTAGTAGACACAAATACTTTAAAAAAACAAACATTACTAAAAGATAATATTTGGGCTTGTACTGGATGTAAAAAAGAATTATCTTTAACAAAAGAAAATTTTCATAAAGATAGAACTACTACTACTGGTTTTAAAAATAGATGTAAAACTTGTTCAAAACAGGCAAGACTATTTTTTAGCAGAATGAAAGATAGTGATAGTTTAAATTATTACATAAAGGAGATAATACATGGAGCTAGAAGAAGAGCTAAAATAAAAAAGATAAAGTTTGAATTATCTTTAGATGTAATAAAAAATTTATGGGATTTTCAAAAAGGAAATTGTGCAATAAGTGGTGTATCAATGACTCATATTATATTAAAAGGCAGATTATATACTAATCTTAGTATAGATAGGATAGACTCTACTAAAGGATATGAATTAGATAATATTCAGTTAGTGTGTGTTGCTGTAAATATAATGAAAAATACTTTATCTATGGTAGAGTTTATAAGTTTTTGTGAATTAATAATTAAAAATAATAAAAATAATGATGAAAAATAGATTTCTTAAAATAGCAAAAGTTAAAGATGAAGCAAGTTTTTACAAAAAGTATCCTTCAGAACAAGCTTTTTTTAAAGCCCATCCTGAAGCCAAAAAGCTAATTAAAAAAGCTCAGAGTGGTATAGCTATTCCTGGAATGGAAAAACCTATTTCATTAATTCCTTATATCACTAATGCTGAAAAGGATGCTAGAGCTCAAGCAATCCAGCAAGCACAGCAACCAAAAGAAAAATCAGGAGGAGGAGGAATGGATGTAGGACAAATGATGCAAATGGCTCAAATGTTTGCTGAATATGGTGCTCATATTCCTAAAGCACAAGGAGGGATTTCTTCCCCTTTTACAGGTTCTGGAGGAAATGTATTTACGCCTACAGGAGATTTTCAATCTTCTTGGGGAAATGGACAAATGCAACAACCTACTGTTCAACTTCCTCAATATCCAGAACAAACAGCTATAGATTATAATTATCAAAATCAGGGTACACCAGAACATGATTATAACACTATTCCTATAAAACCAGAAAAAACACCTTTTGATGCTATGCCTATTATTGGAGGTATTGCTAAAGGAATTTCAGCATTAAAAGCAGAAAAGAAAGCTAAACAAAGAGCAGAACAAGATAGTAAAGTTACAGGAGTACAGGCTAAAGCTGCTGAATCAAGAGATGTAGACACTCCTAATGTGTTAGCTAGAAATATAAATAAGCAAAGAGATGCTATGTTTCAACCTATTCAACCAGACCAATTATTTCCTACATATGGTGTAGGTACAAATGTATTGGCTGCTAAGAATGGTACAGAAATACAGAATACTTTTGCACCTAATACAATCTACACTGATGCTGCTTATGAACCTTTAAATGATTCTAACATTAAACAATATCAATTTGGTGGTTCAGCAGGAGCTGGAGCAGGAAGTGGAGGTGCAGGAGGGTTTGGACAAATGATGGGAGGAAGTGGAGGATTTTTAGACATGGCTGCTCCTTATGCAGGATCTGCTGGTTCTGCTATTGGAGGAGGAGATTTTCAAGAAAATGGAGGTGCACAATTAGGAGGAGGAATAGGAGAAGGAGTAGGAAGTGCATTTGGACCTGCTGGAGGAAAAATAGGAAAAGCAGCAGGAAGTTTTATAGGAGGGATATTAGACACCAATCCTAAAAAAATAAAAGCATTTCAAGAACAAACAAAAGGAAACCAAAATAGAATAAATGCTTCTGCTTTTTCTAAAAATTTACAAGCTGAAAATGCAGCATATATGGAACATGGGGGTAATTTGACTAATCCTCAATTAATAACTAAGTTTGGAGAATATGATGTAAAAGATTTATTCCGCCCTGATCCAACTATGGATACATTAAGAGTGGGAGGTAATTTAAGATCTTTCACTCCCCCAACAGAACATGGACTGCAAGAATATGCTATGGGAGGAGATTTAAAAACTCATTGGGGAGGACATGCTGAAACTATGTCTCAAAATCCATATCTTCCTGCTTCTGGAGAAACTGTTATGTTTAAAGGACAATCACATGATGAATCTGATAATAATGGTAGAACAGGAATAGGAATCACTTATGGAGACTCTCCTGTAGAAGTGGAAAGAGGTGAACCTGCTGTAAAATTAGAAAATGGAGGAGAAGAGAATTTAACAGTGTTTGGTAATTTACAAATTCCAAAAACTCATTTAGATGCTATTGGAGATCCTAATGCTAAAAACAAAAAGTTCAAAACATATGTAGCTGATCTTTCTAATAAAGAAGCTAAACAAAATAAAATAATCACTAAGTCTTCTGAAGCAATAGATAATCACAATGTAATTACACCTATAGACCAATTAACATTTAATTCTCATAAAGCTATGCTTCAGGGAGCAGATAGTAAATTAAAGAAATATGCAGAATATAAACAAAATGCTGCTGCTCTTCAAAATGCTATTAATGACACAGCAGAAGAATATGGGATTTTAGCAGATGATTTAGCTAAAGAAGGCAAATTTACAATAGATAAAAAAGCTATGAAAGAACAAGCTAAATATGGTAAGGAATTACTTAAAGCTCAATTTGGAACTCCAATTGGACCAGCAGGTTTACCTAATCCCTCAGATAATTCTCAATTAGTTGTTCCTGATTATATGGAAAACTTGAGACAAGATTTTGGTCCAATACAAAGTTTTCAACTATCTCCTAAAGACAAAGAATGGGTACATACATGGAAAGGAAATAAAACAGGTTTAGGTAAAAAAACAGCATCTCCTTTTTCTGAAGAAGAGGTTAACAAAAAATTATTTGAGTTAGGGTTTAAACCAGATTTAAATTCTAAGTTAGATGTCACTGCTCAAGCTGCTCAATTTGTTCATGATAAATTCCCAAATGAAGTTGAACAAAGACATCAATCTTTATATGGAAAACCTTATTCTAAAGATGTAAAAACTAATAGTCTATTTGGTCAAGATTATATTCCTATTTTGATGAGTAAGACAACACAACCTGTTTCTACTAAACCAAATACTCCAATAGGTAAAGTTGAAGAATTACCAGAAGTAGTTGTTTCAAGTAATAGAGCAAAAACTCCTGATGTAGTTCCTAGAAAAAGAAACACTTTTTTAGATATAGCTTCTCAAATAGCTCCTTATTTAACTCCTACATTTAAAAACCCTTTAGATGCAAATCAGCTATTAGGAGAAAACTATGCATTAGGAAGAAATCAAATAGACCCTGTACAAGCTCAATTATATCATCCTGAACTAATATCTCCTTATGATATTTCTTTACAAGACCAATTAAATGAAGCCACAGCCTCTTCTAATGCTGCAAGAAGAATGTCTCAAGGAAATCCTGCTGCACAAGCTGCAATAGCTGCACAAGAGTCTATGGGTAAATCTAAAATACTAGGAGAACAATTTAGAATGAACCAAGCACAAAAAGCAGGTGTGTATAATCAAAATAGACAAACATTAAATGATGCCCAATTAAAAAATCTTGGTATATTAGATCAACAATATACAAGACAATCACAAGCTAAATCTAATGCACAAGCTTTAACACAATCTGCTTTAAATTCTATTTCTGATAAGGTGGCTAAAAACAAATTAGAAACAATAGGATATAATGTTTATGCAAATCAATTCCCAGGATATACATTTACATCAGAAGGTAAGTTAATTAAAAATCCTTCTTTCCAACAATTTGAAATTCCTACAGTGGGGTCTACAACTTCTGGAAAAACAAAACAAACTGCTCCTGAAGGATTTGATTACACATATGATAAAGATGGAAATGTAGAAGGTATGAAAAAAATTAAAAAATCAGGTAAAAATGGAGCTATAGTAAAAGCTTTTAAACTTCAATAATTCCAAACATTACAGCCAATTAATCTTTTCTATTAGATTCTTTGGCTGTATTAATATTTTCAATTACATTTGCTAAACTTAATATAACAATGAGTTCATTTACTGATAATTCACTTCCTCAATTTAGCCCATACACTCCTCAGCTTCCAGTAGAAGCTATGGCTCAAGTTGGTATGCAAAGGCAACAAATGTACAATCAAGGTGTACAAAAGATTCAATCACAAATAGACAATGTTGCTGGATTGGATTTATATCGAGATGTAGATAAAAACTATCTTCAATCTAAATTAAATGAATTAGGAAATAAACTTACCACTGTTGCAGCAGGAGATTTCTCAAATTTCCAATTAGTTAATTCTGTTTCTGGAATGACTAATCAATTAATAAAAGATAAGAATGTACAAAATGCTGTACAGTCTACATCACATATTAGAAAACAACAATCAGAAATAGAGAAAGCTACAAAAGAAGGAAAATCTTCCATTGCTAATCAATGGGACTTTAATCAACAATTGGGACAATATGTTAATAGCACTGAGGTGGGACAAGTGTTTAATGGTAGGTATACTCCTTATATAGATTTAGGAAAAAAAGCACAAGAAGTGATTAAAGGTTTACATCCTAAATTATCTCAGTATGATATACCTTTTGAAATAGGAGAAGATGGAAAAATTAATACTAGAAAAATTGCTGATGCAATGAAAAGGTATAAAGTTGAGGGAATTGATGAATCTCAAATACAACAAGCTTTAGCAGCATCTATGACTCCTGATGATTATAATCAAATGTCTATAGACGGTAGATATAGATTTAAAGATGTATCTCCTCTTCAACTAGCTCAAAAAGCTGTGCAAGAAAATACTAATACAACAATACAGTATCAAGCTACTTTAGACTATTTAAAAAAGCAACAAGCTATAACTAGTGATCCTACAGCATATTCTAAATTAACCAATCAAATAGACTATTATGAACAAGCTTTAGGAAAAGAAGGCACTCCTGGATTATTACAAGAAAAACTAAAACAAAACCTAGACTTAATTAATAAAAATCCTGATGCAGTTAAAACATCTTTATACAAAGATGGTTTTGTACAAGAATATGCTAATGCTTTTTCTTGGAAGAATCAAACAGAAGAATATTTAAAAAGTCCTTTAAAAGAGCAAGAAAATTTTGTTGCTGATATGAGATTTAAGCAGCAACAAGAAAATAGAAGAATTTATGAGTTTAATAAAAACTACCAACAAAGAGATAGAGAATTAGAAATGAAAGCTCAGGAAAATGCTTTAAAACACGCTGAAGTGTATGGTATAGAAAGTCCTTGGACTACAGTGGCTAAAGATAACACCACTCTTCAGAATGAAGCAGAAAAAATGTTTGCCACTATGGTGACAGATGTTGATAACAAAATAAAGAATGAATATTCTGCTATAAAAAATAATAGTCAAGCAGATTTAACAGATTCTCAAATAAATGAGATGGTAAATGATTATGCAGCTAATGGAAACAAAGCTACAAAGATTCCTTCTGCATTTTTATCAAATGTACAAACTATTTTAAAAGAAAGAAACTATTTACAAGGATTACAAGAGAAAGGAGCACAATTAAAAAAAGAAGCCTATTCTACTGTAGATCCTAGAAAAATACAAGAAATTAATTCAATTGGAAGTATAAAGGCTTTTAAAGCTGGAGATAAATTAGGGACTGGAACTGCAAAAACATTTAGTCCAGAAGAAATGATCTCTTTAATAGAAGATGGTAAAGCTTCTATTCAAAAAGATGCCACAGGAGGATTGCAGTTTATAACTGCTGATGGGTTTAATGCAGGATATTTTACAGCTCTAGGATTTACAACTAATAAAGAAGATGCAAATAAAAAAGAAATTCTTACTAAAGTAAGAGATTTAGCATATGGAGAAAACCCTATTAATAAAGCTCATCAATTATATAAAAGTAAATTAGCTCCTATTGTATCTACATATATTCCACAAATAAAAGCTCTTCCTGCTGATAAAAATGGATCACCAAGTGCTATTACTATAAACAAAGTAAGTAGTCTTTTAACTAGAGCAGGTGTAGAAAAACTAGGACAAGAAGGTTTTGATTTATCTACAGCCTCAGAGTATTTGTCAGAAAAGAAACAAAAAGATACAAGAATATTTATTCAACAGTCTGGAGATGATTATGAATTACAAATTAAAAATGAATCTGATCCTACTAAAATACAAAGAATTAAATTAACTAAAGCTGAAGTTCAAGCTAATTTTGGAAATAATTATGTTAATAATATAACAGAAGAATCTGTAAGATTAAATATGGGAAGAGGAAATACCAATATAAACTCTCAGCCAAATAGAGCAATGATGCAAAAAGTATTTGGTGATTTTCCTAAAGTGAATAAATTGAATGTTGTGGCTGATTTACAAAGAGATGCCTCAAACCCAGATCTTTATGTACCTTATTTAGGAATAAAAGGTAATGATGGAACATTTCATATATTTGAAATATCTGGAAATGATAAATTAAGTAGAGTGGGTTTTACAGATGGAAGAAATAATTTAAATTCTTTAACCGATGGGCAAATATTAGCAATAATAAAACAAACTTATCCTAATTTTGACCTATCTAAACTAGAACAATAATATGCCTGATTTTGATATAAATTTAAATCCTATATTAGTTAATTCTAATAAACAGTTACCAAGTTTACCTAATCCTTCATCGACAACCCCAGATGCTTATCCTGATTTGAGTGGTAGCAGAACTTCTGGTGCTGAAGATCCTTTATTTGCTATTTTTGGTAAAGGACCAAAGGTAGATAAAATGTTGCCAACAGCTACTGCACAACAATTATATGAAAACAGAAAATACTCAACATTTGATCCTAATGTAGTTGATGTAGAAGATCAAAAAGCTTATGCTCAATCTAATTGGGATAAAGCAGCTAATGGTGTATTAAAAGGATTAAACCTAGCTGGAACTACTGTAGCAGGTGGTTTTGGAATGTTATATGGAACAAGTAAGTGGGCTTTTGGAGGAAAGTTTTCTGATATATGGGATAACAAAGTAATGCAAGGGTTAGATAAATGGAATAATGAAGTTGATCAAAATTATCTTCCTAATTATTATACTAATGTAGAAAAAAATGCAAATTGGTATTCTACAGATAATTGGTTAAAAGCTAATTTTCTTTATGATAAGTTAATAAAAAATTCTGGATTTGCTGTTGGTGCAATGGTTAGTGGTAATATAGTGAATGCAGGATTAAAAGGAGCAGGAGCTGCAATAGGTGCTTTGGCAGCAGAAGGATCAGCTTTAGCTGAAAGTTCTCAAGCTTTTAAAATTCTAACTCCTATATTAAGAAATACTGCTAGAGCTTTTTCTCAAGGAAAAAATATTGAAGCTGCTCAAATATTAGAAAAAGAATTGTCTTCTATAGTAGATGTAGAGAAAGCTAGTTCAGAGTTAGCTAAAATAGCTAAAACTACAAATCAGTTTTCTACTTTTGGAGATACAGCTAAAAGAACTTTAATAGCAGGGTATTCTTCAGCAGGAGAATCTGGGTTTGAAGCTCTTAATACAGGTAATGAATTTAAAAGAAATTTAATTGAAAAATATAAAGAATCACATGATGGTCAAGAACCTTCTGGAGAAGAGTTAAAAACAATAAATGATTTAACAGCATCTGTAGGTAAAACTTCTTTTTTTGCTAATTTAGCTATTCTTTCATTAACAGAATATGCTCAGCTACCTAAATTATTAGGTTCTTCTTATTCTGCTGAAAAACAAGCTGCTAATAGTTTATTAGGTACAACAGAGGATGTGTTATTAAAGGATGGAAAATATATTGCTAAAGAGTCTACTAAAGTTGGTAGGATTCTAGATAAAAGTCTAACTATAGGAAATTATTTTTTTGATCCTAAAGAAGGTGCTCAAGAAGGAATTCAACAAATTATACAAGTAGGTACTCAGAATTATTATAATAAAGCCTATAAAGGACAAAAAGCCTCTGCGTGGGTAGATGGATTTTTATATGGTTTAAACGGAGAAAATGAAAAAGGGGAAGGTGTAGGTGCAATTAATTCAAAAGAAGGTTGGGAAAGCATTTTATTAGGAGGAATCACTGGAGGACCAATGCAAGCAAGATCTAATTATATTCAAAATAAAGTTAAATCTTCTAATACTACAGAATTCTTAAATTTATTAAACACTACTCCTTCTTTTAAAGAAGCATTTAAAGAAAGACTAGATTCAGTTAATAGAGCTACAGTATTACAAGAACAACAACAACAAGCTACTATTGCTGGAAATAAACTAGAAGCAAAAGATTTAAATACAGATATGATGCATAATTATCTTTCTACCAGAATTAAATATGGTAGATATGATATGATTACAGCAGACTTACAAGAATTAAAACAAACAGCTTCTACAGAAGCTGGATTAGCATCATTAAAAGAAGAAGGTATAGCTAATATAAATGATACAGTTCAGTCTTACCAGGCTAGAGTGAATAATTTAGAAACCTATTCTAAGAATCTAAATGAACTTACTAAGTATGTAAATCTTACTTATGGAGGGGAAACTATTAAAAATAGTGAGGGACAGACTGTTAAAAAATATAATTCAGCTCATTTAGATAAAATGATTTATGCTGCTAGTAAAATAGCAGATTATGATGTAAGAATTCCCCAGGTATCAGAAGTTTTATTAGGCAAAGGTATAGATGTACAATCTATTGTAGATGATGAATTAACTAATGATAGTCCTACTAGATTACAGAAAGAACTTAATAAAATTAATGAGTTAGAGGATATTAATAAAGACACTCTAAAACAAAACTTACAAGATGTTATAGAGCTTTCTAAAAGAAGAAAACAGTTCTTTAATGAGTATGAGGATATAAAAAAGAATCCTAATAAGTATTCTGAAACAGGGGAAAAAGAATCTACAAATAAAGAAGGTAAAAAATTTAGAACCACGCCTTCTGATAGCACTAAAGAAAAAGGACCTAATTGGGCTGTTCAAAGTAGAGATAGATTTAAAGGAGACAGAAGAACTTATGCTGATTTAGTTAAACAATATGGAGAAGGAGAACAAAATAAATATCAGGTTCTTAAAAAAATAACAGAATCTCCCCATGCCACTACAATGGAAAAAGAGTTGGCTTCTCATTTTCTTAAATACACAAATAAAGATTCTAAAATTATTTTAGGAGATAGACAGTTGCCAAATCCAGGTGTATCTGGTACAGATTTTTCTTCAAAAGATGCTAGTGTTTCTAGAATTAATTATGAATATAATTCAGAAGATTATGAAGGAGTGCCAGTCCCTGTAGAATACATTATGCTTCATGAGATTGGACATGACTTGACTGTTTATGGATTATCAGATACTTCTGATTCATTTTATGATGAACTCACCCCTTTATTTAATTTTATTCAAGAGCATTTTAAAAAAGATGAAAATAAATATGCAAAAAATGGTTTAATTAAAAACGGAGAATTTTATGCTTTTAAGAATATAAAAGAATTTGCTACTGAGGCTCTATCTAATAGGGACTTTCAAAGATATTTAGATACCATCCCTTATAAAAATACACAAAAAACAGTGTGGGAATCTTTTTTAGAAAATTTAAAAACATTTTTTAGAAGATTATTTGGAAGTGAGGATGAAACATTACTAAATGAAACTGTTGCAATTATTACTAACAACATTGATAGAATCTATAAAAACAATAAAGAAAGAAACAAAAAATTAAATTTACAAGAACAGCAATTAAAAGAACAACAAGAACAGTTAGACAAACAACAAAAAGAAATAGAAAAGAAATCAGGAACTGTAGCTACAGGAAATCCTGAGACAGAAACTATAGAGCCTGAAGGTGCTAAAAAGACTGCTGAGAAATTCTTCAAATCTTCTATTACAGAATCAGAAGACTGGAATAATCCTAATGATTCAGCTCCTCATATTAAAAATGCTAGAGAGTTTTTATTAAATGCTAAGAATTTTTCTAATAGAGAAAACCTTAGAGCTATTCTTGTCACTCCTAATAGTGAAAACAAATTAGGACTTACAGGACTAACAGCTCTTTCTTATGGAACTAATGATAGTTCTAAATCTACAGATGTAGAAGAAGGATTTGTTGCTCAAGTGTTTGTAGAACAAGATGGTTCTAAATTATTCTTTGTAGATAAAGAAGGAAAAAGAATTGGAGAAGTGGGTAGTCCTATTGATGTTAATAGTGTTATTTTCCAGACTATGCCCACCACTTCTGTTACAACTTCTAAAGGAAAGAGTAGAGCAAGAACAGGAGAGGAAGATAAATTAGACTTAGAGGCTAAAAGATGGAAAGCACAAAGAGAATTACTATTTGCTCAAGATGGATCTAAGTCTCAAGCTTATGAATTTATTATTTCTAGAGGTGTGCCTGTAACATCAGATGTAGAAAACTTCCATGTTGCAGAGTCTTTAGGAATTCCTGTAAAGCTTATTTCTAAAACACAAGATTTAGTGTTAATATCTACAACAGGATTCATTACACATAATGGACAGAATATACAATTTCCTAAAGGAAGACCTGTATTACAATATGGTGATGTATTAGAGCCATTACAAAATACTAAGATAACTCCTTCAGAATCTCAAACAATATTCCAATGCATTTTAAATATTAGTAATAATATTTTAGATGCTACAAAAACAGGAAAGAAGTTTAACATTCAAGGAATGAAGGAAACAGCATTTCTTCAAAATATTCTTTTCTGGGGTAAAGGACAAAAATCAGCCAATCAAATTTATATTGATGGGACAAATCTTCATGTAGGTAAGACATCTTTTCCATTGACAGAAATAGCTGATAAACAATCAGAGATTGTAGAAGCTGTTACAGGCTTGTACAGAAACATTAATAATGAATCTCTAAAGGATATATCTGTTAAATTTAGAGAACAAAGATTTGATGGAAAAGAATTAGTAGAAGTTGAATGGAAGAGCTACCAAGAGTATCTTCTTTCTTCTAAGAATCCAGATGGTTCTAGTAGAAATACAACATCTACACCATTAGTAACTAATATTGTAGCCCCAACAGATTTATCCCCAATTAACTTTAAACAAAAATATGCTACATTAGAGCAAATAGAATATCCTCAAGTGGCTACACCTGCTAAGCAAGAAGCTAAAACAGAAGTGCCAACTACTAACACTATTTCTATAATGGGACAAAATGTTCCATTTACATATACAGAAGAAGATGGAAACTTTACAGTGGAAATACAATCTTCTGAAGCTACAAAAGCTTTAGCAGAAAATGATGAACTAGTAAACAAATATACCTCTACATTAAAATCTATTAATCTCCCTGTTGCTGATAATCCAGAACAAATAATAATTGATTTTCTTTCTCTACAAAAAGCAGCTCAATTAAAAAAAGCAGCTTTAGAAAAAGCAAAGGAAGTTGTTACACCTGTAACACCAATAGCTCCTGTTTCTACAAATGCTAAAGCTGATATAGAAAGAAGAAGACAAGAAGAATTAAATAATCTTAACTCAAATAGTGATGATATAAGGTCTGATTTATTTGAATTAACATTAAGTACACCTATTAGTGGTGGATACACGATAGGAGTAGCTTTAAAAGCTGATACTAATACTGGTTACTTATATTCTAATACGTTAAGTGAAAATTTTGATAAAATAGAAGATGCTAAAGAGTATAGAGAACAAATTAAAGAGGAAGTTTTAAAACCTAAAATTAATGCTAAATATGATGCAGAACTAGCTGCTTTAGAGAGTCAAGTAAATGGTGCAGAAAACTTGACAAATGAAGAAGATAAAACTGCTCCTTTAGATGCTAAAAAAATTAAACCTAGAGATGCTGATTATATGAGAGTTGGAGGAGAAGAAGTTTTAGCTGCATCTCCAGAACAATTTGAGGAGTTTAAAAAATGGCATGCAGAAAATGTTCCTAATATTCCTTTTGAAGTGTTAGAGAATTTAGTAGATACATTTGATGGAGAAAAAGCTTTTGGTGTATTTGAAAATGGTGTAGCTAAGTTTTATAAAGGAGCACCAGGAACAACAGCTTATCACGAAGCTTTTGAAGGGGTGTGGAAACATTTCTTAACATTAGATGAGAAGAATGCAATTATACAAGAGCTAAGAGATAGTGTAAAAGATTTTAAAGATAGAGCTACAGGAAAGACATTGAATTATGCTACAGCTACAGATGAACAAATTAAAGAAAGAATAGCTGATGATTTTGCAGAGTTTAAATCTGGTAAAATTCCTGCTAAATCTTTAATAGGTAAGATAGTGGAGTTCTTTAGAAACATAATGAATTTCTTTAAATCATTTGTTCAAAAGCCTACATTAAAAGAAAGCCTATTTAAAGAAATAGAGAAAGGTAGATTTAAAGAATCTAAAATTGCATCTCCCGATGTAACACCTGAATATAGCAGAGTTCCTGGATTAACAGAAACACAAGTATATGAACTTACACAGGATATGACTGCTTTGTCTTCATTTTATTTATTTGGAGTGGATAGTAAGAAAAGTCTTTATGATGTTGCTAAGGTGACTTCTAAAGAATTATTTGATTGGATTAAAGGTGAATACATTAAACAAGATTTATATGAACAACTAGGAGATGCAAGATGGAATCAATTAGTGAATTACACTAAAGAGAATCTTAAAACAATAGGAGTGTCATTTAAAAGAAATGAAGATAATATTGATGAAGAGACTATAGATATTAATACAGAAGGAGCTAATAAGAATGACTATGATGGAAATCCTTTTAAACAAGATTGGAAAAAGAATTCTCCATATGCTGTAAAGCTTTCTTTATTAGTTCCAAAAACTGTTTACACTAACCAAGAGAATAAAACAGAATTAGAAATACCAGAAAGACAAACCACTTCATATCAAGGATATAAATTAGCCAACTTCAATAAGTTGTTTGTTAGCTTAATGGATAAACTTGCTAACACCACTAATGTCAATAAATTTATTGATAAGTTTTTTAATTTAGCCAAGAAAGAAAGTGATTTAGTTGTTCCATTTAAAAGACTTGGGGCTAACCTAGATGGTTCTATTAATTTCAGTAAATTTAAAAAAGATGACTGGAGATTGTTTGTAGACTATATGAGAGTGTTTACAAAACAAAGACCTGATGCTGTAATACAATATACAAATGAAGGATCTGTATATATAGCTCCAGCTAATCAATTTACAGCTTCTAAGAATGTTGAAAATCAATGGTTTGAAGAGATGAAAGCTCTTTCTTCAAAAGAAGGTGGTGTTATTAAAAAAGACAAAGAGAAAAAAACATATACAATAGATTTAAAAGATATTAAGCTTCCAAAAACAATAGAACAAACTTTAGATTTTTTAAATGATATAGGAGTTAACTTTCCTATGGATGTATATAATAGACTTAAT
>Ga0209189_1000835_pt1 | contig 23936 bp, 19 predicted proteins | sample C_130820_EF_Meta_FD_187308 | JGI IMG/M metagenome (GOLD analysis project Ga0209189, IMG submission 187308) | Freshwater microbial communities from Lake Croche, Canada to study carbon cycling - C_130820_EF_MetaG (SPAdes) (version 3) | ecosystem: Environmental > Aquatic > Freshwater > Lake... | reverse complement strand
CACCGACATCGACCTGGGCATCTTCACGGCGAAGCTCGACGCCGGCAACAGCATCCTCGCCCAGAGCGATCATCTGCGGATCAGCCACCACCACTTCCACCACGTGCTGCTCGGCGATTTCATCCGTACGCTCGCCGCGGCGCGGCCGCACGGCGCCCCGCGGCCGCTGCCTCCCGGGCCCGCCGCCGCCCGCGGCCCCTACGTGCTCGACGCCGACGCGCCGATCACGGTGAAGCGGCTCATCCGTCGGCTCGACGAGTCGATCGACGACACGATCGTGATCGCCGACGTGGGCGACGCGCTGTTCGCGTCCAGCGAGCTGGTGATCCGCGAGGCGACCGAGTTTCTCGCCCCCGCCTACTACACCTCCATGGGATTCGCGGTGCCGGCGGCGCTCGGCGCCCGGATGGCCCGCCCCGACCTGCGGGTGGTGGCGATCGTGGGCGACGGCGCCTTCCAGATGACGGGCATGGAGCTTTCCACGATCGTCCGCCGCCGGCTGCCCGTGACGGTGATCGTGCTCGACAATGGCGGCTACGGCACCGAACGGCTGCTGCTCGAGGGGTCGTTCAACGAGATCAACCCCTGGCAATACCAGCTCCTGCCGCAGGTGCTCGGCGGCGGCACCGGCTGGGAGGTGCGCACGGAAGGGGAGTTCGACGCGGCGATCACGCGGGCCCTCGCCGACACCACCGCGATGAATCTGATCCGCGTCCACCTCGCCCACGACGACCGGAGCACGACGCTCGACCGGCTCACGAAGAACCTCGCGAAGCGGGTGCGGGTCACTCCGTGAGCGCGGGCACGCCGCAGCCCCGGCCGAACGTCGCCAGCAGCTGCTGCGGCGTGACGGCGAACGACTGCCGCAGGCTCTCCTCGACCGACAGGCCCTCCTTGATGCCGCGGACGAACTCACCGAAGCGGCGCCGGTCACGGCCGACCATCATCCTCACGAGGCCCGAGGCGATGCCGTATTGGACGGCGTCGATGTGGTGATCGTCGTCGGGGGCGAGGAAGCCGGGCCCGACCGTGCCGCCCGCCTTCATGAACTGCACGGCCTGCGCCTCCTTCAGCGGCACCTCCCGGCAGCCCGGCACGATCTGCGTGCCCACCCACTCGGCGATCCCCTCGTTGAGCCAGCTCGGCAGCCGTCGGGGCGAGAGCCAGCGGTGGTTGAATCCGTGGCTCGTCTCGTGGACGAGCATGTGGGCGAAGGTGACGGGATCGCCTCCCGAATGGCAGGCCATCACCACGCGGCCGTCGCTCCGCTGATGGCACAGGCCGTGGGCGCCCCGCGGATCGACCTGCATGAAGCGGCCCTCGAACGCCACGAAATCGGCCTCCTTCGCGAAGGCGACCACCAGGCACTTGCCCTTCCAGACCGGCTCGCCGCGCGGGATGCCGTAGAGGTCGCACAGCAGGTCGTGCATGGAGTCGAGCTTGGCGGTGAACGGAGCCATCGCGGCCGCCGGGAGATCGGTGGCGACGAGGAACTCGTGCGTGTGGCCGGCCGCCACGTTCGGAAACACCTCCTGCACCCGCGCCACCATGTCCTCGAGCTCGCCGACCGCTGCCGCATGCTCCTCGGACGACAGCTGCGGCCATGGCTCGATGCCGCGGGCCTGCATGCGCTCGAGCGACTCGGCCCTGCGCTTGAACGCTTTCCCGCGCGGCCCGCTCTCGGATGCATCCCGCGTCGGGCGGCCGCGGTCGGCCTCGTGGATCGTCTCCCGGCCGGCGACGATCCGGGCGATGCCCGCGACGGCGATGGCGGTGGTCTTCTGCTCCCCCTCGATGCGGAGCTTCACCGCGGTGGTCTTTCCGCCCCGCTCCGTCACCCCCTCGAGGAGCGGCCGCACGATGCGGCGGCCCGTCGCCAGTTCGACGACGTCGAGCGGCCTGCCGACGTGCGGCGCGAGCGCGGCGGCCAGCTCGTCAGCGGCCGCCGGGAGCGGCCCCGGCACGGCACTCAACGACGACACGATCGCCGCTGCGAACGCCAGGCGGCCGAGCGACCGTCCCGGACCGCGCCCTCCGGCCGTCGTTGCCGACACAAAGCCCATGCCGCCGAGATTCCCGAGCGGGGATGCGTGCCTTCGCCGCCGCCTCCAGTGTAGCGGGCCGCACCGCCACCGCCGGCCGGCCCCTCAGAACGGCAGCCACGTCTGGCGGGCGAGCCCGAACAGGTCGCGGATGCTGCGGTAGCTTTCCGCGAAGTCGGCCTTGCTCGAGCCGTAACGGCGATCGATGAACGTCACAGGCACCTCGCGGATCCGACCGCCGGCGCGGTGCACCCGCCAGAGCAGGTCCTCCTGGAATCCATACCCGCGGGCGAAGGGCCCGGTGAGCCGCGCGAACGACTCGAGGCGGATCGCGCGGAAGCCGCTCGACGCGTCGCGGACCGGCACGCAGAGGACGAGCCGCGTGAACAACGACACGAGCCGGCTGGCGACGTGCCGCGACAGCGGCCAGCCCTCGATGCGGCCCCCGGGCACGCGTCGCGAACCGATCACGACATCGACGGGCACGCCGCCCGGCGGCTCGAGCGCCGCCAGCAGCCGCGGGATGTCGTCGGGATCGTGGCTGAAGTCGGCGTCCATCGTCACCGCCCTCGCGAACCCGTGGCGGTGACCGATCTCGAGACCCTCGACGAGGGCCGATCCCAGCCCGCGACGGCCGCGCCGTACGAGCGCGTGCAGTCGTGGCTCCCGCTCCGCCCGCTCGAGGGCGTAGCCACCCGTGCCATCGGGAGAGTCGTCGTCGACGACGAGCATGTGCAGGTCGGGCGACACCGCGAGCACGCGATCGACCAGCGCGGCGACGTTTTCCGACTCGTTGAACGTGGCCGCGACGACCAGCGTGCTGCCGGCCGGCCAGTCGTCACGGGAGGCGGAGTCCGCGGGGTCTGTCATGGTGGCGGACGGGCGGCGGGAAGGCCGCCGACCGGAACGGATGCTCGACGCCGGCACGCGGTCGCGGCCGGTTTCAGGGGCGGGCGCCCGGCCGCCTCTGCGGCGGCCGCGCCGAGGTTACCCTCCCCGCCGCAGCCGTGCGAACAGCCGCCGGTAATCCCCGAGCCGGACGGCGGCGACCGTGGGCCGCGGGCCGGGGGCGGCGAGCAGATCCTCCTCGATGACGACCATGTCGCCGTCGTCGGCGCCCTCGTCGGCTGCGCTCGGGCCGCCCGGGGCCGCGGCGTCGGACACGTCGTCCATACGGGCCGCAGGACCGGCCGCGGACGTCGTGGCCGGACGCACCGGCGGCTCGTCGAGTTCCGCCAGTTGTCGCACGAGCGCCGCCCCCTCGCTGCTGACGACGTGCCGGCGGTCGCTGAAGTCGGCGGGGGAACGGACGAGGTAGCGCTCCACGACCCGCTCCTCCTGTTCGAAGAACTCCTGAAACGGGTCGGTGGAGGCGTCGAACACGAACTCCACGTCGGGCCCCTGCCAGGGATCGCCGCCGGCACCGGCGGCGTCGTCGAGCATGTCGAGGACGTCGCCGGGGATCGCCTCGGCCACGGCGGCCCCGCCGCCCGTCGGCGACAGCTCGTCGAACGCCGCGACCGAGTCGTCGTCGAGGCCGGCGTCCGCGAGGTGCGTGGGCTCGTCGATCTCGTCGAGCCCGTCGACGTGCTCGTCGTCGAGCGAGCCGAACTCGATCATCCCGGCGCCGATGTCGGCGGCCATGCCCCCCGCCGGTTCGCCGCTGCGCGATGCCGGCGCCGGCGCGACCGCCGGCACCGTCGCGTCGAGCGCCGTCGGGGAAGGCAGCCGCTGGATCTCGCGCCAGGCGGCGGCGATGTCGGCGGGCCGCACCCGTCGGCCGCTTCCGGCCGCGAGCACGAGCGCCTGGTCGCAGATCTGGTTCATCAGCCGCGGCACGCCGTCGGCGGCCTGGTAGACGGCGTCGGCGCTGCCCGGCTCGAACGCCGCGTCCCAGTCGAGGCCCGCCGCCCGCGTCTGCGTGCGGAGGTAGGCGACCGTCTCGGTGTGATCGAGATGTTCGAGATAGGCCCGCACCGCGATCCGCTGCGCGAAGCTCTCCATCTTGGCGTTGCCGAGCCGCTCCTCGAGCGCGGCCGTGCCCGCGAGCACGATGTGCACCGCCGGCAGCGGCGTGGGCATGTTGGCCAGGAGCCGCAGCTCCTCGATGAGCCGCAGCGGGAGCGTGTGCGCCTCGTCGACGAGGATCACGAGCCCGGAGCCCCGGTGGGCCAGCCCGCGCACCTGCTCCACCACGGCGATCCGCAGCTCGGCCTCGTCGATGCCGCGGTAGGCCTGCCCGAGGTCCGCCAGGATCGACTGCCACAGCGCCCGCCGCGTGCAGATGCGGGCGCCGCAGAGGAGCGCCACGCTGAAGTCGTCGACCTCGGCCTCGGCGATCTTGGCGAGCAGCAGCGACTTGCCCGTGCCCGGCGGCCCGACGACCAGCGCGATGCCCTCCGCCCGCCGGATGGCGCGGTCGATGCCGTGGAGGGCCGCGTCGATCAGCTTCGCCGGATGGTAGAACTGGGTGCGCGGGGCGGCCATGAACGGCCGGGCTGACGGGTGCCGACGGGACTGATGCATCGGGATGGGGTATCCGGGGTTCGAAGGTCCGCAGGCTCGATGACTGTTCTGATTTCGACCATCCGCGGGCCCTTCCTGCACCGTCGCGGCGGCCCGTAGACTTTTTCGCGCGGGCAATGCGCGGCCGCCCCGACCGGTCGCGCCGGATATGACGCCGGGAGACCAGCCGATGTTTCACGTGAAGATCTGCGGCGTGACCTCGGCGGCCGACGCACGGCTGGCGGCCGACGCGGGCGCCGACGCCGTCGGGCTCAACTTCATCGCGGGCTCGCCGCGCCGCCTCGACCCGGCCCGCGCCCGGGACGTGGCCGCCGCCGTGCCGCGCGGCGTGCTGCGGGTGGGAGTGTTCGCCGGCTGCCCGGCCGCGGAGATGCTCGCCGTCGTCCGCGCGGTGGGGCTCGACGCGGTGCAGTTGCACGGTCACCTCGCCCCCGGTGGCGGCCCCTGCGACCCGCCGTCGCGGTGCGCCGAATTGGGCGGCCTACCGGTGATCCGGGCGGCACGGCTCGCGGCGGGGCCGCCGGGGGAGGCGCTCGCGGCGGTGCGGACGTGGATCGCGGCGGCGGTGGCCGCGGGACGCGGGCCGGCGTTGGTGATCGTGGATGCGGCGGTGCCGGCGGCGACGGCGGCTGGGCTGCTCGGAGGCACCGGCCATACGGTCGACTGGGAGGCGCTCTCCCGCGCCGGCACGCTCGCGGTGCCGATGGCGCTGGCGGGCGGGCTCACGCCCGCCAACGTCGCCGCGGCGATCCGCGCGACGGGCATGGGGGCCGTCGACACGGCCAGCGGCGTGGAGGCGGCGCCGGGCCGGAAGGATCCGCTCAAGGTGCGGCAGTTCGTGGCGACGGCGCGGGCGGCGCTGGGGCTCGCCTGAGCGGCCCGGCGGTCTGCGGCGTGCGGCGGCTCCGCGGGGGAACTCGCCGGCCCACGGGCTTCCGGCCCCGGGGCGGGGGGTTCGGGCCGAAAATCATCCCTTTTCCCGTACCGCCGGGAGACTACCATAAGGCGTCGTTTGCCGGATCATCCCACCTTCCATTGTCCGAGGAGCATTCCCAGTGGCCCACGTCGAAACCCGCCTGCCTTACAAGGTCGCCGATCTTTCCCTCGCCGATTGGGGCCGCAAGGAGATCATGCTGGCCGAGAACGAGATGCCCGGGCTGATGGCGCTGCGGGCGAAGTACGGCCGCTCGAAGCCGCTTGCCGGCGCCCGGATCGCCGGCTGCCTCCACATGACGATCCAGACGGCCGTGCTCATCGAGACGCTCAAGGAGCTCGGCGCCCAGGTCACCTGGAGCAGCTGCAACATCTTCTCCACGCAGGACCACGCCGCGGCGGCGATCGCCAAGGCCGGCTTCCCGGTCTACGCCTGGAAGGGCATGACGAACGAGGAGTTCGACTGGTGCATCGAGCAGACGCTGTTCTTCCCCGACGGCGAGCCGCTCAACATGATCCTCGACGACGGCGGCGACCTCACCGCCATGGTGCACAACAAATACCCGGAGCTGATCGGCGGCATCCGCGGGCTCTCCGAGGAGACCACCACGGGCGTGCACCGGCTCTACCAGATGCACGAGAACGGCGAGCTCAAGCTGCCGGCGATCAACATCAACGACTCCTGCACCAAGAGCAAGTTCGACAACCTCTACGGCTGCCGCGAGAGCCTCGCCGACGGCATCAAGCGGGCCACCGACGTGATGGTGGCGGGCAAGGTCGTCGTGGTCTGCGGCTACGGTGACGTCGGCAAGGGCTCCGCCCACTCCATGAAGGCCCTCGGGGCACGGGTGATCGTCACCGAGATCGACCCCATCAACGCCCTGCAGGCGGCGATGGAGGGCTACGAGGTGACGACGATGGAGGAGGCCGCCTCGCGGGGCCAGATCTTCGTGACGGCCACCGGCTGCCGCGACGTGATCCTGGGCAGCCACATCCAGCAGATGCCCAACGACGCCATCATCTGCAACATCGGGCACTTCGACCTGGAGATCGACGTGGCCTGGCTCGAGAACACGAAGGGCGTGAAGAAGGTGGAGATCAAGCCGCAGGTCGACCGCTACACGCTGCCGAGCGGCAAGTCGGTGATCGTGCTGGCGGAGGGGCGGCTGGTGAACCTCGGCTGCGCCACCGGCCACCCGTCGTTCGTGATGAGCACGAGCTTCACCAACCAGGTGCTCGCCCAGATCGCCCTCTGGACGGAGACCGACAAGTACGACGTGGGTGTCCACATGCTCCCCAAGAAGCTCGACGAGGAGGTGGCTCGGCTGCATCTCGACAAGCTCGGCGTGAAGCTCACGAAGCTCACCCCCGCGCAGGCCGAGTATCTGCACGTGCCGGCCGAGGGCCCCTTCAAGCCCGAGTACTACCGCTACTGATCCGGGAACGTCCGTTCCCCCGCGCTCCCAAGGAGGCGTCGCCCGGCGACGCCTCCTTTTTTTGTTGCCCCGCGGGGCGGCCGTGCACCGGCGCCGTTTCCCGTGGAACGTCGCGGCTCGAGGTCAACCGGCGACCCATCACTCGGCACGAGCCATCGCCCTTCCGAAAACGGCGCGGCGAGGAGCGGTCGGCGAACGCTTCCCGAGTGCAGGCCGCCGCGGCCGAACGCGGAGACTTGCGCCGCCGCTCCTTGCCGGCTTGGCACCTGGGACACATGCGCACAAGGTGAGACGCCCGGAGCCGCCCGGTGGCACGCGCGACGGCAGTGGACGGCTTCGCTTTGTGCTACGATCCGCGTCCCGTTCCCCCGATCCCGACCGCCCCGAGGAACCCCACCGCCATGCCCTCCGTCGCCCCGCTCCGCGGCCTGCGTTACGACCCCAAGCACGTCGGCGCGCTCTCGCAGGTGATCGCCCCGCCCTACGACGTGATCGACTCGAGCCTGCAGACGAAGCTCTATGAGCAGCACCCCGCCAACGTGATCCGCATCGAGCTCAACCGGGAGGAGCCGGGCGACGACGAGCGGACCAACAAGTACACCCGGGCGGCGGGATTCCTCAAGGCGTGGCGGGAGCAGGGGGTGGTGATGCAGGAGCCGGCGGCGGCGCTCTACGTCTACCACCAGGAGTTCGAGGTGGAGGGGCGGCGGCACGTCCGCCGCGGGGTGATGGCCCGGGTGCGGCTCGAGCGGTTCGGCACCGGCAACATCCACCCGCACGAGGAGACGATGTCGGGACCCAAGCAGGACAGGCTGCTGCTCACGCGGGCCTGCCGGGCGAACCTCAGCCAGGTGTTCGGCCTCTATCCCGACCCGGCGGGTGAGGTGCAGGACCTGCTCGACGGCGCGGTGGCGGGGCAGCCGCCGGTGGAGGCGGTGGATCACCTCGGGGTGAAGAGCCGTCTCTGGCCGCTCGTCGACGAGGGGGTGGCCGCGCGGGTGGCGGGGCTGCTCGGTCCGCGGCCGGTGTTCATCGCCGACGGCCACCACCGCTACGAGACCGCCTGCAACTACCGCGACGAGGTGGCCGACGCCTGGGCCCGCGAGCACGGCGGAGCCGCGCTGCCCGCCGACCATCCCGCCAACTTCGTGCTGATGATGCTCGTGGGGATGAGCGACCCCGGCCTCGTGGTGCTGCCCACCCACCGCCTGTTCGTCGAGCCGGCGGTGGCCACGGCCGCCGACCTCGCAGCCCGGCTCGGCGACTGCTTCACGACGGAGCCGGCGGGCCGCGGCCCGGCCGACGCCGACCGCGTCTGGGCCCGCATCGAGGACGAGGATGACCAGGGCACGCTCGGCCTCTACACCCGGGGGGACGACGCCTGGACGCTCGCCCGGATCACGCCGGCGGGGCGGGCCCGGATGGAGCGGATCGCGTCGGACCACGGGCCGGCGTGGCGGAACCTGGGCGTGGCGATCCTCCACCGGCTCGTGATCGGCGAGCTGCTCGGGGCGAAGACCCACCCGACGCCCGGCTACGTGCACCTCGTCCGCGAGGTGGTCGACGGACTGGGCGGCGGGAAGTATCCGCTGGCGGCGCTCGTGATGCCGGCGAGCGTGGAGGACATCCGCAAGGTGAGCGAGACGGGGGAGCGGATGCCGGCCAAGAGCACCTACTTCTACCCCAAGCTCGCGAGCGGCCTGGTCTTCAACCCGCTCGAGTGAGCCGGCGACGCCGCCCCGCCCGGAAACGATTCGGGCCGTCCGCCTTCCGGAACTGCCCGCCACGCCGCCGTGAAGCTGCGTGGGGTTTCACGTGGAACCGGTGAGCGGCGCAGACTGCGCAACCACGGCGGTTTCACGTGAAACCACGCCCGCGCCGGCCCGTCGCCTGCCGATACTCCGGGTACACGCGAAAGACCGCGCGGCAACCTGGGGGAGCTAGGCAAGTGGGAAGGATTCTCTGCGTGGCCAACCAGAAGGGAGGCGTGGGCAAGACGACGACCGCGTCGAACCTCGCGGCGGGTCTCGCGCGGGGTGGCCAGCGCACGCTCCTGCTCGACCTCGACCCGCAGTGCAACGCGACCACCGGCTTCGGCGCCGTGCCCGCGCCGGCCCATCCGCTCGTCTCGGAGGCGCCGCTCTCCGAGGCGGTGGTGGCGACGGCCGTGCCCAACCTCTCGATCATCCCGGGGAGCCGCAGCGTGCGCGACGTGGAGCGGATCGCGGCCGAGGCCCGCAGCGGCTCGATGGTGCTCGAGAACCACCTCGCCCGCGGGCTCAACGCCTGGGACTACTGCCTCATCGACTGCCCCCCGAGCGTCGGCGAGCTGACGCGGACGGCGCTGGCGGGCAGCACCGAGGTGCTGATGCCGATCCAATGCGAGTATTTCGCGCTCGAGGGACTCACCCAGATGATCGAGGTGATCCGCGACGTGATGGACGAGCGGCCCGGCCGCCTGCGGTTCAGCGGGATCGTGCTCACGATGCACGACGCCAGCCTCGAACTGACGGCGGAGGTCGAGGCCGAGGTGAGGGACTTCTTCGGGGAGATCGTCTTCGAGACGGTGATCCCGCGCGACGTGGCCGTCTCGGAGGCGCCCAGCCACGCGCAGAGTGTGCTCGATTACGCGCCGCGCTCACGAGGAGCGCGGGCATACACGGAGCTGTGCATGGAGGTACGCGACTGTGAGTAGGGAACGACGGCTGGGACGTGGACTCGAAGCCCTGCTGGGCCGGGCCGGCATCGAAGCCCCGGCGGCGGTGGGCCACGCGGCGGCGGGTCAGGCCGCGGCGGTGGCCGCGGCGCCGCGCCGCTCCGACATGGGCGAGACGGCGGCCCGTCTCATCCTCCACAAGCCCGAGGAGCTCGAGCAGGCGGCCAGCACGCTGCCCACCGACGAGATCGAGGCGGCGAAGGTCGACCCGAATCCGTGGCAGCCGCGGAGCACCGTCCACGACGCCGACCTCGCCGACCTGGCGAAGAGCCTCGAGGAGCACGGCCTCGTGCAGCCGATCGTGGTCCGCGCGAAGGGCGACCGCTACCAGCTCGTCGCCGGGCAGCGCCGGCTCCTCGCGGCCCGCCGGCTGGGCTGGACGAAGGTGCTCGCCCGCGTGCTCGACATCGACGACCGGCAGATGGCGGAGATCGCGATCGTCGAGAACCTGCAGCGCCGCGACCTCGATCCGCTGGAGAAGGCGGCGAGCTTCAAGCAGTATCTCGCCACCTGGGGCTGCACCCAGGAGGAGCTGGCCCGGCGGCTCTCGGTCGACCGCTCGACGGTGGCGAACCTGATCCGGCTGCTCGAGCTGCCGCCGGCGGTGCGCGACCGGCTGCAGTCGGGCGCGATCTCGATGGGGCACGCCCGGGCGCTCCTGCCGCTCGGCGACGAGGAGGAGCAGTCGCGGCTGGCCGACCGGATCGTGGCCGAGGGGCTCTCGGTGCGGGCGATCGAGTCGGAGGTGTCGGAGATTCTCCGCGCCGACGAGGTGGCCTACGCCGCCGAGGGGCTGGCGGACGAGCCGACGGGGACGGACGGAGACGACGCCCCGGCGGCGGGATCGGCCGGCGGCGACCGGGCCGCGACGGCGACGAAGCGGAAGCCGGGCCGGCCGGCGACGCGCCGCTCGAGCCAGACGGTGGCGGTGGAGAACGACCTGCGCAAGGCGCTCGGCGTGAAGGTGGTGGTGCATGCCAACGGCCGCGGGGCGGGGCGGATCGTGATCCCGTTCGCGGATCTCGACGAGTTCCAGCGTCTCTACGACCAGTTCTGCGGCTGACGTCCCGCCGCGGGCCGTGCCGTGGCCGAGCCGCGGGGCGGCCGCCGCGGCGCGACCGGGTGGGGCCACGGGGGCGGGCTGGTAGACTCCCGGCAGCGGCCGCGAGGGCGTGACCGTGTTCGGGGCGTAGCGCAGTTGGTAGCGCGCCTGGTTTGGGACCAGGAGGTCGGGAGTTCGAGTCTCCCCGCCCCGATTCGGCGTCGCCCGCGGCTGCGTGTGCGTCGGCCACGCCGTTCACCCGAGCGACCTCGAGATGCAGCGCATGAACCCCGGCAGTCTGTTGATCTTCGTCGGCGCCGTGGCGATCGCGCTGGGCCTCTGGTGGAAGTTCGCGCCGGAGGGGCTGCCGCGGTTTCCGCTCGGCAACCTGCCGGGCGACATCCGGATCCAGCGCGAGGGCTTCACCTTCTTCATGCCGCTGACGAGCTGCCTCGTGATCAGCGGTCTTTTCTGGCTCGTGCAGATGCTGATGGGCCGGGCCGGCGGCTGAACTGCGAACCCACGACGGCGGGATCGCAAGGCGGCTTCACCCTGCGCCGGGCGTCTCGCGCCGGCCGACGTCGCGGGCCCGGGCGACGGCCGTTCGCCCCTCCTCCCACGACACCTCGTGCGGCCGCCGCTTCGTCGCCGCGGCGATCGCCGCCACCGCCCCGGCGGCCTCTCCCATCGCCACGGCGTTGCCCGTCACGCGGTAGCTGGCATGGGCGAAAAAATCGCCGCTGATGCACCGCCCGGCCATCATGAGCCCGTCGACGTCGCGGGCGACGAGCGCCCGCAGCGGGATGTCGTAGGGCTTCATCCGCACCCCGGCGTCGCCATAGCCCGCCTTCTTGTTGTCCTCGGCGGTGAGCGCGTGCACGTCCACCGGGAACGTGGCCCGCGCCACACCGTCGTCGTGCCGGGCGCCGGCCACGAGATCGTCGGCCGTGAGCACGTAGCGGCCGCGGATGCGGCGGCCGTCGCGGATGCCGATCTGCTCGGGCGTGGCGGCGATCTGCACGCCCTCCCACCGCCCGCCGAGTTTCCGCAGGCCGCGCACGATCCGATGCACCTCGCCGCGGGCCCGCAGGGTCGCCGCGGTCACCTGCGCCGCGTCGGTGGCGTCGATGCCGTACTCGTGGTTCGCCATCAGGAGCACGAGATTTCCCCGGACGGGAAAGAGGCAGGCGTGGCCGTAGCTCGGCGTCACTCCCGCCCGCGTGAGCTCGTCGCGGAACGCCTTGGGCCCGACGTGGCGGCCGTCGTCGCCCGTGCCGTGGAGGCAGTCGGCGAGGATCGTAGCGTCTTTGACGACGACGAGGGCGTACATCGTCATCGGCTGGCAAGGGCAGGAATCCCGGCGTCCGATCTCGAACTCACACCCCGCCAGCGCGCCCAGGTCGCCGTCACCGGTGGTGTCGATGAACACCGGCGCTGCCCAGGCCTGCCGGCCCGACTTCGACTCGGTGACGAGCGTGGCCAGCGTCCGCCCCTCACGGTAGGCGGCCGCGGCACGGGTGTGGAGCTGCACGGTCACGCCCGCCGTGGCGCACAGCTCCTCGAGCAGGAGCTTCATCTCCTCGGGCTGATAGGCGAGGCCGTTCATGCCCGCGCCGCGGATGGCGTCGCGGGCGCGCAGGCGGTCGACGAGCTCGACGTTGAAGCCGGGCTTGTCGAAGTCGAGGAGATAGCCGAGCAGCGACGACGTCCACACGCCGCCGAGGCCGCCGTGGGCCTCGAAGAGCCGCACCTTCGCCCCGCTGCGGGCCGCCGTGACGGCCGCGGTCACCCCCGCCGGTCCCGCGCCGCAGACGATCACGTCGCAGTCGGAGACCACCGGCAGCGTGCGGGCCGGCTCCTGAAATCCCGCCGGCGGCCCGGCGGCGGGTTCGGCCGCGACCGCCACGGTCCCGCCGGCGGCGGCCGTCACCGCGGTCGAAAGAAACGTCCGTCTCGATGCCGCTGATCGGTCCATGCGTGCATGCTCCTTCGGGGCCGTGGGGCGACGGGGCCGGAGAATCGTTCAGCCGAGCTCGGCGATCGCCCCCCGCAACGCGGCGAGCGCCCCGAGCACCTCGGTGGCGGGGTCGTAGTCGGCCCGCCCCATGGCGAGCGTCTCGATCGGCACGAAGCCGCGGTAGCCGCCGTCGCGGATGACCTTCACGAGCCGGCCGTAATCGGTCCGCGGCGACTTCAGGCTGCTGCCGAGCGTCTCCTTCACCTGCCAGTTCACCGCGTGCGGCACCATCATCGCGATGTCGGCGTAGGGGTCGTCGGTGAGGTACTTGCCGGTGTCCACGAGCGCGCCGCACCAGGGGTGATCCACCCGCGCGAGCAGCCGCAGGTGCTCCGGGCCGGAGGCGAGGAAATCGCCGTGGTTCTGCACGGCCACGATCACGCCGAACCGCGCGCCGTGCTCGGCACAGGCGCGGAGGTCGTCGGCCATCCGCCCCTCCACCTCGTCGCGGCTCGCCGTGCCCGCAGCCTCCCGCCAGTCGCGGACCGTGCCCGTGGGCCCGGCGAATACCCGCACCACGGGCGCCCCCAGCCGCGCGGCGACCTCGATCCAGTCCTTCGTCAGCTGCACACCCGCGGCGCGGGCCTCCGCGTCGGCCGTGACGAAGTCGTTCTTCACGCCCGTGCCGCTGATCACGATCCCGCGGTCGTGCACGTGGCGCTTCATCCGGGCCACGTAGGCGTCGTCGGGGGCCGAGGGATAGCCGGGGAAGAAATACCCGGTGAGGTCCACGGCTTCGATGTCGTGGTCGGCGCAGAAGTCGCAGACGCCGAACAGATCGAGCCCCCGCGTCGGATCGGCGCGGTTGGCCGCGAGCGGCTCGAGGAACGAGTAGGCGTTGAGCGCGGGCGTGAGGCGGGCCCTGCCGACCCGCTCGATCGGCCGCTGCGCGGCGGCGGGAGCCGCGGCTGCGAGCCCGCCCGCCGCCGCCGCAGCGAGGAGCCCGCGACGTGGGAACGTGTGCGTCGCCATGCCGGCATCATACCGCTCATCCATGACGTGCCGCAGGCCAACCACGGCGCACGCGGGCCGTGGAAAAACGTCCGGAGGACTTTTTCCAGGCACGAAAACCTCCTGTTTTCACGGACGCGGCGCGTCCGGGATCGCATCCCTGCGATCCCGCAGGCTGTTTGCCCACAGCCTGCTCGTGTCGTGAGTCGGAAGTTCATTTCGATTCACGACACGACATTCCCGGCCTTTCAGGCCGGGAATCAAGCAACTTCGAGTGTCCTGATCTTCTGGTTCAGGACACTAGCTGGCCGTGGAAAAAGTCCTCCAGGACTTTTTCCACGGCATGAAAACCTCCGGTTTTCACGGGAGCTGCGCTCCCGCAATCGCATCCCTGCGATTGAGCAGGCTGTTTGTCCACAGCCTGCTAGCGCTCGACGAGAAACAGGTGCTCCGTCACCCGGATCGGCCGGTTCCGCAGGCTGCGGCTGCCGCGGAACGCCGTGTAGGGCACCGCGAGCACCTCCACCCGTCCCTCCCGGCCGAGCAGCGCCCGCATCTCCGCCGGCGCGATGAAGCCCTCGTCGTTGTACGACACGAGCAGAAACCGGGCGTCCACGTTCGCCACGAGATCCGCGAGCAGTTCCGCCGACCGCGACCGCACGTTGTAGCCCGACCGCCGCCAGTCCGTCGGGATTCCCGCGACGGCGCTCACCGCCGTCGGCCGCGCATACCGCACGATCAGGTTGAGCATGAAGTAGTTCGAGCCGTACGGATGCTGGTTGTAGGGCGGATCGAGGTAGGCCAGATCGAGATCCCGCACCCGACGCACCGCGGCGTTGGCGTCCTCCTGCATCACGACGCACTCGCAGGCATGGCGGCTGAGCACCGGCGGAGCCATGTCGATCGAGCCCAGGATCCGCGTGAGCGCGTCGGCGCCGCTTCCGCCGAACTGCCCCACCTTCGTCATGCGGTTCTTGTAAAAGCCCTTGAAGACGCCCGCCGTGTTCGCGTGCACCGAGGCCTCGCTCAGGAGCGGCCCGAGCAGGAGATCGCGGAACTCCGGCGGGGCGGCCTCGATCATCCGCCGGTAGTTGTCGATCCGGCGGGCGTTCCGCCGCGTGTAGAAGACGCGGTCCGACGCGCCGATCCGCCGCTCGTCGCGGGGCGCGTACATCTCCTCGATGAACCCCGGCGGCAGCGGAACCGAGTCGACGCGGGCATTGAGATCGGCCACCACGTCGGCGACCGCCCGTTCGTCGATCGCCCGCGCGTCGGCGAGATGGCACCGCGACACCGCTGCCGCGTAGTCCTCGATGTCGTTGGCCACGAGCGTCGCGGCATGCCGCTTGAGCATCCGCGACACCACCCCCGACCCGCTGAAGACGTCCATGCACCGCAGCCGCCGCCCCAGCCGGCCCGCCACCCGTTCCACGGCCGCCTCGATGTGCGGCACGAGCGCCCGCTTGTTGCCGATGCAGGTGACGAGCTGCCGCGTGAGATATCCGGCGGCCTCGGCCGCCTGACAGCTCGCCGCGGCACCACGCTTTGCGACGTCCTCCGCCGCGGCAGCATCCACCTCGGCACCGCGCGGCTGCCGCCGCGAAAGACCGTGCGCGACGACGACTGACGGACGGGCCATGGGACGAGCCCTGCGGATGCCGGAGGCAGGCAGTGTACCCGCCCCGGTCGACCGAGCGGCGTTGACGCATCCCCCCGCGGCCCCGCGCGACCGCGGCCCGCGACCGCCACCCGACGGACGCGGGCACGGGCGGGGCGGCCGCCGCCACCGCCGCGGTTTGCGAAACCGGCGCCGCCCCGACTATCCTGCCCCACTCCGTGTCCGGCGCCCCCCAGGCCGCCCCCCAGGAACCGCCCGCATGCTCCGCCATCGTCGTCGGTTCGTCGCCGCCCTCGCCGTCGCGGTGGCCGCCATGGCGGCCCGCGGTCTTCTCGCTCCCGCCCCGGCCGCCGGGCAGGCCCGCGACACCCACGCGAGCATGAGGCGGGCGGCCCCGGGCACCCGGTTCGCCTTCGAGGTGATCGAGAGCAAGGACGCCGAATACCTCGGCGACACGCCGAGCCACCGCGGCAAGGACGGCGGCCTCGAGTTTCGGCCCAACGTGGCCCTCGGCGACGCCGTCAACCGCACCGAGGCCGACGGCCGCGAGCGGATCATCGGCAGAATCACCGCCGCCGCCTGGGAACGGGTGAGCGGCAGCCTCACCGTGGAGTTCGACCCGGAGCCGTTCGTGCGGATCGCCGTCGGCGACGAGGTGTGGATCGATCTGAATCCCGCCCCGACCGCGCCGGCGGCGGCCGGTGCTCCGGTGGCCCAGCCGGTGGCCCAGCCGGCCGCCGCGCCGCGCTGAAAGCCTCCCGACACGGGCCACCACGGCTGCGGGTCGGGGGCCGCATCGGCTCCGCTTCACGGGTATACTGCCGACCTTTCCACCCACCGCGTGCGTAGAGCATCGGTTCGGCCCATGCCGCGGCCGGCAGGCATCGCGCCACCAGGGAGTCCCGCCCCACCACGATGATCACGTTCCACAACCGCATCCTCTTCGTCGGCTTCGGCGCGGTCGCCCGCTGCACGCTGCCGATCCTCCTCGACCACGTCCGGGTCGACCCGCGGCGGATCACGATCATCGACTTCGAGCCCGACGAGACCGCACTCCGCCCCTGGCTGGAACGCGGCGTGACGTTCGCCCGGGAGAAGGTCGAGCCCGACAACCTCGGCAGCGTCCTCGGCCGGCACCTCTCCGCGGGCGACCTGCTCATCGACCTCGCCTGGAACATCGACTGCGGCGAGATCGTGCAGTGGTGCCACGACCACGGCGTGCTCTACCTCAACACGTCCGTCGAGCTCTGGGATCCCTACGAGCACGCCAAGGGGGCCCACCCCACCCACCTCACGCTCTACTGGCGGCACATGAACCTCCGCCGGCGGATCGCCGGCTGGACGTCCCCCGGCCCCACGGCCGTGCTCGAGCACGGGGCGAACCCCGGACTCATCAGCCACTTCACGAAGCACGCCCTGCTCGACATCGCGCGGACCTGCCTCGAGGAAGGGAAGTTCGCCGGCGAGCAGGCGGAGCGGATCACCCAGCACGCCCGCAGCCAGGCCTTCAACCACCTCGCCCACGAGCTGGGCGTGAAGGTGATCCACTGCAGCGAACGCGACACGCAGATCTCCGACCGTCCCAAGCAGGTCGACGAGTTCGTCAACACCTGGAGCGTGGAGGGCTTCCGCGAGGAGGGCACCACCACCGCGGAAATGGGCTGGGGCACGCACGAGAAGGAGCTGCCCCACTTCGCCTACGAGCATGCCGACGGCCCCCGCAGCCAGATCTGCCTGGCCCGGATGGGGATGAACACGTTCGTCTCCTCGTGGGTGCCCCACTTCAACATCGTGGGCATGGTGGTCCGCCACGGTGAGGCCTTCAGCATCACCGAAAAGCTCTCGGTGCGCGACGCGAACGGCCGTACGATCTACCGGCCCACCGTCCACTACGCCTACTGCCCCAGCGACGCCGCGATCGCCAGCCTGCACGAACTGCGCGGCAACGACTACCGGCTGCAGCCGCGGATCCGCATCATGACCGACGAGATCACCGGCGGCTCCGACATCCTCGGGGCGCTCGTCATGGGCCACCCGCTGACGAGCTGGTGGTGCGGCACCGACCTCTCCATCGAGGAGTCGCGCCGGCTCGTCCCCCACCAGAACGCCACCACGATGCAGGTGGCGATCTCGGTGGTGGCGGCCTGCATGTGGATGATCGAGCACCCCGACCGCGGCGTGAACCTCCCCGACGACCTGCCCCACGACCACGTGCTCTCGATCGCCCGGCCCTACCTCGGCAAGTTCATCTCGACGGCCTCCGATTGGACGCCGCTGAAGCACTATTCGAACGCGTTCCACGGCTTCAACCGGCCGCAGATCGACCCCTCCGACCCCTGGCAGTTCAAGAACTTCCTCCTCACCGACGGCGACTGACCGGTCCACGAACCGGCCCATCCACGATGAACCAAAAGACGCTCCAGCAACTCGCCAAAAAGCACGGCACCCCCCTCTTCGTCGTCGACCACGACGAGCTGCGGCGCAACTACGCCCTCTTCCGCAAGCACTTCCCCCGGGTGCAGATCTACTTCGCGGTGAAGGTCAACAGCGATCCCGCGATCGTGGACACCTTCTACAAGCTCGGCGGCAGCTTCGACGTCGCGAGCATGCAGGAGTTTCACACGGTCCACCAGTGCATCGCCCACCTGCCGGCCAAGCAGCGGCAGGAATTCATCTGGGACAAGATCATCTACGCCAACCCCATCAAGCCGGTGGAGACGCTCGCCGAGCTCGATCAGTACAAGCCGCTGGTGACCTACGACAACATCGAGGAGGTGAAGAAGATCGCCCGGCACGCGCCGCACGCGGGGCTCGCGCTGCGGCTGCGGGTGCCCAACACCGGGTCCATGGTTGAGCTGTCGAGCAAGTTCGGCGCCCTCCCGGGCGAGGCGGTGGCGCTCATCGACGCCGCGCACGGGCACGGCCTCGTCGTCGAGGGGCTCTCCTTCCACGTCGGCAGCCAGTGCACGAATCCCGAGAACTACCTGCAGGCGATCAACCTCTGCGCGAACATCTTCGCCGAGGCGAAATCGAAGGGCTTCAACCTCAAGCTGCTCGACATCGGCGGCGGCTTCCCGGCGGCCTATGACGCCTCCGTGCCGAAGTTCAGCGTGCTCGCCCGGAAGATCAACCATGAGATCAACCGGCTCTTCCCCCCCGAGATCGAGATCCTCGCCGAGCCGGGCCGCTTCCTCGTGGCGTCGGCGGCGACCGCCGTGTCGAAGATCATCGGCAAGGCGGTGCGGAACGACAAGCTCTGCTACTACGTCGACGACGGCGTCTACCACACCTACTCGGGCGTGATCTTCGACCACTGCACCTACCACCTGAAGAGCTTCCGCCGGGCCGCGCCGCAGCTCTGCGCCGTCTTCGGCCCCACCTGCGACGCGCTCGACACGATCAGCCTCGCCGAGCAGCTGCCCGACCTCGAGCTCGGCGAGTATCTCTACAGCGAGAACATCGGCGCCTACTCCGCCGCGAGCTCGACCCACTTCAACGGCTTCCCCCCGGCGAAGGTCATCCACGTCAATCGGTGACAGGCCGGCGGTGGTTCCCGGCCGCGGAACCGCCCGCGGGACGCCGGCGTCTCCGACGAGCGGCGGCGTCTCCGACGAGCGGCGGCGCATCCGACGAGCGGCGGCGCATCTGACGACCGTCAGCGCACCGCCTCGATGAGGTGGTAGTGCTTCACCTCCTCGCGGGCGACGTCCTGCCACGACGAGGGCAGGTGCTCGAGATACCACGTGGGCTGCTTGGTGACGATCAGGAGCGTGCCCCCCGGGGCGAGCGCGGTGCGGGCCGCCTCCACGAAGAGCTCGGCGATGCGGAAATCGGAGTAGTAGGGAGGATTGGCCACGGCGAGGTCGTAGCTGCCCGGCTCGGGCACGCGGCCTTCGCACTCGAGCGCCACCGTCACGTTGTCGAGGCCGTTGATCCCGGCGCCGAGCCGCGTGCACTCGACGGCCCGCGCGGAGCCGTCGATCGCGTGCACGAGGATGCTCGGGTCGCGGGCCGCCAGGCCCATGGCCACGCAGCCCGACCCGCAGCCGATGTCCACCACGCGCGTCTGCGGCGCGAGGTCGACGGCATTGAGCAGGTGGCGGGCGCCGGGGTCGATCCGCCGGTGGGCGAAGACGCCGGGACGGGTGACGGCCGTGAGCAGCCGCTCGCGGTCGCGGAAGACGAACCGGCAGGAGAAGTCGCGGTCGCGGGACGGTTCGCGGGTTTTCTCGACGATGTAGGCGACGGTGTCGGCGTCGGGGGCGGGCCGTACGCGCACCTTCTCCCCGGTTTCGGCGAGCTGCTCGCGGAGCCAGTTATCGCGGGCGTTGTCGATCGCGGCCACGAGCCGGCCGCCGATCCGCAGCTGGCGGATCGCCGCCTGGAGGATGTCGCGGGAGAGCTCCGCCTCGCCGGCCTTCGACAGCGGTACGACGGCGAGGTCGTAGGGGCCGGGCGGCATGTCGGGGGTGCAGACGGCGCGGAGCCCGGCGGGAGCGACGCCCCACGACGCGACGGCGGCGGCCATCGGGAAGAGGTCGAGACACCAGAGCGTGACGTCCGCGTCGGGGCGTTCGGCCGCGATCGCCAGCGCCGCCTGCCCCCGCCCGACGGTCGTGGAGATAACGCGAAGCCCGCCGGCAGAATGATCGCGAAGCCCGCCGGCAGAATGATCGCGAAGCCCGCCGGCAGAATGATCGCGAAGCCCGCCGGCAGAATGATCGCGAAGCCCGCCGAGAGGCGAGCCCTGCAGCCCGCCGGCCAACGCATCCTCCGCGGCGAGGAGCGACCTGGCGACGTCGATCGCGTGGGCTTCGGCGGGGCGTGCGGGGAGCGGTTCGGAAGCGGTCATGGTCGGCCGATCATACCGACCATGACCGCGTCGTCGTGCAGGATTCGCCGCGCGGTGTCACTCGGGCCGACGCGGGCGTTGCGGCCGCTCGCCCCCGTCGCCCGATCCCGGCGGCCCACCGCGGCCGCGGAATCCTCCCTCGCCGCCACCTGGACCGCCGCCACCTGGACCGCCGCCACCGGGACCGCGGCCGGGCCCGCCGTTCATGCCGCCGCGCATCCGCGACATTTCTTCCGCGAACTTGAGCAGTTCGCTGCGGTCGAGCTTGCCGTCATTGTCTGCGTCGAACGTCATCGCCCGTTCGAGAAAACGCTCAGGAGACGGCGGCCCGCCACCCGGTCCTCCGGGAGGGCCACCCGGTCCTCCGGGCCCGCTACCCGGTCCTCCGGGCCCGCCACCCGGTCCTCCGGGCCCGCCACCCGGTCCTCCGGGAGGGCCACCGCGCCCCTCGCGCGGTCCGCCTCCCTGCGGTCCGCCACGCCCCTCGCGGGGGCCGTCGCCGGGAGGGCCGCCGCGGCCACCGTCACGGGGCGGTCCACCAGGCCCACCTGGCCCACCCGGGCCCCCGGGCCCGCGCATCTCCGGCGGGTGCGGAGGCCGCATCTCTTCGTGGTTGAGGCGGCCGTCGTTGTCGGCGTCGAGCTTGAGGATTGACTGCGCGGCGTTCTTGATCTCCTCGGCATCGAGTTCATGATCGTGATTCGCGTCGAGCACTTCGCGCAGCGGATCGGGCGGCGGCCGAAAATCACCCGGTCCTCCGGGCGGGCCACCCGGTCCTCCGGGCGGGCCACCCGGTCCTCCGGGCGAGCCACCCGGTCCTCCGGGAAAGTCACGCGAGCCACCCGGTCCTCCGGGAAAGTCACGCGGCGGGCCTTGCCGCTCCGGTGGCTGTGCCATCGACGTGGCCACCACGGCCAGCGCGACGACGGCCACGCCGACGATGCTTCCGATTCCCATCACTCGCGACATCGCGTGCTCCTTGCCAGGAAAGATTCCAAAGGCGGACGGTCGTTCAACGGCCGTCGGTCGCCGGGGTTGCGGCCGGGGCCGCGGCCGCTGCGCAACAGTAGAGAAACCGGCCCGATCGCAGGAAGATGTCGCCCCCGCTGATCGCGGGGGTGCCGCTGAAATCGCTCTCGTCGGCGGCGAAGCGGTTGCGGGCGAGGATCTCGTATTTCGGCTTCGCGGGCAGCACGAACGTGCCGCTCCAGCGGCTCACCACGTAGATTCGGTCCGCCGAGAGCACCGGCGAGGCGTAGACCGGCCGGCCGCCCGACGCCATGTCGGCCACCCGCTCGCGGTAGACCAGTTCGCCGGTCTTGGCCGCCGCGCAGAAGGCCTGCCCGCGGTCGTCGATCCAGTAGAGGTGGCCGTCGTGCAAGAGCGGCGTGGCCACGTAGGAGCTGTTGCGGCTCGTCCAGAGCACCCGCGAGCCGGTCACGTCCCCCGTGCCGCCGGCCTCGACCGCGAGCGACCCGGAGGAGCGGAAGCCGCCGAAGACGTAGAGCGTGGTGCCGTCCACGACCACGCTCGGCGACACGTTGCCGGTGAGCGCGGTCTCGGCGTGCCAGCGGATCTTGCCCCGCTCGGGGTCGAGGCCCCACACCTCCCCCGGCACGGCGAGCACGATCTCCTCGCCGCCGTCTTTGCGGACGACGATGCCGGGCGTGCCGTAGGCGAGCTCGAGCGCCGCCCCCTCGGCCTTCCACAGCTCGCGGCCGGTGGCGGCGTCGAACCCGCGGATCGACTGGCTCTCCTCGGCGGCGTTGACGATCAGCCGGTCGCCGAGCAGCACGAGGCTCGCCGCCGAGCCCCAGCGACGGTTGCTCGATTCCTTGCCGACGGCCGCCCGCCAGAGCTCCTTGCCCTCCATGTCGAAGGCCACGACGCCGCCCTTGCCGAAGAACGCGTACACCCGCCGGCCGTCGGTGACGGGCGTGCTGCTGGCGTAGCCGTGCTCGGTGAGGAAGCCCTCGTAGGCGTCCTCCGGCATCTCCGCGGCGAGGCTCCGCTGCCAGAGCACGCGGCCGTCGCGCCGGTCCACGCAGACGAGGTGGCGGATCAGGCCGGCGAGCCCGCCCGAGCGCGTCGCGGCGTCGCCGACGCCCGAGTAGCACGTCACGAACACCCGGTCGCCGTGGACGATCGGGCTCGACGATCCGGGCCCCGGCAGCGGCGTCTTCCAGCGGACGTTCGTGGCGTCGTCCCACGTGAGGGGCACGGCCGAGCCGCCGACGCCGCGGCCCCCGGGCCCGCGAAACTGCGGCCAGTCCTCGGCACCGGCGGGGGCCGCCGCCAGCGACACTCCCAGCAGCACCGCCAGGCCCGCGCCCAGACTACGCCGCACCGTCCCCGCGCGGCGACCGCCGCGCGACCGAGTCGCCGTCCTGCCGCTCATTCCACCACCCTCAGCACGTCGTTGCGCTTGAACACCCGCGCGCCATGGCGCGGCCCCCGCTCCGGGTCGAACTCGAGGTGGCAGTCGAGCGGCACGCCGAGCGTGGCGTCGTCGGGCACGTCGAGCGTGGCGGTGACGGCGTCGCTCTCACGGCGGATCGCCACCGCCTCGTAGGGACCGATCTGCACCCACGCGGGCGCCGTGGCGGGCACGGGCCCGCGCCGCGCCTTCGCCGGATCGAGGACGATCGTCACGTCGCGTTTTCCGCCGCGGCGCACGGTCCCGGGCCGCACCTCCGCGATCACCGCGCCGAGGTCGTTGGCCCCGGTGGCGTTGTCGACGATCGGCCCGGTGCCGGCCCAGGCCAGGCCGCGGTTGTTGCCCGGATCCGGCACGCCCCGGTAGCCGCCGATGACGTAGGGAAACCGCCCCGGCGTGACGTGGTAGTGGTAGCCGCGTTCGTCGTCGGCGTGGCCGTTGCACACGTCGAGCGCGCCATCCCCCTCGAGGTCCATCGCGAACACGCCCTCCGACTCGTAGGGGCCGTGGATCGAGAAGCCGTCGAAGGCGAAGCCGATCACGGGCGAATGCCGCCGGCCGTCGTCGGCGAAGGGGCTTTTCACGCAGGTGGGATACTTGTGGTAGTGGTAGACGCCGGTCTGTTGGGGATGGCCGCAGCAGCTGTCGAGCCAGACCTCCGAGTAGCCGGCGACGGCGTTCATGCCCCCCTGCTCGAACGGGTTGAAGAACACGACCCCGTTGAGCGCCACGCCGATCGGCCCCATCGGCAGCCGCGTGATGCGGTCGGCCCTTCGGGGCACGAGCGGAAGCCGGAACGTGAAGTCCTGCGCGCGGATCGTGTTGGGGTTGCCGCTGTTGGGGAAGATCGCGGTCGGGTGGTTGGGATAGCCCTGGCTGTGCATGACGAGATGATCGGCGTCGTGCGCGAGCCGCACCTCGTCGATGCCGTCCTGATTCGAGTCGCGGCAGTGGTAGGAGAAGAGATCCACGTCGCGGCCGCCGTCGCGGAAGAGATACGTCGGCTTCTCCCCCGCGCGCAGCGACCACCGGCCGCCGATGCCCCGCGCCGCGGGCTCCTCGGCGCACGCCGGCGGTCCGACGATCGCGGCCGCTGCGAGGGCCGCTGCGAGGGCCATCGTGAGGGCCATGGCGGCAAGCCGCGTCACGACGCGGACGACGTCGGAGGTCGGCCCTGCCCCGCCCGGTTGATCCAGCCCGCGAACCATCCCGTGATGCATCCGGCGTTCCTCCCGCAATGTGGTCCGCCCAAGCCACAGCGCCCGGGCGTCGTGGCGGGCGCGCCGCCCCGCCCTATCGTCTGGCACCAGGCCGCGACGTTCAACGGCGGATGGGGCGAAAGGTCGCAGTGAGTCCGGACGGCACG
>Ga0209189_1000833_pt1 | contig 24012 bp, 18 predicted proteins | sample C_130820_EF_Meta_FD_187308 | JGI IMG/M metagenome (GOLD analysis project Ga0209189, IMG submission 187308) | Freshwater microbial communities from Lake Croche, Canada to study carbon cycling - C_130820_EF_MetaG (SPAdes) (version 3) | ecosystem: Environmental > Aquatic > Freshwater > Lake... | reverse complement strand
ACTTTTGCACAGTTTCCTGGGGGTGGACGATTACCGAATCTTGGAGGAGGAAATACATCTCGCCCGACCGCAACTCGCCCTACAAGCACGGTAAAACCATTTGGAAATAAACTTTTTGAAGAGAAAAAAGACACTACTCGTGTATCGATTCCCGACTCGCTTCGTAGTAAAGACTCAGGTTTACAGTCAACCGTAAAGTATATGGCAGAAGATTCTACGGTGATGGATGTTTCTGGCGAAGTGCTTAATCTATACGGAAAAGCAGTGGTGACTTACGGTGACATCGAACTAAAAGCAGATTACATAAAAATAGACTGGGGGAAAAGCGAAATCTTTGCTTATGGCTCACCCGATACGACCAAACGAGGCGATAAAGTTAAGGGAAAACCTGTTTTTACACAAAGCGGTGATAGCTATAATACGGATACGATTCGATATAATTTTAAGTCCAGAAAAGCAATCATCAAAGGTATCGTAACCCAACAAGGCGAAGGTTTTGTGACGGGTGAGCGTGTAAAAAAAGACGAACACGACGACATGTATTTGGTTAATGCAAAATATACGACTTGTAATTTAAAAGAGCCACATTTTCATATTTCTGCCCGAAAAATCAAACTTGTCAATAAAAAACAGATTATTTCGGGGCCATTTAATTTTGTACTAAGTGGAATTCCACTTCCTATTGGATTGCCTTTTGGGTTCTTTCCTGTTCCAAAAAACAAAGAAGCTGGTACTTCAGGAATCATTATGGGCACGTATGGCGAAGACCCCAATAATAGAGGTTTTTATTTCAAAGATTTTGGGTATTATTTTGCTGTAAACGAAAAAATAGGTGTAAAACTTATTGGTCAAATTTATACAAAAGGCAGTTTCGGACTTGGCATTCAATCTACTTACTCGAAGCGATATAAGTATTCGGGAAGTTTAAATTTTCAGTATAATTTCAATAATAATAGACCAGAGGTTGTAGCCTCAGACGATAAAAATAACTATAAAACCAAAGATTTTAACCTAAGTTGGTCGCATTCGCCAGCCAATAAACGCCCCGACCGAAGCTTTTCTTCATCAGTCAATCTTCGTAGTAATGGCTTCAACCGAAATAACGTAAATACGGTCGATGTGAGTAATTATTTGAGTAGCACTTCAAATTCTTCGGTGCAGTTTGGACGTACTTTTGCTCAAAAAATCATGACTAGCTCGGGGATAAATATTTCACAAAACTTCACGACTGGGCAAGTTGATGCTTCAGCCAATTATAGCGTTGGTCTGAACCAATTTAATCCTTTTGTGCCAGAAAAAAAACAAATTGGTCGTTGGTTTGAATCTTTTAGGCTTGGTTTAAACGTAAGCGGCGGTTATCAAGCAACGAATACAAGAGTAAATAGTATTACAAATTATTCAGATTATAAAATTGTTCGTGAAAATGCCAATGGCACATATTCAACAATCGAAGCAAAACCTTTGACCAATGAAGAAATCAAACTCCGTGATGCCAATCCTCTAACCTTAACCATCGAACAAAGAATTGCTCAAAAAGCCTTACAAGAACGCCTTAGTAATGTCAGAAAACTGAATAGTTTAGATGCCATCAATGAGGTTTTGAAAGATGGAAAGTTTACAAGTACTTACTCTATTCCGATTGCATTACCAAACTTCAAGATAGCACGTTACATTAATTTTACGCCAAGTATATCGCTTAGAGGTGATATTTCTACACAAAGCCTTAGTTATAAATATGTTGCGAGTGAAAATGCAGTAAAAATCGATACAGTGAAAGGCTTTTTTCCTACGTACCAAACCTCTGTTTCGGGTGGAATGAATACCAGAGTCTATGGCACTTATCAGTTCAAGGGAAAAGGTCGTTTGCAGGCAATTCGCCACACTTTAGCACCTTCATTGAGTTTGAGTTATGCCCCTGACTTTACAAAGCGACTTTTTGATTATAAGGTAGTTAGAATTGATAAAAATACCATAAATGGTGTTTCAACTTATGATACCCTGCGACGACTTTTATCAAAATATCCAACTTTAGGGTCTTCGGCCGGTGCATCGGGAAACATAAGTTTTAGTTTAACAAACCAACTCGAAGCAAAAGTTCGCTCAAAATCAGATACAGCAGCCAAAGCATTTGAAAAAGTTTCATTGCTTGATAATCTTAGCCTTAGCACAAGTTATAATCTCTTGGCCATTGGTGACTCGATGAATCTTTCGAATATTAATTTGAGTGCAAATACCAATTTATTCAAGAATTTAATTAATCTAAATATGGGTGCAACTCTTGACCCCTATTTTTATCAAGAAGAAAGTACGGCAGAATTGAAAGCCTTAAATCCTGCAGGACGTATTCGTCATTTTTATAAAATTCAGCAAGTACAAGGCTTTGCTGGTTTGGCAACCCTACGCTCAGCTAATATCGCTATTTCGACTCGTCTTTCGCCAGAAACTTTCAATCCAGATAAGGCAAAACCAAAGACAAATCCGCAAAGCAATAACCCACAAATGGACGCCATGAAGAAGTTTATAAATGCTAATCCCGAACTTTACGTAGATTTCACGATTCCATGGACACTGAGTTTTAGCTATAACTTCAACTACAACAAACAAGGCTTGGCGAAAGCTCAAATCACGCAGGCAATTACGGTACAAGGCGATTTAAGCCTTACACCAAAATGGAAATTAGGTTTTAATACGGGTTATGACATGGTATTGAAAGCACCAACGCTCACTAATATTACGATAAATCGTGAATTACATTGTTGGGATATGGCATTTAACTGGACTCCGATTTCGGGGTATTCGGCCAATAGTAGTTATTCGTTTACGCTCAATGTGCGTAGTGCATTATTGCAAGAATTGAAAGTGAGCCGCAGAAGACAATACTATGGAAGTGGAGGATTTTAATAATCTATGATATTTTTACAAAACAAAAAGGGCAGTCTTGAAAAATCAAAACTGCCCTTTAAAATTATTTTAAAATATTCATCCCAATTTCGCCAAAGCTTCTTCCAAAGCTTTAATCTTAATTTCGGCATCGGCCAATTTTTGGCGTTCTTTTTCGATAATTTCTGGTTTAGCATTTTGTACAAAACGCTCATTCGATAATTTCGCTTCGGTCGAATTCTTGAAACCTATAATATAATCTAAATCTTTTTGTAGAGCTGCTTTTTCTTCTTCTATATCAAGATTTTTGCCTAAATCAATCGTGAGTTCATCTCCTTTAATAACGAAACTCATACCATCAGCTTTATCGCTAACGTATTGAATATAGGAGACATTTGCCATTTTCTTTATCAAGCCAGATAATATTTCATAACGTGCTTGATTCTCGGTTTTTACTGCTAATGGTAATGCTTCTTTTGGAGAAATTTGCTTTGAGTTTCGGGTATTTCGAACCGTTGAAACGATTTCGTATAATAACTCAAAATCGGCTAAAAGAGCTTCGTTAACTTCACCACCTTGTGGGAATTGAGCCAAACAAATTGAATCATTTTCGTTCCTTTTTCTAATCGTTTGCCAAATTTCTTCTGATATAAATGGCATCCAAGGGTGAATCAAACGCATCAATTCATCAAAGATGTCGAGCGTTGCATCGTATGTTTCTTGATCGATTGGTAAGCCTTTTCCATCAACATAAGCGGGTTTAATCATCTCCAAATACAACGAACAGAAATCATCCCAAATGAGATTATACGTACTCATCAAAGCATCTGACATTCTGAATTTATTGTAATGGTCGAGTGTCTCTGCAACTACTTTATTCATCTTTGAGCGGAACCAAGTTACTGCCAGCCCCCCATTCCACAGAGGGGGAGTTGCTATCGAAGAAGTCCCCCCTCCGGGGGCGGAGGGGGCTATTTCCCAACCCTGAATTAGGCGGAAGGCATTCCAAATTTTATTACTAAAATTACGTCCTTGCTCACATAGTTTTTCATCAAAAGGCAAATCATTTCCCGCGGGTGAGCTAAACAACATACCAGTACGAACACCATCAGCACCGTATTTTTCAATCAATTCGATTGGGTCTGGTGAATTACCTAAAGATTTCGACATTTTTCGACCTTGCTTATCTCTTACAATACCCGTCAAATATACGTTTTTGAATGGAAATGTGCCTTTATATTCATAACCAGCAATAATCATACGTGCTACCCAAAAGAACAAAATCTCTGGAGCTGTCACTAAATCATTGGTTGGGTAATAATAATTAATGTCCTCGTTCGTCGGGTCTTTGAAGCCATCAAAAACCGAAATTGGCCATAACCAAGAGCTAAACCAAGTATCCAAAACGTCCTCATCTTGCGTTAGGTCAGTTTCGCTCAAAGCAAATAATTGGTATTTATCACGGGCAATTTTCAAGGCCGCTTTTTTATCTTTTGCTACGATACAAGTTCCATCCGGCATGTAAAACGCAGGAATACGATGTCCCCACCAAAGTTGGCGACTGATGCACCAATCTCTTACGTTTGCCATCCAATGATTATAAGTATTCTTAAACTTTGGTGGAATCAACTGAATAGTATCGTTCATTACGTTTTCCAAGGCAGGCTCCGAAAGGCGTTTCATTTTCAAGAACCATTGTAACGAAATTTTCGGCTCAATAATCGCACCCGTCCGCTCAGAGGTTCCAACTGTCGATTTATAGTCTTCCTCTTTTACTAAATTGCCAGATTCGGCCAATAATTTAGCAATCTTCTTGCGAGCTACAAATCTATCTTCCCCGACTAAAATCAATGCCTTTTCGTTCAATTTACCTTCATCGGTCAAAATATCAATGATTTCTAAGCCATGTTTTTGTCCGAGGGCATAGTCGTTTTGGTCGTGGGCAGGTGTTACTTTCAAGCAACCTGTTCCGAATTCCATCGTTACGTATTCATCGGAAATAATCGTAATTTCACGGTTGATTAACGGAATTCTTACTTTTTTACCAATTAAATCTTGGAAACGCTCATCGGCAGGGTTCACACAAATGGCCGAATCAGCCATAATGGTTTCGGGACGAGTTGTGGCAATCGTTACACTCCCCTCCTCTCCATCGTATCTGATATGATACAATTTTTGCTGAACATCCTTCATAATAACCTCTTCGTCCGAAACCGTTGTTTTGGCTTGCGGGTCCCAGTTTACCATGCGGTGTCCACGATAAATATCTCCTTTACTATGCAAATCAACAAAAACATCAATTACGGCTTCATACAAACTTGGCTCCATCGTGAAACGTGTTCTATCCCAATCGCACGACGCACCGAGTTTACGAAGTTGTTGTAAGATAATTCCGCCATATTTTTCAGTCCAATCCCAGCAATATTTCAAAAATTCTTCACGAGTAAGGTCAGCTTTATTGATTCCTTGTTCTTTTAGCATCGCCACAACTTTTGCTTCGGTTGCTATAGAAGCATGGTCAGTTCCTGGCACCCAACAAGCCTCTTTACCTTCCATACGTGCTTTGCGAATCAGTACATCTTGAATCGTATTGTTGAGCATGTGTCCCATGTGCAAGACACCAGTAACGTTTGGCGGAGGAATCACGATAGTATATGGCTCTTTATCAGGATTTGGTTTCGACTTAAAGTACTGATTGTCAATCCAATACTTATACCATTTAGCTTCAATATCTTTCGGATTATACGTTTTGCTGATTTCTGCCATTATTCTTTGAGTCAATAGTCAATAGATGACGGACGACGGTTATTTGTTAGTAATAGTGCAAAAATAGGGAATTTTGAGAGCATAAAAAAACCTGCAAGGTCTCTTTCAGACTTTACAGGTTTAATTTTTTAGATTAAAATCAATTAGCATTAAAAATCTTTCCCGAACCCGAAATTCGTTGGCTGATTCGTGGATTTCCTCTAAACCAAACGCTTCCACTTCCTGAAATACTTACGTCCAGATTGCTCAATGCAGTGGTTTCACATCGTCCAGAGCTACTGATTATAATATCCGAATTATCTGCATGCATTCCGAATGACTCAATTTTTCCACTTCCAGAAACATCATATATACCATTATAAGTATCACCTTCCATAAAAATCAATCCAGAACCGCTCAAATTGGCTATTAAATCATTTTTTACATCTAAAGCAACATCAATGAGTCCGCTTCCCGACAAGCGTAAATTTATATTTTTTGAAAAAATTTTATTATCACTGATTACACGGCCGCTTCCCGAAACAAAAATGGAATTGACGTCTGGTACTTGCACATGGATTTTCACGTTGTGGCTGCTTCGAAGGCGACCATTATCATCTAAAATCAAGGTATTACCGCTTACTCGACTGTAAACTAAATCAATGATATTGCTTTCGGCAGTTATTTCAATGTCTTTGGTTGTACCTTGACGAATGATTACTTCGGCAGGAAAATACAATTCAATTCGATTGAAATACGCCGTTCGACGGAACTCAGTTTCAACAATGCCGCTACCATCAATAACTTCGAAAGTATTACAAGATGACAATCCAAATACTCCAAAAAGGATTGTGAAGATTACGATATTTGAATGTTTCATTGTAATGATTCTATTTTAGCTTTTTATAAAAAATCTTGTCTTTTATGAGAAGATGCTATAAGTTTGTAAGGAGTTGCTTAGGCATTTGTTAATGAGTCGTTAATATCCAAAAGGCACAGAGGAGCAAAGGCACAGATAGGCAAAAAGAATACTTAAAAAGAAAAAAATTATCAATTTTCCATTAAACATTATCCATTAAATGAAGACACTTTGGGGTGTAGACTTAGGCGGCACGAAAATCGAAGGAGTAGTAATGAATGCCGAAAATAATGAAATTTTATCAAGAAAAAGAATTCCCACCGAAGCCACTAAAGGCTACGAACATATCATTAGGCAAGTAGTAAGATTGATTGATTCTATAAAAGAAGAAATAAATATTACCCCAACGGCCATTGGTTTTAGTACACCAGGCACGACTGACCCAACTACGCAGACTATGAAAAACTGCAATACGACGTCGATGAATGGACGACCAATGAAAGCTGACCTTGCAAAAGCTCTTGGCGTGCCAGTTGAATTGGCCAATGATGCCAATTGCTTTGCTTTGGCCGAAGCTACAATGGGAATTGTGAAAGATGTTTTGCCCGATGCGAAAGTTGTTTTTGGAGTAATTCTCGGCACGGGCGTTGGCGGTGGAGTCGTGGTGAATGGTCAGGTTATCAATGGAAGGCATGGAATAGGTGGCGAATGGGGACATAATTTCTTTGAAGAAGACGGCGTAATGTGTTATTGCGGGAAAACTGGTTGCAACGAAAATGTATTTTCTGGGCCAGCTTTGCAGCAATTTTATAAGAAATTGGGCGGAAACGACCTGACAATGAAGGAAATCTACGAACTTCACAAAACTGGAACTGACCCGAACGCAACGGCTACGCTGCAACATTTAGTAAAATCTTTCGGGCGTGCCATTTCTTCTATTGTCAATGTGCTTGACCCCGATGCGATTGTAATTGGTGGTGGTGTGGGAAACATTGACATGATTTATGAGGCGTTCCCCGAAGAACTCAAAAACTGGATTTTCAATAACCGCAAAGTAGAAACGCTTTTCTTAAAACCAAAACTCGGCGATAGTGCAGGTGTTTTTGGTGCGATTGAGTTGGTGAGGGGGTATTAAGGAATTTCATATTTACCCAGCGTCAATCGCCAAAGAGGCATAGATTACACAAAATTTCACAAAAAATAATCTATGTAAATCTGTACCTCTGTGGTAAAAGTACTCATAATTTAATGTTCGCTTAAATCAAAAATAACGACCAATCTTAGGATGGTCAACAATCATTCTTTTGAGCTTTTGGTTGTCAATACTTCCTTGAATGCTGTAAATTACTTTTCCGTTTGGCTCAACTAAAAGTGTGTAAGGCAAAGCTCCATTCCATTTAGGGTCAATGGCTTCAATGAGTTTATAAATATCTTCATCTTTAAAAATATAATTTTTCACGCCCGAATGTTTTTCTTTCAGAAACTTTAAGGCTTTGTCTTTTTTCTCCAATTTATCGGCCGAAACTGACACAAATTCAAAATCTCTTGCCCCGTACATTCGGTGAATATCTAAAAAATCAGGATATTCCATCACACATGGGCCGCACCACGTTGCCCAAACATTTATAAGACGAAGTTTATCGGAATCATCATTTTTTACCAGTTTTTTAATACCATCAGTGTCCAATTCTTGAATTGTAACCGGGCGAGAGGTCCAATTCTTTTCATTTTTCTCGTTATATTCTGTTTTCCAAGACCATTTTATCGAACATCCGAATGTTTTGGTGGTGGGTGTTGTTACTTCTTTCCCTGCCAAAACTTCATTAATTGCTTTTCGTAAATCTTCCGAATTTGCACCTTTCCTTGGATTTTCGAGGGCATCTAGGCGGCCATTATACCTCAAAATACGTTGATTATCAAATACATAAACATGAGGTGTAGCCACAGGGCCATATTTTATCGAAACAGCTTCATTGTCGCCATCATAGAGAAACGGAAAGTTAAATTGCTTTTCTTTTGCTCTGATTTTCATATTAACAAAATCATCGTTGAGGTCTGAATAACCCAATTCTTCCAATAAAAGCCCATTTGGACTATTTGGTGAAATAGCAACTAACGCCACATCTTTACTTTTATAATCATCCACAATTTTCTTGATTCTATCTTCATAAGCCTGTGCTGTTGGGCAGTGTGTACAGGTAAAAACGATTACCAAAACCTTTGCCGAAGCAAAATCTTTTAATGAATAAAATTTGCCATCATAATTGGGAAGTCGAAAATCAGGGGCTTTTGAACCAATAGCCAAAGTAGGCGTTTCTTGAGATGGAATTGCTTGCGGACGAGCCACAAATTTATTTTGTGCATAGGTAAAGCAGGATGCAAAAAGCATTGAAATAAGAAAACAAGATTTCATAATATAAGTTTGTTTAGAAAAAAATTATTTCTGTATTAAATTATGAGATATAAGAAACGGGTTTTAAGATGAATCGCAGCGATAAAAGCTTATTTATCTACAATATAATTAATATATTTTTTGTGATTATTACCGTTTCAGTACTTAATACCCAAATTTATATAAAATTTTAATAAAATAATTATATTTTTTAAGAAATTATAGTAATGAATTAAAGAATTAGAGTATTTTTGTTATTTAATTATTCAACTCCATAATCAAACAGATAATGAATTCAAATTTCTCACGCCGTGATTTCGTGAAGGCTTCAGCAGCCGCAGTGGGTGGCATCTCAATGGCTTCCTTACCCATCGAAACATTTGCCAATTCTTCGGTTGAAGATACTATTAAAGTTGCCTTGATTGGCTGCGGTGGCCGTGGCACAGGTGCAGCTTTACAAGCACTTTCTGTCAAACAAAACGTAAAACTCGTAGCAATGGCTGATGCTTTTCGTGACAGAATTGACTCAAGCTACCAAAACTTAACTAAAGGAAAAGTTAAAGACCGTGTAGATGTACCAGAAGACCATAAATTTGTTGGCTTTGATGGCTATAAACAAGCAATCGCATTGGCTGATGTTGTACTTTTGACAACTCCCCCAGGTTTCCGTCCAATTCATTTTGAAGAAGCTGTTCGTCAAGGAAAGCACGTTTTCATGGAAAAACCAGTAGCAACCGATGCACCAGGTATTCGTAGAGTTTTAGTAGCAGCCGAAGAATCAAAAAAGAAAAACTTGAAAGTGGTTGTAGGTTTACAACGCCATTACCAAAAGTCATATCTTGAAACTTACAAAAAAGTAATTGACGAAGGTGCAATCGGCGACATCGTAGCAGCTCGTTGTTATTGGAATAATGATGGTGTTTGGGTGAAAGAACGCCAAGCTAACCAAACCGAAATGGAATACCAAATGCGTAACTGGTATTATTTTGTGTGGCTCTGTGGAGACCACATAAATGAGCAACATATTCATAACATTGACGTAATCAACTGGTTTAAAGGAGGTTATCCAACAGAAGCTATTGGTATGGGCGGTCGTCAGGTAAGAACAGACAAGAAATTCGGCGAAATTTATGACCACCACTATGTTGAGTTTAAATATACTGATGGAATGATTTTATCGAGTTCGTGCCGCCACCAACCAGGTACCGTATCTGATGTTTCTGAGCATCTAATTGGTACAAAAGGGCGAGCTACTGAAGGCAAGATTTTTGACCTAAAAGGAAATAATATTTGGCGACACAAAGGTGATGGTGATGGTGACCCTTATCAAGTTGAACACGAAGTCTTGTTTGATCATATCGTAAACAATAAGCCAATTAATGATGCTGAAAGAGGTGCGAAAAGTACAATGACTGCAATTATGGGTCGTATGGCTACTTATTCGGGCAAAAGAGTAAAATGGGAAGATGCTCTAAATTCTGATATAAACCTTATGCCGGACGCTTACACTTGGGATACTTTGCCTAAAACTTTACCTGACAAAGATGGAAATTATCAAATTCCAATGCCAGGTAAAACGAGAACAGTGTAGTTTTTAATTGATAATTGAAAATGGATAATGTAAAAATGATTAATTCATTAACATTATCCATTTTAAATTTAACATTATCAATTACTTAACGAGCTCTCCGCTCAAACGCATGATTTGTAGCTCTGAGATTTTGATATTATAACGAGCATTTGTCAGCCTATTCAATGAAGTATTCAAACTTCGTTGTGCCTCGTTCAACTCTAAGATTGTAGAACCTCCCAACTTAAATTTCTCTAAGGAAATCTTTAAGTTCTCTTCGGCTACATCGTTGTTTTCTTCTTCAAGTTTCAATAATTCTTTATCAGTTTGATACTGATTATAGGCACGCATTAAATCTGACTCAATTTGAATCCAAAGATTTTCTTCCTGCTTACGCAAAATATCAGTATTGATTTTGGAGGTTTGAATCTGACGACGAACAATTTCTCCATTGAAAATATTCCAAGTAGCCCCCAAGCCTACGTTTAGACCAACGTTTTGATTATATAAAAACAAACCCGCATTGGTTTTGCTCAATGAATACCCAAACGAAGAGTTTAATGTAACTCTCGGAAGTTTTGCTGCTGCCACCTCTCTCTGTGTAATTAAACTTATATCGGTTGATTTACGCAAGGCTTGTAAGTCTTTGTTGGCAGCACGGGCTTGACTTTTAAGTTGTTCGGTTGTAGGGTCAAACATAATTCCAACAACTTCTTGAACATCGAAATCTTGGTCGGCAGTTCTTACCAAAAGGTTATTGACCGATACTTTTGCATTTTTTAAAGAGTTTTTGGCTTGAACCAATTGTGTAATTTGGGCATTTAGCTCAGTTTTTGATTGCAAATAATCAAGTTTTGAGCCTTTACCAAATTCCCAACGCTGCTGAGTAATTGTAAGACGTTCATCATAATATTTTATGATTGTCTTCAAAAAAGCAACCGTTTGTTTCTGACGCATCACTTCATAATAGGCCTGCATAACATTCACAACGGCATTTTCCATCATTTGGCGAGTCTGCAGCTGACTTAATTGACCTTGACCTTTAAGGCGGTCCAGCGTTGCGTACATTCGTTTTCCATCATAAAGTACCCACGACATTGCTACGTTGGTGATTGGAGCAAGACTACTACCAAAACGGTTGATTTCAGTGCCATTTGATAGTTTTTGACTTACTCCGTTGAAGGCACTTCCGACGTTGGCATTCAAATCTACTCTTGGCAGCATTCCTGCATTTCCTTTAAAAATTTGCAATTCCGATGCTTGTTGTTGCATTTGAGCAACTTTTATATCGAAGCTTTTTTCGAGAGCAGTTCCAACGGCATTTTCGAGAGTTAATATTTCTTGAGCAGAAATAACAAAAGGAAAAAGTAAGAATAGGAAGGTTTTTATGGGTCTTTTCATTAACATTTCAAGAATATTTATTTATTGTGGTCGGCCATTACCTCAATAAAATTGGTTGCAATTTGCTTTCTATTGGGATTATCTCGTCGAATAATCATTGTTGTAAAATACAGTTGTCCTTCTAAATCTGACAACATCACTTCAAATCTATCGTATTTTCGTTCTTTAAAATAGCAAAACCACGAATCAAATTTTCGTTTCCGAGCATCTTGTCTTGAATCTGAAGATTCGTAGAGATAAACAACAATATTATAAGCGTTTTTATTAAAAAAATCTTCAAAAATTGAAGCAATCTTATATGGAATTAATTTATCAAGTGGCAGTTTGATAGTATCATCAATGAGTTCAATAACCAATTCGTAGGTCAATGGAGCAAATATTGATTCTTCACCAAAAAGATAAGTGGTTGGTTTAAATTTTACTTGATAGAATATGTTATTTATTGTTTCAAAGAAATACGAATTGTTTTCACCCCCACCAAAACTAAAATCATAAGCTAATAATTGGTGTTCCTCGTTCTTCATTTCTTTTTTTTAATTCTTCTATAATTTTTTGTATTTCAGGATTTGTCTTAAAGTCCTCTCGCATTTGTCTTTGTGTTTCTTTCTTTTCTGACAACATTTTTTTGCAAAGAGCCAAACCCGTCAGTCTTTTTGGTTTTTCAATTATTACTTCCATATTGTTAAAATTTTACAACCAAAACAAAAATTAAATATAAATCGTTTTTACGCTATTTCAGCTTCGTGGGCAATTTCTTCAATTTGCTTCATACGCTCGAAATTTTTATTACGAGATAAGAAAGTATAAATCGCAGGAATTACGTATAGGGTCAGAATCAACGAGAATAATAAGCCTCCCATGATAACGATACCCATTGCCATACGGCTTTTTCCGGCCGAACCTAATGCAAAGGCGATTGGTGCTGCACCAAGAACTGTTGCAAAACTTGTCATCAAGATTGGGCGGAAACGCATAGATGCAGCTTCGATTGCGGCTTCTTTAATGCTCATGCCTTTTTCTCTTAACTTATTGGCAAATTCTACAATTAATATACCGTTTTTAGTTACCAAACCAACGAGCATAATCATACCGATTTGGCTGAAAATATTAAGCGTTTGATTGAAATACCATAATGAAAACACCGCTCCAGCAATCGCTAAAGGTACAGTAAGCATGATAATGAATGGGTCAACGAAACTCTCGAACTGAGCAGCCAAAATCAAATATACCAATACCAATGCCAATAAAAACATATAAAAAGTATTTGATGAACTTTCAGAAAAGTCTCTTGATGAACCCGCCAAAGCTGTTCGGATTACTTCATCGCCCATCTTATCTCTGATTTTGTCCATTGCCTTTATACCATCGCCAATCGTTTTTCCAGGTGCTAAACCAGCCGAAACGGTGGCACTCATATAGCGATTAAAGTGGTATAATTGAGGTGGGCTACTTTCTTCGTTAATTTTCACGATGTTATCCAATTGGATGATTTCGCCACGATTATTTTTCACGTAAGTATTTTTTAAATCAAGTGGTTCGTCACGGTTGGCACGATCAAATTGTCCGATAACTTGATACTGACGTCCATTCATCGTGAAATATCCAAAACGCTGTCCAGCAAAAGCCAATTGCATTGACTGAGCCACATCCGTTACCGAAACGCCCATACTTTTAGCTTTTTCACGGTCTATGCTTACTTCAAGTTCGGGTTTATTAAACTTCAAGTTCAAATCAGAAATCATGAAGGTTGGATCTTTGGCAACTTCTTCCATAAATTTCGGCACATATTGGCGAAGTTTCTCAAAATCTGGTGCTTGAATCACGTATTGCACTGGCAAACCACCTCTTTTATCCAAAGATATTGTTTCTTGTTGAAGTACAAACGCTCTTGCATCTGGCATTTTTTTAGTAATTTTACCTACTTGGTCGGCAATTTGTTGTTGCGTACGTTTTCTATCTTGAGGGTCATTGAGAACTAATCTCGTAAAACCTGTATTGGCAGCACCCGAGCCAGAAAATCCTGGGGCAGTCATCGCTACGACAACATTCGCTTCGGGCACTGAGTCACGAATTGTTTTTCCGAGTTTTTGGATATAATTATCGGTAAACTCAAAAGAAGAGCCTTCTGGAGCAGTGATTTGCAAACGCATGGCACTACGGTCATCTAGTGGAGCTAATTCTTGTTGGAGATCTTTTCCGAAAAACCATGTCATACCGAATGTAAGTAAAACCAACGGAATTGCTACCCAACGAATATTCATAAAACTTGTCAGACGAGCTTTGTATCCATCAATCACACTTATAAAGAAAGGTTCGGTAATTTCGTAGAAGCGACTATGTTTTTGATTTTTTCTTACTAAATAAGCATTCAACATTGGCGTAAGCGTCAATGAAACGAATGCAGAAATCAATACGGCAGTGGCCAGTACGATACCGAATTCTCGGAAAAGACGACCTACAAAACCTTCCATAAAAATAACTGGTAAGAATACCGACGCAAGCGTAATTGAGGTAGAAAGAACAGCAAACATGATTTCGTTTGCACCTTTGATTGCAGCCTCAATCGGCTTCATACCTTCTTCTATCTTTTTGTAGATATTTTCGGTAACAACGATACCATCATCAACAACTAAACCAGTTGCCAAAACAATGGCTAGCAGCGTAAGAACATTGACCGAGAACCCAAAAATGTACATGAAGAAAAACGTACCAATGAGCGATACAGGAATATCAATCAACGGACGAACGGCAATAATCCAATCACGGAAAAATAAGAATATAATTATAACAACCAAACCGATGGAAATCATTAATGTCTCTCCTACTTCTTCCACTGATTTTTTAATGAAAGTAGTGTTATCCGACATCAACTCCATTCTATAATCTTTGGGAAGCTCTTTTTTGATTTCAGCCAAACGCTTGTTAACTTGTGCCGAAATATCCAAATAGTTTGCACCAGGCTGTGGCACGATAGCCAAACCAATCGAAGGAATACCATTGATACGCATGACTGTTTCTTCGTTTTCAGCACCAAGTTCTGCATCACCAATGTCTTTGAAACGAATGATTTTTTCGCCCACAGTTTTTACAATCAAATTATTAAAGTCTTCTTCACCCTTGAATCGACCAACTGTTTTTACTGTTAATTCTGTATTATCCCCCGCTAGTTTTCCGCTTGGAAGCTCTACGTTTTCACGGTCAAGAGCTAATTTTATATCTTGCGTTGTTACGCCCTGTGCTGCCAATTTGTTGGGGTCCATCCAAAGACGCATTGAGAATTTTTTTTGTCCCCAAATCATTACTTGACTGATTCCCTGAATGGTTTGAAGGCGTTGAGCAACTACGTTTTCAGCGTAATCGCTGATTTCCATGTGGCTTCTAATATCCGACTGCAAGAGCATACTAATAATTGGGTCAGAGTTGGCATCGGCTTTTGAGACAGTTGGAGGACCATCAATATCTTGTGGGAGCTGACGTACTGCACTCGAAACTTTGTCACGAACGTCGTTGGCGGCAGTTTCCATATCAACACCGATTTCAAATTCGATGGTAATTTGGCTAGAACCATTGTTTGACGACGAGTTAATTGATTTTATGCCCTCGATGGCATTCAATGCTTTTTCGAGAGGCTCGGTAATCTGAGACTCTATAATGTCGGAGTTGGCACCAACGTAATTGGTACGCACCGAAACAACAGGTGGGTCGATGGATGGATACTCACGTACACCCAAAAAAGTATAGCCAATTGCCCCAAACAAAATGATGAGTAGATTCATCACGATGGCTAAAACTGGACGTTTGATAGAAATTGTTGAGATTGACATAGTGCCTTGTGCAATTATGAATTAAGAATGTAGAATTAAGAATGTTATGTAAAACACTATCAATTCGTTGATTATCAGCTACTTATCAAAACTTTACTTATTTGCTCCTTTAACTTTAATTGAAGCATCTTTTTTCACTGCCATGATACCCGAAACGATTAGAGAATCACCAGTTTGGAGTCCGCTTGTAACTTGAATTTTCTTGTCGTTACGAATACCCGTTTCAATCATGACTTCGGCAGCTTTGCCATCACGAACAACATATACTTTTTTACCTTTCAAAACTGGTACAACGGCTTCGGTCGGAATCATGATAGCTTGAGCAATGTCTAAATCAACCGAAACTCTTACAAACATACCCGGAATGAGTCTATCGGCTGGATTTTTAGCCAATGCTCTGAGTTTTAAAGTACGAAGATTTGGGTCGATTTTTGGGTCAATAGCCACAATATTGGCGTAATATGCATCTGGCTGGCCTTCAACCTCAAATTTTACATTTCGGCCTACTGTGATGAACGTAGAATATTTTTCTGGAATCGAAAAATCAACTTTCACAGGATTTGTCTGTACTAGAGTTGCCAAGCTTGTGGCTGGCGTAACGTACGCTCCTTGACTAACATTTTTCAAACCTATTTTTCCTGCAAATGGAGCTTTCAAGACTGTTTTTTCGACATTAGCCTCGATGAGTTCCTTGTCGGCATTAAGGGTATTGATTTTATTAGCAGTAATTTCATACTCTTCTTTGCTAATAGCGTTAATATCTAATAATTTTTTCTGACGAGCTTCGGTTTGTTTAGCCAATTCTATCTCGAAATTAAGTTTTTTCAACTGAGCTTGAAGGTCGGTATCCTTGATACGGGCAATCACTTGTCCTGCTGCAACTCGGAAACCTTCTTTGATATTGAGAGCAATAATACGGCCAGAAGCCTCAGCTCTCAATTCGATTTCTTCATTCGGGAAAATCGTACCTGATGATGTAATAACATTATCTAGGCTTTCAGTATTAACCACAAAAACATTTACAGAAACAGAAGGGCCGCCGCCTTTCATGTCTTTGCCTTTTTGGCCTCCTTTACCCCCCGAAATTGCCGAACCTGCTCCGCCACCTGGGCCTTTTTCACCTAAATCAGGCTTTTTAAAGAAGAAAATTTTGCCTAGTACTAAGACCGCAACAACAGCAACAATAGTCAGAATCGTACGCATATTAAACTAATGATTAGAGGAAAATCTGTTTGAAATTTTAAATACAAGCATAAAATAAATGCAAAAATATACCTAACTACTACGATAATGAAAGCTTTTTCATTATTCCTTATAAATAATCGACCTAAGGGGTGTTTTTCACGACTGTTGGAGTAAAATTGAGCTGAAAGGCTATTGATTTCTTAAAAAGAGTCAACAGCCATTTATCGAACTTTTTTATGAATTATCACAAAAAATACCTTACACCACATTCATAACCTTTTAAACCCAAACCTGTAATCATTCCTTTACATACACGAGTCAGATAAGAATGATGGCGAAAAGCCTCACGGGTATGAATATTCGATATATGTACCTCAACAGCAGGCGTTTTTATGGCCGAAATAGCATCAGCAATGGCAACCGAGGTATGAGTATATGCCCCAGCATTAATTATAATTCCAACAAATTCGTTTTTTCCAAATCCCACTTCGTGGATTTTATCAATGATTTCTCCCTCATGGTTCGACTGGAAATAATGTAATGTAACATCAAGAAAAGTAGCCTTTAAATCTTCAAAATAATCCTCAAAAGTCACACTTCCATAAATATGTGGTTCACGTTTTCCCAGAAGGTTAAGATTTGGGCCGTTGATAATGATGATATTCTTCGACATATATTTGTTGTTAAAATCCTTGTTTTAAAATTATTGTTTGTTTTAAAAAAGTTTCCTTTTAAAAACAAATGAAACACAGATATTATTTATAACACAGATTTTCACGGCCAAGAAAGAACGAAAATCAGTGTAAATCTTGTAAAATCTGTGTCATCAGTGTGCAATTATGAGGGCTCAAAATTTTAAATGAAAGTCATAAAAACTATTACAAATCGTTAAGAAACTATGTTCGACCTAACAAACTTGCAACTAAACCAAAATTTAACACTGTTTTTACAAGATAAAAGACTTATTTTACCGTAAAATTAACAGAAAATCTTTTGAATTGGCCAATCTTTATACAGCACTTTAAAAATTATCTGCGTTTGGAGCGTTCGATGTCCGAAAACTCTGTCGAAGCATATATACGTGATGTAGAAAAACTCAGTCAATTTGCCGAAATTTCCAAACACCAACCAAAGCCAGAAACTATCACTGACCGTGATATTATGGACTTTTTGGAATATCTGAACGATTTTGGACTTTCGGCAACCTCACAGGCACGTATTCTGTCGGGCGTTAAGTCGTTTTACAAATACCTGGCCATCGAAAATTTGATTCAAACTGACCCTTTGGATCTGATTGAATCGCCAAAAGTTGTTCGAAAATTACCTGATACCCTGTCTTTTCCAGAAATAGAACAAATGCTTGAAATGGTTGATGTTTCAACGCCCGAAGGCACTCGCAACCGAGCTATTTTGGAGGTTTTGTATAGTTGTGGAATGAGGGTTTCGGAATTGATTGATTTAAAATTGACCAACTGTTATTTCGATATTGGTTTTGTAAAAGTTTTTGGCAAAGGCCGAAAAGTAAGATTGATTCCAATCGGCACTGATGCCATCAAATACACCAAAATATATTTGGAAAACATCAGAAACCATCAAGAAATAAAAGAAAAATCGGAAGACATAGTTTTCTTGAATCGTAGAGGGAAGCAACTTTCGAGAGTAATGATTTTCTTAATAATTAAAGACTTAGCGGAGAGAGCAGGAATTAAGAAAAATATTTCTCCGCATACATTCCGACATTCATTTGCCACTCATCTCATTGAAGGTGGAGCAGATTTAAGAGCAGTACAAGAAATGCTCGGACACGAATCCATCACAACAACAGAGATTTATACCCACCTAGATAGTGTGTTTTTAGAAGAAACAATGAGAAGTTTTCATCCAAGAGAGATAAGCATGGTGAATAAACGAATGAGTGAATGCATTCTTCTCAAACTTAATTAATTTTCAATCGTTCACTCTATCGTCGCACTAGCGACTCCGTCAAAATCGAATTTATGAAAATAATCACGCTCACCGTCAATCCAGCGGTTGATAAAAGTACAAAGTTTTCGGGCTTAGTTGCTGAACAGAAAATTCGTTGCGAAAACCCGAATTATGATGCTGGTGGTGGCGGAATCAATGTATCAAAAGCCATTGCTCGTTTAGGTGGACAATCAAAAGCAGTTTTTACAGCGGGAGGACCAACTGGAGATTTGCTACAAGATTTATTAAAAAAAGAAAATATTGATTTTCAAACAATTACGACCCAAAACTGGACTCGAGAAAATTTCATAGCCGTCGATATTCTGACTAACTCACAATACCGTTTCGGAATGCCAGGATCAGAAATTTTACCCGAGGAAGCTAACGAAATTCTAAAACAAATCGAAGCCTTAAAACCTGATTTCTTGGTAGCAAGTGGGAGTCTTTCGGCAGGTTTGGGCGACGATTTCTACGAAAAAGTAGCGGCAATTTCTAGAAAAATTGGCTCAAAACTCATAATTGATACTTCTGGCGAGCCACTCAAACATGCCATAGACGAAGGCGTATATTTACTCAAACCAAACGTTAGTGAGTTGGCAAAACTCGTTGGAGCAGAATCATTAGAAATTGATGAAGTTGATGAAGCTGCTCGTGAAATAATCGCCAAAGGCGGCTGCGAAATCGTAGTAGTTTCGCTGGGGCCACAGGGAGCAGTTTTGGTAACGAAGGATATTTGTGAACATATTCCTGCTCCATCAGTAACGAAAAAAAGTACCGTAGGTGCGGGCGACAGCATGGTTGGTGGCATGGTTTGGGCTTTGTCAGAAGGTAAAACCTTGCAAGAAATGCTTCGTTGGGGAGTGGCCTGCGGCTCAGCAGCAACCATGAACGAAGGCACTCAACTTTTCAAAACCGAAGATGCAAAAAGGCTATTTATGTGGTTACAAAATTATAAGTAGCACATAGAAAAACAAAACATTTTCTTAAAATTGAAAAACAAATTTTTCGTTATTTTCCTATTAAATTTGGCATTAATTAAAAATAGAAAAGTACATTTTTTACTTATAAATGAATGGCATCGAATTGCTAATTATTTGTTTAACAACAAGCTCTACTGAGTGTTTGAAACCAATAACATTGTTTTGACCTCAAATGATGAATTAAGAAAAAATAAACTTATCCTTGGAGTAAAAATAGCAAAAAAGACGACGTCAGTAATCAAAAATTAATTAATTATCTCGTAAAAATTTTACAGCATATAGTTTTCAAGAAATAAACCAAAACTTCTCTTTTATATATATCTTATGAAAAAAATTACTTTAATTTTAGGATTGTCATTCTATTGTATTCTTAGCACTTCAGCCCAAATCATTCATTCTCACAACGATTACGAGCAGAAACAACCGTTTTTTGCGGCTTACGATTTAGGTTTTGATTCTATAGAAGCCGATTTGTATCTGAAAGATGGTGAACTTTGTGTAGCTCACAATCTAAAAGATGTATCGGCCGAGCGAACACTCAGAAAACTATACATTGAACCGCTTTTGGCAAAAATTAAAGAAAATGGCGGTTATCCTTATCCTAATAAAAAATCATTGCATTTGTTGCTTGACCTGAAAACACAAGGTAAAGAAATCATGCAAGTGCTTGATGTTCAGCTAAAACCTTATAAAAAAGAGCTTAGTCACGTAATCATATCTATCAGTGGCGATATGCCAAAACCCGAAGAATTTCAGAATTACGATAAAATGTTTTCTTTTGATGGTCGAAAAAACTTGACTTACTCGAAAGAAGGCTTCAAAAGAGTTTATATTGTCAGTGCCAGTTTTACTGACTTCGGGAAATATTGGTCTGGAAAAGAGCCTCTTTCTCAAGAAGTTACCGAAAAAATCAGTGTTTTTGTCAATGAAATGCATTCCAAAAACAAAAAAGTAAGGCTTTGGGGAACACCAAACACAACGCTGGGATATGAAACCCTCAAAGCCTTACAAGTTGATGTCATAGGCACCGATGATTTACATTTACTCCGAAATTATATTGATAGTTTGAAATAGTTTTTTGTCAAGGAATATCTTTCGGCGGGCGAGCAAAATAGGCTTCAATCGCTTCTTTAGAAGGCTGTTTTAAGGGTCTTATCACTCTAAAACCTAAAAATGGGGCATTAGTCAGCCACCAATCAGATTTCGGAATTTGGGGGTCACGTTGCTTTAACTCTGGAGTAGAAGTGAGTCGAGACGCACTTCGGAGTTTATCGGCGTCATCGTCCCAATGCCCGCCACGTATCACGTGCGGATAATGATTGGTTGGTTTAATAAATGGATTGTTAGTGGCTTCCGGCTTGTTGTAAAAATCGGCTACATAAAGGTCAGAAGTCCATTCGGCTACATTTCCATACATGTCATAAAGCCCCCAAGCGTTGGGTTTTAGCTGTCCTGATTTTTTATATGCTCCATCAGAATTTTCAAAATACCAAGCATATTCTTTCATTTTTGAGGCATCATCTCCAAAATAAAACGTAGTTTTCGAGCCTGCACGAGCGGCATATTCCCACTCCGCTTCGGTTGGTAGTCGATAAAAATACCCTGTTTTTGCATACAACCATTTACAAAACGAGCGTGCCGCAAACTGTGTTACGTTACAAACAGGAAAACCACTTTCTTTTCCTTGCCCAAACGACATCTCGACATAAGGTTGGGTCGGGCGTGCAACCGTACTGACACGAGTAGCCACATCGGCAGTGTTTTTTTCGTCTTTTACTTCGAGTTCTTTATTAAAATACGCCTCGTACATTTCCCACGAAGTTTCATACTTAGCCATCCAAAAAGCATCAATTTTCACTTTATGCTGCGGGCCTTCGTCGGATTTGCGGTCTTTTTCAGACGCTGGGCTTCCCATCATAAATTCGCCTGCGGGAATCGGCTGCATATCTAAGCCATTTTGTAAGCCTGGAATATGTTCGGTATAAGGTTTAAAGTCTTCGCTGCGAAAAGCTACGCAAGTAAAGAAAAGTAGGGAGATTGTGAAATTTTTCAAGGTTGAATGAGTTTTTTTACAAATATAGTCCAAGATTAGACTAAGATTAAAATGATTCAGCAGAAATTTCGAGACATTTGATAAATTAAGAAACATAAAGTTTTTTTATACCTTTATTAAAAATTTACGCAACCAATTGGAAACACCCATCAGCATATATCTTGAATCTTATAAGCAGATTTGTAACCAAATTACTGATGAAGAAATTGCATTCGTTAGCAAAGGTCTGACCATATCGGAATTCAAAGCCAAGCAGTATTATTTGAAGGCTGGTCAAGTTCAAACCGCCATTGGCTATATGGTAAGTGGACTCATTCGGTCGTATTACATTGATGATAAAGGCAATCAAATAACGATTTCATTCGTCAAAGAAAAAGAATATGTCACAGATTATGGTGCTTTTGTGAGGCAAAAACCGAGTAAATACTATTTTCAGTGCCTCGAACCGTGCGTAGTAGTCAATTTGCTATATTCTGAAATGCAAGATGGATATAATGAATATAAGAACATCGAACGATACGGTCGTTTAGTCACCGAAGAAATTTTGGTGCAACAACAAACCCGTTTAGAGAGTTTTTTATTTGAAAAAGCCGAAGAACGTTATCTCAATTTTATCAAGCGAAGCCCTAACCTTTTCAATCGAATTTCGCTTACTTATCTTGCATCTTATCTCGGAATCGAACGCCAATCGCTCAGTCGAATACGAAAAAAGCTTGCCATGAAATAAATTCTTTAAGCATTTTGTAACAAATGTGACAGCTAAATGAGTTTTAGATTTCAGTATTTTGCTCAAGAAACATCAAACAATCAAAATTATGAAATTAATTCTTTTGCTCACCTCCCTCCTTTTCTTTGGTTTTGTAGAAAGCCACGCACAAACTTTCAACTTAAAATTATCTAATGTAAAAAGCACCGCCATACTCAGAATTGCTTTTTATAAGAAGGAAAACAAATTCCCCGACGAAGGTAAATTTGCCTTTGCCAAAGAATTCAAACCGACAAAAACTGGCGATATTACCCTCACTTTTACCGATATTCCTGCTGCCGAATATGCTTTAGCTATTTATCAAGACTCAAATGGTAATAAAAAACTGGACACTAATATGGTAGGCTACCCAAAAGAGCCGTTTGGCTTTTCGCAGAATATCAAACCAAGATTCTCAGCCCCTGCCTACGAAGAATGTAAAATTGCTTTCAATGCCAATAATACAACATTTTCAATCAAACTAATGGACTAATATGAACGCTTCTTCAATTTTTCAATTTGGTAATTCTTTTATCATTTTTGGTTGGCTTTTGTTAATCGTGGCTCCAAACTGGAAACATACACAAAACATCATTTTAAATGGTTTTATCCTATTGTTTACAGTCATTTATACTGTTTTAATTTTGAAAGACATTGGAGATTTCAAAGCCGGTAGTTTCAGTACATTGTCAAACGTTAAAGCATTATTTCAAAATGATAATGCAGTGGCGGCAGGTTGGTTTCACTACTTAACTTTTGATTTGTTTGTAGGAGCATACATCGTTCGGGCAGCCAAGAAACTTAATATTTCTCGCTGGTGGGCTACGCTAGCATTACCTTTTACTTTTATGTTTGGCCCAATGGGCTATCTTATTTTTTTTATCGTTAAAACAATTAAATCTGTAACAAGCAATGGTTCTAATAAAGGAAATATATCACAGAAATAAATTATTGGCTCAAGTAGGTACAATCCATTTAGGACTTGCTTTGTTACTGGGAATTTATTCATTCTTCAATAAAGAATTGATTATGGGCATAAATTCGATGATAAAACCAATAAAATTTGCCCTCAGCATCTGGATTTACGCTTGGACAATGGCAATGTTACTTTTTTATGTTAATGATAAAAAGAAAGTACGAAACCTATCAATTTTGGCGGTTATAACGATGGTTTACGAGCAGTTTGCCATCACTTTTCAAGCATTTAGAGGTCAACTTTCCCACTTCAATAATTCGAGTATTTTGGGTGGAATTTTGTATGCTTTTATGGGCATTTTTATTGTGGCCTTGACCGTTCAGACCTTACGAATTTCAATTACATTTATTCGCCAAAAAACTTATACGATTTCGACATCTTTGGTTTTGTGTATTCAAATTGGCTTGATTTATTTCGTAATATTTAGCTTTTTTGGT
>Ga0209189_1000832_pt1 | contig 24013 bp, 26 predicted proteins | sample C_130820_EF_Meta_FD_187308 | JGI IMG/M metagenome (GOLD analysis project Ga0209189, IMG submission 187308) | Freshwater microbial communities from Lake Croche, Canada to study carbon cycling - C_130820_EF_MetaG (SPAdes) (version 3) | ecosystem: Environmental > Aquatic > Freshwater > Lake... | reverse complement strand
GCGGGTACCTGGGAGGTGGGTAGGTGACGCCAGCCGTCTGGTGGTCGAAGCACATGGCGCCGTAGTCGAGCAGCACGGGCTCCCCGGCTTCCGTCACGGCGATGTTGGCAGGTTTGATGTCCAGGTAGAACAGGCCCCATCCGTCGATGAGCGTCTTGCAGCCCCGCGCCACGCGCTGCACCAGCTTCAACGCTTGGTCATCGTCGTACATGCCGCGCCTGACGGTGTGTCCGGCATAGGGCATAGCGACGCACGCGTACTCGATCTCGTCGTGCGGCCGCGTAAGGATGCGTGCGGCAACCAGGCACGGCGGCGGGTCCTCGCGCATCAGGTGCACGTACTCGAGCTCCTCGCAGGCGTCCGACCGCAGCACCTGACGGGTGCGGCGCCCCCATACCCCCGCAGCACGTCAGCAATTGGTATGCTTTTCTTACTTAAAAGCTCACCTTGAGGATGGCTGCATTTGAGCCCTCGATGGCCTGGTAGTAAAATACCCTCACCAAACCGCGCACGTCGCGGTGGATGAGGCCGACGTTGCGGTACAGCTCGCCGGACCGCCCGTCGACCAGCGTGTACTGAGGGTTGCCATGGCTGAAGCCGAGGTAGCGGATGCGCAAGTTGCCAAGACAGACGACCATGCGCGCCTGCGAAAGGAGCGTTTATAAGATTTGACGTCGAGATTGTGAAGAATGTCGGCAGCAGACCAGCAGATGGCCGAGCTCACGAGGGGCATCGAGGCCAGCGCCGCGCGGATCGACGAACAGCTGAAAAAAACGTTGGACGAGTGGAAGACAGCAAGAGCACAGGTCGAGGAGGCAAAGGCACGCTTCGAGATGTACAGAGGAGTCTACGACGGTACGGATCCTGATCAGAAAGTCTTGGAGCTACCATCCGTGAGCGCCGCTTGGGAGGGTCTCCTTCTGGCACGCACGAAGCAGGCTCGTGCGAAGGACGCCTACGTCCGGGCAAAGCATCGGTACGACGAGGTCATGGCCTACATGCACTCGTGGCGGAGCAGTTGAGCACGCAGCGCTGAGACCTTGCGCGCGAGCTCCGAGTCCTGGCGTGCCGCCAGCGCCGCCTCCAGCGTGTCGATCTCCGCGCGCGCGACGGCGTAGACGCGCACGGCCCAGTCCTGCCACACCCAGCAGCGGTCTTCAGCCTCTTCCGCCTTGCGCAGAGCGACAGCCTCGTTTACCCGCGCCTCGGCCAGCTCGCGCTCCACCTCGATCAGGTCACGCATAGCAAGACGACGATGATGCCAAGGCCCACGAGGAGGACGCCTGCCACGATGCGAAAGTTGGGCGAACACACAGTTGAGACGGGCGGGGACATTTTATTTGAACGAACGAAGGGTGGCAGCCAGGCGCGCCCTCCGTGCCAACTTTGGGTTTTTCGAGTGTTCTGCTTTTTGAATCTTTTTCAGAGGAATCCTCTTGTCCGCGGGCACGTTCAGCGCGCGGTGCAGCGCGCCGGGGTGTTCCACTGCGCTCTGGATCCACTTTCCACCCGGCATTCCAACCTCCCCTTTCTGAGAGCTGTCGTTAATACCATGGCGCTCGTCTCAGCCGTGCATGCGTGGGACTGGGACGCCAACACCTGCACGGTCGTCTTCGGAGGGCGGACCGTGAACGCGCCGCTCCCTCCGTTCTCCGCGCCCTATGCAGCCTACCCAGGGGCGCAGCTCGAGGGCGACGTCGTGCGGGCTTGGGGCGCGCCGACGCTGGCCGCGGACCCCGCGGCTGTCGTGGCCGAGCGCCTCGACGGGGAACTCCTGATGGCTGCCCGCGCGTTCCTCTCCCTGCAGCCGTCGGCTCCTATCGAAGAGGTGCTTGCAGTTGCGCAGAAGAGGGACGTGCAGGGCGACGTGCTGTCGGGCATCCTGGACGGCTTGGGCCTGACAGACGAGCAGCGCCTCGCGCTCGCGGCGAACCACGAGACGTTCGGGCGGCACAGGCGGCGCTGCTTCAAGCCTCCGCACGCTGTCGTCTTCCAGCGCCACGACGATGCGCTGTGCGGCAACTTCTCCCGGTCGGAGAGCCCGAATCTGCGGGCGCTCAGCGCAGCTGTGCCTGCCTGGCTCGCGGTGCGCAACGCGCGTTTCGCGGGATTTGCGCCCGACCGCGCGCTGGTCGAGGAGAGCTTCGGCAGCGAGGTCGCGGACATTCTGGCGCGGCACACGGATGCCTTCACGCTTTCGCCCAAGCCGCCGCCCGCCTCCCCGTCGGTGTGGGCCTCATCCTTCACGATCGAGACAGACAAGCCGGGTCTCGATGGCGACGCCTTTGCGCACTGCTTCAGCCTGAAAGATCCGCTCGTCTACTTTGCGCCATGCGTCGCCTCGGCGCTGCCCCACCCGCGCACGGAGGCTTTCAGGCGCGCGCGCGCCAATGCCGCCGTGAACAGCTTCGCCGTGCACGAGACGGAGGGCGCTCTCTTCATCACCTCGCTCGCAAAGGACGAGTGCCGCGCGTCGGACGGGCGCGCGGTGAGCCGCGGAGGGGCTGTCTTCCTTGCCCACCCCAGCGCGGCTGAGGGCGGCTGGCAGCTGTTTGCGCCTCACGGTCTGCGGCGCGTGGGCCTCTACTGCCCGCTCAAGAGCGGGCTCACCTGGCGGCCGGACTCTGTGCGCGCTGTGCTCTCGAGGCTGGCCCCGGGCGGGACGGTGCACACGAACAGTCTCGACAAGTTATTCATTGCTGTCTGATGCTTCAACACCGTACAACGAATCAAAGTCGTTCGGCAATCTATTGAACCGTTAATACAAAAATGAGCGCACCACCCCTCTCGTTTCAGGTCCTCGCCGTGTCCCACGGCGCAGCCTCCGACCGACCCGTGGCCAGGCTGGCGGGCCGGACGCGCGAGGGCAGCCTCGTCGTCGTCTCCGTGGACGGTGTGCGCCCGTTCCTCTACGTTAAGCTGCAGCGCGGCTTGCTGCGTCCGGACGGCTCGCCGGACGAGGTCGCGCTCGAGCTCCTGCGCTCGACGCTGAGCGAGGCGGTGGACGCGCGCACACGCAGGCGCGGCGGTGGTCAGGACCGCTGGATCGCCAAGCCCGTCGTCGTGAGCGCTCACGACTACCACGGGTACTCCCAGGTAGGGGGCTGCGCCCCCTAGGACCCCCGCATGTCCGCAGGGCGCTGACGTGCCGCGCAGGCCCCTGCGCTCTATGCGCGCCTCGAGTTTGCGACCATCGAGGCGCACACGGTTGCGCGCTACGTGCTGCTTGCCCCAGCCAAGCAGTTTGGGCACGCAACGAGGGAACGCCTCCTTGGCGCAGCAAAGAGCTTCGTGCTGGCCGAGGCCAACGTGCCATTCGAGCACCAGGTGAGTTTTTGAAAAAACGGCGTTGAACCTAAACTGACTCTGTAGCAGGTCCTCGAAAAGCTGCGGATTCAGCCCGGCGGATGGGCGTCGCTGGACGTCGTCGCCGCGCGTCGCGACTGGAACGCTGCAAACACGTACGAGACGTCAGGCGGCGCTGCGCTCGCTCCCGCGGATGTACCGTGCGTTGCGCCGCTGCGCGTACTGTGCTGGGACCTGGAGGTCTTCTGCACGCCCGTGGGCGACGGCGCCATGAAGTTCTTCGACGGCGACGACCCACTCGCCCAGCTGCTGTGCGTGAGCGCCGTCACCTTCGAGTACGGCGTCCCTGGCGAAAAAGCCGTCGTCTTTGAACTGTGTCCGCAACAAGAGCAGTTGACAGAGGATACGGTTACAGATGGATGCACCATCCACTGGTACAACACGGATGCTCAGCTGATCCAAGCTTTCTTTAGGTGCGTCTTCACTTATTTTTTTTGGTTCAGCTTTCCTTAAACTTCCAGGTATGTAACGAACTACGACGCGGATGTGCTCACGGGGTGGAACACCTTGCGCTTCGATTGGCCGTGGCTCTACAAGCGGTGCAAGGTGCTGGGCCTGCTCCCTGACTTCCAGCGGCTCAGCCGCTGGGGCTCAGCCGCCTACGACGACTCGCCGCGGGCGCTGCAGGCTGTGTCCGTGCCCGGGCGCGTCGTGCACGACGCCATGGAGTGGACGAAGCGCAACCGGAACCTGCGCGAGTACGGCCTCGAGTACGTGTGCACATGCCCGGAGCTCAGCCTCGGCCTGGAGGGCAAGGACGACGTGAGCTACAAGGACATCGCAGCACTCTCCCGCTCAGTGGATGGCTGCGTCAAGCTCGCCGTGTACTGCGCCAGGGACTCGCTCCTCGTGAGCCGCGTCCTTCGGCACGCCAAGCTGGACGTGCTGGGCAAGACGCTCGCACAGGCGGCGCTCATGGGCGTCCCGCCGGAGGACTTTCTCTTCCGCGGCTCCATGCACCTGCTGCGGCTGGCCATGCTACGCACCGCCCACGAGGACGGCTTCCTGCTCTCCACGCCCAGCCGCTCGAAGGACGACGAGCCGCTGCTCTCGGAGGAGGACACCGTGGCGCGGTACTCGGGTACGTAGGTAGGGGGCTGCGCCCCCTAGGACCCCCGCAGCTTCTTATGACACGCCCGCAGGTGGCAAGGTGCTCACTCCGCTCACGGGCTACTACGTGGACCCAGTGGTCACGTTCGATTACAACAGTCTTTATCCGTCGGTCATGCGCGAGCTCAACATTTGCGCCAGCACCAGGCTCACCCGCGCGGATGCTCTGCTGCGCGGCATCCCGTTCCTGCAGCCTCCCGCGCCCGCGCTCGAGGGCGTCTGGTTCAGCCGCACCGAGGACGGCAGCCGCCGCGTGGCGCGCATTCACGACGAGAGCGACGAGCGCCTGCGCGTCGTAACCTCCGGCCAGCCGGAACGCGTTGGCCGCTACGAGGACGAACACAACGAGGCTATCGTATTCGCAGACGGAGCGCGCGCCGTGCTCGAGGACGGCGGCTACGCGCTGCGCTGGGCAGATGGCCAGCTCTGGGTGCGCCGCGACGAGGACGTGCTCGTCTTCGTTGACCCGGCCGTGCGGGAGGGCTCAATACCGCGGCGGCAGCGCACGCTCAAGGAGGAGCGCGAGCGGGCCAAGGCCAGCCAGAAGCAAGCCTATCGAGAGAAAGACTTTGCAAAGTCTGCATTCTTCGACAACTTCCAGAATGCTGTCAAGCTCAAGATGAACGCCCTGTACGGTTGCCTGGGAAGCGGCAAGGGCGGCATCTACCCGGACTCGGCGCCGCTTGCCAGCGCAATCACCGCGAGGGGGCGCGCGCTCATCGTGCTCGTGAAAAAGACGATCGAGGAGCGCTTCTGGCTCGCGTCCGACGGGACGTGCGGCGGACTGGACGGCGCGCCCTGCCCCGCTGACTGCGAGCCTCTGAAGGTGCTCTATGGAGGTGTGTTCATTTATTTTTTAGTGAAAGCACCTAACCATTCTGCAGACACGGACTCGGTCATGGCGCTGTTCAAGGGCTGTTCGCTGCAGCAGGCGGCGGAGGCTGCGACGGCTATCGAATCTTACCTGGTGGACCGGGTGCTCAAGCCGCCGCAGAAGTGCGCCTTTGAAAAGATCCTGGGCGGCCAGAACGGGGCCGTGGCCTTCTACAAGAAAAAGATGTATGCCAGCGTCAAGTTCGAGGACGACTACGGGACGACGGCCAAGGGCAAGCTCTTCGTGCGCGGCCTGTCCGCCATCCGGCGAGACAACGCGAGCATCACCAAGGATACGGTGACGCGGGTGATGGACATGATGTTCGTCAACCGCAAGCCGCGCGGCGAGATCCTCGAGTTCTGCGGCCGCGCGCTCGCCTCGGTGCTCAACAGCGCGCGCTGCATGTGGGACGCCGACAGGGCCATCGACGGACGCCTGCCGTTCGAGGCGTTCGTGCAGAGCGCGGGCATCTCGAAGGACCTGGACGACTACGACGCGGACAACGCCGCCACCGCCGTGGCCCGCCAGCTGCTCGAGATCGACCCGCAGTCCGGCGTGGGCAAGAGCAGCCGCGTGTCGTTCGTCGTGACGCTGCAGCAGAAGGGCAGCCGCCGCTCGCAGCAGGCGATGCTGCCGTCCCTGTGCGCCGAGCGCCGAGCACCCATCGACGGGGACCACTACGTCTCGGCCCTGCTGAAGAAGCTGGCCCCGCTGCTCTCCGTCCTCTTTGCCGCAGAGGCGCGCGCCGGAAGGCGCATGCGCGACCCCTACGGACACGTGGTGGAGGTTGCCCCCGCCTCCAAGGCGGCGCAGGCACGGCTGCTGGGCGAGGAGGAGGCGGAGCGCGCCGTGCTGGCGGCGATGCGGTCGTGCAGGCTGCTGCTGACGGAATCGACGATGCGGCACAGCGCGCCGCTGCCCGCGCCCCTCAAGAAACGCAAGGTTGTCACAGACAAGCACCAACAGTCGCTCCAAAAGTTTTACACGAAACTCTAAGCTTTTACTCAAAAGCCCAGGCGTTTTGCCTTTTCACTTCCTCCTCCTCCTCCGGTGTAAAGTCGTTGGCGATGTTGAACATGTCGCGGATCTGTTGCGGAGTCTTGCCCTTGATGAGGTGGGCAATCTTCAGGCACGCCGCGTCGATCAGGTCTGGAATGTCCAGGTAATTTGCTGCAAGGATGACCTGAAAGATCTGCGCCATGTGATCAGCGGGGTTCTCCATGCCTTGCAGCCAGTTTGCAACAAAGGCGCGAGACGCGTCGGTGGAACCGGCGCCGTGCACAGGGACTAGGAGTCCGTCTGCGTTCCGCTCGCGTCCTGGCGCTTGAAGGAATTCCCTAAGCTGCTCCAGCTGTTGACCATTAAGTTTGACACAATGAACAATTCTATTATTTGAAGTCTCTGCAAATGCAGAGCGAAGGAAGTTGGAGGCGTGTAGGAGGTCGCGCTCGGAAACGGTGATTGTAGCACCGTCTCTCGCCACCAGTGTCACGTACCCTTCTGGTGGTGGATCAACGTCCATAGCTTCCATGGCACGTTTAACAGCGTCATAGTTCTCATCATCTTCAAGAAACGCAGGTTTGTGCATTTCTTTCACCGGTGACATGTCATGGGAGAGTTCCCGTTCAAACTCTCGGCGCTCCAGCGCGAGATGCCTGCGTCTGAGCGCGGCTTGCTCTGCATCGTCTTGGGCACTGCTCCCAGGATTGCCAAAGCCTCTTTTTTCGCCAGGACCAATTTTCAGAGAATGCAAAGCTGGTTGCACCTCGAAGAGGGACATTGAGAATGATCTTTTGTCATTCATATATGCACGCAACGCTTTTGTCACTCACGGACATATTTATCTTTGCACCTCGCCATGCTGATGTTTGACAAGCTGTGTGCCGCTTGCGAGGGCACGCACTGGCTGAGCGAAAAGTGTCTGCCTACCGTGGAGGCACCCGTGCTCTTCGAAGCCATCAAGCAGGCCTGCGCGCTGCCAGACCACCCGCTGCGGCTTGCGGCGGCCCAATCGGACGTATGCAAGGCGGTGCAGGACTCGCGGCCGTCGACCTACGCCTCGGATGCGGAGGGCTCGCCCACGCTCGACGGCGCCGCCGTGTGCAGCCTCGTGCTCGCGTTCTTGCTGTTCGAAAGCCCCAATGCGGCTGCCGCCCGTCGCGCAGTCGCTGCTGCGACGAAGGACCGCGAGCAAGCGATCCGCCTCGTCGACTGCGTGGTCCGCAGCACGGATGCAATGCCCGTGGTCGAGGAGCCGGACAGCGTGCAGCACGCGCTCATCAGGTTCCTCTTCGGCGACCCGCAGACTGACTGCGAGGCGGCGCTCGCGCTCGCGGCCTACGGCCGCGCGGCTGCCTACGGGTCCAAGGCGGACCTGCTCGCCCAGTGCGTCGCATTCTTGGGCGAGTGCAAGGAGCTCCTCCTCGCGGATGCAGCCGAGGAGACCATCGAGACTGCTCAAGCCGAAGAGGCTGTCGCGCCCGTAGCGGCAGATGCCCCGGAGCCCGCTCTCCCGGAGAGCGAGTCGACGAAGCGGTTCTACGAGAGCGCGCAAGCGCCGTTCTCCGCCGTGAGGGACGAGCCGACGCCACCCGATCTGCCACCTGGTATGCCGGAAGAGCTTAAGGAGGTGCCAATTGCTGCAACAGCCATACCAGTGCCAATCGCCATACCAGTGCCAATCGCTGCAACAGCCATACCAGTGCCAATCGCCATACCAGTGCCAGTTGCTGCAACAGCCATACCAGTGCCAGTTGCACCCGCCAGCCGGCCACAGCTCGCCAAGGGGCGCGACAAGGAGTTCGACCTGTACGCCGCGCTCGGGCAGCTTCAGGTGTAACGGGCTTATAAACAGTGTTTTCTGTGATGCACTATCATGGCTGCTGTCCGTTTCTTCACAATCGTAGACCGCCGCACGGACACACCGTTCGCCCTGCGGCTGGCCAACCGGCCGGCTGTCGTCGCTTTCAAACACTTCCAGAACGCACACCTGACTGCAAAGTCGATCGAGATGCGAGAGGTCGTGCAAGGCACCATGTCTGAGACGTACGACCTCGTGCCGGCCGAGGCTGTGGGCGAGCCAGAGCATCACTTCCTGCGAGCCTGCTCGGGGAAGTCAGCTAAACTGGCCCAAACTGGCCCAAACTGGCCCAAACTGGCCCATAGGGTTTGAAACCCATAGGCCAGTTTGGTAGGGTTTTGGGGGTACGCACTTGCTGATGCCGGGAGTGTTTTTCACCGGATTGGAAAAAATCAACAGTTGGGCAGCCGCCGAAGTGTCGCCTTCGGCTGGTTGCTCAGTGGGGCAGCCCGCCGAAGTCACTGCCGAAGGCGTGCCGAAGTGTCGGGCCACGGTGAAAAAATGCTGGCCGGGTTTTTCACCGGCCATGCCGTCAGCAACGGCTGGAGTTGATCTGTTCAGCGTTCAACTCCATCAGGACCCACTCCAGCCGCCGCTCCGACCGCTGCAAGTAGGTTTCCGCGGGCTCCGTGGTGGTCTCGGTCACACACGTAGCCGCACTTGCGACAGCTAAAGATCTTGCTGTCTCCAAGGCTGGCGTGCCATGCTCCGCAGCAATCGCACGTCTTGGATGTTCCGGGCTCGCGGGTAAAGACAACCGTCTTGTCTGCAGTGGTCTGGGTCTTAAAGTAGAGCCTCTGGCTCCACGTGTAATGAGACCACGTGTACAGCTTCTGCGCGGTAGAGTTGCCAAAAACCCGCGAAGCGCGACGGGCCATGCGTTCCGTCTCAAAGAGAGGGTCAACAATGAAGTCCCCCAAGGTGAAGAGGTGTTTGATGGACTCGTAGTGAGCGTTCTTTGTCCAGTTACGGATGCGTGCAAACGTGCGCAGCTTCTGCTCGCGGTAGTGCTTGTGGCCCTCATGGTTGACCGCCTTGGCTTCCCGCGACTGCAGGAGAGCAGCCCGCTTGCACATCTTGGCCACATAAGGCTCTGCGCCCTTGAGGAGCTCGCCGTGAACACCGTCAGGGCGGTAGAAGGCGCACGGCTTGCGGGCTCCACGGTCCAGAGCCACCACGGTCCGCTCAGTTGGAGGCTTGGTGTCAGCAGGCTTCTGGACGATGTGCTTGATGATGAGGTAGTATTTGCGGGTACGCTTCTCCCACATGAGCACCGGAGCAAAAGGAGTGTTTTTCATCTCCAGAAGCTTGGTGCCCCACTCCTTTGAGTCAGAAGCGCGGATGGCACCCATGTCTCCCCCGAACCGGCACTCAAAGTCCATGCGTGATCCGCCCACGGCCCGAAGACCCACGGCGGGCAGAAACCCCTTGAACAAGCCTTGGCTCTTGTTGCCAGGAATGCCGCAGTTGATCACTTCCGTGGGTGTAATGTCAAGGCGCTTCAGGCTCTTGAAGCTCATCCTGAACTTGTGGTTGGGGTTCTTGCGTCGCTTGGCCATGTTGGTCTGAAGGTCATTGAAGGATGCTTGGACTGCATTAGCCGTGATCTGCTGGTTGATAGCAGCTGTCCACGGGTGGTCGGTGGTGACAATCTCTCGGACATAGGACCGTAGCTCTGGGTAGGTGTAGTCTTCCGGGGCAAGGTCGTTGATGACTGCGATTGTCTGGTTGCTAAAGAGACGAGCGGCAGCAAACCACTGACGGAGGATGGGCCGCTGAGCAGCAGATGGGCTCAGGCGGATCTTCAGGGTGCGGTAGAAGGACCCCTCGGGAAGGTCGTCTTTCTTCTGCACCATAGCATTCATCTTGCGCTTCTTGGTGTTGGTGGGCCACGGAGCATAGCACGGACGGGGAGGCACAAGCTCAGAGGAACTCTCCACGGTGAGAGGCCAAAAGGAGTTGGCCTTCAGGCTGTTGGCCAGGGGTATCATGGGCGTCTTAACCAAGGTGTGCGCCTCTGCGTGCCATCCACTCTCCATGCGTATCTTGGCGACATTATAAGCGGCAGAAAGTGGCGTGGGGAGCGTTCTGGCATACTGTGGCTGCAGCTGCCGGTTGAAGTATCGGCTGAGGTGCACCCCTGCCGCCATCACTTCACTCCTCTTTTCCTAAGTTTTTGAAAAGCTATATATATTGTGAGCCTTCTGCTCTTTGGTTTTGGCTGCTGGGTCAGCGGTTGGGCTCAACACCCCTATGGGCCAGTTTGGTAGGTTTTGCTGAACAGTTCAAACCCTGGGAGTCGTTGCACTCGCTGGTCGAAGAGTGCAAGCAGGACGACATGGACGTGCTGTTCGTGACGCACATCGACGCAAAGCCGGGCGAATCGATCGAGTTCACGGGGGGCGTCTACTAAAGTTCCGCGCCTAGAATGAACTGTGCCACCTGCACGCTCTTCGTCAAGAGCTCGCACACCGAGTCGTGCACGGGCTGCTCGCACGTGCACTGCATCTTGTGCCAAAAGCGCTGCGCATCCTGCGACGCGACGCTCTGCAGAAACTGCACCGTCACCTGCTGCAACTGCGACGCGGCTACCTGCGCGGAGTGTGTTGCGGTGTGCCCGGAGTGCGAAGAGGTGCAGTGCACAGCCTGCGGACTGGTCAAGTGCGAGAACTGCTCTGCAGAGCAGTGCGCATCGTGCACTGACGAGGAGTGCGCATCGTGCGGCGCGCGCGTGTGCTATGCATGCGCGGGAGGCCGGAAGGACTACGCGTGTGCGGCCTGCCTGCGTTGTGCCTTTGTAAGCTAGAAACATAAAATGAGACGTCAAAAATCAAACATATGCCGTTGTCCGAGGCTTCCAAGGCGTACCGCTGGACCGGTGTCCTCCCGCACACCGGGACGCTCATTTCTATGCTTAGCACAGATCTACTGGATCGAATAGAGTTGATCTCCATGCCGCAGCTCCTCGTGGGGCTCACAGCCGAGAACCGTTCCCAGCGCCTGGCGCTCAACAGGCGGCTCCATGGGACGCATTGCCCGAGCGATCCCGAGCACATCCGACTCGGTCTTTTAGGAATGGACAGCGGACGGGGTCAAATGGAGACATTCAACACGTTGCTGCAACCGCCGTACACGCTTGAGAAGCTTGAAAATTTGGAATTGCTGTCACAGTTTACAACAACCGCGGGTGTCAACCTTTCGGAGTCTGCACCTTTCATCGCACAGCCCGTCGCCGTGTGGCTCTCGCGCAACTCCAGCCTGGATTACCTCAATCTCTCAGGCAACCCAGTCGGAGATTCGGGAGCCCGCGCCTTAAGGCCTTCGACCCTGAGACATCTTATTTTGAGGAATAGCAACATCGGAAACGCAGGCGCAGAGGCACTGGCAAACAACGCGTCACTCATATTTCTCCATCTTTCGGGCAACCACGCCATAACCGACGACGAGGCACTTGCCCGAGCCTTTGAGCAAAACAGAACACTTAGGATGATTGAATTAAACGACACAAACGTAGGTGATTTGGTGGCACAGGCGCTTGCCCGCTCGACAACGCTCAGGACGGTGGATCTTTCGAGAACCCTGGTCACTGACGTCGGTGCACAAGCCTTTGAGTTTAACCATTCAATTCGAAAACTCTATCTTGGCAGATGGCGCCATGGCAGCGCTCCTCAAGTCGACATCACCGACGAGACAGCACGTGCGCTTTCGAGAAATCAGACTCTCTTGCATATCCATCTGAATTGCGTCATCACAGATGTAGCTGCTGTCGCGCTCGCAAACAGCATATCCTTGCAAGACTTTTGGATCCCAGAAAGAGGCATCACAGATATCGGCATTCAAGCCATACGAAACTCCGGAAAGACGCTCTTTTTGATTTGAAAGAACCTCGGCACGGGCAGCGCGCTCGCCTTGGGCGCAAGCAGGCGCGGGGAGGGCGTAGGCAGAGCCTCGGGCTTGGGCGCCGTGCAGAAGTGCCCGTACTTTTCCTCGTGCGTCACAGCCATCTGGGCGGCGCGCGCGCCTTGTACTGCAACAGGTGTGCCTTGCCGCGACGGTAGTACTCGCGGTAGCATGTTACCACGTCGTCCGACACGCGGAACTCGTCCGGCATGCACGCCGGCGGGTCCCGGAAGCCAGAGTCCCGCAAGGCAGCCGGGGGCTCAGCCAGCGCGCCGACGAGCTTGGAGCAGGCGTGCAGCTTGCCGTATCGGAAGGTGTACTCGGCCAGCAGCTCGACGAAAAGCTCGTAGGCAAAGGCGTAGTGCGCGCAGCTGCTGCGCACCCACACCGCGACGGGATGGTAAGCGTGCGTCGTGCGGTACAGCAGCCGCTCGCGCTCGGCGGGCAGCTCGCCGCCCAGGATGCGGTGCGTGGTGCAGAGGAGTTGCGCAGTCTCCAAAACCATCTTGACCACGTGTCTGTTGCCGTGGCTCTGCGCAGACTCGCGCGCGCTGCGCGACAGGTAGAACAGGTTCATAGTATAAAAATAGAAATCCAACGAATCAAAGAGCACACTTGCGCAATTGCTCGTCGTTGGGAGGACAGGGGGCTACACGGACAGAATTTTAGCTTGTACAATTTTACAAACCTTGCAGAGTTTGTGCTTGACCCACTGCATAAGATGTTCTCTTCAGTCAAAACAATGGACTGCACAGGCGTCTCTCGTACTTTAGAAGACACAGTTATTAATGCAAGAGTCCTGCCCTCTTAAAGTGAGACACCCCTGTATGAGCGTGACAGTGCGCTACGGTCCGGATGCCAGTACGCAGACGTACTACCACGGCGCCGCGGCTGTCGCAGGAGGCATGGCGCGCGCAGACCTTGCGTCCGACCTCTTTTCAACGCCCATCATGGGGGATCACATCGCGGACCTGGAGGAGGAGCTCTACGGCCACCGGCGACGTGAAAAACGTGACGGGTTCAAAAAAAAGTTCAAAGAGGAGCTCACGGAGTGGGTTCGCGATATTATCGAAAACTACGAGGGTTTTGCCGGCGAAATGACCAGCTGGGAGTTTGATACGAAGGACATCCTTCGGTCGCTCCAGCTTGTCGACGAGCCGTTCACCACCCAGTTGGCGGGAAACATAAAATTTGAGATTTTGGCGAGTGAAGACCCGGAGTTTTTTATTAGAATCAAAGGCCGGGCTGCAAAAGCGCGTCGAAAGGAGGCTCGAGACTTTGACGAAACGCAGTGGGCCATCAAGTACAACGGCCGAAACAAGAAACGGGTGTTTTTGGACTACAGGGGTGTCTCACTCTAAGAAGGCAAGACTCTCGCACTAGTGTCTGTTTCTTCTTAAGTACGAGAGACGACAGCACCTCGCCGGTCTCGAACTTCTTACTTAGAGCTCCGCGGGGAACCACCATATGTATGAAACTTATTATAAATACCGTCCGATGGGCCGTGTTCACCTCTCGTTGGTCATTTCTTCTTCTTCTTCCGTCCAAAAATTACGCGTGTTGCCGCGTGTGTGTTGACATGGCCGAGCTCACCATGCGTAGGTGCGGCCTGTCGAGCCTGGCTCGCCACCGAGACCTGTCAGCAGAAAGCCCGGACAGAGATACAGGGGTGTCTCACTTTAAGAAGGCATGACTCTCGCACTAGTGTCTGTTTCTTCTTAAGTACGAGAGACGACAGCACCTCGCCGGTCTCGAACTTCTTACTTAGAGCTCCGCGGGGAACCACCATAGTTTGGGCCAGTTTGGGCCAGTTTAGCTGACTTTCCCGAGCAGGAGGCGGGGGACGTTCGATTCGGGAGATGACATTCGATTTTTTTTCTGCGCATCCCGTTTTCGTGCGCCCGTTTCTGCCCATGTCTCTCCGTTCGAGTCCAGTACACTCCCCCTCTCCGAATCCCATGGCTTCCCTCACCGAGCGCGCGAACGAGGCTATTGCCGAGATGAACGCCGCGCTGGCATCTGCGCTGGAGGCCAACAAGCCGCCAGCACGGTAGTCCGTCACCCAACGCAGCGCGGACATGCATAGCCCCTCGAGGTCCTGCGCCACGGCGTGGTCGTGCAGCTTGTGCAGGTTGGCGTGCTCGAAAAAAGGACAGAACTATTAACGTTCTCTTTGAGCCGGTGTATGTCCGTCATCTTCGGCCCACGCATCGATCCCACATGTGCCATTTGCTACAACGACCTCGCGGACCCAGAATATTTCGTGGACGTGGGTATTCCCGGTCAGCCAGACATGAAGAGCGACCTTTTTTCGTCGCCGTGTCACGGCCATCACACGTTTCACTATGCGTGTGCAAAGCATTATTTCGAGGCCAACCGGCTGGCACGTCAGGCGACCAAGTGTCCCTATTGCAGAGAGCTGCCCGAATGGCAGGCTGCCGACTTTCCCGCAGATCCCGGACTGGAGGAGCGCCAGGCGGCGCACGCCGCGCAGGAACGCGAGCGCCAGGAGAATGCGGACCGGATGGAGGCCATTCGCTTGCAAGAGTCTGATATTCGCGCCCGCCAGCAGGTTGCGGTGGAAGAGGCTGAGGATGACGACACCGATTCTCAGCATCTCGCACGCCGGCTCGCTGACATGGAATACACGCGCGTCGCCGCTATTCGGCACGAAATCGATCTTCGAAACCTCCTCGAGAGCAGAATCTTGCCAAGGTTCTTATATAGTGGGCGCACACGGGCCGAAGCTGACCTTCAAGGTGCAATCGATGACGGTCTCAACGTCAACTTAGGCCTTGTGATTGCGAGTGGGTGGCCTGATTCGTACGCTGGAGTCTTTGCTGCCCTGGACTTTTTTATCACACACGGGGCGGACGTGAACGCGGTTGTCAACACCCGCCCCCCATCGCTCACCGATAGCGGTCGCGGTGTTTCGCCGATTTTAGAGTCGCCGCTTTCTCGAGCGCGCGATAGGGAGCGCCACCTGATTGAGCAGTGGCTCCTCGATCACGGGGCTGTCTCGAGCTGAAAGTTCACACGGACTCACAATGTTCTACTCATGAGGGGAAAATCCTTGGGAACATCGTCTGTCCAGCACGAGTTTGACCATGGAAGTTTCATGTAAAAATCTAGAACGCAGAATCAGTAAAACACTAGCAGCCGCTCGCCATACCCTCACGGGACGTGAGCGCGAACCTGGCACTGCTCGCCGCTGCGCGCTCGCTCGACCCGCACGCCGGCCCCGAAGCAGACGCGGAGGAAACCGTGGCGCGCGCTCTGGCGGGGATGTAGCCCGACCCTGCCTTACGAGGAGGAGAGGGCGAACGGACCGTACAGATGGTGCGATTTCAAATTGTTTTGGCCCGGGCTCTCTGCTGACACACACTGACTTCTTACAGGTGGAACTTCTTATTGCGGTACACCCCTGTACACCGATAGCTACGGCCTGCCGGAAGGCACCATATTCCAGAAGCTTTACAAGTGGCTGCATAAGGACGGGCTGCTAGACGAGTTGGCTGAAAACGACCCTCTACTCGAAGACGTGTAATAAAGCACCGCCCGCCCTTGTGCCACACCACGGCGCAGCTCCTGAGTTACTTCCCGGAGTGCGAATGCTTATAAAGCGGCGTCGGTTCAGAGACGACCCGGCTAACTTTCGGCTGGTGTACAACCAGGCGCATTGGCTGCTGGAGGCGTCGATCGACCAGCTGAGCGCGTTACGTCGGCTGTGAACAAGCTATTGTCGGCGCTGGCTACGCAGGTTGACGCGGTCAACTTTTCTGGGTTTACAAGACGCTACGACCGGCCGTCGGCTGACGCGCGGGAATTGGCGGGCCTGGACATCCATCCTATCACCGTGCATATGCGGCTAGAGCGTGACGTGCTTGCTGGGAACGACCTCGGGCAGCCGCAAACATCTGACATCATTGTAAAAGATTGCAGCCGACTTTCTTAATCAGAAGATACGGTGGCCCATGACGTTCGTCCGTGCATAACACGCGCTGGCCCAGTGTCCGGACCGCCCGCAGCGGAAGCACGCGTCGTCAGCCCCGTCGTCGCTGCTGCTGAGCTCGGAACATTCTTCAGCCGTGTGCCCCGGTTTGCCGCACGCGCCGCAGCCGAGCTGCTGCGCCAAGCGTGCGCGCACAGAAGAATACGGCTTGTTCAAGCAGTGGCCAAGAAAGGCAACGAGCTCGTCCTCGTCGTATTCGTCGAAAGCATCGGTCTTACAGAACTGGGCACCTCGGACGCAGTTCACGCCGTGACGCCACATGAGCTCCGCCGTGGCGAGGGACTCGCGGCCGGCTGCGTCGCGCGCGCAGACGCGCTCGGATCCGTGAAGAGCCAGCGCCGGGTGGGTCCGCGTCCAGGCTGCTCCCTGTCCTGCAAAGTGCACAGCTATCCTGGCCTCAAGGTTGGAAGTGCGCCCGACGTACCAGCAGCCGTGGGCTAGACGGAGCGTGTATACGTGTTCGCACATAGCAAATGGACAGAGTTGAAAAGTGACCATTTCGTAGAGTCGGCGCACATTCGTTCGCACGTCCCTATGGACCCGCCCGTCTGCTGCATCTGCCGCGAGCAGCCGCTGGCCAAGCCCCGCACGTGCGGGGCGTGCGGCGTGCTCACCTGCCAGCCGTGCCTGCGGGCCTACGTCCAGAAGACGTGCGTCACGTGCGTCAAGTGCCCCACCTACGCCTGCACCGAAGAGGTGAGCGAGCGCGAGCTGTCCGACCTCCTTTCCAAGACGTTCGCGTGCGACGAGCTGCGCCGCATGCGCCGCGAAGGTCTCAAGCTGCAGGACGAAAAGCACATGCAGGTGACGGAGGTTGTCTACCTGCCCGTCGCGCGCCGCTTCCTGGACACGGCGGCGCACATCGCCCGCGCGCGTGAAGCGCGCATCGCGCTGGCCGAGGAGACGCGCGACGTGTGCGCGCAGCTGTTTGCCATTTTCACGGAGGCGCTGGGCGTGACCGGCTTGGACGTTTGGGACTTTTCGCTGGCCGACTTTGTGGCCACCCAGTTCCGCACGGTGCTATCGTACACGGGCAGCTGGAGCTTCCAGTACGACGAGCTGAAAAGCCTCAGCCCAGCGCTCGTGGGCGCAGTCTACGAGCGCTGGCCCGAGCTGCAGGCGGAGGCAACCATCGGCCCGGGGGTCTTCGAGTCCATCAGCCTGCTGTCGCGCCGCCAGAGCCCCTCTGACCTGCTCGGTTGGGGATCCCACGCCATGCGCTTTGCGGGCTTCCTCAACGCCCTCCTGCAGCTGTGGGCGCAGGGCATCATCCGCAGTCGGACGAACTACCGCCAACTGCACGAGTGGCTCGAGCTGCGACACGGACACCTCTCCGCGCTCGGGATGTACGACGTCGCCCTGCGCCTGTGGAAGCTGTGCCACCAGTTCCCGCAGGCGGAGCAGCGCCTGTCGTACATGGTTGACCTGTCGCGCGAGCTGCTCGGAGCAATGCGCAAGCCCGTAGCCTTAGTGAGCAGCTTCGACCCGTCCAAGCTGGCGCCGCTCGACCACGCGTACGCCGACCCGTACTACAGCGGGGTCAACTGGCACGCCACGAAGACGCATCGCCTCTTCGTCGAGGGCAACGGCATGTCGCAGGCGGACATGGAGGCCAGACGCTGGGCCTGCTCCTTGCCGGGCTGCCGTGGCTCCTTCACGGAGGGGCGCCCGGCGTGCAACACCTGCGACGCCATGCACTGCGTGCGCTGCCACGAACACGCCGCCGAGGGCCATGCGTGCGTCGCGGAGAGCGTCGCCTCGGTCAACGTAATTGCTTCGAACACCCGGCCGTGCCCGCGCTGCTCGTCGGCCATTCACAAAGTAGGGGGCTGCGCCCCCTAGGACCCCCGCGGATGACTGACGCGCCCCGCCGCCCGCAGGTCCGGCACACGTGCAACCAGATGTTCTGCACCGTGTGCAACACGGTGTTCGATTTCGAGACTGGCAAGCTGCTGAACAACAAGACGTTCATGCACAACCCGCACTTCCTGGCGCTGGACAAGGGCGTCAAGGAGGCGGTGCTCAGCCACATGCCGAGCGCGGATGCAGCAGATGCGGACTCGGACGCGGACAGGTTCAAGTGCCTGCGCCTGGACGACGCGGAGTTTCACAACTCTTTTCATGAGATCTGCAACCGCAACAAGGCGGAGGACGGCGCCAAGATGATGGTCTTTGCGCTGGACGAGCTCGTCTTCTGGGAGAGCCTCCAGCGGACGACCGCGACTATGCAGAGGGAGGCGGCGGACCGGCCGGAGAACGACGTCATGGCGCGCATGTCTCTCGTGCTCGACAAGCGCCTCAAGGACGCCACCAAAGACTTTAGCGAGTGGGTCGCGACGCGGACGCCCGGCGCGGACCTGAAGCCGTTCTCGGAGCGGGACTACGTCCAGCACCTTGAGCGCTCCGCAGCGTCCCGCGGCCAGAAGCTGGCAGCCGTGGTGCGGCTGCAGAGCATTTTGGACGTGGCGCGCGACGTCATGGTCACGCTCGCCCTGGAGAAGCAGACGGCGAACCGCGAGCGCATGTTCGAGGCGCTGCAGGCGCTGCGTGCTCAGGCGGTGGCTACGAAGAAGCGGAAGGCTCGGGCTTGATCGCCTTGGCCAGCAGCTTGTTTGTTGCGGCAAAGCCCTGGGCGAACGGTCGGATCGCCTCGAGCGCTGCGTCGTGGTCGCGCTTCATCTGCCGGATGGTTAGGAGAGAGGCGACCGAGGCGAGCGAGGTTATGACTGACAAAACTGCAAAGAACATCAATCGATGAGACGTCCTCTGTTTTATACTATTTCACCCAACCCGCATAACGCAGGTACAAGTGCGATACCCTAGCGCAGAAGACCGCCCCCTGCACAACCGCCACGGCAACCGCGAGCCGCAGGCACTCGAGCGCCAGGCGCAGCGCGGCGACGGCCACCCGGTCGAACGAGGCGTACAGCAGGAGCGTGACGAGAGCCACGCCCAGCCTCTCCGCGCTCAGGTTCCCCAAGCTCCAGAGGAGGAGCGCAGCCAGGGCGGCGCAGGACGCCACCCCGAGGCGGGAGGGGAGCCCGCGCGGAGGGGGCGGCTTCGATTTGAGGATGTTTTTGCGCTTGCGGAGAACGATCATCTTTCAAAGTTCATATCATGTATTAATACAGCGTACACAACGAAACAAGCTTGGTGAGTGTATTTAATCACTCCTTGCTCTCAACAAAGATGTGCCGCAAGCCGTGCGCGGACGACACGGTAGTCCTGCCGTGCGAGGGCTGCCGGCGCAGGCCGCCCTGGTCAGCCGTGTGGGACGGCCAGTGGAAGTGGCAGCTCAACCTGGGACAGCGACGCATCTTCGATACAAAGGCGGAGGTGATGCGGGCCGCAGCTGAGTACAGGAGGTTTCATCGTTGTAGCAAGCTATGAGTTAACTCCTCGTCAGCCTCCGTATTCTTGTTGAGTCTGCCACATACACGTTTCCATCATTACCAACAGCAATTCCAAACGCACCCCCTTTAAATGTGGCTTGAGAACCGATCCCATCATTAAATCCAGAAGAGAACCAATAATTTCCGGCAATTGTCGTTACAAGCTGCATGTCTGAAGAAACTTTGCGAAGTACATAACCATTATAACAATCCATTACATAAAGTGCGTTTTGGCTATCGACGCCACAGCTTAAAGTAAATCCTAACTGAAAAAATTTTGCATCTGCGCCATATCCATCGAAACCATATGGATCGGAACCATTGTAATGCCCGGTGTAATCATCACCTGCGCCTCCTCCAGCATACGTCGAAACGTAGCCGTCTGGGGTTATTTTACGTATGTACCAATCTGTATTCGAATAAGGATTGCTGTCGAGTGCATATAAGGAACCATGTAAGTCAACGCACATATTAAGTTCAGTAACAAACCGAGCTGTGCTTCCAAATCCATCTGCATAATCAGACGACCCACATTGTCCTGCAAATGTCGTAACGTTTCCAGAAAGCATCACTTTCCTTACACAATTGCGATCACCCGCAAACAAAGCTCCGTTTGAGTAAACGATAGTACTTAGTTGTATAAACTCAGTTTTTCCTGCTAGTAAAGTTACGGTGCCTTGATCTGTGACAGCTACGATTTGATCTGAACCTAAACCTACATATGTTATTCCTCGGTATCGAGCAAGAGAAAATGCATAATTTAAATTCTGTGAAATTGTAGTGACCTGCAGCGAAGTCAGATTGAGCCGTCTTAATGAATGCGAGTCGATGAAAAAAAGACAGTCTTCGTATGCAATCATGCCCTTAAGATTTGAAAATGTTGCCAAAGTCCCTACGGCATCATTGGAACCTGACACTGATGATCCAGCAACCGTACTGACTACCAGTGTGTCGAATCCTCTTGGAGGTTCTGGCGGATATGGGGGTGACGGCGGTAGTGGCGGTGGTGAGGCTGGGTTTGGTGGCGGCAATGGTGGCAAGGGTGGAGGCTGTGGCGGTTTCGGAGGGCTAGGAGGAACGGGTGGCGGTGTCGGAGAGAAAGGCGGCTGTGGAGGCACCGAAGACGAGCTCCCGTACACCATTCCGCCACTGCCTAATCCATACATACAATCGGCGTTGCTCAAATTCGCAAAGCCTATGAATTGTGGATTTCCAGTGTAGAACACAGTTATGAAAGACCTCAAGAACGTAATACCTATCATGTTTCGACCACCTGCCAGATTGGCACCGCCTTCATAAATGTTCGAGTTTATGGTGTTACCATTTGGGTGATTTCCTTCGTACCATAGATAACTCCCTATGGCAGGGAGTACAAGCGTGGTATTTCCAGAAAGGTGAAAGGTCATGGGAGGTAGTGCACTGTTTATTTCTTCAATTGACAGGTTTGTAGAAATAGCTTCAGGTGCAAAAACTAATTCCGTGTAGCTTGTAATCGAAGGGAACAGTGCGTTGAGTGCGATGCTAACAGTGGGTGCATCAAGAACACCTACCACGTACTTGTACAGGTCTGTGCTAAAATAGTTGTATGCAGCACCGGTATCGACTACCGTTTCAATCGTGTTGATGTACTCTGCCGACACCCCGATGGCTACGCTTGTCAGCGTGACATACCAGAAGTCTGTTAAACCATTCTGGCTGCTTGCAGACACATAAACAGGCTCTTTTCCATCAATAACCCCTCCGACCATGAATCGGCTGCCGTTCGTGCACATCTGTAGGCTAACAATTGGTTGCGCCATCGTGTTTTCTCTGAAATAAGATTCTTTCCACGAAGTCGTCCCATGGACTACATTTTTGCCGAAACCGAAAATACCCTGTAAGTTATTCTCACACTCTCCCCAGCTATATGGGTCGAAATTCGTGTAGTCAACTACAGCATGATTAGTTTGACTATTCAATGCGGCGATTCGGGTACGGACAGCTCCAAAGTGTTCGAGGGAGACATCTGCTTCGTACACGGTTGCCGACCAAGAATTAGACCCGTCGAACCCAAACGCACCGGACGTATGCATGCCGGTGTTGTAACCATTCGATGTGTCCCACACGTCCAGCCCGAGATCTATGCAATGGAGACAGTCAGTGGATGGTATGACGAGACTTGCGCTGCCTGTATCGAATAAGAGACGCATCGTCTGATTGCCAATAGTTACCAGGACCATGGGCCGAGGTTCATATGCACAAGCGTCAGCTTGTGTCGAAACATATGAAGTGAAGTATACGCCAGGCGGCGTCGGAGGCAAAGGAGGCAATGGAGGAGGCGAGGGAGGAGGCATCTGAGGCGGAGGCCGAGGCGTCGGAGGCAAAGGAGGCAATGGAGGAGGCGAGGGAGGAGGCATCTGAGGCGGAGGCCGAGGCGTCGGAGGCAAAGGAGGAGACGGAGGCGTCGGAGGCGTCGGAGGCGAAGGAGGCGGAGGCATTGGCATGTTTCCAAACCATACGTGTGTTACGTTAAAGCCTTGTTTACCTAAAGAATTCAAAAATCCTGGATTTGCTGGGCACCCATAACAACAATATGGTAATTGACACGTGCAACAATTGTCAAAAAGACTTAACATTTCTGAATTTGACGAACTATAATCTTGTACGAAGTAGTAGTCCGGTTTTGTGAAGTAGTCCGGTACAAAAATTACGGTATCTAATGCATAGTATGACCCGCCCAACGAAGCAATCGATGAAAATTGGGCATGATAAGAACTCTGTAATACTGCTTCGATACTCATTAAAAAGGCTGAAATAAACAGTACATTCACAGTGTCGTTCGTTTCAACAATAAAAGTTTGGCGAGTGTTGCGTAACTCTTTTTCTACTGTTTGGTTTAGAACGGCAAAGTACCTCGCTTCACGAAGGAATGCGTAGAAAGGAACTCCGTTTTGATGTAGCGTGTTCTGAAAAAGTGTAGTTGCTCTTGCCCCTGTTGCGTTCGACTCAAAAAGGTCTGATATTTCCAGGCTACTCGAATTCGGCAGAATCAAGGAGCACATCACGTAACTTAGTACAGCATTTCCGTTTGCTGTTGTTGTTGTTGATGAAGATGATATTGCGTCACAAAAAACAAACTGGTCTGGAACACCAAACGACTGAGCAATTGCAAACACAATCTGTTCAGTTTCAATTATTTTCGGGATGTTTGTATCGAAGTCATTAAAATGGGGAGGTCCCGTGAAGAAACAAATCGATTCTTGTGTGATATATTTCATTTCAAACATTGGTGGAAAAGGTGGTGATGGCGCTGCAGTTTTGAAAAGTAAAGGGGGGAATGGTGGCATTAGCTTTACGGTGTCGATTGGCCGTGGAGTTTGTGATACGGTTAATTGCTTCAAAAACATCTCTTCAATGCCATTTGATATGGACGAAGAAAAAACGACATCCGTGTTCTTGAAAAACGGGTAATTAAATTCGGGCCCCCCAGGCGTTAGGCTGAATTTGCCATAATTTACGTAAGTCCCCTCGGCTTGAAGTTCTATCGACGTTATTGACCCATCTGGGTTTAAGAATACGCATTCTATTGGTAGATTCGAATGTGGCCTGTAAGATTGTCTAAGACGATCATGTATGCTTACTGGCAATTGATTCTTAATGCTTCCACTGTCAAAAAGTGTTTTTGGTGGCAAATTAGTTAGACTACACGTACCATTGCATAGCGAATACGATGTACCATTGATGATTACAGTCGTCATGTAAGCTTGTACAATTGATGATGCCGGAGGAAGGCAACTCGCAGTCTGACAGAACATTTGCACTGTAAAAACACGCGTGTACGTGTCTGCGTGAGAAAGCACGGGTGCATCACCAATCGATAGAATACCTGTGTTAGAAGATTGACTCGGTAACAACGAATACGTTGGTAATATGTTTTGATTTTGATTAAACAGTTGTTGCAAAACACTGTACTGATAATACTGCACCCAAGAATCATAGCACGCATCGTGCAAAGAACAGTCTGGAACTGATCCAAATCCGAGACCAAATACCCCATGAAATGCACCATTTGTACATAATTTACTGATGGATTGATCTGTATCTGTTGGTCCTGTCGCACTTGTTGCAACAATGAATATCGCATTTTGTACATAGAAACCACCGATTGTAATGTTGGCTTCATACAGGGAACCGTTCCAGCCCCACCCGTAGTAGCCGCCGAATGCATACGAATCGTTTGTCAAACGTCTCCCCAAGCTCGTGTTCCACCCACCACCTCCGCACCCACTACAGTTCCAAGCAGATAGAACGAGAATAACACTGCCAGTGTCTAAAAGAACGTTCACGTTTTCCCCACCAACATTGATTTCAGTTTGAAGACGATTTGTGCTGTTACAATAATAGTCGTATATTGGAGACGGTGCTGGGGGCATGGTCGGAGGCAGCGGCGGGGCTGGCGGGGGCGGAGGCAGCGGCGGGGCTGGCGGGGGCGGAGGCAGCGGCGGGGCTGGCGGGGCTGG
>Ga0209189_1000831_pt1 | contig 24026 bp, 21 predicted proteins | sample C_130820_EF_Meta_FD_187308 | JGI IMG/M metagenome (GOLD analysis project Ga0209189, IMG submission 187308) | Freshwater microbial communities from Lake Croche, Canada to study carbon cycling - C_130820_EF_MetaG (SPAdes) (version 3) | ecosystem: Environmental > Aquatic > Freshwater > Lake... | reverse complement strand
GGACTATTGCACCAGACCGCCGAAATAGTTTCACTGAAAGATCCTAGGGGCAACAATGCCGTGACAACGCACGCTGATTTAACTTATCCATTTTGCAAGCCTTCGACTACAGAGTTCGACTCTTGTCTTTTTCCATTTTCTGCTGACATGCGCCATTACTCTAGACCGCCGTGGTTGCTAGCAGTTGGAAGAGCAAGTGCCGTCATTGCACACACCTTCAAAAGGACCACAAATCTGCCCACCCCTCATTCTCCTAGATTTGTGGCGGCGGCCGCCAAGCCCCCAGGACCCTCCGTGACCATCGCAGACCAAATTGCAAGTGTGATCATAACATTGTTGATATCCCTGCCCGGGAGGGCCACATGGCAGTCCCTGCCCACCCCTAATTCTCCTAGATTTGCGGCGGCGGCCGCCACCCAAATTGAATCCTCCGTGGTTGTCGCATTCCCACGTGTATTCTGCACAAGTGCCATCATTACAAGCAAACTGCTCGGGACCGCACCCACCCCTCATTCTCCTAGATTTGCGGCGGCGGCCGCCAAGTCCAGGGACGGGGAGGGGGAGGAGGGAGGGGCGGGGATGGGAGGTGTACTGCCCACCCCTCATTCTCCTCGATTTACCTGCGTGTTTACGCGTTCTTCTTGGCATTATATATAAATGATAAGAAAATATTTTTATTTTTTGCTAAATGTGAAAAAAACGCAAATTCCAAAAATTTTGATTTTCCAAAAGTATTTTGGGATTTGCATTTTTGGACATTTATTTTTGTCCAATTTTCAAAATCCAAAATACTTTTGACTTTTTCTTGAAAAAAGAAAACCTGGAAAGTCGGTTGTGACGATAATGCTAACAGCGCTAAAAATATAATTATAAAAATGTTACGGAACTTTTTTCTTAAAAAAAATAATTTTATAGAAAAGAATTTAGGGGTTTTTTTCTGTGTATAAATAAAGTAACAAATGGTAACACAAAATGCCCCAAAAAGCCCTGAACTATTTACTTGCGAACTTTGTAACTTTAAATGCAGCAAAAAAAGAGACTATGAAAGACATTTATTAACACGTAAACACGAAAAAAGTGGTAAAGGTAACGCTTTAGTAACAAATGGTAACATAGAAAGCGCAAAAAGCCCAGAACCTATCACTTTCACATGTAAAACATGTGATAAAATATATAAATCACGAAAAGGTTTATGGTGTCATCAAAAAAAGTGCTCAAATTTTACTGAAAAAAAGGCACTAGCAGGGAAGGACAATGATCTCATTCTTGTTTTATTGAAGGAAAACCAAGAGTTCAAGCAAATGATTGTCGAGCAGAACAAGCAAAATACGGAACTGCAAAAGCAGTTACTTGATTTGGCAAAAGAGACAAAAATAACAACAATCAACAACAATACAAATAATAATAAATTCAACATGAATTTCTTCTTGAATGAGAAGTGCAAAGATGCCATGAATATCATGGATTTCGTGAGTTCTCTCAAACTGACATTGCAAGATCTCGAAAAAACAGCCGAACTTGGTTACGTAAAGGGAATAACAAATATTTTTGTGAAAGCTCTCAATCAATTGGATGTTTACAAACGCCCAATTCATTGCAGTGATGTAAAGCGAGAGATATTGTATGTGAAAGACAATAATATCTGGGAAAAAGAAAATGAAGAAAAGAAGAAAATAACCCGCGCCATTAAACACGTTTCCATTAAAAATGCGATCCAAGTAGGGGAGTGGACGAAATCGCACAAGGGGTACAATGATTCAAGTCATAAAAATAGCGACAAGTACTTGAAAATTGTATCGGAAGCGAATGGTGGTGAACCAGAGGAAATCAATAAAATTATTAGAAACATATCTACAGAAGTGAAAATTGACAAGGCCTAATTCGCATCCAAAAACAAATCAGTGTGAAACATTTCCTTGATAGATTCATCAATAATTGAATTGAATCTATTTTTTGCCAAACGCAATGTAACACCTTGACCCATAGCTAATGCCACTTGTAAATTAACAAAGTCGTCACTTATGGATAACCCATATTTCTTCAAATCATTTGCCGTCATATAAGTATTCAGTTCATTAAACAACATATAGATTTGTGTTTGATCAGGGTTCTTTGTTTTGGATTTGAAAAAAGCTTCATCAATGCATTTCGCAAACATTGCGATTATGTTTTCATAATGTTCCTCGTCAAGCATGTATTTTGCTTCTTTGGGTTGAATGATTGTAGAAAATAGATCAGTCGCCGTTTCTCTCGATGGCACATCGAAAAACTTCACGCAAATATTCAACATTTTATTTTTGAATTCGTGACCTAGTGTGATCATAATACCAAAATCTATAATCCCAAGTTTATAAATGGGCGAACGATTTTTTCCTTTGTTATCTCCATCACCATCACCATCTCCATGACCATCACCATTACCATCACCATTACCATCTCCATATTCATATTCTTTTATGAATAATATGTTACCACTATGCAAATCACCGTGAGCAAAACCATAATTCAATAGGCACGCAAAACCAAATTTGGTTACCATTTTCGCATAAATATCATAATCTTCTGGCGAAACCTGCAAAATGGAAACGCCGTTGATGTATTCCATCATGATTGCATCTTTGTTCTCTCGCGTGACCTCTTCGTAAACCAGAGGTATAAAAATATGGGGCATATGCTTACAGTTTTCTTTCATACGTTTCATGTTTGAAACTTCTTCGTCAAAATCTAATTGCTGCCGGATGACATGAATATTTTTTTTAATTGTTTTATTTATTGAAAATATATCCAAAATAGGAATGTACCTTTCGAAAAAAGAAAAAAATGCAACGCATGATAAAAGATTCGTTATTGCTTTGTCCAATTTTGCATCAATATCGTTTCTTTTCACTTTAATAATGACATCGTCAACTGCGATGCCATAACAATGCACTTTTTTCATTTTATAAACGAGAGAAATCATACCGGAATTGATAGGCGCATAAATATCTCCTATCAAATTATATTCGCGTGATATTTTTTCTAGCAATTCTATATTGATATCATCGTGGGTGTAAGGCGATTTGTCAGCAAATCGTATTAATTCATTATTGATGGTTTCATTTATAGAGTATTTATTCAAAGCTATAGCTTGAAATACCTTGACATAAAGTATATTTTCTCTCGACAATTTTTGCGCAACATTGTGTATGAAGACCACATAGTCTTTTGTGAAAAGGTATTTCATGTATTCCCACAAAAATATCTGCAATGTCTTGATTATAAAAAATATAACTTGGATCATTTGTTATATGTTTCTATATACTAGTGGTCGCGTTTTCTATAAATTGTTTTACTTTGATAAACATTTTACTGATAATAATACTTGCCATTTTTTCTGCAAAAACAGGTATAAGTGCATTATCATTGAAAAATACATCGCAAGTGATTACAACTTCGTGATCGCTATTTAATTTACATTTGAAAAGAATAATATCAACATTTAGTTGCTCGCTATTAGTTGGTACATTAATATCCAAAGTGTAACATTCTGTATTCTTGCAGGAAAAAAGGATTGCATTGTTTTCAGAGTCGTCTACTTTTATAATATCTAAATGAGTGTATTTCTGTGGCAAACCAAAATCCGAGAAAAAGTGTTTCATTAGAAAATATGTTTCCGCTTCGGTATGGCTTTTCTTGTTCATGGTAAAACCATCAAATATTTCCTTGTTTACTTCGTATAGGATTTTCAATGTGGAAAAATTTATGATTTGTTTTAAATATAATTTGTCGTTTTTAATATTGAATTGCATCGTATATTTGTTTTTTTCGATTCTATCCATTTTGAAATATGGTTTATCAATAATTGTTTTGACTGTGCTATAATCTTCATCCATTAATATAAATATTCGAGTACTATAAATATTTATATTTTACTATTTATGCCGTAATAAACTATTTATATTTTTATAAGAAAATAAAATAATGTTAATGATTATTTTCATAATATGTGTTCAAGTTGTTGGATAATGATAACAATTCGTTATTAGCAGCACAAAGCATCATTTTTTTGCATTCTTCAATTGCTGTCGCATTTTTTGGTTTAAAAATCCAATACTTGCATTCTATGTGCATATTACATTTATCACCTTTTGCAATTTTGAAAAAACTGCCTTTAGTTTGTTCGGAAGAGTCTTTAAGTAGGACAAAAACAAAACATTCGTTGTTTTTGGTGGTATGGCAAAACATTTCTTCCTTCTTTTCGCTTATTGATTCATAACTTACAGAGGCTTCTATTTCCTTCAACAATGGTAGATTAGGAATACCAATGTGAGCTTGTAAAATACCTCCCAACATTTCTACTAATTTTTTTATGCCTATTTCAAAACTAATATTATCTTTTTTGTAATCAATTTTGCGGCCTAGTACGAGTTCAAAATCCGATTTTTCTTCGACGTGAACTACCGGTGAAAGTGGAACTACTACAATATCATTTTCGCTTTCTTTTGTATTTGTATTTGTGTTTGTATTTGTATTTGTAGCAACAACCAACTTCGCGTTAGATTTGAGATTTTCTACAGCAACACGCTTCAATTCTTTAAATCTCTCTTCGCATGTAGCATCATCTCGTAAAAACATTTTATAGCCATTGCTGCATACGATTTCATTTTCATAACTGTCGCGTATAAATTGGTGTTCGCCGCATTGAAAACAAGATCCGATCCAGAATCTCTCGTTTCTACCTACTAAATTTCCCCAAAATACGTGGTTTTGGTCCCTTAATCCCCATAATCGTTTAGAATCTAAACAATATAAACAATTTATGGAATTCATGATTTTTTCAATTTTATATGCTATGTTTTTGTCATTTTCATTGGTGGTAGATTTCATGATATTCAACTTCGCTTGAATGTCTTTTTTTATTTGTTTACTCATATATAATTTATGTTGATAATAAAAAAAAATAAATGTATTCGTATAATATAATCAATAAATGATGCGAATTGATTATATTTTTTCATATTGGATATTTTTCTGGTATTTACTTTATGTGTTTGGTCTTGTAAAATATAATCCAAAATTTGCAATTGTTTGCGGTGTCGTTGAAAATATTATCATTGTGGTTTTGATGTTCTTGTATAATACGCAAAAAAAGTTGGTTTTGTTATTTGCGATGATGTTTGTTCTATTAAAGGTGATCCCGTTGTATACTATTTGGAATACAAAAATAAATAATACAGATATTATTGCGACTTTTGCATTATTTAGCATTTATTTGGTTTGGACATTGTTGAATAATAAAACCCCGCGCGATTTTCACAAGCAAACGCAAGACTTGATTTTTCATAACAAAAACACGTTACCAGGAATGTCGGTTTTACAGAAACTCATGAATTTTTGACAATGCCATATCCAACCCTCCAAACAAGCATAGCATTGATATCATCCAAATTTATTTCATCTTCGCGGGATTGAAATCTATATTGTTGATAGATTTTCTCTATTTGGGAATTTTTGTCTAAAATCACGTCACCAAGGATAGCGCGTTTGCTTTTGTAAATCACGTCAAACCCTCTTTTCAAGAATATACTATATATTGGTTTCTCAAATGTCACATAAAAGTAATCAACCAATATATTTTTATATTCATCTATATATTCAGAAAGAGGTAGAGGTAAGCTTACAATATCGTAAATTTTTCCTGAATAGTAGACGCCATGATGTTTTCTCTCGTAGACGAGAACATCGTCACCGCGGTGAAAATCATGTTCTTCTTGCAATAATTCGAGATCCATTCTATTGTATGTATATGTATATGTATATCTGGTTTATGTTTATATTTTATATTTATATTATTTATATTTATTATGTATATAATATATATTTTATATAAATATATTATATATAATGTGCTTTAATGCAAAAGTTTCATTATTAACATTTTCAATAGGTTTTATATTTTCTATTCTACTAATGAAATATGGTAATATAAAATATAAAATGGAAAATAAAATATCAGGAATATTCTTGATATGCATATCACTTATTCAATTTATGGATTTTTTATTTTGGATTGACATAAAAAATAAATTTGGAATAAATCACATTGTTACTATACTAGGACCCATATTAAATGTTGCACAGCCAATTATACTTTATCTCATTAAATATTTTTATTACCAACCAAATGTATTATCTTTTCAAAATTTTAATTTGCCTGTCGCATTATTGAATCTTATGTATTTCATTTATTTTATTGGAATGTATGTAAAATTTTTATCAAGTGGAAAATTAACAACGACCGCAGGTAAACATCATTTATCGTGGCCTTGGATAAAATATTCAAACCCGTGGTTATACTTGATTTTATTTGCTGTTAATATTTTTTACTTATTTGATTTTAAATATGCATTAATCCTTTTCACTGTCACCTATTTTTTTTTGTTTTTAAGTGTTAAATATTTCTATTATAATGCTAGCGAATTATGGTGTTTCTTTGGTTCTTTCATCCCACTAATAATATACTTTGCATCTTTCTACTTGTGAATAACCATATTTGTCTAGATATCTATATATTTATATTATCTATATTATCTATATATTTATATTATCTATAACTAAATATCTAAACTAACGGTATTCTTATCCGACTTTTGTCTTCGTCTACTTTTCTTGGGCATATTTCCATCGCCCTGCAATTCTTTCAAATCAGAAATACTGATAGTACTGCTATCATTATTTTGTTCCGCGGATTCCTGAATATTTATCGTTTTGGTTTTCAGACCAGAGAGAATCTCACTAATATCGCTTGGCCCCTTCATTTCAGGACGTCTTCTAGAGCTGCGTTCCGCTTCATCGGGTCTAGAAAAATTCTCTTGAATATTAATCCCATCATCCATTCTCACACCGCTAGTACCAAAATTGGGCCTTTGACTATAACTATTGTTACCGCCCCTGCTCACCGACGGCGGCGGTGCAAATGGTCCTTGGGTGGCCATTGGCGGTGGCGGCCCACGCCCGCTAGGTACTTCAGGCTCGGGATTAACAATTCCATTCATAAACCCGGCAAACCCGGGATTGGATTGCCCCATGGAATTCACAGCAGCACTTTGAAATTGACGCATTAAATCGGGATTTTGGCGTAAAATATCGTCCATTCCAGGCATAGCGCTCTTGAACATTGTGTTCGTCATATGAACCATCATTGCACCTCCACCGAGTTGAAATAAAAGCTTCAACTCAGGGGCCATGCTAGCCTTTGACTTGTATTTTTCATATAATTCGCCAAACACATCGTCATAGTCGCTAATATTTTCATTAATTTGTTCCCCCCAGCCATCTAATTTGATATCAAAGGGATCAAAACGCCCATTCAAAAACTCGATTCCGTTAATAACTGCCATGAGCATATTTCCTTGAAATTTTACTGAGTTTTGCTTTGCCTTCTCTTCCATAATAGTTTCATACTCGCCTTGCATTTCTAGCAAAGGTGATTCCATCGTATATTTTTTAGAGAGTTCTACGCCCTTTTTCTCTAAAGCTTCCAACTTTCGCAAATACTTGAATTTCTCTCGCAACATTTCTTCTTTGGTCATTTGAGGCTGGGATGAAATGTTTTTGTCTGGATTCATGGGAATATCATTGAATTTTGCGAATCCATCCCACGTCTTGTTATTTGTGCTATGACTAGACGCCGTGGCTTCGCCTATATTCGGTGAATCGTCGAATCTAACCTTGTGACTATTATCGTCACTTGGATTGAAGATATCCGATTTTGGATAAAAAGAACTAGATTGTTCCATACCAGGTACATTTGCAAGATTATTTAATTCATCCTCTAAATTATTGAGATCTTCGATATCAATATCGCTCGTTTGTTTTCCTACACTTTCCTTGACTTTATCATTCATTAATAATTCAATACCACCGCCAAAATTAGAAGAACGTAAACTACTTGAGCCAGAGCTAATATTGATGGGTGGTTCATTTTCAAATCTTAAATTGGATATATCAATGATTTCAGAATCCATGACTATTATGATTTAATAAGAACATATAATTTTAAGTAATACGAATTAAAATATATATTATTTGAATTTGTATTTTGTATCTTTCACACTTGATGACTGGCAAGTACAAGTTAGACCTTTTAAGAGTTCAACGAATAAGTTTTACAGCATAAAAATAATCAAATTTGAAAAATATTTCTTATTTGATAAAGAATTCTTAGGTTCGTATTTATTTCGTATTTATCTAATAAAGAGCATCTTTGTACATAGTAACAGCTAATTCTTTTTGTGTTTTATAATCGACGATTGGTTTAAGATATTTTATATTTTTATTTTTTTCCCATTCAACATCCCAGTTCAAAATAATTTCATTATCTATTTCTCTCAATTCGGGAACCCAAGTTTTAATATAAACACATTCAGGGTCATATTCTTTTGCTTGGGTAAATGGATTAAACGTTCTCCAATATTCTTGGCTATCTGCGCCAGTTCCGCTAGACCATTGCCAACCACCATTATTATTAGCCACATCATAATCAACTAAATATTGTGCATAAAATTTCTCACCTTTTCTCCAATCAATCATGAAAATTTTGGCCAATATATTCGAAGAAATCATACGACCTCTGTTATGAACCCAACCGGTTTGTAAAAGTTGTCTTTGAGCAGCATCTAAAATGGGTATGCCAGTAGTACCTTTTTTCCACGCATTGAATAATCTATCATTATGATGCCATTTTATTTTATCATATTTTGGCTTCATAGCATGACCGATGACATGTGGATAAAAATAAAGAACTGTTGCATAAAATTCGCGCCATATTAATTGACGAATAAATTCATGTTTGCTTTTAAAAATTTTGTATATTTCTCTCACGGATACACAACCAAATTTTATATATGCGCCTAATTGACTTGTAGGCTTACTTAATTCATCGCGTGTTCTAGAATAATTTTTGATGTTTTTTCCGGCAATAAGAATTTGTTTTACAGCATTTTCTCTACCTCCATTTACTAAAATATTTGAATTTTCTTTACCAACAAATTTGCGAAAAGCTTGTTCTAGAGTAATTTTATTTGCAATATGCAGGTCTGATTTACCGAATGAAAGTTGTTTTTTATGTAAAGGTTGATCAACTTTTCTTTTTACACAAGCATGATAATAAGGTGTAAATTTTTGATATGCATTACCTGTACCATTCATTACTGAGCCAGGATGAAATAAATAATAATCATAGGCGCCAATAATATGAATTTTCATTTGATTGCATAATTTTGCAATTTTATTATCGCGTTCTCTTGCATATGGTGTAATATCCAAATTAAAACAAACTACATCTATTTTTAAGACATTTATGCAAGCATGAATAATTTTATTATTGTCACCATAAAAACACATTAATTTACCACCTTCCTTACTTATATTATTAGCTAAATCTTGCAATGATTCAATCATAAATTGAACAGCATTAAGCGATTTATATGAATTACTAGAACTAACTTGTTCTGGCGTAAATATGAATATTGTATAAATATTTTTGCAAATTTTTTGTAATGAATATAAGCCTATATTATCAATAATTCTTAAATCGCGTCTAAATATAAATAATCCATTCTCAAATTTTTGAGACATATATTATATATTTTAATTATGTTTTATTATAACAAATTGAAAATACTTGAAAATAAAATACAAATAGGCGTGAATTTACATCTTCAGTGTTGTAACGTACCATAAACCTTGCAACAAGCTATCTGCTAAATCATCCTTCTTTCCGTGTTTTTTGAAATACTCGAGCCAGGGCGCATAATTTGCTTCATTATTCAATAATTCTAAACACTTCTCTACACCTAGTTTTTTTCTATCAGAATATTTTGTTTTTTCTTGCGTTTTCTCTTGCATTTTCTCTTGGGATTTCTCTTGGCTTTTTGCTTTGTTTTCACTTGTTGACGGCGCCAACCCCGCTTTCAATTTATTCGATGCCGATATGAATTCAATCTGTTGCTCTGTTTTTTGCATAATAAAATATTGCGCAATCATACCTTGTATTGTCTTCATCCGATTTGCTATAGGGCTTATTTGATTTTCAATAATGATTATATCAATATCATCTTCCTTGAAAATTTCGTTGAATCTTATTTTAATGTTTTTTCCAATAGTTAATAAATCGGTTTTACTCGCATTTGCAGTGGTGATGGGTTCAAAATAATTAGTATAAATGTATTCATTCAAAAATCCGATAAGTTCAGGTTTTTTGATAGGTTTTTCGTATTTTACGCCGTATTTATCTGCCAATTCTAAAAGTTTTTGAAATGATAATTTATTAATATTTTTGTTTGTTAGCTCGGATGTTGGAATTTGTAAATTTTGTTTTTTTGAGTGTTTCAAGCAGTAATAGCATGTATCTTTGAAGAATTTTGCAGGTTTGTCACATTTTTTTCCTTTTTCATTTGCGCAGCAATTATAAGTTTCTTTATCTGCAACATTGATGCTATCCCATTTGAGTATTTTATAGTTGCTATTTCCATAACTATTGGGAGTGTTAATGCTACAATTGTTACTGCTACTGCTAATGCTACTGCTACTGCTACTGCTAGTGCTACTGCTGTTAAAATCTTCTTTTTCTAAAAGACAAAACGCTAAATTTTTTATTCCAACATCGATACTAAGCACCCTCATTTTACTATAAAGTTATAAAATAATCGATTTCTTGTTTATGTAGTTTTATTGCTAATAAGAAATATTCCTATAATTGTCATGCAAACTCCTAACATTTGCAAATACGTATATTTTTCTTTGAATATAAAAATACTCACTAAAACGAGCGCGATTGTTGAAAAAATACGCGTTATAATGGAATTTATTAGAGGTGTGTTGTAGCTTTTATCAAATTCCATAATCGTGATACTAGAAATAATGGTAAAAAGCGCGATAATAAAAATACAACCTAAATGGGTGAATTTCAGGCTACAAATTTTGTCAACACTTTTATCAAAAGTTTTGTCAAAAAAATAACGATAAATCAGAATAAACGATAGAATAACTACTATAAAAAGGGTGTTTACAAAGAAAAAATCATGCGGGTCTAAATGAGATAAGACATGTTTTCTAAAATAAGGGCTAATTGATTTCACAATACTGAGACCAAATAAGTAATGATACATATTATAATTACTTATTTTATTTCTTCGCAAGGTTATTATTCATTCTTCACGCTATTTACAGGGTATTTATCAGAAGGGTAATAGATGGTAGGTGCGATCATTTGGGCTTGCAATTGTTCGCGAGACAAATAAGGGTTTTTCAAATCGCTATTGCAATATCCATATCCAGGTTTCGCCGTGTCAAATGTTGATTTGTACAAAAGTGGTACATTCGAAGAAGGGGTTTTGCTTGTTTCTATATGTTGATCGAGACCCATTTCGTGGCAAGCCTCGGTTGTATTAAATTTCATTATTTCTAAACCATGGTGCGTCAAATATTGCCTGTATGCCCAGTTTGAATGTATATTTTCTTGTTTTTGAATTCTCTTATTGACTACCGCTTCAGGCTGCCACGAAGCATAGTTTCTTCCATCAGCCATGATGGGAGGAAAATCAAAATGAATATTATTAGAACCACTATAACAGGTTTGCCAAGACATTATATATATAATCTATATCTATAATATTATTTTTTTAACCCTTGTTTTGCTCCACTTTTTTAAAGTGAAAGTAAAGCCAAATTTCAAAGGTTTATTGAATCCCCTCCTAAAAGCTTCAACAATTCATTCTTTTTCAACTTCGAGGCATCTGTAACAAGACCTTTTTCTGTTGCAAGACTTTTCAATTTTTGAAGCGATAATTTTTTATAGTCGACAACCTCTATATTTTTCTCTTCTTCTAAATCAGAAATATTGATCTTTTTTAAAAAGCTTAAATCTTCGACGCCGTTATTAAATTGAGGTTCAGGCACAAATTTATTATTATTATTATTATTGGCAACTTGTTCAAAGTCTAAATTCGTATATTCTTCTAATTCTTCAAGGGTATTGCTCATTTGCGTTTCATTTTTATTACTGCTCTCGTTAACATGTTTATCGGTGTGATCTCCATCGTTGTCATCTTCATCATTCTCATCTACATCATCCTCATCCTCATCGTCGTCGTCGTCATCCTCATCATTCTCATCGTCATCATCTTCATTCTCTTCTTTATCCTCAAGAATTTGCAATTCTTCTAAATTTTCTGCTTCGTTATCAATATCAAATAAATGTGGCGCTTCCAGGTTGATGCTTTTAATTTTATTTTCGTCATCAACGTCCTCGTCATCATCATCATCGTCCTCATCATCATCATCGTCCTCGTCATCATCGTCCTCGTCATCATCGTCATCATCATCATCAGAAACAGGAATCAATGATTCTTTGATTGTTATCTCATCAATATTATTACCCATACCACCATTACTGGTTGGCACTCTATTGAGTTGTGGTGGTAATTGTTGCATAGAGCGAATTGCGTTCATCTCCTGAGCCATTGTAGAAACTAGTTCAAACATGGATGTAATTTTATGGTTTTGTTGAGCAAGTTTTTGGGTAAAATAAACGCCTAAGACTCCGAGCAAAATTAAACTTATGCCTAAAGAAAATAAAACAGGTGTAGAAAATATATCAGATAGTGCCATTATTAGAGAAACCTGATATATTTATATTTTGTGGGGAACGAATATTATTTATTTTTATTTTTATATTTATTTTTGTAAATGATTTTTTAGAATTTTATGGTTTTTGTGCTATCAAGAATTTCCTGTGGATAATTCATATCTGTCAATACTTTAATTCCTCCTCTAACTTCTGAAATTCCTAGTTTCATCAAATATGTATATCTAAAATCATTTTGGTCGTTTTTGTTGTTTTTATCTTTTTTGTTGATTTTATCTTTTTTGTTGTTTTTGTCATTTTCATTGTCATTAACTATTGTTTCCATTTTGTAATTTATTATATTTTTATTTTTTTGCAATTTTTTACATACCTTAATGAAGTGAGTTGTTAATAAACAGTCAACGTTTTTAATTTTTACTAAATATTCCATAAATGCCAAGGAACTAATAACCGCTTCATCTGGATTCGTTCCCGAATATAATTCGTCAAAGCTGCAAAGGTGCGTATCGTGTGGGTTTTCTTGAATAATATCAATTATTTCTTTACATCTCCTAGCTTCGGCTTGAAATAAGCTGTCTCTCCCCGACGTATCCGGGATATTAAGATACGAATGTATATGTTTGTAAGGGCGCAAGTTCGCACTATCGTAGAAGCCGCAACCAAATTGTTGGCTAAATATGACATTAATTAGGGTAGATTTGAGTATAGTCGTTTTTCCTGAAGCATTTGGTCCAGTAATAATCAAGTTTTTATTAAGTTTTATTGTGTTTTTAACTGGATTATCATTTATTAATGAGGCATAGTAAGAATTTTTAAAGAGATTTGTTTTTGCTTTAGTTTTTACGCTGGTTTTCTTTTTATCAAATGTGGCAAAATTAATCTGTTTTCTCTCTATTTTTTGAATCAGTGTGTCAAGATTATCAATGTATCCATTGAATCCAAATGAGAAAAGATATGCCGCATTGTATTTATCATGTTCGCGAAATTCATAAAAGCATTTCAAAATATATCCAATTTGATTGATTTTTTTAAAAGAATATTCATATTTTGAGATTTTCGATAGTTTATCCACATATTCGATGAGAACATCCCTATTTTGTTTAATCGATTCATTAAATTCCGAATATGTTTTTAAATCACTTGAGAAGTGCAAATAATTATTCATCTTCAAAATTGTACGATTAGAATATTCGCGGATGTTTTCAAAATAGGTGTGAATGTTTTTCATGTTTTGATTAAATTTGTAACAAGTTACAACGTTTTGATAAATGGATACTACATAAAAAACCGCGGATATTCCTATATAGATCTTTTGATCTAACGGAACTTTATTAAAGTGCGTGAAAATTCGTCCAATCGCATGAGTTGCGGCGAGCGTTTTTAAAACTTCAATATATTCCGACAATGTCAAATTGACGCCTTTCATTTTGATAATGAAAAAAGGCAATATCAGTATAAATATGGGAACCAAAAATGATAAAACAGGTGAAGCTAAACTATATAAACTCATGAATTGCAAAAAAGGCTCGGATGTATTCAAGAATTCGCAAAAAGCCCATTCTAAATAATAATACTTTTGTTTGAATCCGGTATCGTTTTTGATTTCATTCCAATCACGGATAATTTTGGTGTAATCATTTGAAGCATCATCCAATTTCTTAAGAGTTTTTAAAAGTTTTTGACTATCTTCAAGGAAATTAACATCTGTCGTATAAAAAGATTTCATTTCTTTAACAATTTCTACCGCAAATTCGTCTTTGGGTTCGAATACTTTATTGAAAACAGAATTGTTACAGGGATCAATAGTTTCTACCAATTCTAAATCATGAATGATTTCATTTTTAAGTATGATTTTCTTTTCATTATAAAAAATAGGTAACTTGAAATTTTCATTTATTTTTTCTATATTTGTTATGGGGATCGAAATTGAAATTGACATTGACTTATAACAAATATAGAGTATTATTTTATTCATCTTTTACGCGGCGCTAGGGCGACAGCAAAAGTAAAAAGGATATATATATATATATTACTTTGTAATATTATCGAAATTAGCTGGTAGTTCATTAATTTGGGTACTATAATGCTGCTCTATCTCCTTAATTTTCGACACATCGCGCCTAGTGATAAAATTAATACCAACACCCTTGCGCCCCCAACGCCCACTCCTCCCAATTCTATGCAAATAAGTATGCACGCATTTAGGGACATCAAAATTAATAACTACGCTCACTTGTTGGATATCAATCCCTCTTGCAGTAACATTTGACGAAATCAGTACACGATTCTTACCTGTTCTAAATTCCGCAAAAGAAGTGTCTCGCGATGCCTTATCCATATTACTATGGATACAGCAAACTGGAAACCCGTCATCTACCATTGCCTCGTAAAGATCCGCAACGCGTTTAACGCTATTACAATAAATAATGCATTGCGAAACCGAAATTACTGCGTACAAATCCTTCAACGTAGCATACTTTTGTTTGTCATCCTCAACTGCTACATAATATTGCCCAATTCCTTCAAGGGTCAAGCGTTCAACTTTCACATACACCTTTACAGGATCGCGCATAAATTTATTGGTGATGTTATTAATGTACTCCGGAAGTGTCGCACTGAAGAGAGCCACCTGAATATTCGTGCTAAAATTTTGAAAAATATTGTAGACTTGCTCCTTAAACCCTGAAGACAACATTTCATCGGCTTCATCCAAAATAACTAGCTTGATATTCTTGGCTGCAATGTTACCACGGCGCATCATGTCGTAGACGCGTCCAGGGCAACCTGCAATAACATGTGGTGGATTCGATTTTAATGAAGCGGTATCTTCGTCGATAGACGACCCGCCAACCAAAACTTGTGTCTTAAGTCCTGACATCATTGAACCCAATGAGCTCATTACTTTCGCGGTTTGTATTGTTAATTCCCTTGTTGGCGAGAGAACAAGAATTTGCGTCGTATTCAAAGATAAATCTATTAGAGAGAGGGCGCCTATAGAAAATGCGGCAGTTTTTCCGGTACCCGATTGTGCTTGTGCAATAATATCCTTTCCCCTTGTGATCGGCACAATAGATTTACATTGAATTGGACTTGGTTTCTCAAACCCATATGCATAAATACCTCTTAATAAATCATTTGAAATATCAAGATCATCCCAGGTATTTATTTCATAAGAGGAATCATATGAATCTTCCTCATGTATTACATTCGCGCTATTTTCCTCCTTTTCCACTGACATTATACATGTATTTGAATTTATGTATTTAAGTTTCTTTTTTGTATTTAAATATATATACAAAAAAATTGATATAAACGAAAGTATGATTATAATCTAGTACACGTGGTCAAAATGAAATATACTTTGAAAGATTTTACAGACATTACTTTTGATGGGTTTGATTTTAATTTGCCAGAAGAAACTGTGACATTGATTTCAGAATTGGCGCTGGAGGTAGGGTCGCCATCTTACATAAAAACCCCAGTTTTTCAAAAGAGGGAAAATCCTTTAAAGGCTTCAACGGGAACGGGAATGGGGGGTGGGATGGGTATGGGGATGGGAACTGGTATTCTACAGAAAAAAAGAAGAGGTAATAAGGGTATGGAAGTTGTCAATGATGCGGACTGGGAGTCATTACGAACATTTCAAACTACAAAGATCGAGCAAAAGGCGGGTTTGGATGCGCAAATAGATCTTATTCGTTCTAATTTGAACAAGATTTCTGACAAGAGTTATATCGATATTAGAAATAAGATAATTGATATTTTAGATCAGTTAGTTAGTGAAAGTACGTCGACAGAAGATATGATGCGTGTTAGCACAACTATATTTGATATTGCTTCTACAAATCGTTTCTTTTCAAAGTTGTATGCTGATTTGTATTCAGATCTGATAAATAACTATGATATCATGAAAGAAATATTTACAAATTGTTTCGATAGTTTCATGGAGTTGTTTAATAATATTGAATATGTGGATGCTGATAAAGATTATGATCAATTTTGCAAAATTAATAAGGATAATGAGAAGCGCAAGGCTTTAAGCGCTTTCTTTGTCAATTTAATGAAAAATGGAATCATTTGTGTGGGTGATCTGAGAAATTTGCTGTGCAAGTTAATGAGACAAGTAGAAGATTTTATTCATCAAGAAGATAAAAAGAATATTGTGGATGAGTTGACTGAAAATATTGCACTGCTTTACAGTAAGACGCTGTTTACAGAGGAAACCAATGAACCGGAATATATGATAAATGGCGAATCCGTATTGGGGGCTATCACTAAATTAGCGAATAGTAAGGTGAAAATGTATCCTAGTTTATCAAATAAGTCAATTTTCAAATTCATGGATATGATAGAGATGTAAATTCCACCTTTTCCACCTTTTCCACCTTTTCCACATTTGGGAAAGGTGGAGCCAAATTTTATATCTTTGTTTTGCTCCACTTTTTTTAAAAGTGGAAGTTTTGCTCCACTTTTTCTAAAAGTGGAAGTTTGAGAAAACCCAATAGATTTTTAGATAAATGATTTAAAACTTTTTCTTTTTACCATGTAAATGGATCAACCAAATGAACCTAATAAAAATGAAACAAATGAAAATATATCATATGTTTTAGAAAATGGCAATGAAAATGAAAATGAATATTTCGATGAAAGTGCGAATAATTTCAATATTAATGATTTCATGACTGAATTTGATGAAATTCAGTTGAACGATGATGCAAGTGATGTGAATGCCAATGATTTAGAACTAATTGATATGTATGCATGTGTTACTGATTATGATGAAAATTATACATTAAAGCAATTAATGCTAATTTGCGAGTATTATGATTTGTTAAAAGAAGTTAGAGCTGCAAAAGCAAGTAAAAAGTTGGATGTGATTGGTGCGATAGTAATGTTTGAAAATAATCCGGAGAATGGGGCTTTAGTTTATAGAAGAAAACAATTGTGGCATTATATTAACGAGTTGAAAAGTGACAAGTTTATGAAAAAATTTGTTTTTTGGTAAAATGAATTTAGAATTTTATACTACCATTTCAGTATCATAAAATTCTGTTAACAATTTTTTTATAAGAGCGATAGTCATTTTTAATAATAGAATCGTTTATCATAACTATAATTTTATCTTTGTAATCTTGAGAAATATTACTTGTATATATTTTTGCTATTATGTTACTTGGGGATAACGTCTCGCAAATTAAATTATTAATTTTGATCGTATCATAATTTTTCATTAAAATATTGTATAAAATTTCTCCGTTGTATTTTATCTTTTTCACATTAGGAATATTATCCAAAAATTTGTATGCTTCTATCATTTTTCCTTTATATAATATTTTATGATTTTTGCTCATGATAGTATCTTCAAATGGATAATTATTTCCTAGTGAATTTTTTTTGAAACATATTAAATATTTATCTTGTGCAATTGTTTTAGTAATAGCTATAATTTTCTTATTGTCAATGGTATGAATATTTGGTTCAATATTCCCAATAGGAACGATGCCTTTGTTTGTATGAATAGGGGTATTTGCAAGAAAACAAATATTAGAAATTGGAACAGGTGTCGGAGGATGTGGATTAGGTACAGCTATATCTACCAAAACATTTACGCTATTTTGCTCGCCATTTTCATTGTAGAAAAGCCGAGCAAAATTATTTTTGGTTTGATCGCCTTCATTACTAGCAAAAAGATTGAAATTTGTTCCTGTAGAATAATATGACATGGAATAAAATATAATACCGGATGTGTCAAATTGTTTCCATGTCTCTTTGAAACCATTATCATAATATACATAATTATTTGCTCCAAAAAAATCTGGTATTTCATATACAGTAAAACCATCAGAAGTAGTTTGGTAAAATATACCACTTCCAGTAGGAATTAATAAATTATTAGAATAGTTAGTAACTCCGCCAATTGTTTCATAAAGACCAGTTACTAAATTAGTTGTAGTATCTAATGTAATAAAACCACTAAAAATAGTAGAAGAATCGCTTTGTAAATAAATGTGTATAGGAATGGGTGAATTTACGGGAGGTGGTACAGGCGGTGTAGGCGATAGAATATTATACACATTTCCTGTTGTAGTATTAAGTGCATATAACGTATTATTATTATTAGAAATCAAGTTGATCTGATTATATTGAGACAACTCAGATGCTTCAACATTAGCAATAGTAGGATTTATTAAAAATGGTGTTTTTGGATTTGTAATATCATATTGGCTAATATCACCTGTACTACTATTTGCTATAAATAAGTAGTTATAATTTGTAGTTATACCAGAAGGTTGGCCCGAAGGTTTGAATAAATTAATTATAATTTGCTCATATAATGTTTGTGTAGATAATTCAATACAACTAATACTATTATCATCTTGATTACTTATATACAAATAATCTCCATAAATAGTAAGGTAATAAGGTTTATAGTTTAAATCAACGCGCCATGATGTATAGTTTACTGGAGTTTGCGTTAGATCAATTTGTGTTATAGAGTAGTAGCCTCTATTAGTGTTGTCTTGATTGCTTACATACATATAATTTCCAGAAACATCTAGGGCAAAACCTTCATCAGAGCCAGGACTAGAACTGATTGTATATGGGTGCTGTGATAAATCTATTGTTGCTAAAGATCCTTTTACTAATCTAGTTGCAAACATATAATCATTGTATATTGCCAATGAAAAATTAAGAGAACCTAAAAATCCACCCATCGTATTTTGTAGTGTACCATTAAAATCATATTCATAAAGATCACCACTATTTGCGCTACCAATATATATAGTATTATCCTTTATTGCTATACCTGTTGGAGTATTTAATCCGGTTATAAAAGTCATATATATATATTATAAAATATATATATTTACATTATAAAAAAAATCATTATATTCTGTGTCTTACATAGTTAGTTGTAAAAATACGGTTTAAATATTTAATCTATTTATAAAATATACAGATAGAATGGTATTGTCGAAAATAGATGGTGAAGTTAGTTATCCTGAACTAAAAAGTGTTGATCCAGAGGATTTAAAAATGGAAGCGAATTTATATCAAATTGAGGTACACGGCGTCGAAATTATTATTGCTATTGGCAATTCTAAAAATACTTATGAAGATAAAGATATTATTTTTTTCCCGATTTATTTAGTAAAGCACAATAACAAGGTTATCCAAATAGGGGTTTATGAAATCAAATCTATTTCACTCATGAGTTTGATGGAGGAAGATGGCAACATGAAAACAGAAAATTTGAATGATCCACTTATATATAAATTTGCAACAAAAGAATTCCTTCAAAAAAATCGTCTAGTTCCCGAAACTTCTCTCAAAGAGCCACAAGCGAGTGCAGAAGATGATGACGTTGTGGAAGAAGAGCAGGAAACAAAAGTAGAATTAAAAGAGTCACCAGAACTTGAGATCCCAGATCATAGAAAAGATATTTTCATAATGACAAAAGGCGTACCTATACCTAATAAATTGAGAGAAGAAGGGTCTCTTGAAGCCAAAGAAATGCGTGATAAATACAAGCAAGAGGCAAGTGACGTATGGGTTAGTAAATTCATGAAAAATAAAAATTATAAAATAGTCGACAATGAAGGCGCCGGCGATTGTTTTTTTGCTGCAATTCGCGATGCTTTCTCTCAAATAGCTCAACAGACATCTGTTCAAAAGTTGCGCAAGAAGTTGGCAGATGAAGCGGATGAGGCGACGTTCGAGGGGTACAAAGAACATTACGACATGTACAATGCCGCACTAACAAAAGATACGCAAGATATAAAAGCTTTAGAAAAACAATATGCGGATATTAAGATGCGTTATGCGTCGATATTGGACCGAAACGAGAAAAAATTATTAACTGAAAGTGGTAAGAAAATAAAAGACCAGCATGACAGGCTAGTAAAGGAGAAAAAGGTAACTGCGGAAATTTTGAAAGAATATCGTTTCATGAAAGACGTCACTACGCTGGAACAATTTCGTAAAAAAATCAAAACATGCGAATTTTGGGGCGAAACATGGGCTATTTCTACAATGGAGCGTGTTTTAAACATCAAATTCATTCTTCTCTCGAAAGAAGCATATACATCTGGTGACCTGAATAATGTTTTACAGTGCGGTCAATTAAATGATAAGATTTTAGAAGACAAAGGCCAATTTAAACCGGATTATTACATCATTCTGGAATTTTTAGGTTGGCATTATACTTTGGTTGAATACAAGAAAAAAATGATTTTGACTTTTAAGGAATTACCTTATGATATCAAGAGGATGATAGCAGACAAGTGCATGGAAAAAAACTCGGGTCCGTTTTCTCTAATCCCCGATTTCCAACAATTCAAAGGGGTCGCAGAAACAATGAGAGACGTGCCGTCGTTTGAGGATTTGAGTGAGGCCAAAATCCGTGGGCTATATGATGACAATATAGTGTTCTTGTTTTATTCCAAAAGCGCATCAAAACCGTTGCCTGGTAAGGGTGCTGGAGAGAAAATACCGGGAGATAGAATGAAAGAATTCGCTACCTTGGCTACAATTCCTGAGTGGAGGAAAAAATTGTCGAATTTTTGGGTGCAGCCATTTATGTTGGATGGCAAACAATGGGCGAGCGTTGAGCATTATTATCAGGCATCCAAGTTTAAGAGAGAAAACCCTGCGTTCTACTTGTCTTTCTCTCTAGAGTCTGGAACAGACCTATCAAAAGATCCGATTATGGCAAAAGCGGCGGGTGGAAAAACCGGTAAATACAAGGGTACATTGATAAGACCCAAGGAGGTAGATGTAGATCCTGATTTCTTTGGAAAGCGAAGCGAGAAAGAAATGTATGATGCGCAATATGCAAAATTTAGTCAAAATGAAGATTTGAAAGATATGTTGTTAGCAACGCATAATGCAAAATTGATGCATCATTCAAGGGGGAAACCGGCTATTCCATATTATAATTTGATGATGATACGAGAGAAACTGAAGCATTTATAAACATAAACACATATAAATTTTGCGAAGTGATATAAAAATATAATAATGTATATAAATATACAAAAGACACAAAATGAGACTTACTGAAACTAGTAAAAAATTAATAATTTTTTTATCGAAAAAAAATTGTGTTCCTGAAATTGCGCAAACGAAAAAAACAAAAGATATAATATTGAAATTGTATGATGAAATCAAAACAGCAAACGAATACATAATGTCTTTGAAAAATAAAAATGGTGCGAACTTTTATAATCTGAAAATTAGTCGCATCAATAATATCAATGAGATCCCGAGGCCTCGTGTTTATTCTGAGAAAGCATTCCCGGAAGATGTAAGAAAACATATAAATGCTCATGCAACATATTTGCTTTCATATACTTTTTCTCTCTTTGGGCGTGTTATACATTTCAAATTTATTGTTGAAGATTCAATGATAGAGAAACATGTTGAATTATACAACCACTATGTGGATACAATGTTGATATGGTTATATATTTTGAATGATTATGCGTCAAAAGAATGCTCAAAAGAGTTAGTGGTGTATTTGTATTTTACTACATTGAAAAAATTGTTGCCCGAATCAAATGTTAGCGTTTTAAGTGAGACAAATGTGAATACCGCTTATACTACAACGTGTCCTAGAGTATCGGATATTGTAATATTTCGACGTGAAGAATGGTTTAAAGTATTTATGCATGAGACGTTTCACAACTTTGCGCTGGATTTTTCTGATATGAATGTGGAAAATTGTACAAGGCGTATATTAAGTATTTTTCCTATCAAATCCGAAGTCAATTTATTCGAAGTGTATGCCGAATTTTGGGCAGAATTTATGAATTGTTTATTTTGTTGTTTTTTTGCATTGAAAAATAAAAATAAAAATAAAAATAAAAATAATACAAATACAAATGCAAATGCAAATGCAAATGCAAATAATACAAATGAATTCATTGATAATGTAGAAGATTGTTTACATTTGGAGAGAGCACACTGTTTTTTTCAGGTTGTGAAAATTTTGGATTTCATGGGGCTAAAATACAAGGATTTGTATTCGAAGACGTCTTCTAGCGCTAGTGCAAGAGAGCTTTTATACAAAGAAAATACGAATGTTTTTTCATACTATGTTTTGAAGGCGGTCCTTTTTTGTAATTATCCTGGGTTTTTGAATTGGTGCGACACGCATAATCTTTCTCTCTTGCAATTTAAAAAGACAAGTAGAAATTTGGATGAGTTTTGCGATTATATTGAGAGAAACTATAAAACCAAAAGCATGTTAGAAGCAGTCGATTGTACAGAGGACTTGGTAGCAAAGACACAAAAAAAGTTTTCAAATAAAAAGATGGATTATTTGATGCAAAATATGCGAATGGCTGTTTGTGAGTTGGGTTAATTATTTCTTGTTTATTTTATTCGTTTGTCTGTTTTACATGATGTATCTTGCAAAAATTGCAACCAGATAATGGTTTGCGATTGCATTGTTTTTGATTTGTATTAGTATTTGTATTAGTATTTGTATTATGCATACAAATGTATTTATACACTCCATTACCGATTGATTTTTTGTTTGCTTTCCAAGCAACACTAGCATCATCGAAATCAATATTGACCTCATATTTTGATTGTGAATTATATCTGGTTTGACTTCTGGTTTGCATAATTAAGATTTGCTATAATATGTAGGTTTGTTGATAATTTCAATTTTATATTATTATATTATTATAATAACATAATCTTATGTCTAGTCCAAGTATATTAAAAGTTAATTTAGAAGCAAAACAAAATTTTGATGGTCTTTCTCAAAGTAAAATCGTTGTCCCATTTGAGAGAGAAGAAGACATGATTTTGCTTTGTTTGAGTACATTTTTACACGACTTTGTTCATGATTATAATTTAAGCAGCATGCATAAGCGTGTAATAAAGGGAGACGCGTATGCAATTATGCAATCATTAAATATCGGATTTAATAATCCTGCATTCAAAATATACACTTATAATGTTGGTGGTTATGGCGATGTTTCTTTGTATGATGACAGCAAGTTTCAAAATATTCCCACACCACCAACTTCCAAATTTGCAGCATATGAGAATTATTTTGGAGAAAATAACTTGGAGCAACCTATTCAAGCTGGAGGAGGTCTTGCAACTGCAAAAGGAAATATTGGTGTAACATCTTTGTCGATGGCAGAAGAAGTTGGAACAGAGGCAACACAATTAGTTGCACCAGGAGAGAAAGATAAAGAATTTGTTGAAGATACGAGTTTTGCGGAGGAAGATATGTTAATCTATCCGATAGAATCAGATTTTACGTCAAAAGATACGTATAAGACGTTGGTAGAGCATTTTCAGAGTGATGCTAATTTTTTGGGATTACATTCAGGATTCAATACATTTATTGTTACATATTTGGGGAGTAACATTGGTA
>Ga0209189_1000829_pt1 | contig 24052 bp, 19 predicted proteins | sample C_130820_EF_Meta_FD_187308 | JGI IMG/M metagenome (GOLD analysis project Ga0209189, IMG submission 187308) | Freshwater microbial communities from Lake Croche, Canada to study carbon cycling - C_130820_EF_MetaG (SPAdes) (version 3) | ecosystem: Environmental > Aquatic > Freshwater > Lake... | reverse complement strand
TTCAAGTATTTTTCCTTGTGTCTTCTGCTACGGGGGCTGGAAGATCTGGGGCTAGGAGACCTACGGTTTTCTCTTTCTCTTGAAGGACTGTAGCTTCTAGCTTCATAACCAGTAAATACAGGTACACTACCAGCGTAATCAAGTCTGTTGGCAAAGTTATTGAAGATAGGGTAAGGTGTAATAGTAGGATATAATATAGCAGGATTATTCAAATAGACAACGTTTCTGATAAGATCAAAACGAGTTGTCAAGTAGTTAGCAGTCCAAGCATCAGAACCATAAAATACCATGGGTAATCCACCAATAGGTAAAATATTAAATCCACCGGAACGAGTGAGTCTGTCTTTTTCATAAGAATCTAAAAGGTAACAGAATAAGTAATCTGGTTCAGTTGGAACAGGGGCGACAGTAGTGGTAGGAGCAGTAGTGGTAGGAGCAGTAGTGGTAGGAGCAGTAGTAGTAGAAGAAGCACCACCTTTCATAAAATGAGCAGCCATTAACTTTTGAGCATTATTAGGTATATCTGCTTGTGCTGTAATTTGTTTACATAATTTCATTTTGTTAGTGTCGATACGTCCCATGTTTTCTCTTAAAATTCTTATGGCTGCTTTTGTAGCAGCTTTTAATTCTTTATCCTGATCGGTTTCATTACTTGAAGATGTATGAAATATTCCTAATGGAATAGCATTAGGGACTACACCATTTCCATTTAAAGATATAGTTGGTCCAAGAAATGATGTCAAGTATGGAAATCCACCAAATAAAAAAGGAAAGCTTGAGCGGTCAACATTTTGAATAGTTGTCTGTAAAAATTTATTTCCTTTTACAAGAACATTAGCTGCATTAGCGTCCCATAAAGTAACTACGACAGTTTTTTCGGTCATATATATTAAATTTAGATAATTTTATTTATCTAAAGATTTAATTTTATTATACATAAATGAGTAAGGAAATACAAGATTTAGAAAAAGAGATAGATGAAATCAATAATATAAAAGATTGGAGTGAAAAGGTTAATACTATGAAAGAAATTAAAGAAAAAATTGTTAACCAAAAAGAAAAACTAAATATTTTACTAATAAATTTAAATGCTAATGAATTTAAAAAATTAAAGAAAAAGAAAGATTTAACTCTTGATGAGTTATTCATTGAATTTGAAGAATGTAAAAATCTAGAAGAGAAGGTTAAACTATTTAGTCATATTCAAGCAATGATTAAAGACTGTGAGCTGGAGTTATTTGATGAATAAAATAATACTTAAACATTATTATTTTATTTATAATAAATGAAAGAATTTTCAAGAAATTATCGTCAGTACTCTTATTCAGAAACAAATGTTAAAGATTTTTATGAAAAAATACCTTCTGCTGAATTAACAATAAGAGTTCCTGAGAAAACTTTATCTGATTATTTTTTTAAAAGATTCTTAATGTTTATTATTCATTTAAGTCTAATAGCATTATTTGAGATTATTTTTTTCTTTAATGTGATTAGTAGTTATGAAAATAGTATTTTTATTAATTTAGTAACTAGTTTTACTAATCCAATAGTACAAAAGTGTCCAGAATTAACTTATCAAGAAAGAGTAGATTTTACAGATATTATAAATTTATTGTTAAATGTAACTACTTTAGGACCAGAATCAGATAAATCGTTAAAGGAAAGAAGTGAACATAATTATAAGTTTCTAGTTTATTCTTGGTTATATTTTGCTGGACTAGTACTAGTCTCTTTAATTTTAATTGCTTGTAATTTTTTAAAGAAAAAGAAAGTTAAATTAATTAAGGTATTTATTGATAATGTATTTATGATTGTCTTACTAGGTGCTTATGAATATTTATTTTTTAAAACAATCATTTTAAATTATTATGTTATTAATAATATTGAATTATCAAAGTATGTGATTGATAATTTAGCTAGCTGTCTTGTTTAGTGAAGCGTAGATAAATTAAGTCGGGATGTTAAGTGGCCTAAAAAACTTTATTAATTCTGGTTTCAAATCACGTTTACCAAAATTAATATTTCCATTCAAAAAATTATTAAGTGTTGTATCTAAATCATAATTATGTTCGATACTAAATAATTTTTCTTGAATATCTATCAGATTAAAAATTAAGAAATGACTAGTTTTATCTGGATGAATATACATTTTAAATCCAGAGTCTAAATCGATTACTTTATTGATACTATCTTTATTTTCAAATATCTTATCAACACTAGTATTTTTTAACATATGTTTACCTAGCTTATGCATTGATTTCATTATCAAAGTTTTATAGATTAGAGTAGGTTGATTTTTAAAAGGCATTATAAAACCATATTTACCAAAGATAGTTTCTTGATAGATAGGATTGATAACATAATTATTAATATATTCACCCCATTTATTAGACTGGTCTCCCAAATCTTTTAGTTTATTCCTCCATGACTTTGTAAATACATTATCGAAAAGAACAAAGATTTCATTTCTCATTCTTCCTCGTCTAGACCACTTTGGAGTTGTATCTAAAAAGTAAGGAATACTATAAGTATGAGCTAAATCATAGATAACATCCTTGTGAAAATTTAAAAGAGGTCTATAAATGTTTATTCCTCTAATATTGCTTATTTCTTTCATCACTTCCAAATCTAGTAAATTAGCACCTTTCATAGAATTAGTAAAAATATTTTCAATGATATCATCCTTGTGATGACCAACGAAAACACCAGAACAATTATGTTCATTTATAATTTCTTGATATAAATCATATCTGATTTTACGGGACTCTTCTTCAAACTCGGATCTTGGTCCGGATGTATTTTTTGTTTCAAAAAAATTCATCCAGCTAGAAGGAAACTTGTTTTCTTCGGGTCCAGAGTCATACTTTTTTCTAGAATATCCTTTTACTTCTTTGAAATAACATTTTACATCGTAAATACTACAGTATATTTTTAAAAAATGCATTTCATTTTTTTGTTCAGGTCTTAGATTATAATTAATAGAACAAGCATAAACAGGGAATTTATATTTTAGTGAAAGTTTAATTAAAATAGCAAGTACCACCATTGAATCTACCCCACCAGAAAGACTAACAATAACTCCATTTTTTAAAATATTATTATTGAGACAAAATACTTCTATCTTTTTAACTAGAGATAAATTCATATCAATCTCGTATATTTTTTCATCACCAAAACCATAATTCTTAGGTCGCTCAACCAAATCTTGATAGGGAACAGTGATGTATATAAAATATGCACATACTAGTAAAAATATTATTATAAAAGCTAATATTATATATTGAAAATCCATTGGTATTAAATAATAAATTTTATTAAATTTATTATTCAATCTTTCTCATCATTTTCTTATGATTTTTATATATATGACATTTAGTACTATCTTTTAATAATCTTACATTTTTCTTTTCAGCTCCACCTTGATAGACTCTATAATTTAATTCATTAGTAATATAACTTTTAATTGACCCCCAATAAGGAATATTTAATGGCATATCAATACAAATAAAAGTAAAATTATAATCTGATAACATAGTGTCACTAACTCTTAAAATATTTGCTTTACTTGGGTCATACATTAATGATAATAAATATGGGATAGTGTAACGATATCTTTCTGGAAATGTTATCTGAGTATGTTCAAATAATTTTTTTAATGTATTAATAGTATTAATATTACTGAGTAAAGGTAACATATAATTTATAAATGTTTTATAATGTCTTGCTCTTTGATATTCATTCCAAGTAAAAATATTATTATCTAAATATCCAACAATATGCATTTGTCCATTAATATTTGGATTACTAGTATCTCCATAAGCACCACGTTTAAAGTAAGTTACATTAGATTCTCCAAGAGAATGATTAACTGGAGTAAATTCAAGTTTATAATCTAAACTTTGATTCATAACATATTCATATGTATCTCTATAGTTTTTTATTATTTGAAAAACAGTATTATCTGCTAAGGAGAAAAAGTTGGCTTCTACTGGAATATATTTTACTTTTTCTATAATTCTGGTTTTGGTTCTAGTTTTTGAATTTTTTTTGCTCTTACTTTTACTTTTAACTTTTTTAGAAGTTTTTTTACTTTTTATTTTCATTAATTTAATTTATAAATTTTTTTATTAATTAAATTCTTAATAAAAGTCATATGACAATATAAAACTTGGGTCAAAATTATCATTTGTTGAAATCACAATTACATAAGTATTTTGTATAGTTTTATTTTTAACAAGCAAATGATTATGGTCAATATAAGTAAACTTTTCTTTAGGAATCATTCTTGTTATTTTATGATATACTGAATTTTTAACAGTGCTTATAATTTCAAAATCACCATAATCAATATTCTGTTGAGGTAAATCATTATTGAATTCTTCTTTCATTAACTTTTTCCCTTCATTATCCCAAATTGGAATTGTAATTATAAATGTTAGTAACTTTTCTTCTTTTTGTGCTTCTTCCAAATGTCCTAATGCTTTTAATATACTGGTTTCAATAATCTCCTTTTGATAAGGTGGATTTAATCCAAAGGTTCCTTGTGTGGGTTGTAAATTAAAAAAACTTCCAAAAGAACCAAAATATTTTTCAACATCGTAATAAATAGAACAGTAATGATTAAATGTACAATTTATTGAAGAAGCAAAACATTCATAACTTAGGTTATAATCCTTCTTCATTTTCTGCATAATATCAGATTTAACACCCAATTGGTGATTATTAGAACCTAATAATTGATATCTATAAATAATAATTGTAATTAATTCATCCATTTTAGAATTATCTCCATTGTAAAAGTTTTTTAATTTATTGTATTCATCAACTGGAATTAATAAATAATCTAGAACATCAATTAGTTTCTTATCTTTAATTTCAAAACCCATTTTGATAGTAAACTTATAAAATTTAAAATCACCGTAATCCCTGTGGTCTAGTAGTTCTTTTTTTTCAATAGAATATTTATTCCTATTATCATAATAATATTTTGATTTTTTATAGCTTTCTAATACTTTTAATTTATCTCCAAAGTTTTTAACTAAATTACTTGATAGTTTTTCAATTAATTTATCGGTATTAGTTAAACTTGAATCATATTTAACTAAATCCTTTAGAATTAGTTCCAATGAATTAACTTCTTGATAATTATTTGGTAGAAATGGGTCTACTAATTGATTAAAGTTTTCTGATGCATACAAGGTAAACATCCAAGAAGAAATTAGATTTGTTAATGTTCTTTTGTATGGTTTTTTAACACTAAATATTTTTATTCCAAATAAACTTACTGCATCATTTATAAAATCATTGATAATACTGGAAAAAACTTTACCTCGATACAGTTCCATTATAATGCATATATTTTTATTATTTATACTTGAATATTCTAATTGAATATTTGAATCAGTATAAGAATGTAATTCATAAGTCATTATATATAAAAAGGTATTTTTCCTTTATTTAGATTTGACTTTAATACCAATAATAATAAAAATAATAATAAGAGTAAGAATACAAATATTCCTTTCAGTAAAATAATTATTTATTAATTCGTTAAATTTTTCTTGATTAATAGGTGGTTCTAATCTATCTTCTTTTTTGAAAGGTTTTATTGGTAAAACTGGTGCATCATCTATTTTATTAATCACCAATGAATTTATACTAGTCCAAACTTCATTTTGAAGACCCCAATCTTCATATGGAAACCAAGTATAACCAAATTCTCCCCAATTTTCTCCCCAACTATTTCTAATTAAAAATCCTCTATTTGCATCATAACCAACCGCTACTACACAATGAGCTCCTAGTAAAGACTCATTTTCAGAACTTTTCTTCCAAAAAAATCTTCCTCCATTGTAACATGGAAATTGAATCATACAAGGACCATTTTGATTAATAGCCATTTTTAAATTATTAATACTATTCACATAAGCATAACCTTTCAAATTTAATAAGTCTAATATATTTTTAGGTGTAATAAAAATACTTTTTTTGTCTTCTCTTAATGCGTAAATAGAATCAGGTGCTAAGTATTTAGTATGTAAATTTTTTTTTACTTCTAAGAATTCTTTTATTGTAGCACCAGCGTAACAAGCAGGAATTCCGAAAGTACCTTGGTCTCTAACACCTAATAAATCATTTCTCAAATCAATCGCAGAAGGGGTATTTGAATTATTTATAAAAAATTTAGTATCAGGAGTTAATTTTGATAAAAGAGTATTTAATTTATATTTTTTATTATTTACAGTTACTACATTAGGTAATTTAACATAAGTGTTATTTATAGATTCAACAAAATTATCTATGGGATATAATTTATATAATTCTATCATTTTTTGAACATAAGCATCTTTATTTAAATTTTTATAAGTTTCTGTTACTAAATCAAAGAAATCTTCATTAAATAAAGTTTTATATTTTTCATCTAATTCATTGGGTTGCATTATATTTAATATGAAAATAAATATAAAATAATAAATTAAATATTTAATTTCTTTATATATACAATATAATCAAAGTCTCTTTTTTTGATTATAATCTCTTTCTTTATATTTTTCTTTATCAAAGTATTATCGGCACTTTCTGTAACAGTATAATTTAGAATCTTATCGTCATATTCTATTTGATGATCATCATTAGCATGACCAGAATAAGTAATAACATAATAGGTTATTTTTTCAAAAAATAAATTATAAAAATTACTACTATATTTTTCTTTTATATTTAATTCATTATTATCTAATTTTGATATTCCTAATTGAAAAGGCATTTTTATAACTTTATCATACAGAGGAACTACAATAATATTTATCCCTAATAAATTTTTTGGAATTTTATTAATCAGATACTGTTCGCAGTTAATTAATTTACAAGTAATAAATTTGTTATAACCTGTATTAGTATAAGATTTTAAATCAGTATTTGCTTTTATGTTTCTAATGTATTCTGGATATAAGCCTTGAATATGATTTTTTAAATTATTAATTTTAAATAAAAATTTAGCAATATATATACAACCAAAATAAAAATATTTATAATCAATTGTATTATCTAATATTTTCATTTCAAGTTTTAATCTTTTTAAATTAATTTTTACTTTTTTTAATTCAAGTTTTTCAAATTCTTCATCTGATATTTGTAATTTATTTATAATACTATTTTGCATTAAAGAGAATTATATATAATATTATAATGGACTTAAAAAAAGAAGAATATCTTAGACTTTGTAATGAAGAATTCCAGAAGCATTCAAACTGGCAAAACCAAGAAGAATTTATGAAAGTTAAAGAAGTTGATCAAATTATAAAAGAAAAAAAGAAAATAGAATTTACAGATTATAAAGAAAGAATTAAATATGAAATGATTAATAATATTCTAGATAATCTTAATTATTTAGAAAAAACAATAAAAAAATTAATTGTACGCTAAAATGGTTTCACAGTATTCTTCATAGGTTGATTTTGAAACTTGTATTGTTTTTTTATCTGGATTCATTATCCATAATTCAGATTCTAATGCATTAATTAATTCCGGTTCGTGAGTAATTAATACAATAGCACCTTCATAATCTTTTAATCCTTCAATTAATGCTTCTACAGTTTCTATATCTAAGTGATTAGTAGGTTCATCTAATAATAAGATATGAGGCTCATGAAAAATCAAATTAACAAATGCTACTCTGGCTTTTTGTCCTCCACTGAGTTCTTTAATCAATTTATTGTGCGCTAAACCTTCTAATTTAACTTTACCTAAATAGCTTCTAACAGTTTTCTCTCGGTCAGATTCAATCAAAGAAGACGGTACAAGATTTTTAAGATAATCAATAGGAGTTAAATCGTGAGGTAGTAATTCTTCAAAATGTTGGTTATAGTATCCAATTCTTAAATTAGTTTGTTTCCATACTGAACCAGAACTGGGTTCGATATCTCCCATAATTAATTTCATAAATGTTGATTTACCTGAACCATTAGGACCTACCAAAGTTGCACGAGTGGTCATATCTATTCCAATATTAACTGATTTTAAAATTTCATTATTACCATAAGAGAAACTTAGGTCATCCATTTTAACCATATGACTTTTAAATTGTGGTACATTCAAAAAATTTAAAGATACCTCGTAAGGTCTTTCAGGTTTATTAACTTGATTCTTTTTAATATAATCATCAATAGCATTTCTTGAATTTTTCTTCCTAAATTCTTTTAATTTCTTCTCATATGCATCATATATTTTTTCTTCTTCCTTTAACTTTTGTTTTAATGATAATTTAAAAAGAGCATAATTACCTTTATAAGATACTATTTTTTGATGTTCAATATTTAAAATATAACTACAAACATCATTGAGAAATCCAATGTTGTGACTAACTACAATAGCAATTTTATCCCACTCTGACATATAACTACTTAACCAAATAATAGCTTCTAAATCCAAATGATTAGTAGGTTCATCTAATAATAATAAATCTGGTTTTAAATATAAAGCCCTAGCTAAGGAAATTCTCATTCGCCAACCTCCGCTATATAATAAGCAACTCTTTTCTTCCGTAAAACCTAACCCTTTTAAAATAGATTTAATTTTACCTAATTCTGATTCTCTAGTAAATCCTCTGATTTCATCTTGAATTTCTTTATATCTTTCATTTAATTTATCATAATCTAAATCAGGAACTTCTGGCTCTTCCAATTTCTTTTCAATATTATCCGATTCATTCATTAAAGTATATAATTTTATATTTGATTTAAAAATAAATTCAGAAGGAGTTGAATCATCCATCTCTAATTCTTGTTCAACATATAAAACTCGAATTTTATTCTCTGAGAAGATACTAGTTTTTCCTAGTTGTTTGAGTAAGGATGATTTTCCAACACCATTTTTACCAATTAAACCATAAATATTACCAGGTGAAATTGTAAGAGGAGAATCTTGAAATAATACTTTACCAACCACACTAAGTGAAAATTTATCAATACTAATTGATTCAGCAGTATAATTTAATTTGTTAATATTTAATATATAAGAGTCCATTATATATTAAATAGTTTTATTTATTTAAATTAATTCTCAGTTTTTTAAAAACTTCTTAGTAAATGAAATGCGCGTGGTCTTTCATAAGTTGACCTAAAGTATGTAGATAACCTAAAACGATTATTAATATAGTGGTCAGCAGTTGGGAGATTTAACTTTGTAAAAAAATCTTTTCTATCAAATAAACCATCAGGATTTGCAATATCACTAGAATAATTAATAAATAGATAATTACAAGCATCATCATTTAATGCACCATCTGAAAATACACCAGCACCTGTACCAATATTATATTCTTCTTGGTCCCATGTTCTATAATGTCCACCATTTTTGTGAGTATTATCTATAGGGTCCCAAGTATGATAATATGATTTATTTTTTCGGAGAAAACTATTATCAAAAGCATTTGTATCCAGATCATCCCAGGGTTGATTATTAGTTAAAATATAATGAGTAATTACAAATTTATTTAAAAGTGTTGCCCAGATGGTTTGGTCCAATGCTTTAATACAAGCATTTTGAATCTTATAATAATTAGGGTCATCTTGTTTTGGAAAATCTATTTTGGCTAAATCACTTAACTTTCCACTGGGTGATACCTTTTGAAAAGGAATATCAAATGTTCCGCTTAAAACTTTATCCCAACTTGCTACAGGGTCTTGGCAATATGTAGCTAAATCTAAATCAACTTGATTAAATGTATTTTGTAAACGGATAATTAAACTAGAAAATAAAGCATTTAGAGAAGGAGGTGTATCAGTTCCATAATAACTAACTAATCCTGATAAGAAATTTGCTGGGATATTTCCTAATGGTCCTAAAACACTACCCAATGCCCAAAAGCATCCACCTAATAAATTAATACCTATTTGTAAACCAAGGTCTGATTGGTCAGCTTCTGTTAAAAGAGCAAATGCATTTTCTAATTTCATATTAGCCTGATTTAATAAATCTTTATTGAAACTGATAATGTTATTGAGATTATCTTTTACCTTTTGTATTTCGTCTGGAGAGGGTGTAGACATTTTATTATATTAGTAATTTAAACTTTATTTTTAAATAGAAATACGAAAAGAAATAAAGTATTTCTCTATAGACTTAATTAGAGTTTTAAGGGCTGAAAGCCCGTAGCGTAGCGTTAATTCTTCGAAAACATCTAACAAGTCTAAAAAATTGAATTTAAATACTTATAATTATATATTATTATATTATGTCCAATAACGAATTATTAAATTATATGCAAAAGCATCCTATCTTAAATATTGGGACTTTGGGTAGTGTTTCACATGGTAAATCGACTTTGGTTTCTATGTTAACTGGAACTAAAACTCAACGTCACAGCGATGAACAAATAAGAAATATTACAATTAAACCTGGTTATGCAAATTTAAAAATATGGAAAAATGGGGAGGAATATACTACAACTAATTCTGAAACTTATGAACTAGAAGGTTATCAGCTAGTTCATCATATTTCTTTTGTTGATTGTCCTGGTCACCAAGAACTAATTCAAGTTATGTTAGGGAGTGTAAGTCTTATGAAAGGAGCAATAGTAGTTGTTTCCGCTGCAGAAGAAATAGAAAAGTGTAAACAACTAATTCAACATTTAGCAGCTGCAAAGTTAGCTAAACTAGAAAATTTAATTGTTCTTTTTAATAAATTAGATTTAATAGATAAAGATAAAGCACTGGAGAGAAAAGAGAAACTAGATGAATTATTAGAAAAGTTAGAAATTTCTCCAAAAGTAATTATTCCAACTGCTTTAAACAGGAGAATAGGCTATCAAAACATTATAAAATCTATTATGGATATATTTCCTCCTGTTTTAGAACCAACTACAAAAGCTCCACTCTTTAGAATCCTAAGGTCCTTTGATATTAATAAACCAGGAACTAATTGGGACGTAGTTCAAGGTGGTGTCATCGGTGGTAGTTTATTGGAAGGAGAATTAAAAGTGGGAGACAAGATTATTATTAAACCAGGTCAATATAGAAAGAAACCAGATGGGACTTGGATGATTAATCCTCTAGTAACAACAATAAAATCTATGAAAACTGAGAAAGAAAATATTACTAATACTCAACCAGGAGGATTAGTAGCTTTTGGAACAGACATTGATCCGTTCTTTTGTAAAGATGGAAAATTAGAAGGACAAGTTTTAGGATTTGTAGATTCTTTACCAGATGTATATTCTAAAGTAAAAATGAATGTAACATTAACTGAGGATTTTGATGGAAAATGGACTCCCAAAGTTAATGATACAATTTACTTACAAATTGGTAATTTAAATACAGAAGCTAAATTAACGAATATTAATAAAAAATTATTTACTTTTGAATTATCTAAACCTTGTTGCATTGAAGAAGATGATTTGATATTGATTTGTAATAATTATGATAAAGTGTTTAGGATTGTTGGTTGGGGTCTATTTATATTATAATAAATAATACTAAACCAAATTAAAATCAAACACCGACTCTCCTTTCTTTATTAATACCAATACTTTATCATTATTAACCATTCCAGAATTTCTACGGTCGTGTTCTAGGTCAACAAAGAATACTTTTGCAAATTGGTCAAGAATATCAGAAAGTTCGTTATAAAACCAACTTTCATCAAATGCTTTTTGAATATCTTCAATAATAATCATTCCTCCATCGTTTAAAAAATTCATAGATAACTTAATTATACGAATCATATCTAGAAAGTTATGAGTGGAATCATCAATAATACAATCAAATTTTACTCCAGTTTTTTGCATAGGGTTAATAATTTCATCATTATTTAGAACATTCATATAATCTACGTGAACTCTTTTTTTATCCGCGTAATTAGAAGTCCAGTTTGCTAACCATTTAGGCCATCTTTCAAATCCATAAATTTGAGCATTAGGAAAATATTCTTCCCAAAGTAATAATGAACGCCCCTCTGCAATACCAATTTCACAAAAGTTTAAGTTATCATTACGATTATTTTTAAATAATGAATGATATAATAAAGAATAAGGGTGGCAGTGATTACTGTCGTTAGGTCCTGGATTTTCTCTTTGAGATGATTTATCCACATTGTATTTTTTACCTAACATACATAATTCAGAACTAGAGTTTTTATAATCTATCAATAAAGAAACAATTTTGGAATCAATATTAATTTTTACAAGTTTACCTTCTACTTTGCTTTTAGTTGGTTCACAAATTGAAATGAATTCAGTGAAATTATCATTAAAAGTTAGAGTATGAAGAATATTATACCAAGTAGCCTGGACGACATTCCTGTCAAGCCATGTGTAGGTGCCATTAATCCAAGGTGTTACTACAATATTATTTTTACAAAAGGTGATTGATTTTTGTTCCCATGTGAAAGTTTTACCAACTAAAACATCTGTCATTAAAATTTATAATTAAAAAGTGTTTAAATAAAATTATATAAAGATTTTAGTAGTTATTAATATAATGAGCCTATTTATGATTACCGATTATATTAACAAGTACCCCAATTTGGAGGAACTTCGTAAAGAATTATATAAAAATAATATTTTAACTAAAGATTATATTGAAGAAGGGATGATGCTAATTTATCACAAGTATGAACAAAAAGCAGTATCTGATTTGGAAAGAGAATGTCGTTCTATTGTAATTGACCGTAATACTAAAGAAATTATCTCATACAGTTGTTCTGATCCTGTGATTAATAATGATGCACTTGACTATTTACTAGTTAATTCTAATAAGGAAAAAATAATTACCAAGTGTTACGAGGGAACCTTGCTTTCCTTGTTTTTTAAAGACAAGTGGTTTCTATCAACCAGGAGATGTTTGAACAGTAATGATTCTGTTTGGGGAAGTGATGAAAAGTCCCATTATAGTATGTTTATGGATGTACTAAATAGTTCAGGATTTGAAAGTTTTGAATCTTTTACTTCTGTATTAAATAAAGAGAATTGTTATTACTTTGTGTTAATTCATTATCAAAATAAGAATATTGTTGATTATGTGTCAGAATTTGGAAGTGAATATAAAAAGTTGGTTATTCCATTTATTCGAGATATGAAGACCCAAAAGGAATTAGATATTTATAATCCAGAACTCATTCCAGATTTTAATAAAATCCTAAGTAATAATATTTTTGTTTCAGAAAAATTGGATAATTTGGAAACCTTTGACCAATCTAATCAACAAAATCAATTCCAGTTGCCACCAGTAACCGAGGGAATAATTATTAGATTTACAGATACTAATAGGATTTTTAAACTTCAATCAAAAGCATATCAATTTGCAAAAAGTATTGGTTCTGACAAGAATATCTTTATGGGATTAATTCATTTGTATCAAAAGGATAAGCTAAAGGAGTTTTTGGAGAATAAAACAAATTATCATTTGAAGAAAATTCTAAATCCTATGAAAACTGATGAATCTTATGATACTATTGGAACAATTGATGCATTGTTTAAAGTATGTACTTCAGAATTATTTGAATTATTTAAAAAACTATGGGATATTAAAACTGGTAAACATCTAAATAATGAATTATATAATTTAATTCCTAAAGAATACAAGGATATTCTCTTTGGTGTTAGAGGAATTTATTACAAAAAGAAAAATAATCTACAAATAACTGATATTTATAACTTTTTAAAGTCTGTTCCTGTTGAAAACTTTTGTGCGTTGAACAAAATGAGAAGACTAATGTTTAATTGGTGTAAAATTAATGATAAATTGAGTGATTTTAATACAGTATCATCAAAATGTGATAAGATTCATTTGAAACTGGCTGCTATTTATTCTAATAAATTGTTTCCAAACATATTGAATGAAGATTTACCACCAGTAAAAATAGAAAAAACGCAATAATATTTTTCTCATTTAATTTAGTAAATGTCTAAAAATTTTGATTCTAAACATCTCGTTGACTCAAAACATCTCATTAAGGATGACGATGAAGATGAAAAAGTTGAAGTAGATTGGAATATTGATTCTGATGATGAACCAAAAAAACAAAATAAAGAAAATGAAGATATTGAAATAGAAGAATTAGATGATATTAGTGATTTATCTGAAATTTTAAAAGAGAATGAAAAAGAAAAAGTTAATCCTGAAATTAATATTGAAATAGTAAATGAAGATAATAAAAAAGGAGTAAAAATAAGTATTAATATGGAAATTGATAAAAGAGTAGTTTCTATTGATTTTGTAATTAATAAAAAAACTATACTGAAAATAGCTAACGAGCTTAAAAAATTATAAGGAAAAACGCTTTTTAAATTAAGAAATTTTTTATCTTAATTTAAAATATAATATATTTTATATTATTATATGGAGAAAACCCAACAACTATTAATAAAATTTAAGAAAAAAGTCGTAAAATTTAAAAGGAAAATGGATGAAATAAATCAAAAAATATATTTTTACAAGGATATCTTAATGAGTATGATAAATAATCTTTCTCATTGTAATTCATTGAAAATATTTCAAGATTCAGAGTCAACTAATTTATCAATATTGACTGAATTAAAAGAAATAAAAAAATTAATGTATGAATTACCGGATACTATAACTTTCAAATATGTTAAAATAAATAAATTCGAAGTAATTGATAAAAAAATGGAAAATATAAAAAAAGTAATTATCAAATATATGAATCACATTGCACCAGATAATATTCAAAATGTTTTAAGATTAATTTTTAATGATAATTGGATTGATTTTTTTGATAAAGATGAAATTGAAAATATTATTTTTATATCTAAATTTATAAAAGTCATTTGTATTTGGTATTCAGAAGAACATAAAAAAGAAATTATAATAAAGTCAGTATCAACAGAATTTCCTAATAAATCAAGTATATTAACTAAAGAATTATTGGAGACTTTATTAGGTATTAAAAAAGATGATGACTTATTACTAACAGATAATACTTTACCTGTTTTTATAAAAAATACACCAAAAAGAAATAATCATTTTAATAAATCAGAATGTATAGCTCAATTAGAAAAAAGTAATATTAAAATAACAAAAAATTCAAAATCAGTATCATTAATTGAAGATAAATATGGAGCTTGTATTTATATGCGATGTGATAAAAAATATATTGTAATTCAGGGTATTTTTAAAGATGACTTTTTAAATTTATCAACTTCTGTTTCATTTGTTAATAAAATAATAAACAAACACAAAGAAGCATTTGAGAATGATACTTTAATTCCTTTGAAAATATTCAAGGATTCTTATTTTAAAACATTAAATTTAAGAGATTTAATTGTTTCTTCATCTAATGAATTATTAGAAGAAGTTAAGAAAAAGTATAATGATTTTAAAGTTTTACAAAACAAAAGTTTATTTAATCTAATTAGTGAATTTTTATTAGCTTCTAAATATAGAAAAATAGACATATTAACCTTATTATTAATGTCAAATGAAAATAATCAAAAGGTAGCTTATATTTTATTTGATGTTTTTAAAACAAAAGATAAAAAAGATGTTTGTCAAGAACTTTATTATTCTTTGCATTATTCGGTTAGAGATGTATTAAATTTGTCCAAAGTTAAATTAGAAAATGAAGAAAAAGAGTTACATTCATTTGCTGAATCAGATTTACCTTACGATAGAAGAATTAGTTTAATGAATGCTAGTAATGAAGTTAAAACTAAAGCTATGGAAAAATTAAAATCTATTAAATCATCATTTCAAGGAGATAGTAAAGCTCAACATTGGTTAGATGGATTATTAAAGATACCATTTAATGTTTATAAAGAAAATCATATCATCTCTTTCAAGGAAAAGTTTATAAGAACTTTGGATGATGATAAATTATTTTCAGATAATGATGTAGATAATCATATTAATGGTTTAAGGTCTTCTAATGATCCAAGAGTTAAAGACTGGGATAATTATAAAATAGAAAAGAAGGAATATTTAATAAATGTAAGAAATGTTTTAGATTCAGTAGTATTTGGTCACAAAGAAGCTAAAATTCAATTAGAAAGACTTTTTGCACAATGGATTAATGGAGAAGCAAAAGGTGCTGTTTTAGGATTAAAAGGTCCTCCGGGAACGGGGAAAACATCTTTAGCAAAGAATGGATTATCTAAATGTCTTATTGATAAAAGTGGGGAACCTAGACCCTTTGTATTTTTACCTATTGGCGGTAGTGTTAATGGTTCAACTCTAGTGGGTCATAACTTTACCTATGTTGGTTCTACTTGGGGTAGAATTGCAGATATTTTGATGACGACTAAATGTATGAATCCTATTATTTTTATTGATGAATTAGATAAGGTATCTCATACTGAACATGGTAGAGAAATTATAAGTATTTTAACTCATTTAACTGATGCAACCCAAAACGATGAATTTGAAGATAAATTCTTTTCAGGAATTAAATTAGATTTATCAAAGGCTTTAATAGTATTTTCATTTAATGATGTAAAATTGATTGACCCAATTTTAAAAGACAGAATTACTATAATAGAAACAAATCCATTAAGTTTACAAGAAAAATTAACAATTATTAATAATTATATGTTACCTGAAATATGCAAAGAGGTTGGATTTAATAGAGATGAAATTATAATTAGTAATGAATTAATTACTAAATTAATTGAAACTTATACAAATGAAGCTGGTGTTAGAAAGATTAAAGAAAAGATAGTTGAGATTGTTAGAGATATAAATCTAAGTAGATTTCATAGTGATGATATTATTTTACCTTATACAGTTACTGAAGAATATACTAAGAAATTATTTGAAAATAAACCTAAAGTTAGAGTTAAAAAGATATCCCCCGAACCAGCCATTGGTATGGTTAACGGTTTGTATGCAACTAGTTCAGGTTCTACTGGAGGAATAACTGTAATCCAAGCTATTAAATTCCCTTCTGATAAAATGTTAGAATTAAATATTACTGGTCAAGCAGGAGATGTAATGAAAGAATCTATTCAATATGCTCTTAAAAATGCTTATTCTTTATTATCAATAGAAGAACAAAGTAAAATAGTAGAAGATGCACACAATAAGAAAGCTTTTGCAATTCACGTTCATTGTCCTGATGGAGCAACACCTAAAGATGGTCCTAGCGCAGGATTAGCTTTTACTTTAGCAATGTATTCTTTATTAAGTGGTAAAAAGGTTAATAATAAAGTATGTATGACTGGAGAAATAGATTTAGTTGGTAACGCGGGAATTATTGGAGGTTTGGAAGCTAAATTGAATGGTGGTAAGAAAGCTGGTTGTAATATAGCTTTAATTCCAGAAGATAATATGGAAGATTTGGAAATAATAAGACGTGAAGGTAATTCACCCGAAGATGATACCTTTAAGGTTATAGCGGTTAAAAATATTAAAGATGTGCTATGTAATGCTATAGTTAATTAGCAAGCGCCTTCTTCATAAATTTAGTATAATTCCAATCCTTTAATAATAATTCTTCTTCACTCATTGATTTCACTTCTTTAGGCATACTGTGATTATAAAATACATAGAACATCATATTTGCTTCGTCTTCATAATTTATTTTTGTATTAGAAAATACAACATCGGTATCAATCCATTTACCATCTACATCTCTAGAACCATCCACTTTGTTAGGATATTGAAAGTATTTATAATTTTTTTCTTTCATTAATTTCTCTAATTCTTCCCAAATTACTAATTTACCTAAATCATGATAATCAAAAGTGTCTTTAGTTTGTAATTGATTTAACAAGTTTTTAAGAACTTGTGTAATTAAAATACTATTTGGTTGTGAAGCCAAAATCCAGTTGGATGGGTTTCCATAACCTAATTGACAAGTTATACCAGTGCAACCAAATCCAACAAAATCATATTCAAATAATTTATGAATTATTTCAATTGGGTCTCTCAAACAAATTGTATCAGCATCAAGATATAATCCTCCGTATTTATGTAATAACATAATTCTGTAAATATCAACTCTATGAGCAATAATTAATTTATCTAATTTAGCTTTATATTTTTCAAGTTCAGGAATATATTTGAAAATATTATCTTTATTTAATCTTACAATTTTGAAACTAACAGAACAATGTTTATCAACTGTTTTCAAACATAAATTAATAAAAGCAGGAGTTGGTTTACCATCCATATTATCCCAATATTGCCACAAGTAAGGTCTCTTGATTTTATTATATGCGATTGAATTTTCATCTTTATAATAACATCTTAAAACAGGTTGCTTTTGAATATCAACAGGCCAAGCATTATATACTTGTTCTAAAATATTCTTTGCATTATTAGGTCCACTCAATTCTATATCTCCAAATTCATAGTTCTTTAATGGAAAAATATCTGATTTATTAAATACTTCTTGAGGCCAAATTTTTAAAGCAGATTGAGATTTAATAATTATTTTATCTTTACTTTCAGTAAATATTAAAATATTAATAAAGGGATATTTATAATCAGCTTTGGAAAGTTCCATTCCATTTAAATCATAAATTCTATAACCTGCAAAAAAATCAGAAATACCTAAATTTTTCTTTTCTAATATTTTTTTCAGATTAATTAAATCTTTTTCCTCTTTATCTAGAATACAAAAGTCTATATTATCTCCCCAAGGATGGATTGTCTTGTAATCTACTGCACCTAAAAGAGCTTCAGTGTGGATCCAATAATTAATATCATTAGAATCAAAAATATCTTTTACTTTTCTAATTAATCTTTTAGTAGAATCAACACTTTTATAATTTTCAATTAGTTCAGTATCTTCAAAACCTTCGGTATAATTAGTACAGGGTAAAAAAGAATAAATTACCAAAATTAAGATAAGTAATAAAATAATATATTTAATCATTATTTTAACTTAGAAAATTTTCTAAAGAATAAATTCACTTATTAAATAATGTTTAACGGTTTTGTTAAAATAAAATCAACTAAAGAACCAAAATATGGCAACATTAAATTACCTTGGGTTGAAAAATATAGACCAAAAACTTCGGATGAAATATTATTAGATTCTTTCATTAAAGTTAAAATTGATAAAATCTTAGAAAATAAATCAATCCCAAATTTAATAATTACAGGCGAACCTGGAACCGGTAAAACATCAACCATTTTATGTTTAGCTAGAAAAATTTATAATGAAAACATTTATAATGAACATGTTCTAGAATTAAATGCTTCCGATGATAGAGGTTTATCAATGATTAATAATACTATTTATCCTTTTTGCAAGAAGAAAACATCTGGTTTGCATAAGTTAATTATTTTGGATGAATGTGACAGTATAACTCCTAAAGCTCAAAATTTATTGTCTAATATTATTGCTGAATTTAGAAAAAATACTAGATTTGTTTTTATTTGTAACGATTGTACTCAGATTATTGAATCTATTCAATCTAGGTGTATGATAATAAAGTATCCTAGAATTAGTAGAGAGTTTTTGTATAAAAAAATAGAATCAATTTGTAAAGAAGAAAAAATTAAATATGATCAAGAAGGTATTAATGAATTATTATTTGTATCGGATATGGACATTCGTCAAGCCATTAATAATTTAGAATGTATTTATTATGCATTTAAAGAATTATCAGTGGATAGTACCTATAAAATGGTTGATAAACCAAAACCAGTTTATATTGAAAAGATTATATCAGATTGTCTAAGTGGGAGATTACAAGATGGTATTGAAACAACTAAAGAATTATATTACAAGGGTTATTATCCAAATGATATTTTATTAACCTTTATGAAATGTTTATTGGAAAAAGATTTGAAAATTAAAGAGTCAAAGAAATTAAAAATTACTGAAATAATTTCTTTATCATATATTCGTGTCAATGGTGGGATTGATACTTTATTACAATTGTGTGGATGTATTGCTAAAATATACCTATTTTTAGGCAAATTAAATTGATTCAACAAATTCTATTTTATATTCTTTTAATAAAGATTCTAAAGCTTTCGTTATTCCCATATTTTTCAAAAACAATAGTAGTTCTTTCATTTTCTTTCCAGGAGTACTAAAATCTAATGAAAGGTCATTCCAATTAGAATGAATTAATAACAAACCTCTACTAAGATTACTTTTAAATAAGATTTGTTTCTTAACCAAACTTTTCATTAGCTCCAATACTTTAGTACAAGTCTCAGACGAGCCTTCAAAATATTTTATAAATGTAAACTGACAAAACTTATTTTTGGTTAAAGCATCTTTACAACTATCTTTTATAAATTCAACAATAGGGTCAAAAGATTCTAGTAATAAATATTCTTCTACTATATTTTCTATTTCTAGTTTCAATGTATCATTATTAATTTTCTTAACAATTGGTTTTGAATTAGATATTTCTACTTTTGGTGTATTTACAATCTTTTTACCTAAAAGATTATCTAATAAAACCTTTTCTCTCATGGGTAATTCAGTATTTATAGTTTTCTTGCTAATTATTTCTTTTTGTTCATTTGTTAATTCTTCATTTTGAAACCAAAAGTAAATATCAGAATAATGATAATTTTGTTCTAAAAGTTTTTTATCAATAAGAGTTTTTAGAGGTGTCGTTAACATATTAATATTAATCATTGTTCTTAAAATAATTAAATGGTTATTTCTTTTAGATTCATCACTAAATTCTTCCAAAAATAAAAATTCTTCTGGAATAGCTATTCCCAAATAGTCTGCTTTAAATTTAGTTTCCAATAATGAATAAAAATAGTCAGAGCTATAATTACAAACTTGTTCATAAATTCTGGAAATAATTTTAAAAAATTCTAAATAAATCTTTGCAAAATTAATATCAGCTTGAATTTTAATATAAAATGTTCGTTGAACACAAATATATTCTTCTTTATTCATTTTTCCCAAGTTTTCAAGAAATTCTGATAACAAGTTACTAATATTCATTTCTGAAAGTTTATTTAAAACTAAGTTTACCTTATTCTCAATCTTATCTTTTAACAATTGCATCTTTGGATTTTTTAATATTTTGTTATTTACTTTCTGATTATTCTTAAACATTTTTTTACCAGAAGACAATAAATTAATTAAATTAACCATATCATTGCTTAAGACTGATAATTCTGGGGAATTTTTAATGATTTTAAAAGTTTCAACATTCATTAAATATTAATATTATATTTTTTTAAATGATATTTTTTTCTATATAAATATAATGGATTTTGATTTATTTAATTTTATAATAACTTTATATTTTGGATTTTTAATTATATATTTATGTGTACCTCAACCAAATGTTCTAAAAAGAAGGATAATTAAGAACGTTTAAAACATTTTAGTTTTTATAGCATTTTCAATAGCGCATCCTTTGTTATTATTTTAACACCTACTTCTTTTGCCTTTGCTACTTTACCAGTGTTATCATCAATCGTTTCCTTATCTTTAACAATTAAATAATCAGTATTTTTTGATACACTAGAAGATATCTTAACTCCCATACCTTCTAATTTCTCTTGAAGTGGAGCATCTCTAAACCCAGATAACACCATTGTTTTTCCAGTTAGTTTCCCTTCTTTAATCTCTTTCTTTTTCTCTAAAGTTACAAATGATTTTATTTTATTATAAAATTTAATAAATTCATCAAAATTATTTACTAGAGTAGAACTAGTTTTATCTTCCCAACCATCCAATCCCTTTAATTTATCAATAAATTCTTGTTTGCTCCATTTTTTATAATCAGTTAGAAGATTAGGAAAGGCATCCATAACTTGTTTTAATCTTCTTTCACCCATACATTCACCTAATTTATTTGATGCTGCCATTAATTTAGAAATACTTAGGTCACTTAAACTTTCTTTAATTGCAGTTACAATATTAAAAGCTGTTTTTTCTTTGAAACCTTCTACTAGAATTAAATCCTCTTCTGTTGCTTTTAATATTTTTTCAATTGAATCTAAACCAGCATTAAACATCTTTTCAACATTCTTTTCTCCTAATCCTTTAGTATCCAAACTTGCAAAGAAAAAATGAATATTTCGAATGCTTATATCATCTGTAGTTTTATCATCGGTAATAATATCTGCTTCAGTCTCATTCCAATGCCATTTTCCATCTGGTAGGTCTGGTTTGACTTTTTTAATTACCTTTTGAATTTTTGGAATAACATCACCACTTCTAATAATTTCAACTAATGCTCCTTTACCTAATCCATTATCAACAACAAATCTTGCATTGTTAGCGGTAACTCTTCTAATTTCTACTCCACCTACTGAAACAGGTTCAATGACTACAGTAGGATTCAAATATCCATTTTTAGAAACCTTCCATTCAATATCAATAATTTTAGATTCAGCCTTTTGGTCTTCTAGGACATCTTTAAAAGCAAATGCATATTCAGGATTTCCGTCGGTATTTCTTTCGTGCTTTTCATTATTGGTAACAATAATTCCATCAACCGTATAATCACCATTTGCTCTCCGGTCCAAAAGATATTCACTTAAAATAGGAAAACTAATTTCATTTACTTTCTTATATTTAACAGTTTTGAAGCCTAAAGAACTAATTAGATTAAATTGATCTTCTATTTTCATATTAGGGTCAATTACTTCATATAAAATCAGACTGGTATCTTTAGCTAAATCTGGATTTACAGTTTTAGAATTAACTAAACCAGATACAGAATTTCTTGCATTTTTTAATATTTTAGACCAGTTTTTTTCAAAGATTTTGTCTTCTATAATTAATTCTCCTCTGAATGCAATTAAATTATCATCACCTTTAATCTTAATCTTTTTGTTAATAGAATTCCAAGTAGGTAAATTTAAATATTTGATTAGATTAGTAATATCTTGACCTTCAGTTGCTGTTCCTCTAGTAAATAATTTAACTTCTTCCATTTTAGTATAAATTAGTAAACCAGAAACACCATCTAATTTATCAGAAAGGTAATAGGGTGCTTTATATTTTTTAAGCCACGTTTCAAATTGAGAAGTATTAGCAGGTTTAATTTTATCCATAGAACCTAACCAATAATCCAATTTAACTTTATTTTTAGATTTAACGGTCGCTCCAATATTTTTTAATACTTTTGATTTTGGACTACGAGACTTTAAAAAATCAATCAGTAAATCATAGATTTCGTCACTAACAACTGGTTTATCAGTGTTATAGTATTTATCGGCTGCAAAAGTTATTACTTCTTCGAGTTCTTCAATAGGTAAGGAAGCAATAGATTCTAAAGGATTTTTTTGAATTTTTTTTACGATAGCGCTCATTATAAATATATGATTTATATATTTATAATTAATTTTGCATTTTTTTTTAGACTTGTTAGATGTTTTCGAAGAAAACTCTAATTAAGTCTATAGTAATTGTCCGAAAACAATATCAAAATCACTAGGTCGTACTGACATATATTCCGTATTGTATTCATTCATTCTTATAATATGATTAAATCCAGCCCAAGAAACTAAATATTTATTATCATCTAATATTTTAAAAGTACCAAGACTCCATGCTGTAACTAAATTTGTATTTTTAAATAAAATATAACCAGCGTGCCAAGAATATTTTTTATTATTTATATTTTCTAAATTAAAAGTTTTATTTGTAGTTGCTTCTAAAATTTTAATTAAAAAGGTTTTCATTCTATCAAATTTATGATTAAAATTGCCAATGGGATATGAAAAATGACAAATTATTGATGTATCATAATTGGTAACATTATCTGTATCTTCATATAGACTAATATATGGATTTAATAATTTATTATCATACATTTTAGACGAAATAGCATGATAATTTATGAAAGGTTGATCCATAGTATAAGGAGTTGTTAGTTTAGAATCAGTATAAGCATTAATATGACCAATGATTCTTGAAAAAAGATTTTTAATTTCTTTACAGTTTTTAAATAAAAGAGTTCCACTGTTAATTCCAATAGTATTAGGACTAATTTTATCAAAATTAAAAAATTGTTTTCCAAAGTTTAATGAATTAATAGTTCCTTGTTCTAGCGCATAAAGTAAATTACCAATTTGTAAATCAAAAAGTATTGATAAATCTTTTTTAATTATAATATCAGTATCAATGTAAAGAATTTTGTTATAGTAATCTATTT
>Ga0209189_1000828_pt1 | contig 24063 bp, 21 predicted proteins | sample C_130820_EF_Meta_FD_187308 | JGI IMG/M metagenome (GOLD analysis project Ga0209189, IMG submission 187308) | Freshwater microbial communities from Lake Croche, Canada to study carbon cycling - C_130820_EF_MetaG (SPAdes) (version 3) | ecosystem: Environmental > Aquatic > Freshwater > Lake... | reverse complement strand
GGACCGAAGTCTTTTTGGAGAACCGGGAAAACCAGAGCGCCCAATGAAAGCCTTTCTGAAACAACTCCTGACGGTCTCCGGCTCCCTGCTGCTCTGGATGCTGATCCTGGGTTGGGTAGCGTGGGCGTTCGGAGCCCTCTGGTTCGATTGTCCCGTGGCGTCCCCGGGTCATCCGGTTGCCTTCGGGTATCTGATCGCGGTTCTGGTTCTGCTGGTGCTGTGGGCAATGGGACGCCGATTGGCTGGGTTGGTGGCCGTTGCGCTCGCCGTAATCGTGACCCTCTGGTGGGGATTCCTTCGGCCGAGTAATGGACGAAACTGGCAGACCGAGGTCTCCCGGGAGCCATGGGCCGAGGTGAACGGGGATTTCATCACCCTCCACAATGTCCGCAACTTTGATTATCGCCCGGATAATAGGTCGGGTGAAAAAGACCCCCGCTGGGAAACACGGACGGTTCAACTCTCCCATCTCACGGGCATCGATGCCTTCCTCAATTTCTGGGGGATCTCCTGGATGGCCCATCCCATCCTGAGCTTCCAATTCAAGGATGCCCCCCCGGTTGCCATCTCGATCGAGACACGCAAGGAGAAGGGGGAGGGTTACTCCGCGCTCGGTGGTCTCTATCGCCAGTTTGAACTGGTTTATGTCGTCTCGGATGAACGCGATGTGATCCGGGTCAGGTCCAACTACCGGGAGGGCGAGGAAGTCTATCTTTACCGAACCACCATCCCCCAGGGGGAGGTCAGGGAGCGTTTCTTGGAATACATCCGCTCCATGAACGAACTCCATACCCACCCGCGCTGGTACAACGCGATCACCGCGAATTGCACCACGGCCATCCGATCCCAGCGATCGATGGCCGCCCGGGGCCCGTGGGATCTGAGGATCCTGCTCAACGGTCGGATCGACGAGATGTTTTACGAGCGAGGGATGCTGGTGACCGATGGGCTGACCTTCCCTGAGCTCCGTCGCCGAGCGCTGATCAATGCGGCAGCCAATGCGGCTGATCAGGATCCGGAGTTCTCCCGGCGGATCCGCAGTGGGATTCCGGGTTTCTGATCAGAAAATCATAAGTGTTTCCCGCAGAGGCGCTGAGACCGCAGAGGCGTGGGGAGAAAGCATGGATGAGAAGATTCTCATCCCTTTTATCCCCCTCATCCCCGTGCCTTTCAGTTTTGATCTGCGTTTAGCTTCAGGATACGGGCGACCTCGGCGAAGGCCTTGGGATTCTGATGTGCGCCGTGGTCGCTCGGAACGATGCACTCGGACCGCGCACCCTCCATGTGGGAGCTCCAGTAAGGAACCACTCCATCCGAGGAATTCGGCGAGTCTCCTTTTCCGCGATCTCCCTGGATCGTGTGATAGGGGATGCCCGGGACGATCGGGATCTTGTTGATCATCCGGACGAAGCGGTTTCTGGGCGAGAGGGTGTCGATGCTGTTCGGTGCCCGTTTGAGTTTCAGGTCGTTGGCCTGGAACGTGGTGACCTTGAGGGCATCGTTTCCCGCAAGCAGCAGCTTTCTGGGCGTTCTGATCAGCATGGATCCGATCCTTCCGATGGAGATGGTTGCGATCTCGCTTCCCTTGAGAGGAGCGGCGATGAAGATCACCCTGCCGATTTCGGGGCGATGTTTGAAGATCAGGGCATCGGTGTAGAGCTTCTTGGATTCGAAGGAGAAGTTGGTTTCAGCGGGTGTTTTCTCAAAGAGCAGTTTCCAGAGGTTATCACCCGTGTCGGTGATCAGAAGCCGGCCGATGCATCCCCCCATGCTGTGGCCGATCACGACCATCGGCCGGCGCATCGGAAACCTGCGCTCGGCGTCATCCAGCTTCTCCCTCAAAATCGACGCCGAATACGGATAGGGGTAGCCGGAGGGGTAGCTGTAGAACCAGAATTGGTAATTGCGGCGGATCTCGGGATCGCTCCGCAGCTTGATGATCATCGGAGCCCAGGTGGAGGGGGAATCCATGAGTCCATGGATGACAAGCACCACGGCCTTGTTCGGATTGTAGGGTTCCAAGCGCGCGAGTTGAGCCGTCTCCGCGTATTTCTCCGGGAAGAGCATGCGCTCCAGCTTCGGCACCTGAGGCCCCGCGCTGGCCAGCATCACCGCCAGCGGCACGGTGAAGTCGGCGGCGAGGTTCATGATCCGGCCATTGAGGGAGACGGTCTCCTTCTCGAGCGGATCCTCAAAGGAGAGGATGCAGCGGTTGCCCTGGAAGCGCGCCACGGCGGTCACCCCGTAATAGACCCTCTTGGTGAGGTAGTTCGTCCGCCACTCCTTGTTCGGCTGCTTGCCCACGGCGACAACCGGCGCACCGATCCCCGGGCGGGTCACATGCTCCTTCACATAGGCACCCCCGATGGTGAACTGATCCGCCGGCGTGAAATTGTAGAGTGCCGGATTCCACATCGGTCGGGGATCGCGCTTATTGGTCAGAAGGAGCGTTCCATTGCTGGTCGGAACCTCCAGCGGCTTCGTCCAGGGATCGAGCTTATTGGCCTTGATGATCCCCACCATGCGAGCCACGGCGAAGTTGTAGTCGTGCAGGGCGACGGGATCGTTGGGATTGGCCTTGAGTTGGGACAGTGCCGCACGGGCCGCCTCCATATTGTCGCCCAGGGCCGCCAGCGGGTTTGCACGGAGATGCCCGAGGGCTTCGCGGATCATCGCTTCCGTCTTCGAGGCCGGCGTGACGGATTTGATCCCCGAAACCGCCGCCGTGGAGAGGAGCGGCTTGAAGGAAGGAATCCTCTCCCTGATGGTGGCATCCGTGGTGCAACCCGTGAGGGCTACGGCAAGAAAACCCATGACCGAAGTCATGAATGGGCTGAAAGAACTCATCCTCATAGAGGGGAACTTTGGCCCTCAGAAGCGTTCAGAGCAACTGCCTAAGTGATAGTAATCGTGCGCTAATTTCAGATGCACGGCTAGGCGCGCGAGCGAAGCTGAACCAAGCCTCTGGGAGGAGGCGCGGAAGATCCTGCGGAGCAGGACCCGTAGGGCGGCACGGCTTTGCGGGAGCAAAGTGCCGTCAATCGCTCGAATGTAGCGAACAGCAACAACGCCGAGCGCTGAAATGGAGCGGGCAGAGGGAACGCCGAGCGCTGGGAAGCGCGGCGTAGCCTCTGCAAAGCAGAGCCCGCAAGGGTGCAGCTCGCGGGAGCGAGTGCAGCAATCGAACAGAGGGAACTTCAATCGCCTCCGTGTGAATCCGAATCAAACAGGTGATTCGTGGAGCGGGTAGAGGGAATCGAACCCTCATGGCCTGCTTGGAAGGCAGGAACTTTACCACTAAGCTATACCCGCTTGAACTACCTACAAAATGACACAGACCCCTTGGTCGGTCAAGGAGGCTGGCGGGCCCCACTCTATTTACTCGGTCCCGCCTGTGTCTGGATTCCGGCTTTCTGAAGGGCCTCGCCGAACTGGGCGGAGGCCTTGGCATTCCGCTTCTGGATCTGCACGGGGGAGGTCACCTGCTGGTAGATCAGGATCCCAACGGCCGCGAGCAGGACGATCGCCGCAGTGATCCGCATCCAAGGTTTGGCAGCCCCGGCGATCTGGTTCTCGAGATCGGCAACAGTGGAGTTGATCTTCTCGACGACCTTCATGGAGAGGATGGAGTGAGCCCGCTCAGGCGAGCTTCTTGGCCAGGATCTCGCCGACGACGGCGGGATTGGCCTTCCCCTTGGAGAGCTTCATGACCTGACCCTTGAGGAAATTCAGCGCGGCTTCCTTGCCCGACTTGTAGTCGGCGACGGAGGCTGGGTTGGCATTGATCACTTCATCACAGAAGGTCTCGATGGCGCCGGTGTCGCTGACCTGCTTGAGTCCCTTCTCCTCGACGATGACGGCTGGGGCCTTGCCACTCTCCATCATGGCGGCGAAGACTTCCTTGCCCTGGCGTCCGCTGATCGTTCCTCCCTCGATGAGGGCGGTGAGTTCGCCGATGGTGGAGGCCTTGATGGGGCAATCCGAGAGATCGAGCGAGGCGGCGGAGAGAGCGGAGAGGAGATCGTTGATGATCCAGTTGGCAACGGACTTGGGCTTCGGAGAACCCTTGGCGGCCTCCTCGAAGTAGTCGGCCAGTGCTTTGTCATCAGCGAGCACGGCGGCGTCGTAGGCGCTCACCTCGTACTGGGTGACGAAGCGCTCGCGCTTGGCCTGCGGGAGCTCGGGCATGCCGTCCTTCGCGGCCTCGACGATCTTGGCCGTCCGGACTGGAAGGAGATCGGGATCGGGGAAGTAGCGGTAGTCGTGGGCCGACTCCTTGATACGCATCAGCGTGGTCTCGCCGCGGTCGTCATCCCAGCGGCGGGTCTCCTGATCGAGCTTCACTCCCTTGCTGACAAGCTCGATCTGACGCTCGATCTCGAAGGCCAGCGCACGGCGGACGCCGCTGACGGTATTGAGGTTCTTGAGTTCGATCTTGGTGCCGAATTCCTTCTGGCCGACGGGACGGACGGAGACGTTCACGTCGCAGCGCATCTGTCCCTTCTCCATGTCGGCGTCGCTGATCTCGCCGTAGACGAGGATCTGGCGCAGCGCGGTGAGATAGGCAAAGGCCTCCTCGGGGGAGGCAATGTCGGCCTCGGAGACGATCTCCATGAGGGGAGTGCCGGCGCGGTTGAAGTCGATGCCGCTGGTGCTCTCGAGGTGGAAGCTCTTGGCGACGTCCTCCTCAAGATGGATGCGGGTGAGGCGGATGACCTTGCCGGGGGTGGCGATGCTCTTCTGGGCGTCCTTCGGATAAGCCGTGTCGTGCAGGGGAACGCCGCCGCCGAGGCAGAGCGGCTGGTCGTACTGCGAGATCTGGTAGTTCTTCGGCATGTCCGGGTAGTAGTAGTTCTTCCGGTCAAACTTGCAGACCTCGGGAATGTTGCAGCCGAGCATGAGGCCGGCGCGCGCGGTCAGGCGGAGCGCCTCGCCGTTCATCACCGGAAGGGCACCCGGGAGTCCGATGCAGGTCGGGCAGGTGTGGGTGTTCGGCTCGGCGCCGTACTCCACCTTGCAGCCGCAGAACATCTTGCTCTTGGTCTTGAGCTGGGCGTGGACTTCCAGGCCGATGGTGGCCACATATTCGGTGCTCATGGTGTGTTGGCGGATCAAGGCGTCGCTGGAGAGGATGCGGAGGATTTCGGAGCGGTGATTTTAGCGCGTCCCGGTTTCTGAGGCGAGCGTTGAGAAGAAGTCCTGACCGGCATTTGAGGAGCCAGGGCGTAATCGAGGGCGGCCGTCAGGTCGAAGGCCTGGAACTGGGCGATCAGCTTCGGATCGTTCATGGCCGCCTGCACATGCTTGTTGTGGATCAGGGGGAGGATGTTCCGCGACTGGGAGGCTTTTTCGAGCTCCGGATCCTGAAGGAGGGCCGTGATGTGGGGATTGGCAATGATCTTCAGGGTCTCCGGATACTGGCAGAAGCGCTCCAGCGCCTGTTGATCCCCGGCCACCATCGAGATCTTCACGATATTGTCGTAGAAGGAGGTCGGCAGCGGATCGGCGCTCTTAAAAGCACGGCCCGTAGCTCCGAGTTCAAGGGATTTCTTCAGCTTCAGGAAAAAGAGTGCCGCCCTCTCGCTCTGCTCGGAGCGTCCCTCCAGATCCGCATGAACCAGCCGTAGCTCCCCGAGCGCCCCGATCCCGCGGATCATCGTGATCCCTCCCCAGAGCAGGAGAAGGCCGTAGATCAGGCCACAGATCGCACCCCCGGCACCGAATCCCCAGCGGACGACGCCGGCATGGTGATCCGTGGTCTTGAAGAGAAGGCCTGCCAGCAGGGAAATGAGGATGTAAATGATGAGGGCCACAGACAGCCCCACGATGGCCGGTGCCAGAAGTGGTGGTTGCTTGGTCACGAACCCCAACACCGTGCCGGAAGCACCCGCCGCCGTGGTGCCTCCGATCCAGGCACAGAAAAGGGCTGCCAAGCGAAGCAGGCCGCGCACGGCTCCAAGCTTCCAACCGCGCCAGATCTCCCAGATCAGGAAAACCGTCGCGGCAATGAAGATGTACCGCTGCCATTCTGGGGAGCCGTTGAGAAGCATGCCTCTAGGGATTTAGACGGAAGGCCGAAGGCTGTCAGCCACGGAAACATCGGAAAGCTCCATTAGGGCAGAAGAAGCGGCGCAGGAAATCATTCCTGCGCCGCTCTAACCTACCAAAGTGCTGATCTACGCTGCCGGTGCTTCCGCTGCGGCGGCGGCTTCGTTCGTCTCGTCGCGGAGGGTCGTGTTGGTCGCGGCGGCGGGCGGGAGTTGCTCGTCACGGCCTGTGAACTTCACGCTCAGGAGCTTGCTGATGCCGCGCTCCTCCATGGTGACGCCGTAGAGGGAGTCGGCACGGGACATGGTGCGTTTGTTGTGCGTAATGACCATGAACTGGCTCTGGCCGATGAAGCGGTCGAGTAGTTTGATGAAGCGGCCGATGTTCGACTCGTCGAGCGGCGCGTCCATTTCGTCCAGCACGCAGAAGGGGGAGGGCTTCACCATGTAGATGGCGAAGAGCAGGGCCACCGCCGTCATGGTGCGCTCGCCGCCGGAGAGGAGCGAGATGCTCTGGAGCTTCTTTCCGGGAGGCTGGGCGATGATCTCAATACCGCTCTCGAGCGGGTCGCTCTCGTCCATGAGGAGGAGGTTCGCCTTGCCGCCCGCAAAGAGCTGGGTGAACATCTCCTGGAAGTTGACGCGGATCTTCTCGAAGGTCTCGGAGAAGAGTTCCTTGGTGGTCTTGTTGATCCGGGCGATCGCCTCCATCAGCTCCTCCTTGCCGTTGATGAGGTCGGTGTTCTGCTGTTCGAGAAACTTGTAACGCTCCTCCAGCTCGTCGAATTCCTGGATGGCGTCGAGGTTGACGGGACCCATCGAGTCAACGCGCTCGGTCAACTCGGCGACGACCAACTCGATCTTCTCCCAAGGGATCTCGGCCGGGATCGGTCCGCTCATCGCGGCTTCCACGACCTCCACGGAGACTTCCTCCGGGTTCTCGTTCGAGGGAACCGATCCCTCCCCTTCCGTAGTGGACTCGGGAAGCGCCGCGCGGCGTTCCTTCTCGTTGCGGGAGGCAACGGCCTTGAGCAGGGAATAGCGGTCGGGCTCGAAGCCGGCCAGATCGAGCTGGTAGCGGCGGGAGACGTGGTCGCGGATCGCCTCGGCGCGGAGCTTGAGCTCGGCGAGACGCACCTCGTTCTTGGCGCGGTTGTCCTGAAGGTCGGAGAGATTCTTGCGGGCTCCGCGGAGCGCGATCTCAAGGGCCTCGACACCGGCCTGGAGTTCGTTGCGGCGCACGCCGAGTTCGAGGACGCGGGCCTCGGCCTCGGCGCTCTCCTGCTTCCATCCCTCCACACTCTCGGCGAGCCCGATCGATTCGGATTCGAGGGAGCGGATGCGCTCCTCGTGGGCGGCGATGTCACGCTCACGGGCGGTGATCGTGTCGGCAAGCTCTCGGACACGGGCCTCCATCGGGGCGCGCTGGGTGGCGAGCGACTGTTGGCGCTGGCGCTCGGTGGCTACGCGGAGGCGAGCCTCGGAAAGGGCGCTCGCGGCCTCGGTCTCGGCGTCGCGGAGCAGGGCGATGCGCGCGCCCGCCGCGGAGCGTTCCTCGCGGGCGGTGGCAAGCTCCAGCGTGGCGCTCTCGAGCTGCCGGTTGCATTCGGCGATCCGGGATTCGAGTTGGCCGATGTGCTCCTGGAGTGCCGCGATCTCACCATCGAGCGACTCGTGGCGGTGGCGTGCATTCTCAAGCTCTCGGCTTGCGAGAAGGTTGTCGGCCTGGGCGGCGGCGAGGAGTCCCTGCGTGTTGCCGAGATGCTCGCGCGCCTCGCGGAGGCGGTTCACCGAGGCCTCCAGCGCGGCGAGGGCACCCTCGCGGACGAGGGAGAGATGGGCGACGCTTTCCCGCAGTCCCGCCACCTCGCGCTCAAGCGTGGTGATCTGGGAGCGTCGCATGAGGGCCGATCCGCTCGCCTCACCCGTGGCACCGCCATGGGCGACGCCGTCGCGTCCGAGGAATTCCCCGGTGCGGGCGGCGAAGGCGAGACCGGGATTCGCTTTCTTGAGACGGAAGGCGGTCTCGAGATCGGGAACGATCGCCACTCCCTCGAGGAGTCGGCCGATCAGTCCGTGGGCGGATCCGGTCGCGCGCACGACATCGGTGGCCCAGCAGAGCGCACCCTCGGGAAGATAGCCTCCCTGTTGCACGGCCATCGGAAGAAGGTCGCTTGCCAGCACGGAGGCACGGCCTTGGGTGGCATCGCGAAGCGTCTTGAGGGCCTCCTCGGCCATGCCGGCATCGGCGAAAACGACCGCGCGGCTGGCGGCACCGAGAGCCGCCTCAATGGCAGGAATATCGGCCTGCGGAATCTCGACCAGCGAGGCGAGTGTCCCGAGAATTCCGGCCTGGTAGAACTCGGGCCGGTCGAGCCCGCGCAGGATAGCCTGTGCTCCCTCGCCGAGGCCTTCTCCCTCGCGCTCGAGCTGGAGCAAGATCTCCAGGCGGTGCTCGCGCTCGGAGAGTTGCTTCACGGCCGAATTCCACTCGGTCTCGGCACTCTGGCGGGCGGTCTGCGCCTCGTCATGACCCTGCTGGGAGGCGAGGAGCTCCTGCTCGGCGGCATCGAGCGAGGCGCGCGTGGAGGCCTGGGTGGCGGCTGTCTGCTCGGCGCGTGTGGCGGCCGTGCTGACGGCGAGTCCCGCAAGGGAAACCTGCTCCTGAAGTTGGAGGGCGCGGGCACGCTCGGCATCGCGGCGCGCGCCGGCGGTGGAGAGTTCGCCGCGGACATCGGTAAGGCGGTTCTCGAGATCGTGGAAGCGTCCGGTGAGCGCCTCGGTCTCCTGCTCGGCGGTGATGCGCTCGCGCTGCGAATCGGAGACTCGAGCCGTGGCGGCGGCGAGGGATTCCTCCTCAGCACGGAGTACCTCGAGGAGCGAGGTGAGCTGGGCGTCGGCATGCTCGATCTCGCTCTCCTGCTCGCGGATGCGGAGTCGGGTCGCGTCGATGTCGGCGCGGGAGCGCACGATCATTTCGCGGAACTCACCGGCGCGCTCGGAGTTCGTCTCGATGCGATTCTCCCCGGAGAAGATGCGGTTGCGCAGGGTCTGCAGATGGTCGCGCGCCCCCGCGGTCTCGGCGTCGAGCGCGGAGAGTTGCTCGCGCGCCCCGGCAACCTCGACCTCCTGCTCCGCAATCTCGCGCTCGTAGAGGGAGCGCGCCTCGGCGCTCTTGTCGACTTCGTCCGCGACCCCCGCGATGGAACGATCCAGATCGAGGTAAGTACGGTGGGAGATGTGGGTGTCGAGGACACGGAGATCCTCCATGAGGGACTGGTAGCGGCGCGCCTTCCCTGCCTGGCGCTGGAGCGATCCGATCTGGCGCTTCACCTCCTTGATGATGTCGGAGACACGGAGGAGATTCGACTCGGTGTATTCGAGCTTGCGGAGAGCTTCCTTCTTCTGCGCCTTGTACTTCGTGATGCCGGCGGCCTCCTCGAAGATGGCGCGTCGGTCCTCCGGACGGCTGTTGAGCAGGAGGGCGGTCTTCCCCTGCTCCATGATGGAGTAGGCGCTCCGACCGATGCCGGTGTCCATGAAAAGATTGTGGATGTCCTTGAGGCGGCAGGGGGTGCCGTTGATCAGGTACTCGCTCTTGCCGTCGCGGAAGACGCGGCGGGTGATGCAGACCTCGTTCCACTCGACGCCGAGTTCCTTCTCGCATTCGGAGAAGGTCATCGAGACCTCCGCCATGTTGTGCGGTTGGCGGGTGTCGGTGCCGCTGAAGATGACATCCGCCATCTCGCCGCCGCGCAGGGCCTTGGCCGACTGCTCTCCAAGCACCCAGCGGATGGCGTCGAGAACGTTCGATTTGCCGCAGCCGTTCGGGCCGACGATAGCGGTCACGCCGCGGTGGAAGCGCAGGACGGTCTTCGGGGCGAAAGATTTGAAACCGATGAGTTCGAGGGATTGAAGATACATGGGATAAAGAAGAAGTTCAGGAGGGTGCCCTAGAGTAGGCCTTGCATCTCTGAAGGCACAATAAAAAACACTAGGGGTTGGGCCATATTGAAATGAAACCACAATATGTAGTGTTTTTGGATATCTCTTAGGAAGGTTCCCTGTAAGAGATGGACATCCAGCAGGACTCCATCGCCCCAAGACTCTGAAGATCCACCTCAGAGAACCGGGCTCTTTCTTTTCTTGGCAGTCACCGGGTACCAGATTCTTATGTGCGGGTTGAGTGACACCAAGTTCCGATAGGAATTGGACTGAAACGGCGACGGAGTTTCGGTATAATGACACTTTTCCTGTGTCACCGATCAGGCACCCGTAGCTCAGGGGACAGAGCAGGGGATTTCTAATCCCTTGGTCGGAGGTTCGAATCCTCCCGGGTGCGCCCATGATGCCGAGATTCTCCTCGCGGCCTCTTTTTTACGGAGGCATTCTCCACCCATGCTTGAAGTCACCATCCTGGCCAGCGGCAGCGGCGGCAATGCCGCGCTGGTTCGGACGGAAACCGCGCTCTTCCTTGTCGATGCCGGACTCAGCACACGCGCACTGACGCAAAGACTGGCGCTTTGCGGCGTGGAACCGGGAGATCTCCGCGCCATCCTTGTGACCCATGAGCATGGGGACCATGTGCGCGGACTGCCCCAATGGGCCAAGAAGCATGCCACCCCGATCTACTGCAACCGAAGGACGGCCATGGTGCTGCGCGATAAGATCGCCGACTTCGGAGGTTGGAAGATCTTTGAGAGTGGTCAGGAATTCGAGTTGGAGGGGGTGGCCATCCGATCCTTCCCGGTGCCACACGATGCGGTGGAACCCGTCGGGTTCGTGATCAGACGAAGCGGCCGATCCTTCGGTTTTCTGACCGACCTCGGCCACGCCACCACGCTCGTGACCCAGTCGTTGCGGGGCGTGGATGCCCTGCTGATCGAGGCGAACTACGATGAGGCGCTTCTGGAAAAGGACACCAAGCGCCCGTGGCCCACGAAACAGCGGATCCAGTCGCGCCATGGCCACCTCTCCAACGGGGCTGCCGCGGAGACCGTCTCCGGGATCCGTCACGACGGCTTGGGGCACCTCCTGCTCGGACACCTGAGTCGTGACTGCAATAGCGAGGAACTGGCGCTTGGCGCCATGCGCGCCACGCTCGGTGATTCGGCGATCAACCTCTTCTGCGCTTTGCAGGAGGGAAGTCAGCCCGTCCGTCCGGTTGGACTAACAAGAAATTCAGAGCAAACAATCTTCTCCGCAGAAACAAGCCTTTGGGAGAGGCGCGTTGTAGCCACCGAAGGTGGATCCGAAGGGCGAGCCTTCCGGGAGCAAGCGAGTACAAACGCGGTGGCGCTTTTGCAGTCATACGCAAGCCACCAAGGCGCCCAAGTGCAGCCGTAGTCATCCTATGCGGCAAAAGCGGGGCAACACCGCCCCGCGCCCAAATCGTCACGCCCCTACTACTTGGCGTTGAGCCAATCGATGAACCCCTTCGGTCCGCCGGGAATATATCCGCTCTGCCGCTTGATCACCTTGCCCTCCGGATCAAGCACGACGAGCGTGGGAAAACCCTGAACCTGATACTGCTCCTGGAGGGCGTTGTTCTGTTTCTTCAACTCCGGACTCTGGCTCTTGCCCTGAGGGAAGTCGATCTCGACGAGGACGAGGTTCTTGTCGGCATATTCCTTGAAAGCAGGCTGATCGAAAGCCTCCTTCTTGAGCTTGATACACCATCCGCACCAGTCGCTGCCAGTGAAGTCGAGAAGCACCTTTTTGTTTTCCTTCGCGGCCGTGGCTAAGGCGGTTTTGTAATCGTCGCCCCAGCCATTGGCAAAAGCCGGGCTGATGAGTAGGCCGGTAGCAAGAGAAAGGAAAAGAATGCGGAGAGAGTTCATGGCGCTTGTTTGTCCCAGATGCCGTTCCGGAGCAAACCCAAAGTGAGGAGAAGGTAAAAGGCATGAAGGTGCAAAAGTAAAAAACGGGAGTGAGATGCCTGCCGGCCCTTCCCACCTTCCTATCTTTTGCCAACTTGCCACTGCGGGGAGATCTCGCAACTCACGGAACTCGCCTCACCGGCCGCCAGATGATGCATCGCGGCGAAGGCCATCATGGCAGCGTTGTCCGTGGCGAGGCCCGGCGCGGGTAGGTGAAGTTTCCAGCCCTTTGCCGCGCAGAGAGCCGTCATCCCCTCGCGCAGGGCGCGATTGGCGGCGACACCTCCGGAGAGGGAGACTCGTTTGAGACCGGAATCCTCGACGGCCCGTTCGGTCTTGAGCAGAAGCACGCCGACGATCGCTGCGCGGATCGAGGCGCAGAGATCGGCCATCCCCTGTTCCGACTTGGGGAGATCAGGATTCTTTTCGACGAAGTAGCGCACGGAGGTCTTGAGCCCGCTGAAGCTGAAGTCGAGATTGCCCTGCTCGGTGAAGGCCATGGGGAATTTGTGGGCCTTGGGATCGCCCGATGCAGCGAGTCGGTCGATCTCGATGCCACCCGGATAGGGGAGCCCCAGAAGCTTGGCTGCCTTGTCGAAGGCCTCGCCCGCCGCATCGTCGAGCGTGCGGCCGAGCACCGTGTAGTCACCGGCACTCCGGACCAAGGTGAGTTGGGTATGGCCTCCGCTCACCAGCAAGGCGATATGGGGCGGGATTTCCTCGGCGCCGAGGAAGGGAGAGAGAAGGTGACCCTCGAGATGGTTGAGCGCGAGGTAAGGAATGCCGAGCGCCAGCGAGAAACCCTTGGCATAGGAAGCCCCCACAAGAAGAGCCGGGGCAAGGCCGGGGCCTGAGGTGGCAGCCACGGCTCCGAGTTCGGAAGGGGCGATTCCCGAATCCGAGAGGGCGCGGCGGACCAGTGGGTCGACCGCAAGGAGGTGGTTGCGCGAGGCGACTTCGGGTACCACGCCACCAAAGCGGGCGTGCTCCTCGGCCTGCGAGGCGATCAGGCTGGAGAGGATCGTGCCTGGCGGACGCAGGACGGCAGCGGCCGTTTCGTCGCAGCTAGATTCGATTGCGAGTATGTGAAAATCGGGCGAAATCACTGACGAAAGGTTTAATCAGGAACTCAAGAACTCAGGAAGGAAGCAGATGGCGATGCCATGCAGAGAGGAGTTTTTCAGGGGATTCACGCATCAGGTGGGCGGACTTTCCCAATTCCGTGAGCAGGGTGGTGGCCACAGCATTCCGATCCATCGGTGATCCGGTGATCATCGCCAGGGACGCGGCGCGGTCTCTCAGTTCCTTGGGGAAGTCCATGGGAGCATGGTTCACATTCAGACCGATCCCGACCACTGCAAACGGATTCTTACCGGACCGTGTCTCCACAAGGATTCCGGCTACCTTCTTTCCACCCACGAGCAGATCGTTGGGGGCCTTGATCCCAGTTCGCTCAATGCCAAGGGATCCCAAAGCCTCGACCAAGGCCACGGCGGCAAAGGCCGAGAGCGAGGGAATCGTGGCATCGCTGATCTCCATCCGCAGAAGGATTGAAAACCAGAGGCCGAGGCCGGGAGCGGAATTCCACGGGCGACGGAATTGTCCGCGTCCTGCCGTCTGGCTCTCCGCAAAGAGAAGCGTCCCGGCGGACGCTGCCTCCTCTCCCTGACGGAGAATCTCGTCATTGGTCGAGGTGATCTCTCCGACCACCTGCACCGGAATGCCCCAAGGCGAGGCGGCGCTCAGGCGGGCGGGATGCAGCGGTTCAGCTGGCATGACCCGACGACTCGATCTCGAGCGAAAGATCCGCATTCGTCGCGGAGTGGGTCAGTGCTCCGACCGAGATGCGATCGACGCCGGTCGCGGCCAGGCCGGTCACAGTCGCCAGCGTGACGCCGCCACTGGCCTCGAGCAACACGGCGGGCGCAAGTTTATTGCGCAGGGCCACGGCCTCCGTCATCTGCGCCGTGCTCATGTTGTCGAGCAGGATGACGTCGATCCCCTGCATTCCGAGCAGGGCCTTCACTTGGTGCAGCGTGTCGGCCTCGATCTCGATCGGCAGTCCTGGGTGTACCGCGCGGAGGCGCGTGATCACCGGCGGGAGGAGGTAGATGTCGCCGAGCGCGGCAAGGTGGTTGTCCTTCACAAGCACGGCGTCGTGTAGTCCGATGCGATGGTTCGTGCATCCGCCGGCTTTCACGGCCTGCTTCTCAAGAAGTCGCCATCCCGGTGTTGTCTTGCGGGTGTCGAGCAACACGACCTTCGTTCCCCGCACGGCTTCTGCAAAGCGGCTGGAAAGGGTCGCGATCCCGCAGAGATGGCCCAGAAAATTCAGCGCCGTCCGTTCCCCGGAGAGGATCGAGCGTGTCGAGCCGGAGATCTCAAGCAAAACGGATCCGGGCGTGAGCGGATCTCCCTCCGCCACGCGAGCGGCAACGACCAGCGATGCATCAACGCGCCGGAAGACTTCCGCCGCAACGGCCATTCCCGAGGCAATGCAGTCACAACGCGACACGATGCGCGCGCGGGAAACAGATCCGGCGGGAATGAAGGCCTGTGAGGTGACGTCTCCCGCCGCACCGAGATCTTCCAGAAGGGCGAGGGAGATCAGATCGCCGGAGTCGTTCATCGAGATTCCCTACGCGGCCACGACGGCTTCCGCTTTCCCGGCCCCTTCCGGGAGGGACTGCAATCCGAGCAGGGAGCGCTGCCACGGCAGGAGCACGGGGGCAAGAGGATCGTTGGCAACCGCTTCGAGGGCGGCCTTGGGAGCCACAATCGAGGGATCCAGATCGATCTCGCGCGCCACCTTGTCACGATGCTCGCGCAAATGGTTGAAGCGGTCGATCTGCTCCTTGGTGGAGCGGATGCGCACCCCGCGGATGACCTTCGGCCAGTCCTCTTCCGGCAAGGCAAGGGCCGTCTCGAGAGTCTCCTCGAGGCGGGCCATGCGTGGCTGCGGAAGGCGCGGACGCGCGAACTTCCCTCCCCTGGATGCCTCGTCGGCGAGGCGGAGCAGATTCTCGTTGGAAAGAACGTGGAACGCAGGGCGATCCCAGCCCCGGGCCTCGGAGTCGCGCCAATGCCACAGCGCGCGGAGCAATGCCCAGCCGCGGCGGGAGAGGGCGGCATAGCCGGTCAAGCGCCAGAGGTTCTCCTCGTCGCGTTGACGGGTCTCGCGGGTTCCCTTCACCATGCGGTCGCGGGACTGGCAGTACCAGTCGAAGCGTCCCAACTCCTCCAACCTGGCTCCCAGGATTCCTGCCAACTGGGGCAGGAAGCGGACGTCGTTGAGCGCGTATTCGACCATCTGGTCGGAGAGGGGGCGCTGGGCCCAGTTCGCCTTGCGCGAGGCCTTGGAGAGGGTGATGCCGAAGTATTTCTCCACCAGGCCGGCCAGACCGAGCTGGGGCTCGCCGCAGAGTCGTGCCGCGATCATCGTATCGAAGATGTCCTCGTCGGGGAATTCCCCCGAACGGCGGAGCAGGCGCAGATCGTAGTCCGCATCGTGGAAGAGGATCGTCTTCCCCTTGAGCGTAGCGAAGAACTCCCCGAGCGGCAGCCCCGCAAGCGGATCGATCAGGCGCAGATCGGAGGCTAGTCCGGTCTGGGGTTCCTCGCCCCATCCGCTCTGGATGAGGCAGAGCTTCTCAAAGTAGCAGTGCAGGCTGTCGGCCTCGGTGTCGAGAGCGACCTGTGTCTGCGACGAGAGACCGTCGAGATAGTCCCGGAAAGCGGAGTCCCCGGCGATCAAGGCTCCGCGATGAAGGTGGCCGTCGTCGGAAGATCTCCGGCGTGGCGGGCACGGGGCTCGCGTACCTCGGTGTTGCCCTCGGTGGGGATGGTGACGAAGGGGCCGCCGGCAAGCGGGGCCACCTCGGTGAAGGCCACCTCGGGAACATCGGTCGGGATGCCCTCGAGGGGGAACTCCTTGCGGAGAGGATGGTAGGGATAACCCTCCCACATCAGGATGCGGCGGAGGTCCGGATGGTTGCGGAACCTGATCCCCATCAGGTCCCAGACCTCGCGCTCGTGCCAGTTGGCGGTGGCCCAGATGTCGGTGACGGAATCAACCTCGGCCTCATCCTCGGAAGTCGTGCACTTGAGACGAAGGTGCGCCCTCTTCGCGATCGAGTAGAGCTCGTAGACCACCTCGAACCGGGGGTGGCTGCCATAATGGTCGACACTGCAGATATCAAGCAGCAGATCGTAGCCGAGGGTGTCGCGGCAGTAGAGGGCGATCTCGTGCAGACGTGTTGCGTGGAGCGAGATCGTCGTCTCGCCGCGGAACTCCTTGCGATCGAAGATATGGGGGGTGAAGGCCCCTTCCAGCTTGAGGGCGTCGGCGGCGGCGCTCATCGGAGGGACTCCAGCAGGGCGCGCTTCTGGTCGAGCACGGAATGTTCGCTCATGAGCTTGTTCTGCAGTTTCATCAGGCCGTCGAGCAGTGCTTCAGGGCGAGGCGGGCAGCCGGAGATGTAGACATCGACGGGAATGATCTGGTCGACGCCCTGGAGCGTCGCGTAACTGCGGTACATGCCGCCGGAGGAGGCGCAGGCACCCATGGCGATCACCCACTTCGGCTCGGGCATCTGCTCGTAGATGCGCTTCACGGAAAGGGCCATCTTGTAGGTCACCGTGCCGGCCACGATCATGACGTCGGACTGGCGCGGCGAGAAGCGCATCACCTCGGCGCCGAAGCGGGAGATATCGAAGCGCGACGAGGAGGCGGCCATGAGCTCGATGGCGCAACAGGCGAGGCCCATCGGCATCGGCCAGAGGGAGTTCTTGCGCATCCAGTTGATGGCGGCGTCCAACTTGGTGATGATGATGTTCCCCTCGATCTTGGAGTCGAACGCCATCGGAGTCGAAACGGGCGTCGCATGGGGATGCATGGTGGGCACAGTAGCCGTGGACATAGTGGGGACAGACTATAAGAGAGCCCCCCCTGAACAAGATCGAAATACCATGGATTCACCGAAGAGGTCCCTCGGCGGCCAAAACTTCGGTTGACCGACCCGATCACGCCTCTTTTTGGAAAACATAAAGCTCTTTCTATAAGTAGTATGCATTGCACGTTGCAACTCCTTCCCCTAGGGAGTTGGGGTCGATGAGGAATGGGCGAATCCCCTGTGGTACAATACCCCCCTTGCCGTTGGGTTTGACTCCTCTCTCACCCACCCACTGGTTCCTGAAATTTCCATGACCCCGACTTTTGACTCCTCCGCGTTTGACCCCGACTTTTGGCAGAACTGGCAGCCAACAACGAGGGCCTCGCTCTGTTTTATCAGGAGCGGCGGGGAAATCCTCATGATCCGCAAGAAACGCGGCCTCGGTGCGGGAAAGATCAATGGTCCGGGAGGTCGGTTGGAGGCCGGTGAAACCGCGTTGGAAGCAGCCGTCCGCGAAACCCAAGAGGAACTCGGCGTCACGCCGCTGAGTCTCAGCAAGCGGGGGGAACTCCACTTTCAGTTCACGGATGGTCTAGCCCTTCACTGCGTGGTTTTTACCGCGGAGGGATGCGTCGGGGAACCGAAAGAGACCGACGAGGCGATTCCTCATTGGATGAAACCCTCGGAGATCCCTTATCACGACATGTGGGAGGACGATGTTCACTGGCTTCCAGGGATGCTCGGGGGCAAAAGCTTCCGAGGGTTCTTCCACTTTGACGGCGAGAGGATGACCTCCCACCGTCTCCTGTGGGATGGTTCGGACTGTTAGGGCGCCATGACAGGCGGCGAACCCCGTTGCGGTTATACCAAGGGTGGGTCGTGGCCAAGTTTTGGCAAGGGCGCATGATGTCCCCCACTCCCGAAGGTGCACAGAACCTCCCAAAACCTGCGATGTTTTCAACATTTACTTGGACGGGGCGAGGTTTCAATTTCCCCCCATGTCCACGCATCTCTGGTCGCGCCTCTCCTCCTTGAAATGGGAGGATGCCTGGGTCGAGAGGCTCCGGTTTGCCGGGGAGCAGAATCTGGTCATCCGGAAGTTTCCCGCCTCCCGCTCGATCCGACTCGATCTCTACACCGACTCGGCCACGGCCAAGAAGGTCAAGCAAGCCTTCGGCGGCACGGTCCGCCCTTTTGATTCGTCCAAATGGACTCCTCCCTCTCCGAAAAAGACCACCCCGCTCCGCATTGGCGGCGGGCTTCGTATTTACGGGGACGAGGAGCGGTTTGCAAAGGAGCGCACCTCGGGCCGCGGCAAAGCACTCTTCATCCCGAGCGGCCTCGCCTTCGGCACGGGCGATCATGCCACGACGGCGCGATGCCTGCAGTTGCTCGTCGATGCGGCGAAGCCTCTGGATGGGAAGGAATGGTCGCTTCTCGACCTTGGCTGCGGCTCCGGGATTCTGGCGCTCGCAGGGGAACTGCTCGGTGCGAGGAAGATCCTCGGCTGCGATTTCGACGAGCGTTGCGTGAAGACCTCCAAGGAAAACGCGGCGCTCAACGACCTGACCCGGTCACGTTTCGTGAAAGCCGATGTCCTCCGCTGGAAGCCCCCCGCATCGGCTGGCAAGTCGGCGCGCTATGACATCGTGGCGGCCAATCTCTACTCGACGATTCTGACGGCGGCCGCACCGATGATCATCGAGTCGATCCGGCCCGGCGGGATCCTCATTCTCTCGGGGATTCTCTCGGTCGAGGAGTCGGCGTTGAAGAAGACCTTTTTCTCACTCCGCCATCAGGAGACCCTGCGCCGAGGGAAATGGTCGGCGATGATGTTCCTGAAAAAGAACGCTGGATGATTGTTTCCCCGCAGAGGCGCAGAGGCGCAGGGGCGCAGAGAATTGTTTAGGCTGAGAGAAGATTTCTCTCCTCCGCGTTCTCTGCGCCTCGGCGCGAGACCTTTTACAGATTCTTATGGGCGCCGTCGCAGAGGGCGCCGTTGCCGCTGTGCTTGCAGCCGCAGAAGTAGACGGTTCCGTCCTTCTCTGCAGTGTAGGGCTTGGGGGCGAAGTCGCTTCCCTTGTGCGCGCCGTCACAGAACGGCTGGGAAGCACTCTTGCCGCAGGAGCACCAGTAATAAGTCTGGCCGGCCTTGACCTCGACGGGGATGGGGGACTTTTGGGCGATGACGGGTTCGGACATGGGATGGATGGGGTTTTTTTGGAATGTTCAAAAGCTCTTCGATCCGGAAGTCCGGAGGAAGGCCGCATCTCCACTCTTCCCATATTCCCGAAAAAAGCCAGCATCCGATCATGAACCCCACAGGCATCCGCATCGGCCACGTCCATCTGAAGGTGGCCGATCTCGATCGGGCCGTTGCCTTTTACCGCGATGTGCTTGGCTTTGAGGTCACCCAGAAAATCGGTTCCCAAGCAGCCTTCATCGGAATGGACGGATATCATCACCACATCGGACTCAATACTTGGGAGAGCCGCGGTGGCACGCCCCCGCCTCCAGGCACGACCGGACTCTACCACGCAGCGATCCTCTATCCCGATCGTCACTCGCTCGCCTGCACGCTGAAGCGTCTGATGGAGCACAACATCCCGCTGGATGGTGCTGCCGATCACGGAGTCAGCGAGGCCATTTACCTGCGCGATCCCGATGGAAACGGACTGGAACTTTATCGGGATCGCCCGCCCGAGGAGTGGCCGCGAACGAAGGACGGGAAGTTGGAGATGTTCACGGCTCCGCTGGATCTCGGTGAACTGCTGAAGAGCTCCCCGGAAAAATAATTTTCTTAGTGGTGGTGACCGCCCGGGCCATGCACATGGCCGTGGGCAATCTCCTCGGCGGTCGCCTCACGGACCTCGCGGATCGTAATGTCAAAGTGGAGCGTCATGCCGGCCAGGGGATGATTCCCGTCGAGTGTCACCTCGTTTCCCTCGATCTTGGAGACCACGACGATCTGCTCGCCCTGATCGTTGGAGGCTTCCAACTGCATCCCTTCCTCAAGATCCTCGCCCCCCTCGATCTGATCCGCGGTCACCACGGCGATCTTCTCCGGGTCAGGAAGTCCATAAGCTTCCTCGGGAGAGACGGTGACAGAGAACGTGTCTCCGGCCTTCTTGCCCTCCATGACTTTTTCCAGGCCCTTCACGATCTGGCCTTCACCATGCAGGTAGGCGAGGGGTCCTCCGTCCTTGGAGGAGTCGATGATGTCCTTCTCGTCATCGGTGAGGGTGTAGTCGAACAGAACGACGGAGCCGGTAGTGATGTTCATAGCTTGAAAGGGAGAAGGGTTGAGGTCTGAGTGCACCGGCACACTAGGCGAGTCGTGACTGATGGCGAGAGCAAAGACGATTTGGTTATTTCAGGAGTTCCGAACATCTGTCAGTTCTCACCCATGCACGTCGAACGACTCAAATACATCATCTGGGCTGCGGACACGGCCCGCGCCGTTTCCTTTTACACCACGGTCTTCGGCGGAAAGATCATCCGGGAGAATCCAGCCGTGACCGATATCGAGGTCGCTGGCGGCATCATCGGTATTCATGGCGGCGGCGAGGGGAAGCGCACCTGGACCGGCATGAGCTTTCAGGTGGCCGATGTGATCGCCGGTGCTGCTGAGATCGTCGCCGCGGGAGGTCAGTTGCTCAGGGAGCCCCAGCCGGAGAATGGGGAGCCGCCGCATTTGGCGATGTGTGTAGACACGGAGGGCAACGAAATCATGTTATCCCGCAAACGGGGATAACGACGGCTTGGGATTTTTGAAGAACCACCAAACTTCCTCATGCTTCACGCCTTTGTTTGCGTCCATATCATCAGTTAGCTTGAGGAGCTGTTTTACTGGGGAGCCTTTTTTGGGGTCAATTTCCCGATTTATTAAAAAAGTTATTCTTACTGGGTAAACAATTGTTCCAGGGGTTAGGTATTTTCCACGTGGATACTTGATTTCAAAAGGCTCTCCCCTTTCCTTCTTTTCCGTGGCAATTGCAACGTGTGAATCCCTGAAGTTTTGTTCAATAAATTGATTGATCACCTCATCAGAAGGTGTTGGGAAAAAGCTAAAGCCTGTAAGAAAAATAAAAGAAAAAGATGCCAATAAAGCAGAGACTATCAGTTTTGCTGTATTGAATGATCGGCACATAAACAGCGTCTTATGCCTTCGTGTAGAGTTCTGCGCCTTGTTCAGCAAACTCTTTCGACTTCTCCTCCATACCCTTTTTGAGGGCTTCTTCCTCGGAGAGGTTTTGGGTGGCGGCGTATTTACGGACATCCTCCGAAATCTTCATGGAGCAGAAGTGGGGGCCGCACATGGAGCAGAAGTGGGCTGACTTGGCCCCTTCTTGCGGGAGGGTCTCGTCGTGGAACTCGCGCGCAGTGACGGGGTCGAGGCCGAGGTTGAACTGATCTTCCCAGCGGAACTCAAAGCGGGCCTTGGAGAGGGCGTTGTCGCGGTACTGGGCTCCGGGGTGTCCCTTGGCGAGGTCGGCGGCGTGGGCGGCGATCTTGTAGGTGATGACGCCATCCTTCACATCCTTCTTATTCGGCAGGCCGAGGTGTTCCTTTGGCGTGACGTAGCAGAGCATGGCGCAGCCGTACCAGCCGATCATGGCGGCACCGATGCCGCTGGTGATGTGGTCGTAGCCGGGAGCGATGTCGGTGGTGAGGGGGCCGAGCGTGTAGAAGGGGGCCTCGTGGCACCACTCGAGCTGCTTGGCCATGTTCTCCTCGATCATGTGCATCGGGACGTGTCCGGGGCCCTCGTTCATGACCTGGACACCCTTGGCCCAGGCGCGCTCGGTGAGTTCGCCCTGCACCTTGAGTTCGCCGAACTGGGCCTCGTCGTTGGCATCGGCCACCGATCCGGGACGGAGGCCGTCGCCGATCGAGAAGCTGACGTCGTAGGCGGCCATGATGTCGCAGATGTCGTCCCAGTGGGCGTAGAGGAAGTTCTCCTTGTGATGGGCGAGGCACCACTTGGCCATGATCGATCCCCCGCGGCTGACGATGCCGGTCATGCGCTTGGCTGTGAGCGGGACGAAGCGGAGGAGCACCCCGGCGTGGATCGTGAAGTAATCGACGCCCTGCTCGGCCTGCTCGATCAGGGTGTCGCGGAAGATTTCCCAGGTGAGGTCCTCGGCCTTGCCGTTCACCTTCTCGAGCGCCTGATAGATCGGCACGGTGCCGATCGGGACGGAGGAGTTGCGCAGGATCCACTCGCGGGTGGCGTGGATGTTCTTGCCGGTGGAGAGATCCATCACGGTGTCGGCCCCCCACTTGGTCGCCCAGCGCATCTTCTCGACCTCTTCCTCGATGGAGGAGGCGACGGCGCTGTTGCCGATGTTCGCGTTGATCTTCACCAGGAAGTTCCGGCCGATGATCATCGGCTCGAGCTCGGGGTGGTTGATGTTCGCCGGGATGATGGCGCGGCCCGCGGCGACTTCGGAGCGGACGAATTCCGCGGTGATCTGCTCGGGGATGCGCTGGGGGAAGCGGCCGAAGATCGAGGGGGTGTAGGGACTTCCGGGACGCTGGCCGGAACCGGCGTGCTGTTTGTCGAGTTCGTTGCGGACGATGTCCTGATCAAGTTCCGCAAGCTTGGTCTGCTGGGCGCGACCCATGTTCTCGCGGATGGCGATGAACTCCATCTCCGGGGTAATGACTCCCTGACGGGCGTACCAGAGCTGGGTGACGGGATGGCCTGCGGACGCCTTGCGGGGCTTGCGCTGGGCACTTGTGAGCCCCGGGAACTCGATCAGGCGGTTTCTCTCGGCGGTGCTGGCGAATTCGGCATGCTTGCCCGAGAGGTAGCCGTTGTCCATCGGTTGAACCTCGCGGCCTTCGTAGGGAGCAGTGTCGCCGCGCTTCTCGATCCACGAGGCACGCAGGGCTGGTAGTCCCTCGGACGAGTCACCCTCGAAGTCGGGGTCGCCCCACGGGCCGGAGCAGTCATAGACGCGCACGGGATCGTTCGGCTCCAACTTTCCGGAGAAGTCCTTTGTCGGGGAGAGGGCGATCTCGCGCATCGGGACGCGGATCTCGGGGTGGATCGTTCCCTCGACATAAACGCGGGTGCTGGCGGGGAGGGCTTCGCTGCTCTGGGGCTCGAAGTCGGATTTGGCGGAAATCATGAAAGGAAGGGGTTGGGCTGAAGACTCAAGGCTAAAGGATAAATTAGAATGAGCCACGCGTGGGGTTCACGGCGCGGCCTGAGTCCTCTCCCTGACCCTCGTCAGGTTCAAAGGGTCGTCCGGTTTTCCCCGAACCTCTCAGCCAGCCGGCTCCCCCGCATCCTGATTCAGGATAAACGGCCCCCGCTAGGGGTCAACGCCCAACGCTCAAACTAGGAACCCGCCCCTCGCCTTCCCCGAACCGGAAGCCATCGGAGAATCCTCTCGATCTGGCGATCCCAGTAGCCCCACTCATGATAGGCTTCCGGCTGCTCCTCATAGGTGAGGGGGAGCCCGATCTTCTTTGCGTGTGACACAAAGCGATGGTTGCTCGGAAGGAGAAAGTCCCCCGAACCGCAGCAGGCATAGAGCGCCGGGATGGGTTCCGGGGATGAGGAGGCTTTTTTTGAAAGATTTTCCGCAAGGTGAAAAAGGTCGTAGTCACCGCCGCGGATCTTGGAGGGGGGGCCGAAGGCGTCCCTGATAAACCCCTCGCGCCCTTCCAGGTCGCGGGTGTGGTTGGCAATGTCGAGGGCCCCCGAGAGACTGGCCGCTGCGGCAAAACGTTCCGGCTGGGAAAGGGCCAGCAGGAAGGCTCCGTATCCGCCCATGGAGTTTCCGGCCACGAAATTGTCCCTGCGATCGGTGGAGAGGGGGAAAAAGGATTGTGCGATTTCCGGGAGCTCCTCTTTCAGGAAGGTGCCGTAGGCGGGACCGCTCGCCATGTTCTTGTAGAAACTCTTCCCCGCATTCGGCATCACGACCGCGATACCCCGCTCCGCCACATAACGCTCGATGGAGGTGCGGCGGGCCCAGATCGTGTGGTCGTCGCTTAGGCCGTGCAGGAGCCAGAGAACGGGATGTTTTTTGGCCCGGACGGAACCCTGCATCCCGATCTGGGAGGAGGTGGCCTGCGGCAGGATGACATTCATCGCGCAGCAGAGTCCGAGGGACTCGGAATAGAAATCGCAGGTGATCAGCGCCATAGGGATTGGAAAAAAGTGAAGAATGGGCTGTCCGGGGCCTTTGTTCAAGAATGGAGCAATCCCCTCGCGGGGGGGGGGGGGGG
>Ga0209189_1000827_pt1 | contig 24069 bp, 54 predicted proteins | sample C_130820_EF_Meta_FD_187308 | JGI IMG/M metagenome (GOLD analysis project Ga0209189, IMG submission 187308) | Freshwater microbial communities from Lake Croche, Canada to study carbon cycling - C_130820_EF_MetaG (SPAdes) (version 3) | ecosystem: Environmental > Aquatic > Freshwater > Lake... | reverse complement strand
GGCTTACAGAGTATCTACCAGACCATCGGTTGTGAAGGCATTGAAGGCATCCGACTCAAGGATGCTATCATGTATATTGACGATGAAGGCAAGTTCAAGCCGGAACCCAAGATGAACAAGGTCGCTTCTATCCTTGCTTGGAATGGCGGACTCAACCCACAGGACTGGATTGCCGGTGACGCAGTGATCTTTGGAACCTTATCACCAGACGGTGAGTATGACGGCGAAGATTACGATCTGCCGCCGGTCTACAAGGAAGTCTTTGAGAAGTTTTCTACCCTGACTCCCAATGCACTCAACTTTATGGTTGAAATGTATAGGGAATCTGTGGTATAATCACCGCTCTGCCGAAGTGGTGAAATTGGCATACACGATAGACTCAAAATCTATTGCCCAAAAGGCGTGTGGGTTCAAGTCCCACCTTCGGTATTCATAATATAGGGTACAATAAAAAAGATAAAATAATTGTACCCTAGAAGGGCAGAACAACAAACCCCTTTTAGGAGATTGCCATGTATTTCATCAAGTTCACTTTCGCCAACGGTGATGTCAGGAACCTGTTCAACACGGACAGTTATGACGAGGTGTGCCGGTGGTGGAAGGTTTTCAGCCGATCTGCCGTTATGGCTGACGTTGGCATTACTGATGCTACCCTGTATGGCAATGGTTCTGTGATTGCCCACAAGATTGGTTGGTTCAAGGTTGCCGCATGAAGATTACATTTCAATCGAAACCCATGCAAAGATTGCATTTGGGGCCGGAGTTGTAAAGTTCGAGTACGCAGTCGAAAAATAATTGTACCCTATAGGAACACTATGGCATTCATTCCTACCAAGATGGAGTGGTTGAGTTATTTCGGCCACCGCCGGCCGATCAACGGACAAAAGATTTTCTACTACGGCGAGATGATCGGAGTTTGGCGGGGAACGTATAGCCTCGACTGGAACGATCCATATTGCCCCCACCGTATGATCTGTGGGGAGCGAGATAAGGAAACAGATGAAGTCCTGTCCCAGTATGGTTTGGCCGATCTGCCTATGACTGTGGATCGTATGGACGCACCGTGGTGGATGCCAGACGAGGGACAAGATAAGCCTGCTCCACCTAGTGAACCGTACCCAGAGGATTATCCCAGCCGTGAAACCTGATGCTTATTACTCAAACGACCTAAAGTGTTGGGTTCGTTTAGAGCGTTGTGAAGATGGCGAATATTGCCATACTTCCGGTTATGAAACCAAAGATGAAGCATTGGGCAAAATCATTGTACCCTATAAGAGCGAACTTCCAACCTTTCTAACGGAGAACAGCGATGAAGAGCATCGTTCATGGCAAGACAAAGAAGGGTACTGATTACTTCCGTTTCGAGATGAGCGAAACGGAGTTTGTAGGCTGCGACAATGACAATGAGGGACTCTGTGTTTTCTGCGGAGAGCCTGCCTATGGCGTGGAGCCGGACGCAAGAAAGTATACTTGCGAAAGTTGTGAAAAGGCTGGCGTCTATGGGATGCAGGAACTTCTTCTGATGGGCTTGGTGAAGTTCACCGAAGATTCAGAAGAAGCCGAAGACTAAAATAATTGTACCCTAGAGAGTCATAAGGGTTGCAAGGCCAAGTGATTGGCTCCCCAACGGCTGACTGTCTCCTACGATGGGAGGCTGGGCAGTGATAAAAGGTGGTCAAGTTGAAGGTCGAGGGTGGTAGGACACCCGATGACAACCTGAAACGAACCCACCCGCCCTTATCTTTTATCACAAAGGAAGACAACCATGAGCATCATTGACGCGGCTTCTAACAAGGGCATTACCCTTACTCATAACAGTGGAACTTGGGTGGCGGAGTTTGGTACGGAACTTTTGCTAAAGACCACCATGCTTTCTAGCATGGAAAGGTTCTTGAATGAGTGTGAGTTGGTAGATGCGGGAGACGTTCTTTGCCTCCGCATCAGCGGCTTTATTCATCACAAGAGACGAAAGTAATTGTACCCTAAAGGGTTACTATGACTTACAAGATGTTTATTGACGATCTTCGTACACCACCGCCGGGAGACTGGGTGGTGGTAAGGTCGTCTAGCGAGGCTATCGCCTACATTCAGATGAACGGTATGCCAGCGTTTATCAGTTTCGACCACGATCTTGGTGGTGATGACACCACTATGATTTTCCTCAAAGATTTAGTCGATCTTGTTTGGAACGGTGAAGACTCTCCGCCAGCCTATGAGGTTCATTCTGCGAACCCTGTGGGATCAAAGAACATTGTTTCTTTTATGGAGAGTTGGAAGCGAAGCATGGGTCTATAAAATAATTGTACCCTATGGGGTTACGAGGACAACAACAATGAAAAAGACAATCCTTCTGCTGGCTCTGACGATGATGGGTGCTGAAGCATGTGCCACCGCCCCCTACGAATACAAGTATGATCCGATGTGCAAGATCATCACTGTGCCGCGTCCCAAGGACACGTTCTTCAATCGAATGGCGTTCATTTCGCAGGAAACTGGAGTGAAGATCAACTTCGACGTTGCAAGCCTGGGGAAGCACGGTATCACAAAGAATCAGGTTCTTGAGCGGCTCCCGCCCAATCAGCCTGCTATCGACCTTGTTATCGGATTCTGCAAGGCCGCTGAAACGCAGCCCGATGTTATCGTGATTCGTAGAGAGGACGATGGTTCTCTGACAATCACAGCCAAGTAAAATAATTGTACCCTATGGGGATGTCGATAACGCTAACCAAGGAGACAGTTATGACCGCTTTCGAGCAAGAAGTCGCCCGGCTGCTGGATGGAATCCTTGTTGAAGATTTGACCCCTGTTGAGAACAAGATCGTCAGGATGCTGGTTAGTCAGGGCATCTTGAAGATTGAAGATAACGATGGCGACCCCATCGTCGCGGTGAAGTAAAAAGATTGTACCCTATAAGGCTGTCGCGGTTATGACTCGTGCGAGTCAACGCGACGGTTGGTTTCGGTTGTAAATGGAGAATGATTATCATGGCCAAGAAGAATGAAACGACGGTTGAGAAGAAGGTCCGTAACAGCATCGACACGTTCCTGCCTGCCTATCTTGAGGCGGCTGCGTCGGGTGTGACCATCGAGGACTTTGCCGCGAGCATCAACGTGGCTCCGCTGACGGTGTATCAGCGTGTCACGAAGTTGCGGGCTGGCGGTCTGGATGTTCCGATGCTTGCTGGTCAGACCGGCACGCGGGTCAGCGTGACCGACAAGGCCGCTGCGATCCTCGCCCAGTTCAAGGCCGCGAACGGCGGCTGAACCGGCAACTAACCGAAACCACCCACCCTCCCTCACTAATGGGGGGAGGGTGGGCTTCGGTCAGTTTGATATAAAATCATTGTACCCTATGAGGATGTCATGAAAGACAAGTTCAAAACAATTTGGGCTCACATGAGGGCATCTGATTTTGGCCCGGAGCCGCTTGTGGTCGAACTGCACAACGGCGAAGTTGTGGTTCAGACAATATCATCCCATGACGGGATGGCACAGGACGGTCTTTTCTGCAAAGGCTCTGGTAAGACTCTGGACGAGGCACTGGACGATTTCGAGCGTAATCTCGACAAATGGTTCACAGAATCGGAGGGTGGCGAATGAAATACGCAATCATTCAAGGCAGGGGAGCATTTCCTTTCGATATGCTTCGATATGATTCATGCTACCCCAACTCTGAACGGGATTCGATTCTGCTGGAGCAGAGCGTTCGCAACGGGTTTGTGAGTGGCAAACTCGACAAGTGGTCGATCTGTGTCAAGTCTGCCAGCGAGAGCAAGTGGACGATTGGCAGATGGGAGAGTTTCGGCGTCAAGTGTATTCCCGTCCCACGAGAAATGACATTTGAACATAACTCATACAGCGAAGCAGAATTGACAACTTGATTGTACCCTAAAACGGCGGAGGACATGATTATGCCCACTGTAGCAATCACAACTTTTGTTCGACGCCAAACCCCGCAAAGCCAGTTCACTCATTGGACTATTTCTGATGAGGAACTCGTAAACAGGGTTGTGCGAAACATTGACAAGGCACACCCAGGCTACAGGGAAGGGGTCATCCTCGTACCAGTCGAGCCGGAAGGGTTCTACAGCAAGGTTGTCTCGCTCCAGAAGGGCGATACGTTTGCTGGGGAGTACGTCTCTCGACGCGATGGTGAAGAACCTCGCAAGAGTTGTTTTCTCAAGGGAGAAGCCGCTCCTGCTGGCACTGTTTGGGTTGTTCTCTATGCCCACAATGTGCTGATCGAAAAGAATGAGAATGAGGGTGACTCTGACTTTGAAATCGTGAGTGTCAATGGCAGCCCGTCACAGGACTCTAGCCCGCCGCCCATGCCGCCAGAGACACTCATTGCAAATCATTACGAACTTGATGGTGGCACAGCCACCAAAATGAGTGATAGTGAGTTTGTTGCCGCTCTGCGTGATTCTGTTCTTTACTGGAAGGATAAGATAAGCGTAAGACCATAAAAAGCATCGGTGGACTGATCGCCCACCGATGCGGGCCGGGGTAGGTTGAGACAACCGCCCAGTTTCCCTACCCCGGCCTAAAATAAATGTACCCTAAAACATTACCTCAACGGAGACATTCAAGTGGAACACACTCTTTACGATTCTCATAACGACCTTGGTTTCGGTGAAGATACCGAAATCCTTATCGACATTGACTACACCTGCCATGCCGGTTCCCCTCCGGGCTGGGAAGACCCAGGCGAATCTCCCGAATGTATCATCAACGGCTGTAGCGTAATGCAAATCATTACCGCCAATGATGAAACCATCAACTGGTCTACCCTTTGCCCCGAAAAGAAGAAGGAAGTAACCGATTGGGCCTGTGACAAGGCCGACACCGCAGAGGTTCATGATTCGTGCTTTGAAAACCAAGCCGATTGGGAAGATAGTTACAGAGCCGAAATGGACTATGAAGCAAGGAAGTACGGTTTCTAAAACTAAATAAGAACATGGAGGTTCTCATGGTTACAATCACAGTATGCTTTGTTCTGTTTATTGCACTGTTCAACACAGGTCTAGCGTCTTACCTACTATACTTCTATCTCACTAACATGGGAACATAACATGGCTATGAATATGATTTACATTTGGTTCTTTTTCATGGCCGGTGTTTTAGGCTTTGTAGTCTTTGCGGAAATATGTTGGTGGATATTCCTTGGACTATTCAAGTTGCTTGATGATTATCTTCATGGTTAGAACAAAATAATTGTACCCTAAAAGGCTACCCCAACGGAGAGTAGCCCATGAAAAAGAGAAGTGACAGGAATCACGCTGTCTACCAGATTATCTGCAAGCCCACGGGCGAGCGGTACATCGGCATCACCGTGGTTCGTGGCCGTGCCTTTCAGCGGAGCGTGAGCATCCGTTGGGAAGGTCATGTCTACCATGCGGTGGTCGAGGGACGTAACAACCCCTTGCAGCAGCGGATTCGCGAGTACGGGCCGGACTCTTTTTCCCACGAACTGATCTGTGTCATTCGCGGAAAGCAGGCGGCTCACGACCATGAGCGGGAACTCATCAAGTCCACCAACCCCGAACTGAACGTGGAGTGTACGCCCCGGAAGCAGAGGGCGTAAATAGTTGTACCCTATATCAATCGAGGCACTAACATGACACCCGAAGTAGAATACATCTCTTTGTTCCTTGACAACACCAGCATCGTCAACGGCTTTGGCAAGAAGCTCAAGGTCGCAAACATTGTGCTGAACTGGGGCATCGATCTCAAGATTTTCATGGGACATCTGAGTTCCCCCGGCGGCTTCCCAAAGGAATATTCGCTGTTCATCCCTGACTTCTGGCACATCACTCACGGCGATGCCAAGTGTTTGCCAAAGACAGAGGCAGAGGAACTGTGGGAGAGTACGAACATTGCCAGAGAGGCAGCAAAGCCCTACATCGAATCCACAGAGATGGTTGTGAAGCCCATGCCGGGAACTAGATTCCATCTCAAAAATAATGTACCCTACGAAACCATATGAAACTCTTATTTTTAGACGTTGATGGCGTCTTGAACAATCTGGACGTTTTGAGCCGATGCCGGTCAAGCGACCCATTGGGTGATGAACATCTTCGGTTGCTCAAGACGCTGGTTGCTGCCACCGATTGTCAGATTGTGTTGAGCAGCACTTGGCGATTGTTTCCTGAATCAAGAGGTAGCCTCAAGGTAGCGTTTGAAGAACACGGCATTCCGGTCTGGATTAGCACTACCCCCGACTTAGGAACACGACGAGGGGATGAAATCCTTCACTGGCTCAGGATCAATGTCACAGTCCCGGTTGTGGCCGTAGGCATCGACGACGACGAAGACATTGATATAGGCGACAACCACGGCCTGCCCGTAAAGTTCAAGCCTCTAAAGACAGACTTCGATCATGGTCTAACTCCCGCTATCGTGCAGGAGGCAGTAGATTGGTTTCATTGTACCCATAAAGGAGAGCAGAATGGACAAGGCGATTGAGATTGGTGAACGACTAGGAATCATGCGAAATCAAAGTTCCTGTGACTACTCTTATCTTTGTAAGATTCGACAGGAACTTGAAGAAACAGCGGGTGGGGACGGGAGATGGTCATGTAAGTTCGATGACATTGCTTACATTCAAAAGATGATCGACGTTCTGGAGGCAGCATGAACAAAAATTACATTTTTGCTTTTGCTCTCTTTGCCGGTTGTGTGCTTTCTTACTTTGTTGCGTAAAACGTGTGCTGGGGGCGGATAGTGCTTTATCCGTTGGCACGACTCCGCCCCCAGCCCGTTGGGGTAAACCTTATGAATGAAATTGAATCAAAAGAAGAAGCCGCTGCGTTCTTGCTGAAGGTGCTTCGCTCACCTATGACAATGGCTGTTAAGCCCACAAGAGACAAGGCTTTTGATTTAGCAGAAAAGCATCAGATTACTGCAACCGAACTTTTGACTCTGTTTCAAAAGATGGTGTGGAACGTATAAGTCTTTTATAGGGTACAAATAAAATAGCAAAATAATTGTACCCTATAGGAGCGTCAGATAAACCAACGGAGACAAGACGATGGACTTTGATCCCGATTTCAACGATTACGGCCCTATTAATCACATTCAAGAGGCCGTTCGTGAGTGGACTTACATTGTCGGAGCCGAAAACCCTGATCGGCCTTGGATTTTGAGCGATTATGACACTTGGGAGAGCAACCCCTTTTATCAAGGCCCGCCTGTCGATCATCCTGAATACTATTAGGAGTCCACATGAAAACTCTTATTCGACAGTATAAGCAGTTCCGGGCGATGGAACGAGAAATTTGGGAACTGCGTCAGGAAAACGCAGAACTCAAAAAGTGGCTTCAAAGGTACGAGGAAGCCTTTGCCGAAGATAAGGCTGCCGCCCGTGAATCACTTCAAGCAACAATCGAGCTTGTAAAGATGATTGGCAATCCCGGAGAAAAGCGATGAAGAAGAACCCTTGCCTCTGTGGCTGCAATGATTGGGCTCTCGACCGATCTTGCGGAGTTTGGGTTTGTCAGAACTGTGGTCATCATTCCGGCCTTGTACGCTGCTACTGCGGCTGGGCTTTGGATGGTGGCGATGGTTATGAACAACTGATCGAAGCCGGTGAAACCATTGAACCGGACGAGTGATAATCATTGTACCCTATGTTTATACCCAACGGAGACATGAAATGAAGATGACGATCTACGCCATCGGTGGCAAGTGGAACGCCGCCACTACCGGCGATGAATATGTTGGAACCGCCCACGATGCCGTTACGGCGTCGAGCCTGCTCGACTTGGTCGAGATGAAGGGTGGCTATGCCGTGAGCCTGCACGGCGACAACTTGGGTTGCCTCAACGCCATCAGCGGTGAGTGCGGGATGCGAGAGGCCCGGTCGATGGTGAATCTGTGGCTGGCGAAGGAGGATATCAAGAAAGAGCGAAAGGTGGGAGCTAACTTCCTGCCTTGATCAAATAGCACATATAGGGTACAAATAAATTAGTAAAATCATTGTACCCTATATGTGCGTAACGGTGCTTGACGAGCAGGCCAAGAAGCACGGTTGACAGGAAGAGCCTGCGGCTGGGATGCGTCTGCCGATAAAACGCATAGCAAAATAAATGTACCCTATAGGGTCGTTCGATAACCCCCAACGGAGAGAAGATCATGGCAAACTGGTATACGGTGGTCGAGAGCAAGATCGTGTGGGCTCCCATCGGTGTCCGCACGTTGAAGAACGGCGAAACCAAGCCGAAGTTCGTGCGGATCGGCGTCCGGGTGAGCATGGCCGATGGTTCGTGGTGGTTCTACTCGTTCCGACACGATTCGTGGACGCAACACTTCAAGCCTGCGGTCAAGACTGACCGGCTGGGGCGTCCGGTGGTCGAGGAAGGAAAGATCGTGACGGTCGAGCGAAAGAACAACTACCGCAACTGGGCTGCGGTGTGCAAAGAGTTCGCCGCACGTTCGCCGGGGTTGGTCAATGCTCTGCAAAATGGCGTGACCGATGCTCTGTCAGGGGCAGAGGACGACGTTGCAGAGGCAGCGTAAAACGTGTGCTGGGGGAGGGACGGCTCTACGGCGATAAGCCGCGAAACTGCCTAACTCCCCCAGCCCGTTGGGGTATAAAATAATTGTACCCTATGAAAGCGTTCGATAACCAAAAGGAGTGTTATATGAGGCTTGTAAAGGTCTATCAAACAGCAGACGGCGGTATGTTCGACAACCGTAGAGATGCTGCCAACCATGAGAAGAAGGTGGAGATCGAGAAGATGATCCGTGAAATCTTGCGGATCAGCATCGGCACTGGTCGGGCTGAAGCCGTTGTGAAAGAGATCATCGAAGAGGCAGTAACGGTGTGCAACGTCTTGCGGAGCATCAAGGCTCCCAAAGTTGCCAAGAAAGCCGCATAAGTTTACCCAGTGGGTAAACGGGCTAAACGGCCTGCCGGAGAGAAATGAGTTATCTCTCCGGCAGGCTTATGCCGATTCTAAACATAGGGTACAAAAGTAATAACAAATATATTGTACCCTATAACAGTGTCCGAAAACCCCAACGGAGAACTCGTTATGAACTGGGAGCAGATCAGCGACTGGTTTGGTGCGTTTCACGAAAAGTACGTCGAAGGCAAGAGACTCGTTCGCGGTAGAGCGTTCAGCGGTGCCAAAATCGAAATCTATGGTCGAGACTCCATTGCCATTGTTCTGCATGATCCGTATCCTCGTGGGACCACGCCAGACGAAAAGGCCGTGGACGTTGTGAAGAACATCTTTGACGAAGAGCATCAGAGCATTCATGCAGAAATCAACTACGAACGGTTTCAGCACATTGTAAGCGGAGAACACCCTCTCACCGATGTGGATTGGGTGTGGCCGGACGAATGAGTCTTTCTCAAGGGTATATCTTTATTGTACCCTAAAGAACTGAACCTTTGGAGATATAAGATGAGTCGCTTGAAACTCGACATGAACTTCAATGACATCCTGTTTGCTGTCAGTGACGGCAATCCGGGAGCCATCAATGTCATTATGGAATCTCTGAAGCACGGGGAGGCAATCGACCCCGACAACGGATTCAAGGCATGGGGCTTTGTTCTCAATCTGGATGGGCTGGGCATCTACGCAAGCCGCGTCTGGATGCTCTACAAAGACGTTTGCCGGGAAAACCTTGCCCATGCCATTGGCATTGCCAGAAGTGTGCAACTGGGCATTGTCACAGTAGATGAACTGAACGAGGCCATCGACGGCAAGAGGAGACTTGACGTTGAAGCAACTCTGGAAAAGGTTTGTGAACAACTCCCAAGGTTCAATAAAAATCATTGTACCCTATGAGCACTACGATGGAAGACATCAAACTGACTGCCCTGTGGTAAACATACTAGGGTATAAAATAATTGTACCCTAGATAGTTGTCAGGACGGAGAGAACTCGCCAAGAGGCCCAACGGTCACACTGGGAGAAGTGTAGCAAGGAGCCTCGTCCTGAACTGTCGGCAATATTCGGCTTGGGAGTTTCGTGTTCTACCCGCCAACCGACAATAAACAAGTGATGCAACACGGTAAAACAACTGTGTCCTACTAGGAAACCAAAATGATCTTCGTGCTTTTTCTATTTGGTCTAGCATTGATGCTTTGGTGTGAGGCTCCGGGCCGATAAGGGTATAAAATAATTGTACCCTATGAGTTTAGTTCCGATGGTGCCAACGCATTCGCCAGGTGTTGGGCTTGGGTAAATGGTTGCCTTATCAACCAGCCATCGGAACAACAATACATATGACCCTGTAGTGTAGATCAGTCAGCACAACTGCTACCGTATCTTGGTTTAGTCCGGACTAATACCAAGAGGCACGCCTCCTAGGGGTTAGTGTTTGGTAACAGAAAGGCCGGGTGCGAATCCCGGCGGGGTTAGCATACACTGTAGGCCGCAAGGCCGAACAACGAGGCGTCAAACGTCCACGCCTACAACCCCGAAAGGGGAGAGAGTGTATGGGGCATAAAATCAATGTACCCTATAACAGCAAAGGGAGAACATATGAATCGCTATCGTGTGACCATTCTTGCAACGCCCGATTCCACCACCTACGCAGTGGATACCATTGTGGAAACCAAACAGTCCGCCAAGGCTGTTATCAATCGTTTTCTGCGTAAGCACTTCGACTGCTACCAGATTACTGTGGAACCCGCAAAGTAAACCTTTATAGGGTACAATGATTATATCAATATAATTGTACCCTATAGGATTGTTGTTGCTGCTAAAACCAATCAAGAGATTGGTGCCTAGTCGTAGGGCCATCGCAGCGAAGTAGCCTAACGGCAAGACGTTCGCAAAGGTACGACCAACAACCTATCAATATAGTTGTACCCTATAGGATTGCCAACTAACAACCGCATAAAGGTGACTGGGGTCGGATAGAAACCAATCCAAACAAGAGGCTGACGTTGCATAGCCTGCATGGGTGTCGCAAAGCACATCGTTCCCGCAAGGGTTCGTGAACAACGTCTAGTGGTTGCGCAACCACGAAGCATGATCGGGGAGGATGAAGGTTGGTAAGCGCGTTGTACCGGACGCTTGCCGTAAAACTATCGTGGGTATAAAATAAGACGCGATCACTCGCGGTGGGTGCAAGTCCCTCATATCCATAAGTCGATCCACTAACCCGGTACTTTCAAAATAAATGTACCCTATAAGTTTGTGAACAATCCCCTAGAACAAAAAAGGAACTTTCAAATGAACCTCTCCCGCTCCGAAATCCATGCTCTGATGAAGATGGTCGAGCAGGCCGTCGAAAACAACAAGCAGAACAACCGCCCGCTGGACGCATGTCAGCAGAACCCGGCAGTCAACCTGCTAACCGTTCTGTATATCCTCCAAGATGCCTACATGGAAAAGATTCACAATCCTGCCCCTGCCGCATAGGGTATAAAATAAATGTACCCTATGATATTGTGATCGAAACCCCCAACGGAGATGAAGTCATGCTTGCTAACCCCGTCAAGAACGGTTTGGTGGTAGAGGCCGTGCAGAACTGCGAGGGAGTCACGTTCCTCACAGTCAGCCTGGGAGGCGGCGAGCACTGGGATATGTTTCAAACCTATTCCAAACTGCCGCAGGTGGTCGAGTTCGAGGGGCGGCTCTTTGGAAAGAGTTGCTGGGACAGTGACAAGGGCCGGGCCTACTACCGGAGCGATATGGCAATCGCTACCGCCAAATAAGGAGAAACCATGGTCATCGACATCATTACGATTCTGGCTACCAGCATCTTCCTAACCTATACGATCAATGAAATCCTGAAGATCGTCCATCAGGATATGCAGGCTCTTGTGCAAAAGATTGTTGACCGGATCATGTGATTATCTTTATTGTACCCTATAGCATTGTTCGGAATGAAACAAGGCAGGTAAAACCCGAAAGGGTAAACGTTAGAAGGTGGCTCAGTAGCAAGGTGCGGGTTTAGTCCTACCATGCTATTCAGTAATACGCGCCACGCCTGCTTTTATCATTGTACCCTATTCGGTTGTCGATTCTTCTAACAAAGAAAGAGAACATGGGCGACATCAAGTGGCTGGACGGTCAGGACGCGAAGGGCAAGTTCATTCTGGAAATGCTCTTTGCCAACGGCGGCACGGGCTATCTGAAGAACGATTCCTATGAGGCTATCTGCAAGCACTACGAGGTGCTGTGGGACAGCCCGGAAGTCGTCAGCATGACGCTCTACCATCCCAATGGTAAGGTCGTCGCCGCGAAGAACAAGGCCAACGTGGCCGCGTAGGCTATCCAAACTAGACCGGGAGGGACAACAAACCCTCCCGGTCTAGTCCTATTCATATAATAGGGTACAAATATATTGATATAATCATTGTACCCTATAAGAATGTGAACGATTGCGAGGCCGCACCATTGGCACTACTGTCCGGTTGCAAACGGCAGTAACTCGCGGGAGCGGTATGTCTGATAAGGACAGCGAGTGGTGCATCCCATCGCATTCGTTCACAACACCCCAACGGAGAAATCATCGTGGACTTCCATACTGCCACAATCAAACTGGTAGACAAGCGTGGCAACAAACGTGCCACCAAAAAGTTAGGTAACAATACCTACCTTGTGAGACTCGATTCCGAAACCATCGGCGTCCAGTTGCATCAAACCATTGTTGTGAAGATTCACCGCGACGGCACCTATACGCTCAACAGCGGCGGGTGGCAGACCGTGACTACCAAGAACCGGATCAATGAGTATTGCCCTGTACGGGTCAACCAACGCAAGCACCAGTGGTACGTTGGCGATGAGGACATTCCTTTCAAGGACGGAATCAGAGTAACCGTCAAGCACGGCTTCGGGGTAGCAGTGATATAAATCATTGTACCCTATGAAGGCGTAGAGTAATCAACACCCCAACGGAGACGATCATGGAAGACCTCAACAACCTCTCGCCCGAAATGCAAGCCGACCTGAACGCCTACTACGATTGGCTGGAACAGGCCAGCGGCGAACAGGAACTCCCTGAAGATCAAATGGCCTAAATGGCCGCCGGGATAAAACCCGGCAAACACATCATAGGGTACAAATAATATAACAATATCATTGTACCCTAAACAAGCGTTCGATAACCCCTTACCCGGAGACGAGACAATGACTTTCCTCTTTCTCACGTTGAGCAGCTTCTTCCTGAACCTTGCCCAAATCCCCTATCTGGATTACTACTTCTTCGCCACCGTCTGGAGCATCGTTACCTTTGCTGGCGTCGCTTTCGTCATCGACTTTGTCTACAGCTTCAAGGGCAACAATTAAATAATTGTACCCTATAGAAGCGTTCGACAACCCCAACGGAGAAACGATCATGGCAATGTGTGAAGACTTTCCCTGCTGCGGCCACGAAATGGGCTGCTGCCCCCGGTTCGATGAATCCGGCCGTCAGCTGGATATGGTTTGCACCTGCGGAGCAAGGCTCCCGGTCAACAACCGATACAGCATCTGTGACCGATGCCTCCGTATGGACGAGGACGGTTGCTATGACGAATACGAGGACGATCACGAGGACGACGAGGACGAGGACTGCGACGATGACGAGGCCGATTGCGGCAGGGAAGACCAGTTTCTCGACTCTTTCATGGAAGACCGCATGAGCGGTGGCGGCGACTACTGACCGATCAAGGGGTTCGCATTCAAGGAGGATGGAAATGTTTGCTATTGCCACGGTTATGGCTTTGCTGGGATACGGAGCGGCCTACGAGGGCTATGACAATGGAAAAGTCTATCTAGGCTTCTACACGCCAACCCACGAATATGGCTGGGTTGTGACGAATGACGAAATCTACCTAGACACCGTTATGGATAAAGGGTACGGACGCTGAATTAAAATAATTGTACCCTAAAAGAGCGTTCGATAACCCCCAACGGAGTTGTGACAATGACGAATCTGAACATTGTGCGTGACGAGGCCGCTACGAGCTATGCGGAAAGCATCCAGACCTACCAGCGGTACATCGACGGCGACACCACCATCGGTCTGGTCGAGACTGTGGAAATGGGCAATGGCTTTCGAGCCCTCTACCCGCTGTCTCGTGAAAAGGCCACCGAAATCCTGATCCGGGAACTCCGCCGCTATGCGGATTATCTGGAACACGGCCACCAGTAAAAACAATGTACCCTACAGGGTTGCCAAGGCCCGGCAGCGGTTTGCCAGCCGGGGGAAGGAACCGCAAGGGTCGGAGGGGCAACCCTCCGGCTCTTTCCATTCTAAACATAGGGTACAATGATTATATCAGTATAATTGTACCCTATAGAAGCGTTCGACAACCCCAACAAACCTTGGTGGAACATGAACTCTATCCGCCCGCAAGACGTTCTCTCTCGATATATGGGTGCTAACACCCTTGAAGAACAGCGAACAACCCGCGAATTGTATAACAACACGCCTGCGTGTGTTATCTGCCGGATTGCTCGTGACATGGGTTATACCCATATCGAAGCAGGACGTAATTCGGTCTGGAACCAATACTGGTTCGAGTCCCGATAAAAATCATTGTACCCTAAAATAGCGTCCGACCCTTACCCCCAGGAGACGAGACGATGAGCAACAAGAAGTGGAGCCCGAAGAACGTCCAGCCCGCCGCCGGTAAGGTGGTCTGGGACCAGTTCGACGCCGAAGCCGCCCGCGACGGGGCCGCGATCAATCAGGCCAAACAGATGCGTGTGAAGCGACCACGCAGGGCCAAGTAGACCCAAAGAGGGAGACCGGGAGTGACACCGGACAGTATGATCCGGCAAACTCTCCCGGCTCCCTCTCTCAAATATAAACTAGGGTACAAATAAAGATAACAATATAATTGTACCCTATGGAAGCGTCGAACGATCAACCCCCAATCGGAGATGCGACGATGAACAACATTGAATGCCAGCTTCATTATGCAGAGTCCCGGCGTGAGGGCTGGGATCACTGGGAGGCAGTCCGTTTCCTCCTGGATGAGTTCAACAGGGAACAGGAGCGTTGTCGCAGGGACAACGCCTGATCCGATGATAAGGGTGCAATCAATATAATTGTACCCTAAAAGAGCGTCGGGAGGCACAGGGCCAAACGACAAACCCCCCAACGGAGCGAACCTCATGTTCCACCTCTCCATCTCGCGTCCCCTTCTCCGCTACTCGCACCCCACCCGCCGCGAGCGGCAGACGATGCGGGCCGTCCTGACCCACCTCCCCACCGGCCGGAAGTGGTTCTTCGACTCCCGCCGGGCTGGCATCCGGGCCATGCAGGCCATGACGGCTGCGGTCGCTGCGGGCCGCCTGACCGTGCTGGAGCCGGTCGCCGCCTGATCGAATGACGCCGGGAGGGGACAGCAAACCCTCCCGGCATCTTTTATATTCATACATTAGGGTACAATAATAATAACAAAATAATTGTACCCTAAAAGAGCGTCCGATGACTAACCCCCTCAAACAGGAGACGATGATGAACGCCACCGCCCGCAAGAGCCGCCACGGCAAGCCCTGCCAGCCCCGCAAGTCGAAGGACAATGCGTCCTTCACGGCGGAGACGATCCGCCGGGGCGTCACTGCCCGTCAACTCGTCGCCAGCGGCAGGGCTCCGACCCTGCGGCAGGCCCGGAAGTTGCTCCGGGTGGGCGACAGGCAGGCTGCCGCCGCCTGACCCCAAATCAAGGGGATGGGAAGCCGGGAGGGGAAAACAAACCCCTCCCGGCCTCTCTGCATTATAGCATTAGGGTACAATAGTAATAACAAAATAATTGTACCCTAAAAGAGCGGAACAGGAGAAGAACCATGCTGACCATCCTTCTGACAATCAAGGCAGTCATCGTACTGTCTTTGGCGGCTGTGATTCTGTATCTGACCGTTGGACTACTCGCCTCGTACCGTTGAACCACAACAAGGAACCTTGCAATGACTTTCGTCAACATGACGCCCCATGCTCTCAACGTTTTCACCGGCAACGCCGACAACCCCGGCGAAGTCCTTACCCTGCCTCCGTCTGGCAATAGCGTCCGGGTCGCCCAGACGTTCCAGCCCGCTGGCGTGATGGGCGGTGTGAGCCTCTACCAAGCCGTCTATGGCAATGTCGAAACCATCGACAACGCTACCAAGGCGGTTGTTGGTGGACTGCCGCAGCCGGTCGATGGAACCGTCTACGTTGTCTCTGGACAGGCTCTGGAGGCCGTCAAGGCTTCTGGCCGGTCTGACTTCGCTGCACCCGGCGAACTGGTCAGAGACGCGAACGGACAGCCTGTGGGATGCAACGGGCTGAAGGTCAACTGAATCATCGCCGGGAGGGGACAGATAACCCTCCCGGCAACTCCGTTGTTATATCTTTATTGTACCCTAAAAGGGTGTACGATTGACACCCCAACGGAGACATGACGATGAGCAACCTCGACTGGTCGATCCCGGTGGCACAGTATACCCCGGCCCATTGGGAGGCTATCAATGCCTCTGAGCGGGAGAGGGAAGCCCGTAAGGACAACTACGGCGAGGACGACGTACAGGAAATGATCGAGACGATGGAGGAGGACTGAAAAGTCCTCTTTCTATTCATTTCATAGGGTACAAATATATTGTTATAATCATTGTACCCTAAAAGGGTGTCGGGCTGACACCTGACACAACCCCTGACGGAGCATCCCATGTTCTACATGGTCATCGAGCGTCCCCTCCTGCGGTATTCGCACCCCACGCTGCGCGAGCGGCGTACCGTCCGCGTCACCGTGACGCACCTGCCCACGGGGCGGCGGTTCGTCTACAACACCCGCAAGGCGGCCCTCGCGGCCCTCCGGGCCATGCAGGAGGCCATCGCGGCGGGAACGCTGGTCGTCCTGCCCTGCGAGCCGGCCGATGCGGAGCCGGTCGCCGTGGCCGCGTGAGCCACCGCGTGCTAACCATGGCCGGGAGGGGAAACCCTCCCGGCTCTTTTTGTATCCAATCATTAGGGTACAAATATATTGTTATAATCATTGTACCCTAAAAGGGTGTCAGGCTGACACCTGACACAACCCCTCCCTACGGAGTCTCTCTCATGGACGCCATCCTCCTCGCGGCTCTCAACGCGGTCGTCAGCAAACTCACCAAGGCCGCTGGCCCTGTCGCCCCCGGTTCGTACAACGTGGACGAAACCCTCACGATCCGGCTCGCCGGGACCGTGACGAAGAACCCGGACGAAGTGTTCACCCCCACCATCAGCATCCCGTGGCTGGCCGTGATGGCCCTGTTCATGGAGAAGGTGCGGGGCGTTGTGCAAGAGAACCAGAAGGCCGCTGTCGAGAGCATAGTTGTCGAGTGCATGACTGCGGCCCTCGCGGCTGACGTCAAGGCCGATCCCATCCTGAAGGCACGGCTGGACGATTTGAAGGCAGCGGAAGCAAAGGTGCGGAGCATGACGGACGCCCTGCCCGACGCCGTGCGAACCGGCAAGACATTTGTGGATGCAACCCTCGCGGTTGCCCCCGCCGTGCCGCTCACGGTCAACGTCCCGTGACGATTCAAGGGGTAGCGACGGGCCGGGAGGACAACAACTCCCGGCCCGTCTGCTTTTTTATTCATACAATAGGGTACAATGATATTACTAAATGATTGTACCCGGCATGACACCTGTTCACCACTGTACACTTGATCACTGTACAGTGGTTCATACTGTACACCTGACTACTGTACACTAGTTCAACTGTACACCCGTCTCAATGGGTACAATGATGATACCAACTTAATTGTACCCTAAAAGTTTACCGGGCTGACACCCGGGAACCTTGGAGAGATGACATGACCTTCGAAGAATGCATGGCGGAGATCGAGAAGGCACAGAAGTTGTACCGGCGTGGCGTGATCAATGCCGCCGTGATGCATGTGCGGATCGCTCAGGCAGCGACCCGCATCGTGGCGATCTGCCATGAGGGACTGGAACCGTATGCGTTGGATAGTGACGCGAGGGAGCTCCGCAACGGCGTGGGCATCGTCGGCAGTTGCTGAAACATCTACTACGTCAATCGACCCGGAGGCTAAACCCTCCGGGTTTTTTTGTACACCTACCATAAACTGTACACTTGTTCATGTTACTATGTGTGTTACTATTTTGTTACATAACATGTTACTATGGATGTTACAAAAATAGTAATACAAAAATTATTCGCGAAAAACTTTAAAATCATTGTACCCCCCGGGGGTCATTTCCCCGCAATGACTGTCTTTTTTCTTTCTTTAAAGTCGAGAAAAATTTCTGTAGTAACAAAAAATCAACCCAACAATTCCAAAATTAACCTAATAGAGCTCAAAAATTCATTTTGGCCCCATGCCAAAAAATACGGCGGCGGCAAATTATAAAACATCCGCATATGAGCCTAAATACGATAAGTTAATGTATTTAGCGTAACTATGTCACTAATAGATGTCGCGTAGTATTTGCCCCACACAGCTGTCCAGATTCCTGACTATTAAAGATTCAATGCTGTTTATAACTTTCTGGTAGCGTTCCCTATCAACAGGAAGAGTTTTGGGATTTAATCTAATATGGCCGTGCCACAAGTATTCTGCTACTAGCTCATGAAACAATTCTTCTACGCTTCCTCTGCTTGTTATAGAATACTCACCATCTTGTTGTATACTCTTAAATAAGAAAACTTTTCTTAAATGATCCAAATATCTCGATGATCTTAGATCTAATATAATATGAAAAGTATTATAAACGCTCGGATTGACCGCCCCAATAGCATGAGCTAATCTGTGCAATATCATCCAAGGTGTCATAAGATGACCCGCAGAGCGGTTTGAAATGTAGGTTATGGACTGATCTATGTTTAGATTATTTGATTTTACGTATTCTGATATTCTATCATCAAGAATCTTTTCGGGTCTCCAATCTTTTTTTGCCGTCCAATCTATTTTGAAGTTTTCAATAAAAAGAATATTGAAGTTATATTTGCTTGATTTTAACTTCTGCTCTAGTACGCGGGCTGTTTTTGGGCTAGAGATTATTGCTTTGTCTTTCCTAGAAAACTTATCGTTTATATTTAAATCACCATACGTCCCTACAGGTTGACTATAAATCTGAAACCTACCTGATGGTTCTTTTGAGTAGAAAGTTTCTGGGGGGTCTTTTTCATCATCATTAATGAACTGATGTCCATAATGATTAAGGGGCATTTCATTCAATAACCACTCTTTAAAATTCATATATTATACCCTTAAAACAAACTCATAAATATATATAATTTTATGAAAGCTTTTAATGAATGGTTAAATGAGCAAATTCATGAATCAACCGCAAAAGTGGTGTATGGCCCGGGAATTAGAATTATAGCAGAAGTAGATCAAGAACTAAGCAGATACTACAGAAGCTTAATTCCCAAGTATCTTAATGTTAAGCCCCAGAAATATAGATCTCACATAACAATAGTAAGAACTGGCGTCGAGAATCCACCAAATATGGAATATTGGGGTAAATACGAAAATCAACACATAAATTTCTCCTATGACCCTATTATAAAGAACGATGGAACTTATTTTTGGCTAGACGCGTATAGTAGCGATATAGAGAAAATAAGAGAAGAGCTTGGTTTGCCTAAATATAGATTGGCCCGGAAAGAATACCATATAACAATAGCGAACTTAAAATGACATCTCCAGAATACATTGTGTCTGCCTGTTTCTTTTTTGTTGTGGCACTGTATCTTTATGCTATAAAGATATCAAAAGATTAACTACATTAAGCTATGGACTTAGAAACAGAGCGTATGTGCCATGCAGGATCTCCTCCTCCACTAAAAGGTAAGGGTTTTGGAGGTTTATACCAAAATGGCTATTATATCAATTATTTACATGGATTAGATTATCTGTGTAAAAACCACATAAAGCAAAATACACGGGTATTAGAGATAGGATGCTTTTATGGCGTATCTTCTCGTCTCTTTAGGGAATATAGTGATTTTGTTACATGCGTTGATATAAACTACTATGAGGAAATGAGATATGTAGTAGAACAGTTTGATATCAAGTTCCACCAGCAAGATTCCAATACTTTCTTGAATAACATAGAAAAGGGATCTTATGACTTTATTTATATCGATACAACCCATGGATTCCACGATACGCTAACTGAAATCAAGAATGCATATAATAAGCTTAATGAGGACCAGCTATTGAGCGGTCATGATTATAACACAACTGGTGTTCAGAGTGCTATTAATCATGCTTTTAAATACCCAAATATACAAATTTACTTAGATAGTTCTTGGGTAATAAAGAAGACTAGCGACTTGGTTCTTCAGGTTTAGATGTTTTTATTTTCGCTAGTATAGGCTAATTGCTTATTTCTTATATCCATACGTTTACTTGGTACCATACCCATTAGTCTTTGTAATTGGGTTTTAAGTCCTCCAGGAGCCATAGTATGAACTATGCTGGGGTCAAAGTTAACATTATCTTTCTTTTTGCCTGAGATGAATTCCTCATAGCTCAACAGTTCATTTTGAATTTCGTATCTATATTTCTTTATATCGCCAAGTTCACCTATAAACTTTAGTACATTTTGAGATTGACTAAAAATGCTACTAAAAGGATTCCAAAAGCTGACTACTTCTTCATTTTCCCAGATTCTTCCTAGCATAACGTCTGGTGTGGATTTTAGTGACATAGACCTATAGGATACGAATTCTTTCTTTTTTGTTGGATCTTTGTTCATGAGGTTTTTTAGGTTGTCTTGTACAGTTTGGGACATTTGGACTGTTTGAGATAGTTGATCCAGGGTTTTTTTGCTAATAGTTCCTTTAGATTCTAAAAAGTTGCTGCCGTCCTTTTTACTAGGTGATATTAAGCAATCATTTAGCTCCTGCGGGGTTATTTCGTTCCTTAGGGCAGCTTGTATGGCTAAATGGCATTCGTTGATTCTATGGGCTATAGCTTCGTGAATTAAAGAAACCCCTTTAATACTAATCAAGTGGTAACTATCAAATAAACAAAAAGTGCGCCCATCTCTCCAATTTAGAGTAACTTTATCTAATGAAAGTTCTTTTGGCTTTATAATGACTGTATCTGGATTTTCGTTAAGCATCCAGTTTTTAAACATTAGGTTCATTTTTTCCCACTGTCCATTAAGTTCTTTGCCGGTGCCCACGGCGGCGGGGCAACTGTTTGAGGGTTTCTTGATTTTGAATGGTGACTAAATTCTTCATAGCTGTATAGTTCATATCTTTGATTATTTGTTATTTCGTACCGAAACGCTTTAGGGTCACTCCAATTATCTATGAAGTCTAATATTTGATTGGATTTGGCAAAAACGTAAGAATCTCTATTCCAGAAACTAATTGTTTTGTTTTGGGGCCATATTCTGCCTAGTAAAATTTCGGGCCAGTCTTTGATTTCTCCAAATTCGTTTCTTAGTGTCTCAACTTCTTCAGTGTCGAGTGATTTTCCGAAGGAATTTTCGTACATTTTAGTTATTTCTACTATTTGTTCTAATGCTGTTTGATTTAGTGTACCGATGGAATTTACCTCTAGTTCTTCTTTAATCTTTTCATCTAATTCTTGTGGGGTAATACTTTTCAAGTATGTGGGCAGTATATCTGATTCGTATATAACTGTTAGCTTTCTAAGCAGGGAGTTGTGAGTAGTGGAGAACTGTGTCATTTGCTTGGTATAGATGTAGTAGTTCTCGAATAGAAAGAATGTGTAACCAGTTTTCCAATTAAGGAATTCTGTGATTCCTTTCCAGGCTCCATAAGCGTCACCGGCCTTAGGCTGTACTGGTAGGCCAACAGCGTCCGGGCTTTCGTTTAGCATCCAGCTTTTAAACATTAGGTTCATTTTTATTAGTACCCGGTTAGGTTCTTGATTTATTCTATATATGCTAATTTATTAATAGGGTTCCTAAGAAAAATCGTATATTATTTTGCCTACACATCTATCTAAGCAAGATTTAATAATAGTTCCTAAACGGTGTACATTTGATATTATCTCTTTTGAATGATTAAGCTCATTAACTTGAGGGTTTATTCTTATTTTTCCGTTCCACAAATATTCTGCTACTAGCTCAAATTCTAGTTCTGAGTTAGTGAGGGAAGTTTGTCGTAACTTAGGCTTTTGAATGAGAATATCTTTTTAAGATGTTCTTGATTTAAAGGGGTGCCTTCTGAGTCTGCGGCGGCCAACCTGATTTCGTGAACTACTCCCCTAAATTCCAATATTCTTTGAATACCAACATGGGGTGAATTTATTAAGGCGTGTCCAAGGGTGTGAAGGATCATTCATATCTTTTTATGTATTATGTAATAATTGTATATTCTGTCTATCTGCTCGATGCTTAAATCTTTGTCTTTGATTGTGCTAAAGTTTCCAATTAGCTTATTTGGCAAATACTGTCTGCTTATTAGTTTCCAAAGAAGTACATCTTCTTCTTGATGCATAGCATTATTAATATTATAGTCTATAAACATTTTTATAGCATAGTCATATGCTATATTATGATCCCCATTTTTGACTTGCTTTAAGACAAAGTCTCTTGCTGATTCCATAAAAGTTTGAAAGTTCTTGTCTCCTGTGGCATATAGTGCTGTGCCGCCGTTGATATGTGTGGCCATTATTGATGAAGCTTTGCACGGTACCAAACCATCGTATAAACCCCCAGAAACCCAAAAGCCATTGGAGTGTTCAACAAACTTTTTAATTTTATCGAGCCAACAAAATTTAAAAAAGCAGTCCGTTTCCAAAAAAAGAGTTGTATTATACTTTTGGCATAGTTTTATAGACTCAAAAAACATAATATTTGGTCCAGATTTAGTGCCATGAGATGGTACAACAGTAAAATCTTCATTGTCTTTAATATAAAGATCTTCTTCTTGGGATAGATCTAAGTTGATTACCTCAACGTCTTTAAAAATTGTGTTCAACTTTGCTATTTGTAGTTTGTTGTTGTCTAATTTTTTGTTTGATATTATCTTAAAACTTACATCACAAGAACTAGTTTTACTCTGTAGCTCTTTAAAAAAACCATCATATAAACCGGTCTGTAGTTCTTTATCTGTTAACAAAAGACAAACACATTCTAAATTATTTTGTTTAAAAGAGAAATCACTTAATGAGATTTTTATACTAACAGAGGTATTGTCTATTTCTTTTACATCTTTTTGCTTGGAGTTTTTAAACAATCCCATTTTAATTCCAAACTTTTTGTAGTGGTTAAACAAACGCTCTCTTAGAGAGATGTGCCTCAAGTTGGCGTAGAAGGGCAAAGAATCAGGATACTCCTTTGCATAAAAAATTTCATCAAAATCTTCATCTACGATTGTTGTCCAAACTTTTTCTTTTTCTTTAGGGTTTTTAAACAGGGTTGTTTTGTCCCTATACCTTTTGTAATGATTAAACAACCTCTCTCTTAGAGAGATGTGACTCAAGTTGGCGTAGAAGGGCAAAGAATCAGGATATTCCTTTGCATAAAAAATTTCATCAAAATCTTCGTCTACTTTTTCAAACCAGAAATTATTGTTGCTTTTTGGACCATTAACTTTTTTGATTTCCATTAAAACATCTTACCATAGGTTGGTGGTGGTGTAGGGGCCGGCGTGGATGTTGGATTGTTTGGTGTAGGCGTTGGATTGTTTGGTGTGGGTGTCGGCACAGGTATGCATGTATAGTTTTCACACGTATAACCCGAAGGACATCCGCAGAATCCACCACACCCATCGCTCAAACCACAGCCATTTTCTAGACAATTAGAAACACATTTGGTAGGAGTTGGACTGTTTGGTGTAGACGTTGGATTGTTTGGTGTAGACGTTGGACTGTTTGGTGTAGACGTTGGATTGTTTGGTGTAGACGTTGGATTGTTTGGTGTAGACGTTGGATTGTTTGGTGTAGACGTTGGATTGTTTGGTGTAGGAGTTGGATCGTTTGGTGTAGGAGTTGGATCGTTTGGTGTAGGGGTTGGATCTTTCGTTGGAGTAACAGTCGGAGTACCAGTAGGAGTGACTGTTGGTGTTTCTGTTGGTGTTTCTGTTGGTGTTGTTGTTGGTGTTGTTGTTGGTGTTGTTGTTGGTGTTGTTGTTGGTGTTGTTGTTGGTGTTGTTGTTGGTGTTGTTGTTGGTGTTGTTGTTGGTGTTGTTGGTGGTGTTGTT
>Ga0209189_1000826_pt1 | contig 24070 bp, 21 predicted proteins | sample C_130820_EF_Meta_FD_187308 | JGI IMG/M metagenome (GOLD analysis project Ga0209189, IMG submission 187308) | Freshwater microbial communities from Lake Croche, Canada to study carbon cycling - C_130820_EF_MetaG (SPAdes) (version 3) | ecosystem: Environmental > Aquatic > Freshwater > Lake... | reverse complement strand
TCAACGGGAGCTTCAACGGGAGCTTCAACGGGTTCTATATATGTTCCGTCTTTAATTGCTTTTTGTTTCTCACGATATAATCTGTTTCTCTCACGATATATTTCTTTATTTTTAAGATAGTACTCTGCTTTATATTCCTTTTCAGGTTTGAAATAAACCATATATAATACTATAGATTTTTTACTGGAAAAAATCTCTAGTAATATATATATGCAAGTTTTACCCCCTCAACAATGTACTATTTTATATGACTGCAAATTGCGTGCCATCATTTCTGTTTTTTCAACAGAAGAACTCTGTGATAATGCTATGAAACAATTAATTAGAGAAGATTATTATCATATTAGAGATATGATTGAACAAAGTTTAATTAATGGAACATATCAAGAAAATGAGACTGCTATTCTTCAAGCAGTTAATTGGACACTAAATAATAGGTCTAATATTTTATTAAACACTCCCATAGAATACAGAGGTTATTGTCCGATACAAAGATATAGAAAATATCTAAAATATATGGATGATTTTGATATTAAATATAAACATAATACTAGGGTCGTTATTTTACCAGAAAAAATCTAAAGTAAAGTATATGTCCCGCAAAATTACTGCCCTCGTAGCTCAATTAGCATTAGCTGACCCTAACACCTCTGAATTCTTAGACTTATCTAAAAAAATCGCTGAAACATTTAGGCTTGCTCAAAAAGAGAAAGCCGAAAAGCCTCCGAAACAACCTAAGGTTCCTAAACCCAAAGAACCCCGTGTTTTATTATGTGATGAATGTGCTGATTTACTTATTGTTAAGATGCACGAGATTCTCCCTGAGGAAGGACAGGAGTAGTCTTATCAACATCAAAACTAGCTTCTAACTTCCTTCCACAACAAGCAGACCTAATCTTTGTATGGTTTAACGCACCGACGACCGCAGTTACACCAGATATAACTATAGCAACTATTCCTAATATATTATTATCCATATATTAGAATTAGAATATATTTTACTGTAAAAAATATCTAGATTTATATATATATGGAAAGTGAAATCCAAAATGTTGTTGATTCTTTATTAACCAGAAGACCTGTTAATGATTTAATCAGAAAGTACCTTGCTTATCTCAAGCATATTAATAAATTTGAACCGTTAGTTATTTATGATATTGGTTCTTCTCTTGGGGCTTTTACGAAATTATGTCATCTATTACATAAAGATTCAAAGATATATCTTTTTGAAGCAGATGATGTTTTTGAGAAAGAATATAATGGTGAAGACTATTATATTGTTTGTTTAGGTGCAGAAAATGATAAAGAAGTAAACTTTTATAATAGTCCTAAGTATAATGATAATAATGATGTTAATTCATTATATAAATGTACATCACTTAATGATGATTTTAAAGTATTAAAGACTAGAACATTAGATTCAATTGTATCAGAGAAATCTCTTAGATATCCAGACTTAATTAAAATAAATTGTAATGGGTCTGAATTGGATATCATTAAAGGAGGTGTGGACACAATTAAGAAATGTAAATATCTTATAGTTAAAATGCAGACAATAAGTTTTTATGAAGGTGCACCTTTATTTAATGAAGTGGTTAAATGTTTTGAAGATTTAGATTTAGAATTTGAAATCATCCAAATTTTAGACCCATTTGGTAATGGACTTGTTGATTATGTTTTTAAGAACAAAAATGTATAATAGTTTTATTTTCTAATACATATATATATATGCCTTTTTATAATCAACAAAGAATTGGTGGTGCAATGGATGCAGACCATATTTATTACAACTTGACTATTTCTAATTATTTTGACTCAGTTGAAATTGATAATAAAGGAGACCCTATCCCTATTGATACTACTGCTACATCAGTTCCAGTTACTTTTCTTCAGAATAGAGCCCAACCTTATCTAATTAATCCATCTGATTATTTTTTGTCAGTTCAAAGACTTACACTTGATAATACTAGTACTCCTCTATTTATTGCTCAACCTATTTTAGGTAGCACAGGAGCAGATGTAAATAATACAATTTATAGCATATCAATTGTCAGTAATACTGGTACTATACAAACTGTTCCTATTATATGGCAACCTCAAGATGGTTCAATACAAGTACCATCAGGTCCCATTACTCAACAAGACTTAACTAATAATCCTTATTATTATTGTTATTCTTACGATTGGTTTATTAAATGTATTAATGATAGTATTGCTAATATACCAAATCTAGCTTACAGACCTTCTCTGTCTTTTGATGCTAGAACAGGTTTATTTACTATTCAAGCTAATGTTGTACAATATAGAACAAATATATATGGTCAATTATTGGGAACAGGAACTGGTACTTCAACACCTCAATATGTTTTTATGAATACTGCTTTATTCAACTTATTTGCATCATTTAATTTTATATACTATGGAGGTTTAGGTGGTGGTATAGCTAATGTACCTGTAGGTGCTGGTCTAGATTATCAAATATTATTTCCAATTAACGGTAAACTTACTGCAACACCTATACCATATATAACTAATGTAGTTACTAATACTTATGTATCACCTAATGAAAATGATGTATATAATATTCAAGAATATAATTCATTAGCATTATGGTGTCCTATCAAATCTATTGTAGTTAGAGGAAGTTTATTAAATGTTGTTTCTGAATTAATTGCTACACCAGTTGTTTACCAAAATGGTCAAAATATTAACGCAGGTAAACAAAATACTGATGTATTGCCTATATTTGTTGAATTTTCTATTCCTTTTAAATATGGAACCGAATATAAGCCTTTCATATATTTTGAACCTACTGGTGAATATAGATTAGCTGACCTTTATTCAGATATTGAACTTGATGGTCTACAATTTGATATATTTTGGAAAGATAGTTTTGGTGTTTTACATCCATTTTTATTAAGCTTGGGTTCCAAAGCTACAATGAAATTATTATTTAGAAAGAAAAGCTTTAACTCAGATAAAATATAAATTAATATTTAATATATATATTTTCTATATATATTATATATATGCCAAATTTTTCTAGTAGTGTTGGAGGTCTTGCACCTGATGCAAATGAATTGTACTATAATATTCTTATTAAAAATAATGCTGTTGTTCCACCAAATTTAAATACTAGTTCTCTTCCTGGAATTCCAGTATCATTCCAAGAAACAAGGTCTAATCCCTATATTCAAAATCCTTCAGATTATTATATGTCTGTTATATCTTTTGAATGCGATACTCAGTCTACACCAACTTTCGTATGCGATGCAGTTGTAGGTAGTAATAATATTAATGATACTATATATTTTGTTTCAATGGAAGATAGTTTAGGAAATGTTCAAACTATAAATGTTACTTGGCAACCTGAAAATAATACAATAGCTCAACCACCTATACCTGTTCCTAATAATTATAGTTCATATCCTTATTATTATGCTTATTCATATTCTTGGTTTATAAATTTAGTTAATAATACATTATCTACTGCATATTCTGCTATTGGTGGTACTACTTACGCTCCATTCATTCAATTAAAAGATGGTATTGTAAGTATTATAGCTAGTGAAGCAGAATTTGGTAGCAACTCTACTGTTTATTATCTTTATTTTAATACTGCATTATATGAATTATTTTCTTCCTTTACTTATAATTATATTGTTGATACTGGTAATCTTGGTATAAATTATCAAGTTATATTTAGTCCAACTCCTTCTGGTTCTAATGTCATCCAAGTTCCTTCTGTTTTATCTACAGTTCCTCCTAGTTCACCTTATCAAGCTATTGAAAATGTAGCAGATTATTCACCTTTACCATATTGGAATCCAGTTGATTCAATTGTATTTACAACTCAACAATTATATGTAGTTCCTGAATTAATAGCGAAGCCTACTCTTTATGGAAATAATACTAGTCAATATCTAGGTGTTAATGCTAATATAAGTTATATATTAGCCGATTATGCTGGACCTTTAATATCTGGTACTGAATATAAACCTCGTATTTCTTATGTTCCTATTGCAGAATTTCGTCTTGTTGACCTTTATAGTATTGAACCAATAAGAGCTCTTCAAATAGATGTATTCTGGAAAGATACATTTGGTGTATTACATCCTTTATTATTATTAACTGGTGGAAGTGCTTATATTAAAATTATGTTTAGAAAGAAAACATTCTACGATTAAAATCTAGACTATCTATATATGGACGAAAAACTTTACAGGCAAAAATCTTTTTTTAGTGATAAAAAAAATATTTACAGTAAGATTAATAATAATTCAGATGTGTGTCATATTTATTATGATATTTTAGTTTCTAATAATAATACTAGTCAACCATCAAATCAAGGAATAATACCTTGTTCATTTTCTCAAAGTAGAGAAAATCCTTATTTAGATACTCCTGAAGATTATAATGTGATAGTTCCTTATCTAAAAATAGATTCAAATAATTTCCCTCTTCAATTAATAAATCCTCTTAGGACTTCTAATACAATTAATAATAATGTATCAACACAATATGTTATTTATATTAAAGGTCTGGTAATCAGTGGTGATTGGAAAGCTATTGCAATCCAATGGACACCTCCTGATGCTACTTTATATCAGAAATATAATGGTTTACCTACTACTTCTGTATTTCTTAATGACCCCTATTTTTTTAATTATTCTTACAATTATCTTTTAAATCTTATTAATACCGCTCTAATTGTAATTTTTACTACATATGGTAATCCAGGTGGTGCACCGTATTTAACATTTAATCCAGTAAATAAAAAATTTAGTATTATTGCTTCACAATTATTTGATGATGCAACTGGAATATATAATATCGGTATGGGTGAAGAATTATATAGTTTATTTGATGGGTTCTCAGCTAGTTTAGTACAATTTAATACAAATCCTGTTTTTATTTATAAAATTAATATTGTAAGAACTCCTCTAAATCTTGTTCCTAATTATACCTCTTTATCATCTGTTCCACTTGTAGCTACTGATTATTGGATTAAGACAGAACAAAATTTTCCATCTATATCCATCTGGAATCCAGTTGTATCTTTAGTATTTGTTGCAAGATATTTAAATGTTATCAGAACATTAGAAGCTAAACCATTTATATATGGTTATGACCCTAATCCACCAAATGCTAATAATGCATCTGTGTCCAATGTATTATTAGAGATTCCTATATCATCGTCAGCTAACCCTTCAATATATTATGAACCTAGTGCTGAATTTGTACTTACTAATTTAATGGGTTTAGTTGAGTCTTATGATTTACAGATAGATGTATTCTGGAAGGATTCATATGGTAATTTAAATATATTTTACCTTGATATTGGTTCTAGTTTAAATCTCAAATTATTATTTAGAAAGAAAGCTTTTAACTACTAAATATGTCTAAAAATCTAGTAAAGTTTTTAGAAATATTTATATCTAATACTAGTTATATAATATGTCCGCAGATTTTGAAAAAGTATTAGTCAAAGACCCTCGTCTTGATGTACAAGATTCCATCAAATATGCCGTTGTTAAAGGAGGTCAAAATGTTACAGCATCACCCTTCAAGGCTATCTCTGAATCTGACTCTCAAGTAGTATTTAACATCCAAGTACCATCTGAACAAACAATCGTTGACCGTAGATTACTCTGGACTTCAACATTATTAGTCAGAACAACTACTGCATCAACTGGAACTTATGGTATTGATTGGGCTTTAGCTTCATTTCCTCTCCATCAATTACTTTCGGTTATGTCCGCAACCATTAATAACAACACAGTATCATTAAATGTTAACGATGTATTACCTGCTATCATTCGTTTAATATGTTGTGATGATTTAACATATTTCAACAGCTCATCACCTACATTTGCTGACACCCAAAATGTATATCCTACAAGTGTTGCTAAAGGAGCTTCACACAATAATCCTCTCAGTGATTTAACTCAATGCGAAAATAATAGAAATCCTCACCGTGGTGTTTTTGCACCTTATTCTGTTGCTACAGGGTCAGTTGAAGGTACTTTGGATTGGACTTTTAAAGTTACTGAACCTCTCTTAATTAGTCCTTTTATCTTCACAGATTTAAAAGCTAACAGCCAAGGTTTTTATGGTATCCAAAATATGAACTTTGTATTAAATAAAAATGGATTCCAAAAGAAAGTCGCTAGAGGTAAAGTAGCTGTAACTGATGTATCTACATCAGGTACTATTGGTGGTTCTACTCCTACATCAACATTATTATTTATGTTTTTAACCCCACACCCTTCTGATTTAATGCCCGCTAGAAATATCGTCCCCTATTATGAATTACCAAGATATATTACTTCTTTAGATGCATTAAATGGAAGTCAAACTTTATTCAATAAAGGTGCATCAGGTGCACCCACTGTAAATGTTGTCTTAAATACACTCCAATTAAATCAAATTCCCGACAAACTCATTATATTTGTAAGAAAGGTTCCTGCAAATAATTCTCTTGATACTGATACTGCTTTTCCTATCCAAAATATCAGTGTTAACTTTAATAACAACTCAGGTATTCTTGCTTCTGCTTCTCCTATTCAATTATGGGAAATGTCTCGTAATAATGGATTACAATCATCTTGGAATGACTATAATGGTTGGGGTATTGATACTATTTTAGCAGGTGGTTCAGGTAATGCTTATAGTTTAGTAGGTACTGTTGGTTCTTACTTAACACTTGAATTTGGAAGGGATATTCAATTAACTGAAGACTTCTATGCCTGTGGAAGTTTAGGTAACTTCAATTTACAAGTAACATTAAATGTAACAAACAATACTAACAGTGCATATGATGCAGGTGCATTACAATGTGTATTAATTACAATGAACTCTGGTGTATTCGTATGTGAACGCGGTACATCATCTACATACACTGGTATCTTAACTAAACAAGATGTTCTTGAAGCTTCTCAACAAGAACACTACACACACGACGATGTAGGTCGTATGGTTGGTGGTGCTAATAAATTCTTTGATATGGTTAAATCTGGTGTTTCTAGCTTAGGTAAACAAGCATTAAAACACGGAAAAGAACAATTAATGAAACACGGAAAGAATTTAGCTAAAAAAGGAATGGAAAAAGGTGCTGATATGCTTTCTAAATATTTACAATAGTAAAAATACTAACTAACCTATATCAAAATGAATAAATATTATTAGATAAAAATATCTAATCATATTTATATATGCCGTACAATAACGATTATAATCAAATGATTGCTCGTGATATTGACTATTTCAATCGTAGATATATTATGCACTGTGGACAAACTGGTCAAGGAACAATTGATTATCGTGTAGGAATGTCTGGAGGATGTAGTACTTGTGAAGGTGCTGGTGCTGGTTCTAAAACATTTTTATCTGGAGATGAAATGGAAGGAGGAGCCATTCTTGGTCTTCAATCTGGAACTGTATTAGGTGGACCGAAAGTTCCTAGAGAAAATTCAAGAGTTATGGCTTCTTTTTCATCATTGGGTGCACCTATTGGATTTAGCCCTCAAGCTATTACAAATCCTAATGCTAGAGCTCAAGATGCTCCTCCTCCATCACAAGCTCCTCCTCCACCTTCTGGTGCTCCTCCTCCTGCTCCTGCTGTTGGAAGAGGTGGTGCTATTTTAGGTCATCCTCAAAAATTTGAAGATAGATATATGTACCAAAATCCTAAGTTTCAAACACAACCTGTTGTAGATGGAAAAAAATTCTCTAGTTTAGGTAGACCTAATATGCCTATGTCTGGTAAATCAATCAAAGCTGGTGATGAAGTTTTCGTAAGAGATTTAGGTAATGGTGAACCAATTCATAAAGATGAATATACTGGTGCTGGTAAAGAAGATTCAGAAAAAGAAGAAGAAGAATATGAAGAAGATTCTGATACTAGTAGTTCCAGTTCTGAAGATGATTTATTAACAAGAGAACATATGGAAACTATGAAAGGAGTAAAGAGAGCAAGAGAATATTTAGATGGTGGATATTGTGGTGGTAAAGGTGGTCCTAGTGGTGCAACTAGTGGTTCTAGAGGTGCAACTGGTAGTTTTAAAGGTTCAACACCTAATTTTAAAGGTACAAATAGTGGTACTAAAGTTAAACCTAATACACCTGCACCTCCACCAATACCTAAAGTTAAAGGACCTGTACCTAAAGGACCTACACCCAAAGGACCTACACCCAAAGGACCTACACCCAAAGGACCTACACCCAAAGGACCTGCACCCAAAGGACCTACACCTAAAGGACCTGCACCTAAAGGACCTGCCCCTAAAGGACCTGCACCTAAAGGAAACGCATCTAAAGGTTTAAAACCTAAAAATAAACCTAATAAACCACCTAAAAATCAACCAGCAAATCCACCACCAAAAGGAGCACCTCCAAATCCTAGTGGACCTACTTGGTTGACTACTGCTAATAAAGCTCTTGATGTAGGTTTACAAGTTCTAGCCATTGTAAATGGATTTAAGATGTTTTCAGATGACCCTGTTGGTGATTTTATGAATATGTATGAAGATGAATTATGCGATGACCTTGGACAAAATCCTAAAATTGAAGATATTATTCAATGCTTAAAAGACCAAGATTATGATGATGAAGAAATTCAATCTTTATTATCTTTATCACAAGGAGCTTTAGCAGAACAAGCAGGTAAAGAAGTTTCACAATCATTAAAGCAAGCATTACAAGAAAGAGAAAATGGTAACATAAATAAAAATACAACTTGTTTAGATGCAATGAATGAAGTTGGTGATGCAAAAGAAATGGTAAGTCCTGAACAAAAACCTGTAAGAAAAGCAACTTCTTATTTTGGTGGTTATTTTAAAGATACATTAGATGCTACAAGCCATCATCAAACTGAAAGAAAAGTTTCTGCTCAAATGAATTCTAGAATAGGTTATGGTCCTCCAAATGAAGTACAAATCAGACAAACACCTGAATCAATGACTCAAAAAAGAGTTGCTCCTACAGCATCAGCACCTAGAGCACCACCTAGAAGAGGAAAAGGTAGACCAAATGAGGTACAAATCAGACAAACACCTGAATCAATGACTCAAAAAAGAGTTGCTCCTATAGCATCAGCACCTAGAGCACCACCTAGAAGAGGAAAAGGTAGACCAAATGAAGTACAAATCAGACAAACACCTGAATCAATGACTCAAACACGAGTTGCTCCTGTGGTATCAGCACCTAGAGCACCGCCTAGAAGAGGAAAAGGTAGACCAAATGAAGTACAAATCAGACAAACACCTGAATCAATGACTCAAACACGAGTTGCTCCTGTAGCATCAGCACCTAGAGCACCGCCTAGAAGAGGAAAAGGTAATCCCAACGCTAGAGCACCTAAAGCACCATCAAGAGGACCACCTAAATCTAGTGCACCAGCACCTTTTACACCTTCAGCACCTAAAGCACCAACTGTAAGACAACCTAGAATGTCAACACCTTCTGCACCTAGAGCTCCATCTATGAAACAACCTGTGTCAGTTCCTAAAGCACCCCCTAGAGCAACTGGTACAGGTAAACCAAATAAGAGAGCTGAAATTGTAAAAAAAGTAATGAGTGAACAAGGTATGAGTATGATTGAAGCTTCCAAATATGTAAAAGCAAATGGATTATATTAAAAATAATTTATAAATATATTTTTCTAATATATTTATATATATGACTAGAAGTAAATACGCTGATTGGTCTAGAACAGCTGACCAAATATATACTATTATAAATAGAGAAGAAGATAAAGCTTATGTGAATTGGACTGCTGAAAAAATTAAATTTATACAAGACTATTTTGAACAAGCATATAATAGTATTAAAGATGATATAAAATCAACTATAGATGAATACAATTCACCTGATGATAAAATTGCAGAAAAAATACGAAACAATGATGATTATAAAAAAGTAAACCAAGAAAATAGTATGTATAAAGTTTTTGGTAGAATGAGTGAACTTTCAAAGCACAGTAAAGAAATAAAAGCTGAAGAAAAAAAAGATGAAGCTGAGAGACAAAAAGAACAGAAATTATTAGAAGATATGCAAAATGAAAATGCTCATAGAGAAGAAATAAATAGAGCTCTAAGTAAAGTAATTCCTGGAAGTAACGCTTGTTCATCTAGTTCAGTTGAGAAACAACAGTTAGAAGATAGAGCAAATATTGAAGATGATGTCCAAGAAGAAATTGCTGAAAATGAAATAGATGGAGGTAATTTATCTAATCAAATATATGAAATAAATAAAAGATTTGTTATGAATAATCCAGAAGAACCATTTAAATTAAGTGTAAAGTCAAAATCTTCAAAAAAAAAATATAAGATATAATATATATGTCAGGATTAGGTAGTCTTATAGTTGGTTTATTTGGTCTAGCACACGATGCAGGTGCATTTTCTGGAAATAAATCAGAAATAACTGTAGATTTTATGGGAGATAAATTATGGTTATATCCAGAAAATTTACAACATTTACACGAAAATTTAGTACCTTTTGTAATGCAAAAAGTAAATGAAGATGCACATTATTTTGAACAATTGAGAAAAGATTTTTATGGTGATTTATATCAACCTCCTGCAGAAGGAAGTGGTTTTATAGGTGGTGATTATGAAAATGATTTTGAAGAAAGAAGAAAAATGAAAAAACAACACAAATATTTTGCAAGAGAAATACCATTTTCGGACTTTCAAGCTGTAATTGACGAAGATTTAAATGCTTTATTAGAGGGTAAAGAAGTAAATGATAGTAATAAAAAAGCTAGAACAAATGTTACAAAAAGAGGTGACGATAAACCATATAATGAGCATCCATCTCCTTATGAAATGTCAGAAGAAGACAGAGATAAATTACAAGATAGGATTGATAAAAGTAAAGTATTAGCAAAAGAACAAAATGAAAGAAAAAAAAAAGAAGAAGATGAAAGATGGATGAAGTTCGCAACTGGTAGTGGATATGGTGGTAGTCGTATGATACCTGTACTTGATTTTGCTGATATATTTAAGAAAGCTCTTCCTAATTATCAAACTAAAATGAATGAATTAAAAGACTTAATCGCTACAAAAAACCGAGGAGAAGAAAACTATTTTAAAAAATATGAAGAAGTTCAGGATAGAGAATATCAAAAATTATATAAAGAGAGAGAAGATGAAGAAGAAGAAACCAAAAAGCAATTAGATGAACAAGATAAAACACACGAACAAAAAATTGAAGATGCTAATAAAAAGAAAGAAGATTTTGATAAAGCTGTTATTGCTAATGCTGAAAAAAGATTGCAAACACAAGATAGAGATGCACAAGCAGTTAGTGGAATCAAAACTTGTAAGTCAAATACTAAGACAAGAGACCAAATAGAACACGAGGCTTATCAAGAAGAAAAACAAAGAGCTAAAGATGCTGAAGAAGCTGAAGCAAAAAATTTACCACCTGATACATCTAGACTACCAAATAGACGAGCAACACTAGAGAGGAAAAAAATGGGTTTAGGTGAACCGAAGAAGATAAACAAAAGAGCAGAAGTTGTAAAAGAGATTATGGTAAAAAAAGGCTTAAGTATGATAGAAGCTTCAAAATATGTAAAACAGCATAATCTTTATTAAAAATATATAATTATAAATATTTATTTCTATTTATTATTATATATATGGCTACATTTAGACAAGAGCAAATTGACGATATCTTGAATTATGATAGAGCAATGAATAGAATTGTGCTAGATAGTGAGATAGCTCAAGCTTCTCGTTTTAATGATGAAAGAAATCCTCCTTCTAATAGAGATATTAAATTTGAAGCTTTATTGGGTACATTAGTCGATGATTTAAAAGCTAAGATTGCAGAAGCACTTCAAAGTATTGCATCTAAACAATATCCTAAAACTGATGCATTAAAAGTAACTGCATTATTAGGTTTACCAACGGGAGAAAAGCACGGTGATTTTAAAAATATGAACTATGCCGCCGTGAAAAGAGCACAAGACCAACAATCTGATTTTAACTATGCACAAGCAAAAATAAGAGCACTTGAAGCTAATAATAGAGGTTTACCTGAAGATGGTGAAAAGATTAAAAAGAAAGGTGTAAAATATGATAACCCTACTATGCCTTCTAATTCAGTTCCTGTTCCTAGAAATACACTTACAGAAGTTAATCCACAACAAGAGGAACAAGAATTTAATTTAGGTTCTGGTAAACCAAGTAGAAAAAGAAAGTTTATGTTAAGAGGTGGTGCTGATGGAGAAGAAACAGCTGATGGTCTAGCTAAAGAAAAATCTGTTGCCCAAGCTCACAATGCTACTGAAAATATCTTATATGATATAGTTAATAAATATAATGGTATAGTTGATAAGTTATTACAAGCTACTCAACCCGATGGTCGTTTCTCATCTAAAAGAAATGTAAGTGCGTCTAGCGTTAGTTATTTTTCAGATGTATTAAAAGGTGTTCTTGAACCATTAAAACATTTAGTATTTGAATTAGCTCAAGTCCATAATCCTTCACTTGCTTCAGTAATTAATATGGTTACTTCTATGATTGAAGTAATTGATAACTGTCCCCCTTTCCAAAAAGTAAATGTATTATCATACAAATCAGGTATGCCTGACTTCCAAGGTTTATCTAATTCAGTTCAATTATTGAATGTAGATGGGTATATAAAAGATTTAGAAACTTACAAAGCTAGAATGAGAGAAATGTATCACCAAGCCATAAGTCAATCTAGTGCTATGTTTTTTAATATTCCTAATGAAAATCTCAGAAATTCTTTAAGAAATACAATTGAAGAAAGAAGCAAACAATATAAAAAAGTAATTGAAGATATTGATAATGAAATTGTAGAAGTAAGAGCAAGAGCAAAACTCACAGATGAGTTTGAAGCTAATGGTGAATTAATTAAACAAGCTGAAGGTGTCTATGAAGCATTTGAAGAATTAGTACAAAATGGCGAACCTGAGCGTCAAGAAATGATAGAAACACAAGAAAATCCTTCTTATAATATTATTAAACTACCTGATGAAAATTATAAGACATTTCTTGGTAGGTTAGATGCAAAAAGAGAAGAATTACAAAAACAATTAGATAATGCTAATAAATTTGCGAAAGATACTGGCGTTCAAAGAGGAGAAGACGATGAATATGATGATATAGTTAATAAATTAGAAAGAGCAATAGGAGAAATTACGAATGATATAGGTACATATGAAAATGCTATAAACACTGGAAAATTAACAGACAATTTTAACACAATTCTTGTTGATTTAAATGAAAGAAAAAAATACTTACGAAATAGAATAGCTATTGCTAAAAAATCTGCAAGTCAAAATTTAGTTATTAAATTAGAAGGAGCATTGAAAGATGTTTTGGATGATATAAAAGAATACGAAGATGCTATGAACAATAAAAAACCTTTAAGATTAATCCCTGAAACTAGAAGAGCTGAAATTCAAAGAGAAGCTAGAAAAAGTTTTGTTCAAGGTGATTTAGAATCTCATCAAAGAGAAGCTGAAGAAGCAAGACTAGAAGAAGAAGCAAGAAAATTAGCTGAAGAAGAAGAAAGGAAAAAAATAAAACTAGCAGAAAAAGAAGCTAAAAAAGCGGAGAAACAAGCTAAAATAGCAGAGAAAAAAGCACAACATAAAAAAGAAGGAATGGATAAACAAAAACTAGAATTTGATAACATCATCAATCGTATTCAGAATTATGAAGACCATAATGATTTGAAAAAATTAGTATTAGAATACGATACAAATAGAGACATTAAACTTTTAAGAAAGAAAGATGAAGTAGTTAAAAATGAATTAATTGCGTTAGTAAAATCTAAATATCCTCAATTTGGTAGTGGTAGACGCAGAAAAGGTGGAAGTGGGGGTCTTGCTGATTTATTATCTACTGATTACCAACCTCAAAACTGGCATCATAGAAAATTTACAAGCTTTGACTATGATGATAAAATACATAATCAAATGGTTAAAGCAAATGATAGATGGCAAAGATTAAGTAATCCTCCTCATACTACTCCTATTGGAAACTTAATACCATTCTATAAAAAGGATGAAGCTTCTATGTACAGCTTTCCTATGAAATTGAAGAATGAAAATGCTAAGTTATATCCTGATGATACACAAACTGATGCTAGAGGAGCGGATATAAGTTTATTACAAGGTCCTATTGGTGAACGAGAACCTGAAGAGAATGTTCCTCGTGGAAGAAAGCCTAGAGTAACTCACAGAACTGCTAAAGAAGCAACTATGAATATTTTAGAAGGTAGAGGTGAAATGGGAAGAGGTATAGGTATGGGTAAACCAAGTAATCAAAGACAACAAGCTTCAACTGGAAGACCTGGACTCGTTAAAGGAAGAGTAGGTATAATGGCTGGTGCTGGACCTTTAGGAATGATGCAACAACAAACAAGAATGGCTCCACAACAAGGAATGACAAATCGTGTAGGAAATCGTACAGGAAAAGGTACACTAAGTAGTTTTATGCGTAGTAATAGAGAAGCACTCTCAGGAACAGTAGGTAGAGGTGGTAGAATTGGAGACCCTATGAATCATCAAGGTAATCAATCTGCTGAAGCACTTGAAAGAAGATTTGCTAATAGATTTCCTATTGGTAGAGGTGGTAGAATTGGAGACCCTATGAATCATCAAGGTAATCAATCTGCTGAAGCACTTGAAAGAAGATTTGCTAATAGATTTCCTCTTGGTAGAGGTGGTAGAATTGGAGACCCTATGAATCATCAAGGTAATCAATCTGCTGAAGCACTTGAAAGAAGATTTGCTAATAGATTTCCTCAAGGTATACCACAAAAAATGGCTCCTGAAACTGGAGAAGTAATGAAAGGGAAAGGTAAGAAATCTAAAGCACTCCATAAAATAGTATTTGATGATGAAGCAAATGATATGTTTGATGAAGAATATGACGCACCTAATGATGGTGGTATGATTCCTGAAGAATCAGAAGAAGAAGAAGATAGATTTAGAAATAAAAAGTTAGGACCTAAGAAAAAGAAGTCCGTTAAAAAATAATTATATAAAATATTTTATATCTACGATATTTTATATATGCCATTCAATTTAGAATCTAAAGGTAAAACCCTTGCTAAAATAGAAGGAGGAAAGTTTAATAATAAAGTTGTATCAATTAGTGATAAAGATGAAGATGTAGCAAAGAACTTTTCTAATATTCATATTCCCGATGATGGAAAGTTTCAACAAATTCCTGACCCAGAAACAGAGAGGCAAATCATCTATGTATTTGGTCCTTCTGGAAGTGGTAAGTCATATTATTCAAAGCAATATATTAAACAATGGAAGAAGCAACATAAAGGAAATGTTTATTTGTTTAGTTCTTTAGAAGATGATGTTAGTTTAGATGATATCCATCCTAAAAGAATTAAGCTAGATAAAAAGTTAGTTAATGACCCTATTGATACAGAAGTATTTAGAGATAGTATGGTTATTTTTGACGATATTGATGTTATCAGAGATAAAGAAATCAAAGAAGCTATTTATGATATTCTGAATAGTATTCTTGAAATTGGTCGCCACTTTAATATAAACTGTATATTAACAAATCACTTACCTTCAAATGGTAAAGATACCAGACGCATCTTGAACGAATGTCATTCTATTACATATTTCCCTCACGCTGGTGCTGGAAGACAACAGAGATATTTCTTAGAGAACTATGCTGGATTAGATATTAAAGAAATGAAAAAGATTAAGAAGATGAATACAAGATGGGCTACCATCTTTAAAACTTATCCTATGTGTGTAATGACTGAAAAAGACTTATTCACATTTGATGATTTAGCTGAAGTTAAAGCGTAACGACTATATCTTTTGGTTTTTTAATATAATTTTTTTGCATTTCTGAACTATGAGCCATTTCTTTGGCATCCTTTTGAGCTTTATCTAATGTATCGCCATATTTATCTGTTAAGAAAATATGACGCAACATACTACTACCAATAGCTTTACCAAATATTTTATTTAATATTCTTGTAATGCTATTTACTTTATCTAGTGGTTTATAGTTCTTATATACTAAGAACCAATCACCATCATCATTTTCATTTAATACTTTACGACCATCAGTTCTGGTACCTACACATCTATGATGTTTAAAATATTTAACTAATGCATTCCATAAATCATTACTTATTTTAACTAATTGTGAACCATATTTAGAACTAGTTTTATAAGAATTAAATATGAATTCTTTCTTTGATAAATCTAAATAGTTGAAGTCTTTAGACATATCAGCTTTATAGTTAGATACAAGTTTCATTATTTGATAATCCTTATTTCTTCTAGGAGCTTGATGAATATATAATGAGAGAATGACATATCCTAGTAAAGTATTATATTGATTTTCAGATATAGTTTTTTGTTTATAAAAACTATCCACCTCTTTTTCAATACTATCATATTTTTCTTTTACTTGAGCCCAAGTCATCCAATTTTTTTCTTGCGTTTCAGTTAATTCATTAGGGTCAACATCTTTATTAATTTGTTCATTCTTTTGCATCATTAAATTATAATATTTATCGTGAAGTTTTTTTACTAAAGGTTTATTATATAATGATAGAGCTGACACAATACTAATTAAATAGTTTCTCTTTGTGTTCTCTTTATATGGACTAAGTTTTTCAATAATATTATCAACATCTTTCAAAAAATTAAAGTTGCTAAAGACTTCACCTTTATTTAGTTTACGGAGATTTCTGAGATATGCTTGAATACTACTATCGGATAGTTGCTTCTTTTCTTTCATCTCTTTAGTTAAGTTTTCAATAAAATTAACTTTACTCATATATACAGAAATCTAGATATTTATTATTGTAATAAATCTTTATATTTTTTCTTGGCATTTTTAAGAATATCCATTAATATTTTAGACTCAGGCTTATCCTTCTCTGGTTTGTATTCAAATATATGAGATGATATTTTATATACTTTTAATATAACATTTTCAGGAATTATAAAAGTATCTTTTTCTTTTGCCAATTCATATTTAATATTAAGGTCTCCATAACACATCGTACAACATTCGCATTTTAATTCTTTATTTTTATTTTTAAGAATAACATTATATATAACTACATCATCATTATATATTTTACCGTCAATTTGACATAGTGGCATATATTTACCATAGAATATTTATTGACATATTATTTTTGGAATATTTATTCTTTTTCCAATTTCCTTTTATTCTTGTCGCTCTTGCTCTGTATAGTTCTCTGCGTTTGTCTGCGTATCCTTCTTCAACTTGTCCTATGTGTTCTAACCAGCTATAAATAATATAATCAGGATAATCAGGATTTCCAAAATGAACTAATCCATCAGGACTTTCATACATAAGTTTATTCTTTCCAGTATTACAAAATAAAACTTTATCTCCATCATATCCAGTTTTATCAGCCATAAGTTTAGCTTGTTTTAAATAATTCATTGGTTTTAATCCTATTTTTTCTAGCTTGAGTTGGAAATCAGATATTTTACCTCCACAAAGTCCAGAACAACCACCGCAATAACCACCTTTCATTCTTGGTTCATAATTCATAATGAGATATTCTTTTACTTTTTGTGATTGACCTCCTTTTGTTTTTACACCTACATATTTTGTCGGAACGCTAATGATTTTAAAAGGTTGAAACTCTTTCTTTTTAATATCAATGTCAGCTAAAGATAACAAGAACTTACCTTTGATGGTTTTTAATATTTTAAGTAATTCAGGAATATCAATTGAGCTATATCTATAATTACCAGATGATTCTCTTGCAGGTGGGTCTAGATAAAAGAATGTGTTGGGTTTATTATATTTTTTAATAATCTCTTTGTAATCTGTGTTATATAAATCAGTGTCTTTTAGTCTTTCTTGATAACCTACAAATCTTGAATTAATTCTTGGTTTTCCAAATGAACTACCTCTTCCAAAAAAACTTAATCTGTATAATAAGAATGTGCGGAGGAATCTATTATATTCTGATTTGGGGTCTGATTCTAAAATTTTTTCAAAATCTCTTTTAGAATAATCACCATTGACATCTTCGGCTATTTTACTTGCAGGATAGTTTTTAAATCCTTCAAATATTTCCATAATATCAGGGTCTATATCATTAACTACTTCTTTGTGATTATCTTTATTTTTATAGAAATAAACAGAGCCACCACCTACAAATGGTTCTACATAAGTTGAATAAGTTCCTGAGCTAGGAAAATAATCATCAACGATTTTCTTCTTTAATAAAACTTTACCTCCTACTCTAGCTGTTAACGGCTTAAGACCTCCAGTTGCTGTATTTTTAATATTGAATTCGTCTGTACCTAAAACATTGGCTGTTATTAGAGGACTCTTATCTCTTTTCTCATCAATCATTTTCTTGAGTTGTGATTTTGATAGTTCTTTAATTATTTTTAATGGTCTACATAATGGATATTCACCAAATTTTTCTTCTGTATTAGAATTACCACAAGCTATTATTTCTCCATTGTGATAATAATCATTTACGGAAGTCCATTTTTGACCTAACCATTTTTTAGTATCTCGTTTACCATCGTCTTCATATTCACCACCTGCTTTTTTATAAGCTCTTACAATTTGCATAGAACGATATGCAGAATGCTTTGGATTTTTAGCATATATTTCTTCTTTTATTTTTTCATACAATTCAGGGTCGGATGGAATAGCCCCTCCTTTCATTTCAGAAATAATAATTGCTTGTTCTTGTTTTTTAGCTCTTTCTTCTGGTATTCCCTCTTTACTAAAACAAGTAGATAAATCATTTTTTTTGCAAACTTTGTATCCATCTTTTACTTTTTTAATTGTATAAGGCATTATTTATATATTTATATCTAGAAAATAAATATATAATTAATCTTGTTTTTTTTCTTCCTCCTTTTCTTCTTCTACTTCAATAGTAAAATTTGACTTTCTTGCTATTTCAACTAATAATTCATTATCGGTAAATATTCTAGATAAAACAGCTCCTCTTGGTCCATAATATTTGTATTGTTTGAATGCTCTTTCTAAATCTGTAAAAAATAAATATCTCATACTTGCTTTCAAGTTTTCATCCTCATCTACTTGTTCTTTCCAGTTTGGTAATTCTTCTCTGAAAACTACACAAAAGATTTCAGTTAAATCTTCCATAGTTGGGCTTGTTGCATATTCTTTGGTTATGTCAAAGAAAGGCTTCTCGGTAAATATTGTGTCAATATTCATATATATAATATCGTAGTTTTTATATCTTTAATCTGGAATTAGATTTTTTACATTGGCTTCTATAAGAGTTTTCCGTAAATAAGTGTTAAGTCTGGATTAAGTTTTTTGCTTCTGAAACTTCTTTTTTGAAACTTCTGTTTTGGTATATTTCTGAAACGATATGATGATTTGGTTTCTCTATAAAAGTTTTTATCTTTATTAATAAAGTTTTTTGATTCTTCCATAGCTTCTTCTAACCCTTTATCTTTATTGATTACAACTGCGTGGAGTTCATAACCATTATTTTTATCTCTTCTATTTTCTGAAACTTCTTCTGGAATACCTGCACCTTTTAATTCATCATATTTTGAATAAAAGAATTTTAATGCTTCGGTTTTAGCTACTTTATCATTTTTAAATTTGTTTATATTTTTATACCATAATTCAGGAGTGTATTCATAACTGCACTTTAACTTATTAAGAACTTTTGGGTCGTTTGACCAATACAATGAGCCACCAATATCTAAATCTGATTTTCTAATATATTCATCATATAATAAGTCTTTTCTGTATACATTATTTATCATATCTTTTAATATCTTATTTGTGTTCTTATTTGTTTTATAAAATCCTAGTTTTGAATAGAATGCAATTGTAGGGGCTTTTTCAATACTTTCTAAATGGATATATTTTATCTTATTATTTTGTTTTTCAAAAAATTCTTTATTAGCAATTATTTCTTTCAATTGTTCAAATAATAATGATGTTCCACCACTTCCACAGGTTGTTGATATATATAATTCATCTTCTTTGGGTATAGAAGCAAATATAAATGATTTGATAATTAAATCACTGTTAGTGCGTTTGAAACCATAGACAGATATATCACAATAACCAGGATTACCAGTTGCTCTAATATATTTAGGATTTAATGCTTGGTTGCATAATACTTCATTTAGTTTATCAGCATAATAAATAATAAATTCTTGGAGAAGGTCAATTCCACTATAATCCATTTTGTAATCAATCTTACCTTCAGCTGGTTTTGATTCAAATACAATAGTTCTGAGTTCGTTGTTTTTTAATAAACCAAATATTGTTTCAAAATTAGTTTTTAAAACTTTTATAGCTTCGGATTTATTGAGTTCTCCATTTACGAATTCTTTTGTTTTTTTAATAAAACCGTCTATTGTTATTTCGTAAAGTTTTTCTTCTCTACTTTCCAAAAAGATTTTCATTTGTATATAGTATATTAGATAATAATCATTCTTATTTTTGAACCTCCCAAAAGTTTAACTTCTGAATCTATTGCTTTGTTGTCTTTTTTTGCTATTGTCCCATCTTCTAATACTTTTAGATTATCTCTTACTAATTCTTGAAGCTCGTCATCGGAAGTTGAATAGTTAGGCATAGAACCTTGAATTTTTAAGTTGTAGTAACTGCATAACTTTAGTAATTGTTTTCTAGATAACATATTAAAATCAAAATCGTCGTTCATATATTAAAGTGTATAAAAAAATTTATAGCCTTTATATATGCAAAATGTTATTACCAAGATTAAGACTATTGTTAAAACTTATAATCCAAATATTATCACAAGTCTCGGCGTTCGTATGCGAAATCCTTTTGATGAAAAAGGATATTGGGTTGGTTGGTCAACTGAAGAGATAGCTGAGCATTTTTCAGCTGTAAATAAATTTAAAGAAACCAAACCTAAAGAAAAAGAACCTAATGGTAGAGGTTGTTAGCGTCTGATAAAGAAGCTTACTATTTCATCATAGTCCATTCCACTGGATGCTTTTGACTGTTCCATAAATTTATGGTATCCATCTAAATCTTTACCTTCCAATAACTTTTTAATTCTCATACAACAGTGTCTTCCACAAGTTTGGATATCACTATCCTTCTGTTGGTATTTTACAGGATTATAATTAACTTTATAACCTGATTGTTTTAGTAATTGCGTCAATCTTTTATCAGCTTGACCTAATTCCTGTCTTTTATCCATTGATATCCATTTTAATTGAGAATCAGGAGCTCCACCATAAGAGTCAAAGAAATTGATTTGGTTTTTAAGTTTATCTAAAGAAACCCAATGACCTTTATTGGGACTGTCTTCAATTAATAAAAATGCATAAGATTTATCATTAGGAAGAAGTTCATCAATATGTTCCAAATCATTTAATTGATTATACAATATAATTTTAGCACCAGGGAAATATGTTTTGATATCATTATCACCCATAGGTTTCTCTTCTATTACTTCTAATTGTGCTTTGTCCATATATAATTAGTTAGATATTTTAATTGGCGTAGGTTGGCGGAACAAAAATATGTAAAAATATTGAAAAAAACTTATAGTAATATTTTATACCGTGTGTAAGGTTAATAAAATGTGTGTAAGGTTGACCTTACACCGATGGTTCACATCTATATACCCTATTTTTAATAAAATCTATTATAAAATATACTTCTATTTATACTACTGTGTAAGGTGTGTAAGGTGTGTAAGGTAAATAGAGATTCCAGCAAAAAAAATAAAAAAATCCTATAATATAAAAATTCCCGTAGGAGTTTTGGAAACCACCCTACACTATGCTTTCGCGTGTGTAAGGTCGCTTTTTTAGAAAGCAGTCTACCTTACACAGATGTGAACCATCGGGAAGCCACACCCTTTAAAACGCGGTCTTGACAAAAATGTTTTAAAAAATAAAATATCTAGTTTATTATATATAAATGTCTAAAATATTTGACTTTGTTAAACAAACTTCGCTCATCTCATCACCCACACCTTATGACAATAAAAACTATCAATGTGTTTCTGGATGGAAATCTAACAATTTTTTACAGAGCGTTAAATTATATGAAAATCCCGAATATAAATCTTGGAACGGTTTAATGATTGATTTAAACGGGTTATATTTCAAATATATTGTATTAGATGTAGATTGTGAAAAGTCTAATAATATTGTATTAAATCACTGTAAGGAACACAACTATAATATTGTATCAACGCCATCTCATTCTAATATTAATAAAGGGCAAAAATACAAAAATCATTATTGGTTCAAACAACCAAAAACAGATATTGAGATTAGAAAAGTTGTTTCTAAGGATAATCAGAAAATGGTTGACCGCTTTGGATTATTAGATATCATTATTCAAATAGCAGAACATAAGGACAGTATTATTGATTATAAAAATATTTCAGAAATTTCTGAGGATTCATTGAGATATTTTTATATGGAAGATGATGATTCAGAAAGTGAATCAGACGACGAACCCAAAGAAATACATCCAGAAGAGAAGATAGTAGATTTATTAAAAATATTAAGTCCTACTAGAGGTAATACACATAATGAATTTTTAAGTATTGGTTCCGCATTAAAATCTATAGATAATGATTTTATTATTTTATTTGATACTTTTTGTAAGAAGAGAGATGGATACAAAGGACTCAAAGATATTACTTTTAGATGGAAAGGCTTCCCAAGAAATCAAGGTATAGGAACACTTATTAATATGGCTAAAGTGGATAATCTTGAAAAATATCAGAAGTGGCGAGCTAAATATTGTAAACAAGAAGTAAAAGAAGATATTAACGACGAATATCAAATAATGAAGAAAGAACTAGAGAAAAACTTATTTATGACTACAGAACCAATAGGTTATTATTTTATTAATCAAGACAACAAACCTTATCAATATAATAAAACTGATATTAAGGATTTATTAGCACCTAATAAAATAGGAAAAAAATCTTTTGTTGATTTGTGGATTGATGATGAAAATAGAAGAATATATAAGAAGATTGACTTTTGTCCGATGTCAACTAATCCAGAAATATTTAACACTTTTACAGGTTTTAAATATGAAAATAATAAACCTATTAATTATGATAAAATAAATCCTTTTCTAAATCTTATATCTGAATTATTAAATAATGAAGAAGTCAGTATAAAAGCATTTTTGGATTGGTGCGGATGGATAAGACAACGACCAAATATTAAAACAAATAAGGCTATAGTATTTTACAGCGAAGTCCAAGGTGTTGGCAAAAATACTATAGTACAATTATTGACTAATATATTTGATGGTTATACATCTAAAGTAGAAAGAATTGAAGAAGTTGTATCTAAGTTTAATGTTCATTTATCATCTAAGCTTTTTATTTACGGAGATGAAATACAAGCCAAAGCCAGAGAAATAAGAGAAGAACTAAAAAATATGATTACTAGAGATGAAATGAAAGTAGAGCCTAAAGGCTTTAATTCATATATTATGAAAGATTATAGTAATTATATATTTACAACAAATAATAGAGATGCATTTTTTATAGAAGCAACAGATAGAAGATTTTATATGTTTGATTTATGTAATAAAGTTATGACCGATGAGACTGCTAAAATCCTGTATACTTTATTAAAAGATAAAGAAACTCTGACTAGTTTTGATACTTATCTAAAAAATCGTAAACTACCAGATAGCCTTGAGAAGATAACAAATAAATATAAGGAATCATTAATAAGTAATTCATTACCTGCATATATTAAGATGATTTATGATGAGCCTGACCATTTCGCAGATTCTGAGAAGACTGTATCAAGATTATTCAAGAGGGCTCAATTATATGCCAAAGAGAACGCTTTACAATGGACTTTTTCAAAAGATAAGTTTCAAAAAGATTTTAAGAAGGAATTCAACGAATTTTACAGGAGAACTAGAATACAGGTTGTTTATAAATTCCCACCAAAAATAGAATTAATTAAAATATTATTATCTAAGCGTAAAGAATTAATGAAAGAATATATTTTGGATGAGGAGGCTGAACTAGTATCTGATAGCGAGGACGAGGCGGAAAA
>Ga0209189_1000825_pt1 | contig 24114 bp, 21 predicted proteins | sample C_130820_EF_Meta_FD_187308 | JGI IMG/M metagenome (GOLD analysis project Ga0209189, IMG submission 187308) | Freshwater microbial communities from Lake Croche, Canada to study carbon cycling - C_130820_EF_MetaG (SPAdes) (version 3) | ecosystem: Environmental > Aquatic > Freshwater > Lake... | reverse complement strand
TGAACCCGAAAGATATTCCTGATTCAATGAATGCCGGTACGCCAACAACTTGGTTCTGCCCCTCGCGTCTAATTCGAGCAAACTCCAAAGAATGAAGCCCGCCGTAGGATGCCTGTCCATCATGTTGCTGATTTTTCCCAAACTGCCAGGAAGGAGTTTGTCGTCCGCCGCTAAAAGGAGGATATGGCTTGAGCGGCATCCCAACAGGAAATGGTTGAGCGCCCCGAGCGCTCCCATGTTTTTCGGGTGGCGAAGAATTTTGAAACGATGCTTTTTCTGCAACCGTTCAAGAACAGAAAGACTGTCATCACGGGATGCATTGTCCGCTACCACCACTTCCACTCCCTTTGTGTCCTGTCGGCACACCGAAACGATGCATTCGGGAAGGAACCGCGCGTGATTATAGTTGGGAATGAAGACGGTAAGCCGAGGGGAAGGATTCAACGTCGGAACAACTCACGAATTCTTTTGCGGTTCGGCCGAAGGATCACTCCACGCTCGGTGATCAAACCCGTGACAAGTTCCGCCGGGGTGACATCAAAGGCAGGGTTGCGGATTTTTGCCCCAGCTGCCACCCAGCGGATCCCGCGATGCCCCATGACTTCCTGCGGATCCCTTTCCTCGATCGGAATTCCTTTCCCCTGCGGAGTCTTGAGATCAATCGTGGACACCGGACAGGCGACATAAAAAGGAATCCGGTGACGTCGCGCCAAGACTGCCACCATATACGTACCGATCTTGTTTGCGACATCCCCGTTTGCTGCGACCCGGTCCGTCCCGACAATCACCGCATCGACTTCGCCTTTGGCCATCAGATGCCCGGCCATGTTGTCGCTGACCACGGTCACCGGAATGCCCTCCTGGACCATTTCCCACGCCGTCAACCGCGCTCCCTGAAGAAACGGCCGAGTCTCATCAGCGATGACGGAGATTTTTTTTCCCTGCGCCACCGCCGAGCGAATGACCCCTAGCGCTGTACCGTGTCCTGCCGTGGCCAGAGCCCCCGCATTACAATGAGTCAAGATTCGCATCCCACTTTTCAGCAGTTTGGCTCCATGCCGTCCCATGGAGAGGTTGATCTCAATGTCCTCACGATGAATACCCTTGGCTTCCTGCAGAAGCCTTGGAGCAATTTCAAGGGGACTAGAATTGGGCATTTGATTCCAAATCGTCTGCATCCGATCTAACGCCCAGAACAGATTTACGGCCGTAGGACGGCTTTTTGCCAAAACCTTGATTCCCTTTTGCAACTCCCGTTGAAATTGTTTCCCATTCCGAGTTTTTCGCGCCAACCGCATTGCTTCTAACGCCACTCCGTAAGCCGCCGCCACTCCAATCGCAGGTGCTCCGCGCACCACCATACTTCGAATTCCTTCAGCCACCTCTCCCCCATTCCTGTACGACAAATAACGAAAACGGGCGGGGAGAATGCGTTGGTCGATCATCTCTAGTCGGCCTTGCCGCCAGCGGAGGGTTTCAACTTTTTTATTTTTAGGATTCATTTTGTTCTCGGAGTTGGGGTGGAAATGGGTTTTTTGGATCGGATAAGATCCGGCTTGATTAATGACCGGCGAATTCGCACAAAACATGCACTGCCAAACCGAGTTCCTCCAGTTTTTTTCTTCCTCCCAAATCAGGAAGGTCGATGACAAAACATCCGCCCGAAACGACTCCGGCCAAATCCCGAATCAACCGCACTGCCGCTTCAGCCGTTCCGCCGGTGGCTAAAAGATCGTCGACCAGGAGAATATTTTCACCGGGTTGGATCGCATCCTCATGAATTTCCACAGTGTCCTTGCCGTATTCGAGTTCATAGTCCCGCGACCGCGTTGGCCCGGGCAGTTTTCCTTTTTTACGGATAGGAACAAATCCGACTCGGAGGGCACAAGCCAAGGGTGCACCCAGAATAAACCCCCGAGCCTCAATGGCAGCAACTTTGTCGATAGGATGCCCCATGTAATGCAGCTTCATCGCCTGCACTGTGGCCTCTAGGCCATCGGCGTCTTTTAACAGGGTCGTGATATCCCGAAACATGATTCCTTTTTTAGGGTAATCAGGAATCGTCCGGATTTTTTGTCTGATGATGGCATGAGTCATAACGGTTTTTCCCTTATCTATCGCAACGCGGCGGCAATATTGCCCCCGTCCACCGGCAGGACCGCACCGGTGGTTTTTTGCGCCAAGGCCAAGGCAAGGAAGGCTTGGGCCACATCTTGGGCCTCCACCTCTTGCCCCAATAAATTCCCTCCCATGTACTCTTTCTCGCTCATGCCCCTTGCCCGGGCACGCTGCCGGATCATTCGATCCGTCAATAGCCCGGTCCGAATCCTGTCCGCATTCACCCCGTTGGAGCGGATTCCTTCCTTACCGTAATCAACCGCATATTGTCTCAAAAGGAACAGGGTAGAGGCTTTGGGCAACCCGTAAGGCCCAAAATCCGGACCCGGATTCACCGCCTGTTTGGAGACATTGAAAAGCAGGCATCCTCCCGTGCCCTGACGCTGCATGATTTTGACCGCGGCCTGTGCCACGGTCTGATGGGCGAAAAAGTTCAGCTCAAAACTTTTTCTGAGGACTTCGTTGCTCACCTCGCCGATTTTTCCCTGCCAGGCAGCCCCCGCGTTGGAAACCACTAAATCTACCCCGCCCCATTTGGCCACTACCTTGCCAAGGCAGGACTCCACCGTCGCGGGTTGGGTCACGTCACACGCCAATCCCAACCCCCCAATCTCCTTCGCTACTCGCTGGGCTGCGGCACCATCTCGATCCAAGACGGACACCAGTGCGCCGGCTTTTGCAAAAAGCCTTGCCGTGGCTTCTCCAATCCCGCTTCCCCCGCCGGTCACTACAACGATTTGTCCGCCCAGAGCAGGGCCTGGTCCCTTGAGAACCTTCGCCTGCTCCAGCGACCAGTATTCGACCGCAAAAATCTCGTACTCCGGAATGGGCAGGAACTGTCCAACTCTCTCTGCATTTTGCAACACCCCAACCGAGTTCTCGTACACATCGGCGCTCACCTTCGCCTCCGTCGCCGTCCTCCCGACCCCAAAAAAACCAACCCCTGGCACCAAGACAACCCTGGGAACCACATCCAGCATCACCTTCTTTTCATCGCACTTTTTCGCGTTGCGCCGGAAGTAGGCCTCATACTTGGCTTGAAAGGCAGCCACTTCGGAACGGAGGCGTCTCGCCCACATGGAAACATCCGAGCCGGGCGCCGAGGTCACAAGCGGGAAAGGTTTATTGCGGATCACCTGCTCCGGGGTGACCACAGAGGGGCCGGTCAATCTCTTCAGATTTTTTGAGGAAAGAAATTCCAGGATTTCAGGTGAGATCCGATGGTCCAGCACCCACCGCTGCTGGTTGCCATTTTCATTCCGTGAGGTCAGGGCGCCCCGCAGGGTTGGCGCGACTTGCTCCAGACCAGCCTTGCCGGTTTTTTTGCTAAACGCCGCGTTTCTTCTCTTACGCGACCGTAGAAACGATCCCGCCAGACCGACGTAGCGGATCATCCGGTCATACGCCTGCCGAGCGGAGTCCCCCCAAGTGAAAATTCCGTGATGCAGGAGGATCATACCTTCCGACTCTGGATGAGCTTCAAAATGTCGAATGGCCACATGGGCGAGCGGGTAGCCAGGCATGACATAAGGCACAATCACCAGCCGATCCCCATAAATTTTCCGACAGATCTTTTCCGCGTTGGATTGGTTGACCACGGCCAGGACAGCGCTGGCATGCGTATGGTCGATGAATTTATGCGGCAGAAAGGCGTGCAGAAGCGTCTCCACGGATGGGTTGACTGCCCCTGGATCGAGCAAGGCTCCTCGCAGGTATTTCATCATGCGGACATCGTCCATCTCCGGCACAGCCCGCAGCTCCCGCAATGGGTCCAACCGCAGAGCCGGCAGTCCCGCGGCCTCAATTCGGGACATATCCCAACCCGACCCCTTCACGCAAATGACCTCCGCGGGGCTTCCTAGCACATCGGGCAGGACGGTCTTGACCGAAGTATTGCCACCGCCGTGCAGGACAAGTTGCGGATCTTCGCCCAAGATCCGCGTGGTGTAGATCCGGAGCGACACATCTTCCGACAGCCCGAGGGATCGGCCTCTTTGGATCCAGCGCCGAGCTTCAGAGTCTGACCAGCAGTTTTTCATAGAAAGATCAAAGGAATTCCGGAATTCCCATGGTTTTTTTGATCCGGTTGAAACACCGGGCGATCCAAAGAAACTCATTCCGGATTAAGGATACTTTCCCGCCCGCAACCCGGACTTGCCCGAACTGCTGAAGGATCCGAATTCGATGAGCCCCCATCGATTCCAGCCGAAGCGCGGCAATCAGCTTTGCCTCGGTAAGCCCTTGCGGATACCGCGCCAGAGCCACACAGATCCTTACCCGCCGAGCGGTAACCGCCATGTTGAGGAGATGGAAAAAAGGCACCAGAAGCAGGGCCAGGGAAACAAGGCGGATCCAGAGAAAATCCCCGGCTTGGGTTGACCAGACAACGTAAAGAACGAGGCTGATCCCTCCCCCCAGCGCCCAACACGCATAAAGGCTTTCGACCCAACGCTGCCGAAAAAGAAAGACGGTCAAAATGACCCCGGTGGCAAATGACGCAAACAGGGGGATCCAGTCGGCCTGCATGTCAGGAAATTTTACCATGCAAACCAAGGATATCCTGCAGGTGGCTAAAGATCACGCCAATCCAACGCCCCTTCCCAGTGCTCAGATACCTGTTTCCGTTTTTCCAAATGTATCCTCCTTGGGCAGTAAAACGCACAATCTGATGCCCTTGGATTCTTTTTTTCAACTCCTGAACTAGGGTTTGAGCTGGCAGCGAGCGACGCTTGGCTCGCGACAGCAGAAACACCGCCACGAAAACTGGGCTGCGATTTTCCACCGCTGGATAGGTGGCCACCAAAGCCGCCAAAAGCGAAAAAGCAAAAAGCGCCCAATCCCAAGATGATGCACCCGTCATCCGTGTTGAAGATCCCTATCAGGATCGGGTCCGGCCAAGGACCCTGCCCGCCACCACCTTCAGTTTTTTCACCATTTTTGGATCGCGCGCTTCAGGCGCGGTTAGGATGGCGCTTTCTAGGGACGTCCGGCATGGACAGCTCCCCGCATGGAGATCGTCGGCGATCCGGGGTAAAACCTCCCGCACCAAAGCCCGGGCTTTGTCCGCATTGTCATGCAGGGTCTTCACAATCGCATCTACGGAGACATGATCATGCTCGGGATGCCAGCAGTCAAAGTCGGTCACCATGGACACGCTGGCGTAACATAATTCCGCCTCCCGAGCCAATTTGGCCTCCGGCATGTTGGTCATGCCAATTACATCGCATCCCCACGACCTGTACAGGTTGGATTCCGCCAAAGTGGAAAATTGGGGACCCTCCATCGTTAGATAGGTTCCACCCCGCACATGCGGAATCTTGAGTTTCTTTGCCGCAGCTTCCAAATGATCCCCCAAACGTCGGCAAACCGGATGAGCCATCGAGACATGGGCTACAAGGCCAGGACCAAAAAACGATTTTTCCCGAGCAAATGTCCTGTCAATGAACTGGTCTACGATCACAAAAGTGCCAGGCGCTAGATTTTCCTTAAGGGAGCCCACGGCACTGATCGAAAGCAAATCTCGGCAACCGGCCTCTTTCAGTCCCTCGACATTTGCCCGATAGTTAACCATGGAGGGCGGAATCCGGTGACCCCGCCCGTGTCGAGGGAGGAAAACCGCCTGCGCTTGATCGAGGGATCCACGGAAGGCTTGGTCCGACGCGCGGCCAAAAGACGATTTTAAGGGACTCCAACGCGTGCGGGAAAGCCCGTCAATTTGGTAGAGACCACTTCCACCGATGATTCCGATCCCGTTTGCTTGAGGCGTGCGTTGCATGGATCAGGCAAACTTGGGCGCCCGTTGCTCCACCCGCCGAAAGTGGATGTCCCAAAAAAGACTCATAAAATCCAGCATGACCGCACGCAGGCTTTTTAGAGTGACCGCCTTGGATCGGCCGTGCCGACGGGTTTGAAGGAGGACAGGCACTTCGGCGAATCGCGCCCCACGCCGAAGAGCACGAATGAGCGTCTCAGCTTGATAAAAAAAACCGGTGCTACGGATTTTTAAAGCATGCAGCAGGCGTGTTCGATAGATCACGGTTCCGTTATAGTAGTTGAGATTTGTGCCGAAGGAAAAAGAAATGATGAACCGGTAAAGCGAGCTGATGAAGCGACGGCGCAGGTTGCGCAGTTCGGCGTTGTGGACAAAAGGAACAATGATATCGACCTTTTGCATCAGGTCCAAAAAAGCCAAGATATCTTCCACGCGGTTCTCATTGTCCCCCGGAATCATCACCACGGCCTCACCCCGGGCGCGGGCGGCTCCCGCCAGAAAAGCCCCGCCGATTCCGGAAGGATGCTCATGCCTCACGACCTGCAGATGAGGATATACCCTCTGAAGCTGCTGAAGGATTTGCGGGGTGCGATCCCGACTGCCGTCGTCTACCGCAATCACCTCCGAGGCAATTTTCATTCGATGACAGGCGCGAAAAACACCCCGCAAGGTCGAACGGATATTTTTTTCCTCGTTTAATGCAGGAACAACCACGGTGATGGAAATAGTTTTTGCCACAGCGTGATCGCAGGGAGCCTATCGTAGATCACGAAGAATCTGTTCTGCGCGATGTTGCCAAAGGTGTTTCGAAAGCAGTATTTTTTTATTCTCAGTAATTGCTTTTTTTCGTCTTTCATCGTCTGCCAACCACTCTTCAACTTTTTCCACAAAGTTATCCGCTGAGTAAAGGCCATAGTTAACGTCAGGCTCGAAAGTTGAATCCATTCCACCCGGCAACCTCGAATGGGGGGAAGGATGCATCATGACGAAGCCACCAACAGCCATACAATCTAGGACGCGGGAATGGATGCCGAGTCCATGAGTATTGTTGTGTATTGTAATTTTGGAAGTTTTATAGATTTGGTCAGGTATATTCACATGCCCACGAACAAAGGGCACAGATGGAAAGGCTTCAGGCCAGTTAAGCCCCGCGATGATAATTTTCTTATTCCTGTAATGAAGGGCTTCGATCTTTTTAAATAAAAGGCTTCGGTCTAGTTTTCTCGGAAGCTCAATATACAAATAATCGTAGATAATCTTATCGATGTTATTTTTGATTTCTTTCAGCTCAGGTTCAAACAAATGCCCTGTGAGGGGCGCGTATTTCTCTTTAATCTTGATTTCATTTGCCACAAAAAACTTGTCGAACAAAAACTTATCTAAATATACGTGATGGCTATTGTTATTGAATAAGAATGCCAGCAAGGATTTTGGCCTTCGCAAAAATTCCTTTAAAAAAATAGCCCCCCTCGATTTAACAAAAAACATTGGAGGCCTTTCTTTAAAAGACGAAAAATAGCCCAATAGATTTAGATCATAGTCATATTGCCTCGCAACAAGATGTCCCAGACTTATATCTCGCTGGTTTACCCCTGAAAGGAGACAATTAACTTTTTCAAGCGATGCGCTAAATCCAAAGTGTTTTTTGTCCCCAAGAAGATAGATAATGTCATTAGGATGCATCCGTTTTATGTATTTTTTAATTTCTAGATAATCTGATGGCCTAACATCCTGAAACCAGCTTATGTGCCTAACGCTTTTCTTTAGGTATTTGCTTCTTAATCGATTTACTTCCAGAAGGACGTCGCTATCGATCTTCTCATACAAAGTTCTTTCGTTTAAGCCTGCTTTTTCAAACTTTGTGGCATTATAATCGCCGTGATGCTGCTTAATGGGGCTTTCAAATACATATACGTCGCCTGAGGAAAAGCCGAAGCCAGCGGCAAGTGCCTTTAACTGGGTGCGGTCATAAATGCTTGATGTATTAGGAACTAAATATATCTTCACTATTTCAACTCACTCACTTGCGATTATTGCTTCTGCAAACTTGCGTCAGAGATTACAGCTTGATAATAATAAAAAGAATTCCAGTCAATAGTTGGCAATCCTTTTCTTGTTTTTCGAATCGGAAATCCAGACTTTTCTAGACGCATTATTTCAGGCTTATCTGTAATTTCATTTCTTTGCCGAATAAGGGCTTTAAGGATTTCTAGCCATTCAATAAAGAAAATAAAAAAGGATACCGGTTTAAATAATCTTTTTCTCATATATTTAACTTCTGGGATTTGTTTCCCTAACCATTTGCGAACTTTAAATGATTGCTCTATTTTATTAATTATATCTGCGCCCCCATTGCACCCCCCCCCTAATTTCACAACTCCATACAACATATTGATGCTCCCACCAGTGGAATTTTTAAATGGATACACGAGGAATTCAAAAAATTTATAAATAAATCTGTAGGCCGTTAAATACTCCGGCAAACTTAGCCGCTTTTGATTTAAAATAGCACTAATGCTGTCAATTGTTAAATCCTTCTTGTTTTGTTCGATAGAACCTTTTTCAATGATTATTTCCATCCAATTTCGCTCGCTTGCGTCGATACACCACACTGGATCATTAATTAGGGCTTTTTTTACTGCCCAACCTTCTTCTAAGGTCGGCACAATGGGCTTATCCCCAATATTTCTTTCGTGATCAATTTTATTAAGATCATTTGGATTTAGAAAGTAATTCAATGAATAAAATCTTTTGATGTTTAAGTTGCTGAAAATATTTCTTTGAAAGAATTCGCTTCTACCCGGAGTCATTTCCTGCAGGGACCCAACATTAATGCATAGGTCTATCTGTAGATCAGATAAAAGAGTGAAGTTAGATTCTGTAGGCAACAGTAAAATTACATCATACTCTTGAGCGGTTTTTTCAATATCTATTTCTTCATTTTCCTCTCTTTGAAGAAATACTTTAATGCTTGGGACGGTTTCTGAAAGAAACACATAGGCACACGCTAAAGATATTTTCATATCAACCATAAAATATTGCGGCCGAATTATATTTAGAAATATTCGAGCGAGAGAACCATATCCGCCCCCAATTTCTAGAACCCTGTTGATTTTTTTCTTGTTCCCATCTGTTGCTGCAAGGAAATTCTTGATGTGCGACAAATAAATATTCGAAACCTGATGTCCGTTGATTGTTACAATTGAATCAGTATCAGACTGCTGAGCTTCTCCTGATTTTTCCAAAATTTCTTCTAAATTAGAATGTTGTTTAATTAGTAGCTTATATTTGTACAGGCAGATGTTTTTCAGGTCGTCACACTCATCAAATGTCACCCTGTGATCAAAACCTGAAACCGAATTTTTTTGAATTCTTCTAATAAATGATGTTGAGTCACGCTGATTTTTTACCGCATCAAGAATTGATTTTTGCCGCTCCTGCCACCAAGAGCTTGATTGCCGATCAATATCATCTGGGCATAGTTCCGATCGGACTCTTTTCAGCGGATCCATATTTGATTTTTAAAATTATTTGATCGCTTAATTATTCCCGTAAAAAAATTTAGTATCGAGTTGTTGCTCAACTTTATAAAAAGTCCTGGCGCTTTTTAAAGTCGCCATCTTTTCAAGATTTGAATGTTTTATTTTTACTTCCAACTGGCAGCCGGATTTCAGCTAGACAAATTCTAGGTGTGCCGGCGGCTTGGATCCGCGGTTTAGCTGGTGTGTTCCCTTGACCAACCCATCCAAGGCCTCGTTCACTTTGTGTTGCAGGCACAGACTTCCGCACATCTTCTGGGCATTGAACTCGGGGCTGGCGAGATAGTTCATCACTTCCCAATAACGATCCCCTGCCCATATGTCCTTGAAGCGCTCTTCGCAAATGTTCCCAATGTGGAATTTTTTGTACTTTTCGTTGAACAGCATCCCGCAAGGTGCCACCAAGCCGGATCCCGAAATTTGGAGCAAAAACGGAGCCCCGTAACACCGCTGGTAGCTGCGGGTTCCCTCTGCCTGAATTTTACTCCATTTTACGGTGCACTGATAGGTATCCGTAGAAAGCGCTTCGGCCGCTCTCAAGATATCATAAATCTTTGTATATCCCTTGTAGTTGACTCCCAGGTCACCGTCCTCGTTGTCACTGCAGTGCTTGATGACCAGATAGTCCACGCCCAGCTCCTTGCCAAGCTCGGCCAACGGCAGGATCTGATCCGCATATTCCGGCATCAGCACCATTTGCAGACCTATGGTGCAGGAAAGCCCGTCCCGCCGCTTGATCTCGACCATGTCCTTGATGTTCTGGACCACCCTGTCAAACCATTCCTCTTTCACCCCCATGATCTCTGCATACCGCTTGCGCTCGCCGGCAGAAATATTGATACGCAGATATGTCAGGTGAGGCAGAACCTGTTCGCTTTTGCTGCGAGTGAGAACAAAGCCGTTCGTTCCGCAGGCCATGGCGATTCCCTTTTTCTTCCCGTGCTCGCACGCATGCACAAAAACGGGTGAGATGGTGCTTTCCCCATCTGAAACCAAGCTGATCCCCTTGACTCCGATTTCGGCACAGTCATCCAGAAAGTTTGTGATGACCTCCTTGTTGATCACACTGCGCTCGTTTTCCTGCAACATCGCATAGCAGTAATGGCATCCGTAGTTGCAGGTGCGGGTCAATGCCATGTCGATAGTGATGGGCGCGACCTTCTTTCCGTCCATCCAGGCCTGCACACGGTCCATGTGCCAACCGATTTTGGTTCCGTCCAGAATCAACTTGTCGATGTGTTCTTCAATCGCGGCGCTCATTTTAACCTCCTTAGACTGCTTTCGTCCTTCAATTCGATACTAAAGACCTCCAACCGAGAGTCACACTGATTCCGTAGAGCCCGCTCCATCTCGAGGGTGGCTTTTCGCTTCAACGCGACGGGAGCATCCCCCTCGAAACGAATGGTCACGGCATAATCCTTGTGGGCATCCACCACCTTGATCCCTCCGGCATAACGGAGCAAATGCTCGGATTGTGCATCACAGACTTTTTGGCAGGCCTGCTCCCGCTCGGCCGGTTTCATTTTTTTCCATTTTTCCGAGGGTCCGGGGTCAAAAAAATTGATGCCGGTTTTTTGGGTGGCAAGACCGGATTTTTCCCAAATGCCGGCGACAAACTCCTGGGCTTTTTGGAAAAGCGGGTCGGCGTTTCGGGGCAGGATGATGCCGGCAACATTAGGTCGGATCCTGGGATCCCTCAGTCGGTACTCTAGCCGGATCACGGCGTGCTCCCTCACCTCAAGTAAAGGAAGGGCAACAACGATTTCACATAAAAGATCCATCGCCGCGGATAATGCCGGCCCAGCCGCTTTGTCGGCCTGAAACGATGCGGCCACCACTTCCGCCTGCGCCCCCTTGACCAACACCGACCAAGTTCCGCCCGGGAGAGCATGAGAAAGGATCTTTGTGTCTCCATTCGCAGAAGGCAATTTATGGTGTTTTTCGTGGCCCGACCGAATCCACAAGGCATGCCGGTAGGCCTCCCGGATGTTCGTGAATTGAGCCGCCTTCTTCATCTGGCGGAGACGAAGAAGATAATGGGAGGTTTCGATTTCCACCGAGAGTTCGCCCAAGTGGTCCAGCCCATGATGCAACTTCCCTACCCCGTCGTTCCCCACGGTGGCCTTCAGAATTCGGATTTCGATTCCATCCATCTTGGCGAGATGGGCGGCCTCCACAAGGTTGCGGAGGCTGGCGATCACATCCTCGTCCGGAACCCACATTTCGAGCCACTGGGCGCCGGGACTGAACCCTCGGGTCTGAACCTCAAGATTGTCCCGATAGGTCTGAACCAGCTTTTCGTAGTCGATGGGCGAAGTGGAGGCCATTAGTTTTTCCCGTAGAACTTCCTGACCGTGCGGATGGTGTATTCGATTTCCTCATCAGTGAGGTGCTGATGGGCAGGCAGGGTGATGATCTCTCGGCAATCCTGCTCGGCCTTGGGAAAGCGTCCGAGAGGATAGCCCAAAACCTTGGCAGCAGGTTGCAGGTGCATGGGGCGGGGATAGTGGATTTTTGCTTCGATGCCGTTCTCATTCAAGAATCGTAGAAGTTCATCCCGTTTTTTGGCTCGCACCATATAGAGATGGTACACATGCCGCACTCCGGGCCTGCGTACAGGCGGGGCCACACAGTCCGCAATTTCCTTCCAAGCCTGATCATAGCGGCCGGCCACTTCGATCCGACGGTTGGTGATGAAATCAACCTCGCCAAAGAGTCGGTTGCCGATCACCGCCTGGATGGTGTCGAGGCGGCAGTTGATGCCGAAGATTTCGATCTCATCGCGGCTGACCAATCCATGATTCCGATACAAGCGGAGTTTTCGGGCCAACTCGTCTTCCCGGGTGACGACCACGCCTCCGTCGGCCCAAACATTCAGGTTTTTCAAGGGATGCAGGCTATAGCCGGCAGCCCGGCCCCAGGAGCCCATGGGCTTGCCATCGAGAAGTCCGCCGATCGACTGGCAGGTATCCTCAAAAATCATCAGGTTATGTTTCTTGGCAATTTTCGCCACCGCCTCCATGTCGGGAATGTTTCCGGAAAAAGTCACCGTTAGGATGGCCTTGGTTTTGGGAGTGATCGCTTCCTCGATTTTCGACGGATCAATCATGAAACCGTCTTCGCTGTCGACGAGGACCGGACGGGCCCCAGTCGCGACAATCGCGCCTACCGTGGCATAAAAGGTCATGGTGGTGGTGATCACCTCGTCCCCCGGACCAATGTCACAGAGTTTCATCGGCATGATCAAGGCGTCGGTCCCGGTGCCCACCCCGATGGCATGGGGCATGCCGACTTTTTTGGCAAATTTCCCTTCAAACTCGGTCAACGGCTTTCCAAGTGTAAAATCCCCGGAGAGGACGAGTTCTCGCACATCCTTCAGGTAGGCATCCACATCCTTGAATTGCCGGTCGAGGTAGGAAAATGGGACCTTCATGAAAAAAATACTCTAGTGATTATGATTAAGAATAAAAGGCAAGAATCTCTCTCGAGATCGTAAGTATTTGTTCTTTAGTGATTTGAGGGTAGATGGGTAGGCTTAAAATGCGGCCCGCCAAACGCTCTGCGACTGGAAACATTCCGGGACTGAACCCCAGCTTGCGCCCTACCTGCATCAAGTGAATCGGGATAGGATAATGGATCACGGTACCGATTCCCTTTTTCTCCAGATGCGATCGGAGTTCATCCCGTCGCTCACATTCAATTATAAAGGTGTGGTAAACACTGAATTCCTCGGGACGATCCTTGGGAAAACGTATGGCAGGACATCCCGCCAACGCTTCCCGGTACCAATCTGCATTTTCACGGCGTCGCCGGGTGACTTCCGGAAGATAGCGCAACTTCACGCGCAGCATGGTGGCCTGGACAGAGTCTAAACGTGAAACAATGCTGAACTCCACACAGTCATCACGATTCGGATGTCCGTGATTGCGAAGAAGTCGCACCCGGTCCGCTAGAGCTGGATCATGGGTAACCAACATCCCTCCATCCCCACAGGCGTTGAGATTTTTCAGCGGATGCAGACTAAAACAACCCGCATCCCCCATGGAACCCACCGGGCGGCCCCGATGTTTAGCTCCAACCGCCTGAGCAGCATCTTCAACCACTTTCAGTCCATGCTTTCGCGCCAGCATCAAAATCTCATCCATCGGGGCCGGTCGGCCAGTCAGATGGACCACGGCGATCGCCTTGGTCTTCGGGGTGATGGCGCGTGCGACAGCTTCCGGATCCAGATTAAAATCTTCCCGCACATCGGCAAAGCGGACAGTGGCGCCAGCGAGGGCAATCGAGCTGGCGCTGGCCAGATACGAGTTGGGGGCGGTGATCACCTCATCCCCCGGTCCGATTCCGAGAGCACGGAAAGCGAGAAGCAGCGCATCCGTGCCGGAGTTCAGCCCGACTGCATGGGCCGTGCCACACAGTGCGGCAAACTCTCCCTCAAATTTCACCGTCTCCTCCCCAAGGATAAATTGGCCAGAATCCAGCACCCCCTCCACAGCCTTCAAAAGCTCGTCCTTCAGCGGGCGGTGCTGAAGGCCCAGATCAACGTAAGGAATCTTCACGGATTAAAATGGCCCGGGGAAAACAAAAGAAGGAACATCCACGCGCTCCTCCACAGCCAAGCGAGCGGAAGGCTCAGGATCCCGGCCACAAACTTCGAGCATTACGCGGGCGATGTCCCGGGAGTTGTAGTAAAAAGGGGCGGCCAAAGCGCGGCTACTCGGAGAGGGGCAGTCGGGCAGGGTGATTCGGCGCACGCGAGATTTGAGGGGAATATCCGATTCAGCCGCCCGCGCCAAAATTTCCCCAGCCAGTCCGCAATGCCGATGATCTTCATCCACGACGAGAAGCCGTCCGGTTTTCCGGATCGAATCCGCGATGGTTTCCCAATCCAGCGGATTGAGAGACCGAAGGTCAATGACTTCGGCGTCCAAGAAATTGTTTTCCCCAAGAAACCGTGCCGCCCGCATGGACTCAATCAAGCCATGGGAAAAGGAGACAACGGTGAGATCATTTCCCGGGCGAGCCACGGCCGCCTCATCCAAAGGCAAGCCTGCGGAGCCTTTGGCTACGGGCCCTTTTAAGCCGTGGAGCCATCGGTGTTCGAGGAAAATGACTGGATTCGGATCGCGAATGGCGGACAAAAGAACACCCTTGGCCTCCTGCGGAGTCGACGGCGCCACCACACGCAATCCTGGGATGTGGGCAAAAAGGCTGTGCAGACTTTGGGCGTGCTGCGGGCCCTGCCCCCACCCACGACCGATGACCATACGGATAACGATGGGCACCGTGCCCCCACGGCCATCAAACATATAATTCCATTTCGCGGCCTGATTGATGATCTGCTCGAGGCTGAGCAGGGCAAAATCCACCCTTTGATGTGTGAGAATGGGGCGCAAACCAGCAAGCGCGCCGCCAATCACCATCCCCGTAAGTCCGTTTTCAGCGATGGGGGCGTCCAATATCCGTTCCTTGCCAAATACCTCCCGGAGTCCGCCGGTAGTCCCAAAAATCCCCTTGGGATCGGGAACCCCCAAACCCACCAAGACAACACGGGGGTCTTCCCGGAGTGCAATCTCAGTCGCCTCACGGATGGCCTCTGCAAAGGTCAGTTGCCGGTCGTTCTTCATGACTTTCCGGCCCAGATCCTTTTCATAAGGGAGTCAGCCTCTGGAAACGGGCTGCGGCGAACCTTTTCGAGCGTTGTCGCAATTTCCCCATGGATCGTCTCCCGTAGATTTTTTTCCCATGAATCAAACTTCCCGGGGAGGCGCCGGAGTTTTTTTACTGCGATATCCAAAGGGTCTTTTTTTCTCCACTTCGCCACCTGGCGTGAGCAGCGATATTCCAGATGGTCGTCATCTGCGGGGCCACAGTGTTCGCGGTACCGCCACGTCTTGAAATAGAGCACCTGTGGGATGGATGTCTTTTTGATCTTGGCCAACGCGGTCGCCGTCATCCGGTGAACTTCTTCCACATCCATCCCATTCCCGGCGGCAAACCCGGCACCATGGCTTTTAAAAAAAGTTCCGAAATTAAAATTTTCCGGCCGTCTTTCCTCAAGATTGGTATAGACGGAAAAACCATTATCTTCGCATACGAAAAGAACTGGCAAACGATGAAGGCAGGCAAGGTTCAGGGATTCTGCAAAAACCCCCTCCTCCGTCGCACCCTCGCCGAAAAAGATGGCCGTGCGAGCGCCGGTTTTCATTCGTTTGGCCGCCCAAGCAAGCCCTACGCCAATCGGTAACGTGCTGCCGACGATCGGAACCGCCCCAACAAACCCGTGCGCCCGATCAATTAAATGCATCGATCCACCGCGACCCCCGCAACAACCGACCTCTTTGCCATATAATTCTCCGAGCATGGCAAAGAGATCTCCTCCCTGGGCCAGATAATGGCCGTGAGAACGATGGGCGCTGGTAACCTGGTCACGCTCGGTCAAGTGTGCACAGACCCCAACAGCTACGGCTTCCTGACCAATGCTTAGGTGAACAGGACAGCGCATCTCCTGCTCGGCATACCGGCGGGCAATTTCTTCTTCGATGAGCCTAATCCGCAACATCCGACGGTAGAGGTCCTGCAGGACCCTGCCGCGCGAGCTCATGAAATCTTCAGTTCCTGCATTCGCTTGATGTTGTGATAGAGGGGATTCTTTAGACCGTCCTTGATCTTGCCTGCCCGGTACGCTTCCACCAAGCTGCGGATCGCCACCTCGAGCCCATTTTGGGCCCGGAAACCAAGCACCCGCGCGATCTTGTCTGAATTCACTTGGTAAGACCTCGGATCGTTCGTCGGTTCATGGCGAATTTCAAGTTTTTCGTCCCCGATCGTCTTTTTCACCAAAGCAGCAATCTCATCGAGAGAAAAATTGTGGTAGCCCGCATTGAACGCTTCTCCGTGGATTTTTTCCCGAGGAGCATCCAACAATGTTTGGTAAGCCCGGACCATATCCCCAATTTCAAGATTCGGCCTGAGTTGAGGCCCGCCGAACACCCGGATCACCCCATTGATTAGGGCGTTGATCGTGAGAATGTTCACAACAAGATCAAGTCTAAGACGCTTGGCGTAGCCACACACTGTGGCAGGACGGATGATGGTCCAGCAGGTCTCCGATGGAAGGCTTGCCTTGGCCAAACGATGTTCGCACTCCAGCTTGAATTTAGAGTAGTCCGTCAAGGGCTCAGGCAGAGTATCCTCCACAACATTCGGCTCCGACTTCACCCCGTAGATGCTCGACGAACTGGCATAAATAAACCGCTCTGCCTTTGCCTGACGGACCGCCTCGAGGACGTGGTCGAATGCGTCGAGATTAATACTTTTACCGAGAGAGGGATTAAGTTCAAACGAAGGATCGTTGGAAATACAGGCCAGATGAATCACAGCATCACAACCCTGTGCCCCCTCGACCATGGCTTTGCGGTCGCGAAGGTCTCCTTTTATTTTCTGCAACTTTGGGTGGGCATCTAGGACATCTTCCCCATATAGAAATAGATCAAATGCCTTGACCTGATGGCCCTGAGCAAGCAAGGCGGGCACGAGAGCCGAGCCGACATAACCTCCTGCGCCGGTGATAAAAATCGATCTGGGTTTTTTGGACATAAATTAGGATAGGTATTTAAACCAGTCTCGGGTTGCTTCAGCAATCGTATTCGGATCCCAAAGGGGGGCGTCGCGCCAATCCTCAATCACGGCAAGCATTCTTCGCACCCCCTCCTCCAGCGGGATTTTGGGGTTCCACGCCACTTCCCGACGAATCCGAGATATGTCGGCAAAGGTGCAATCCGGCTCACCCGGGCGCTTGGGAACATAAACCACCGGCCCTCCCAGCAGTTCGACCAGACGGTTGATGCTATAGGAATGGCCGGATCCCACATTCAGAATTTGACCCGAGGCACTGCTTTCTGCAGCCGCCACAAATGCGTCGGCAACATCGGTAACGTACGTGAAATCACGAGTCTGCTTGCCGTCGCCGACCACAGTAAAGGGACTCCCCGCAAGTTTTTGCTTCAGAAAAACCCCGAAAACCGCGCCGTAAGCCCCGGTGGTACGGCTTCGCGGACCGTAAACATTGAAAAGACGGAGAGACAAAGCCGGCATTTTGTAGACCTGGGCCCAATGCATGGTCAATTCTTCCCCCATCAGCTTGGTTAAGCCGTAGGGATGTCGAACCACGCAAGGAGCCGTCTCCGGGGTCGGATATACCTCCGGGATGCCATAACAGGTGGAGCTTGCAGTATAGAGGAAGCGTTTGACTCCAAGGGCTTTTGCCGTCTCGAGCGCATCAAAGGTTCCATCCACATTGACCTCAAAATACTCCCGGGGATTCACAATCGATGGCACGAGATCGGCCCGACCTGCCAAATGAAAGAACCAATCCACCCCCTCAGAGGAAAGATCGGAAGGCCGGAGACCAACTACGCTTTTTTGAAGAAAATGAAAATTCTTGGATCGGATGGCCGGTTCGAGATTTTTTTTTCGCCCGGTAGAGAGGTCGTCGATTCCTGTGACGGTGTGCCCCTTGGCAAGGAGGGCATCCACAAGATGACTTCCAATAAACCCGGCCGCTCCGGTGACTACACAACGCATATCACGAAAGAAGGGAAAGGGCTCCCTTGAGAATCCCAGCCTTTGACACAGGTTTTTGGTTTCCGATAATGCCCACAGCCTCGGCGCCCGCCAACTGCCCAAGCAGCGTAATAACATCGAGCGGCAACTTGCGGGCGACTCCCAGCGCTGCGAGGGAAATAAATGCGTCGCCAGCCCCCACCGTGTCGACCACCACTTTGGCCAAAGGCTCGCAATTGACAAAAGCGCCTTGCCGGGACCAACCAAGGGTTTCGACGCTTCCACGCGTCAGCCATCCGTAGCGGGAACGCAGGACCCGAGCGAGTGAACTCAACTCTTTCTCGTAAGAGATTTTCTTGTTGCCGGCCGCTAAATGAATCTCTGTGGAATCCAAAGCAAAAGCATCGGCCCGACGATACCTTCGGTTGATCAAATTGAAGGCAAAGTTGTTGCTATTGGTCTGGCAGTTCACGACAAGAGTTCGGGCTTTTTGTTGAAGGTATTGACGAACCCGCTTGGTCATCAGCCCGTGACCAAAATCCATCACCAGCACCACGTCTGCTCGTGCGACCTCCCGACGCAGGCACTGCAATACCTGCCTTTCCATGCTTTCCGAGATTTCTCCATCCTGAAGATAATTCACGGAAAAAAGCTTGGAGATCTCTTTCCCCTCGCTGGCAGATTCGACAAATCTCTGTTTAAGGATTGAGGTGTAATTCCGATCCCGCACGATCCGATCGCTGGAGCGCTCCAGACACTTCCTCAAAAGGGGCTCAACCCATGGCTCCCGGCCCACAGCACCAATGAGCCGAGTCTCAGGCGCAAAGACACGCAGGTGACGGTAAACGGCAAGGGCACCCCCGGGCTGCGTCTCTTCCCTGAGAAAGCGACCGGAAATGATCCGGTTTTTGGAAGTCAGTCCCTGGATTGCGATGGTGGAATAGCGATCGAATATTAGATCACCAACCACAAGGACTTTGAGTCGGGAAAACTTTTCAACCTCTTCGCGCAGTTGGGCCCCCGAGGTGTGCCGCAGGATCCCCCGGCAGAAAGTCCGCAACGCCTCCGAACGACCGTCAAACTGACTTTGGAGAAGCTTGGAGGAACTGAAAACGACGGAACCCACGTAGGCCACTTGTCCCTTGACCTTACGCACGGTGGCGATGTCTTCCGGCAAATTGCCGGTCGCGTCTCCCAACTTTTTTTGATATTCGGTTCCTTTGCAATAAATATCCGGCCGCACAGCCTCAATTGCTTCCCGAGCGGCTGGATAAGGAACCACTGAAACCAAGTCCACGCACGACAAGGCGGCCAAGGACTTCGCGCGAAGCGGATCACTGAAAAAGGGCCGCCCCGGACCTTTTTTCACAAACTCTCCCGCGGTGACAGTTACCACCAAAATGTCTCCTTTGGCTTTGGCCTCCTCAAAATGGAACAAATGCCCCGGATGCAACAAGTCGAACGTTCCGTGACATTGGACAACCCGGCGCCCGCCTCGCCGCATCTGAGCCACCCGGCCAGCGAGTTCAGTAAACGGGACAATTTTCTTTGAGCCACTCACTGCAGGGCCTTGAGAAGCAAATGGCCGGCAATCATGTGCAGATCTTCCGCGACCTGCATGTCATGAATGGGAAAATGGAGCGCGTGGTCACTTAGGCCTTTGGCCTTCCCGCCGTCATATCCCAGAAATGAAATGGAGGTGATTTTAAGACTCCGAGCCGACTCAAGGACGCGGACAATGTTGGGGGAGTTGCCACTACCGGAAAAAACCAGAAGCAAGTCGCCTCGCTGTGCAAGGGCCTCTAGCTGTTTAGAAAAGATGTTTTCGTATCCTGTGTCATTGCCCAAACAGGTCATCACGGAACTATTCGCCGAAAGAGAATGGACGCGAAAAGTCCCCTTTCCCCGGGAATTCACCCCATAAATCAGATCCGTTGCCAGATGGTTGGCGTTGGCTGCACTTCCTCCGTTGCCAGCCAGAAAAATCGTGCCGCCCCTTTCTCGCGCTGAGGCAAATTCCTTCAGGACAGCCGGCCAAGCCTCGTTTTCTTTCAGACTGTCCAGCCCTTGAATCAATAGATCCTGATATTTTTTAAAAGCTGAGGCGATTTCACTCATAAAGGACAGATGTTAGTAAAGTCCCCTTCCTTTGAGGAGCATTCTTTTTTGAGAAGAATGAAAAGAAAAAGTTAAGCCGTTTTCAGCTTTTCAAGACCGGGAAAATAAACCTTTTCAATGCCAAGTAGTTTTCATCGTATAAGCGACGATCCTTATCTTAAGATTTTTTATATTCAACTGCTTTTCGTCCTCCATTATGGGGTTGGGCGCTTCGGCAGATCCCTGCGGCAAATCGTTGGGAAAATCGGACAAACCCGAAGATTCCCATGGATGGTTGAGCTTCGATTCTTGGTTTGTGTCACAAAATCTCGATTCGTTTGGAGCCTCTTTGGGTGTTAGCGTCCATCCATGCGGGAATTGATGAAAATCTGGGCTTTTGGCATCCCCTACCTTAGGCCTTACCGATTCCGTTTTGTCGCCGGAGTGGCGCTGGGAATTGTCTTCGGCATGTCCAATGGCATTTTTGTCATTTCCGTCGACACTCTTTTCTCGCGCCTCACACAATCCGCCCCACCGGCACTCTCCACCTCGACCGACACGGGAAGCATGCAAACTCTCCCTGCCTTTAAGGCCAAGGCCTCCACTTGGTGGCATGAAACCGCAGGACCGCTCGGAGACACGCTTTTACCAAGGATCGGGCATCCGATGACTTGGCTTCAGGCTGCCGGAGCCTTTTTTCTCCTGCCCTTGGTGATGCTCTTGCGGTGTCTCGCCAGCTACCTAAGCACCTATTGCCTAACCTGGGTAAGCGCCCGAGTTAACCGAGATATGCAGGTAGCCGCCCTAAAGAAGGCCCAGGAACTCTCCCTTGCTTTTTTTCTAAAGAGGACTGCTGCCGACATTTACAACTGCATCAGTAGCGATACGCGCGTGCTTTACGACTCCATGACCAACGGGTTTATCGATACGATCCGCGAGCCCTTTGCCTTGATAAGCATCTTTCTGGCAATGCTCTGGATTGATTGGAAGCTTACCCTAATTTCCATGACATTGCTTCCGCTGGTGGTCGGTCCGGTGGCCATCGGCGGCCGGCGAGTTCGCTGGTTAATGAAGAACTCCATCACAGCCGGAATCATGCAGATCGGCTATTTATTGGAAGCCCTTAACTCCGTTCGAATCGTCAAAGCCTACGGAATGGAAAACCGTCAAATGGCGAAGTTCAAAACCTTGGCCGACCAAATGGCACACATGTCAGTCAAACTAGCCCAGACACGTAACCTCTTGAATCCTCTCATTGAAATTCTCTGCATGTTTGGAGTGGGATTGCTCATTGTCGTTGTCTTTGCCACCCGAACAGAGGCCTCAAGTCTTGTGTCTTTTCTCACGGCCCTAATGCTGGCTCCCTTGTCGATCAAGCGCATTGCCAACCTCCATCTAACCCTCGCTGCCGCCAGCATAAGCATCGGCCGATTGGAACAGTTCTACTCTGAACAGCCCTCTGTGCCTGAACCCCAAAAACCCCGGCCGCTAGGAATTTTTCGGGAAGGGTTCGCGATTGAGAACCTTTCATTCTCCTACGGTCACCAGTTGGTCCTTCAAGAAATCACTCTTAAAGTCCCCAAAGGAAAAAAGATAGGCCTAGCGGGCGAGAGCGGATCAGGGAAAAGCACCTTAATTAATTTGCTGATGCGCTTCTATGATCCCACCGAAGGTCAGATTCTGCTGGATGGTCATTCTCTAAGGGAATACTCCGCCTCAGATCTGTTCAGGCAAATGGCCCTGGTCAGTCAGGATGTCGTTCTATTTGACACCACGGTGGCTGAAAACATTAGCTTTGGGCGAGAAGGTGCGTCGGACGAGGAAATTCAGGAGGCTGCTCGCAAAGCGCAAGCCTATGATTTTATCCGGCAGATGCCACAGGGCTTTGACTCGCCAATCGGCGAGCGGGGGCAACTTCTCTCTGGAGGACAAAAGGCCAGAATAGCGATTGCCCGCGCTTTTGTTCGCAATGCGCCGATCCTAGTGCTCGACGAGCCAACGGCCGCTTTGGATTCTCGGGCTGAAGCGGAAATTCAAAGCGCCATCGATTCCCTGGAAGAGGGCCGGACCGTCATCTGCATCGCCCACCGTCTTTCGACCCTGGCCAACATGGATGAAATCATCGTTCTGGACCACGGTCGGGTGGTGGAGCGTGGCACATTCGAAGAGCTGCTTAAGGCCAAAGGTCATTTTGCAAAAATGGCGGAACAACAACGACTCACGGCCGCTAGCTAAAAAAGCGGGCCTTAAACAGCGGAATTCGAATTTCCCAATGAAGTACAACTTTATCATAGTGGGCGGGGGCATTGTAGGCTTGGCCACCGGACTGCGCATTTTGGAGGCAAGCCCCGGAACGAAGTTGTTGTTGCTGGAAAAAGAGGATTCCCTGGGTCGGCACCAAACGGGGCACAACAGCGGGGTTCTCCATGCGGGCCTCTATTATAAACCGGGCTCCCTCAAGGCCAAATTGGCAGTCGAAGGTCTTCGGGAAATGGTCTCTTTCTGCCAAGCGCATAAGGTCAGCCACGAGCAGTGCGGCAAGATCGTGCTGGCCACGGAACCTGCCGAACTACCGAGACTGGAAAAACTGATGGAGCGGGGAGTCGCCAACGGTCTCAAGGGATTGCGAAAACTGTCTCCCGAAGAGATCCGGGAAATTGAACCTCACGCCACAGGATTGGCGGCCATACAGGTTCCGGAAGAGGGAATCGTGGACTACGCGGGCGTCGTCGAGGCGATGGCGAAGGAGATAAGAAACTTGGGGGGTGAAATTAGAGCTGGCGAGCGGGTGGAGAGGTTGAAGGAGGCAGGTGGAATTTGGCGGGTTGAGACCCCCCATGGAGCTTATGAAACGAACCAGGTGGTGGCATGTGCCGGGCTTCACTCCGACAGGATCGTCTCACGTTCGGGAATGAAGCCCTCTGCAAAAATCATGCCCTTCCGGGGAGAGTATTATATGATTCGGAAAGAGCGTCAGTCCCTTGTCCGAAATCTGATTTATCCCGTGCCCGACCCGCTATTTCCATTTTTGGGAGTTCATTTCACCAGGATGGTGAAAGGCGGAGTGGAGGCGGGCCCCAACGCTGTTCTCGCCATGTCCCGGGAAGGGTACACGTGGGGAGACATCAACATCAGGGATCTGAGCGAAAGCCTCGCTTTCCAGGGTCTTTGGAAATTCATGCTGAAATACCCTTCCCTTTGCAGCTACGAAATCTGGCGGTCGATCAGCCGGAAAGAATTTTGCCGTTCGCTACAAAAGCTGGTACCGGAAATTTGCGAGGATGACCTGGAAACAGGCTCGGCCGGAGTTCGGGCACAGGCCATGTCTTCGGATGGCTCCCTCGTGGAGGATTTTTCCTTTGTCGAGGGACCGGGCATTTTGCACGTTGTAAATGCTCCTTCTCCTGCGGCCACGGCCAGCTTGGCGATCGGTGGTGAAATCGCGCGCCGGTTACGCCTCTAGGGTTTGGGAGGAATAGGCTTTTTGGAGAGCTTATGCTCCAAAAGGCGGGTGTGGCGGACGAGCGTCGAATAGAAGGTCGAGGCGGCGATATAAAAGCCGGGATACCCGTCGAGAAAGCCAAGGCGGCAGACATAAGCACGGAAAAATCTCCAGAACGCACGGAAGGTGGCTTCGGCCGGCAACCAGCGGGATCTTTTCTTTAAACGCGATTCCAAATAGAGATCGGAGAAGTAGTTGATCTTCGAGACATAGCTCGAAATGGAAGGATTTGAGTAGTGGAGAATGTCCCCGGACAACGTTCCAGTTTTCCCTTCCACGAGAAGCCGGTCGTGCGGATCAGTCCCGCCCCACTTCGCCTTCCCGGCACGCCAAAGCCGTGTCTGCCAATCCGGATACCAGTCCCCATGACGAACCCACCGCCCCAGGAAGAGGGAGCAGCGGCCCATTTTCAAGGCTTCTGGTCCCTCAGCTTTCGTCGACAGAAAAAACCGATGAATTGAGTCCTTCAGCTTGGAGGAAATCTCCTCATCGGAATCGAGACCAAGAATCCAAGGCTGAAG